>Ga0123357_10000500_pt1 | contig 38062 bp, 33 predicted proteins | sample TergutEmb28metaG_FD_89873 | JGI IMG/M metagenome (GOLD analysis project Ga0123357, IMG submission 89873) | Embiratermes neotenicus P4 segment gut microbial communities from Petit-Saut dam, French Guiana - Emb289 P4 | ecosystem: Host-associated > Arthropoda: Insects > Digestive system > Gut ... | reverse complement strand
TCAGTATCCATAACATCTGTCTTGTAATACTTCCCATCAGCCGCCTCCAGTTTCAGTTGGGTAGTATTACTAACCAACTGACTACCCTCATCGATCAGCTTCTTTTTCAACCACTTCCAGTAATTCCGAACTTTTTGATAATCAGGCTGTTCGGTCAAAACAGCTATGACATCAAGCACTGAAAGCCACAGCTTTTCCCTTTCCGCATCCCACTCGTGGCGAACTTGTTGTCCCTCAAACAGTTGGATCTTGTTTTCCATGTCACGCTCCTTCGATGTTGATAACGATGGTATCGATGGCAGCGCGCAGCTCTGGCTGGCGAGCAACGATCCGGGTTGCCCCGGCGTTAAGTTCTTTGATATCTATTGTACCGCAAACCCGCACATGTGTGCGCCTTGTGGTTGTGAGATCTAGGTTTTCTTTAGTGCTGTTTTGCCTGTGGGAAGGCGCGTCGGGTCGACGCGCCCTACGCATGAGTTGCGAGATTATTGCCGGGCAATTATCTTCGCTCGGGGTTCTTCTGGATAACATCATGCGCGCCGCCTTCGACGATGCTGGTGGCGCTCACCACGGTGAGCTTCGCCTTGCTCTGAAGGTCGGGGATCGTCAGCACGCCGCAGTTGCACATGGTCGACCGGACCTTCTTCAGGCTCAGCTCGACGTTGTCCTTCAGGCGCCCGGCGTAGGGCACGTAGGAATCGACGCCCTCCTCGAAGCTCAGCCGAGCCTGGACGGCCGCGCTCGGCGCCTCGCCGCCACTGTCGTAGCGCTGCCAATTGCGGGCGCGGTTGCTCCCCTCGCCCCAGTACTCCTTGACCATCGTGCCGTTGAGGTTGATGCGCGCCGAGGGCGACTCGTCAAAGCGGGCAAAGTAGCGCCCCAGCATGAGGAAGTCGGCGCCCATCGCCAGCGCGAGCGTCATGTGGTAGTCATAGACGATGCCGCCATCACTGCACAGCGGCACATAGATGCCGGTCTCCTCGAAGTAGCGGTTGCGCTCGTCGGCCACCTCGATGACCGCGCTCGCCTGCCCGCGGCCGATGCCCTTGGTCTCGCGCGTGATGCAGATGCTGCCGCCGCCGATGCCGATCTTGACGAAGTCCGCTCCCGCCTCAGCCAGAAAGCGGAATCCCTCGCGGTCGACCACGTTGCCGGCGCCGATCTTGACCGCCTCGCCGAACTCGCTGCGCACCCAGGCGATCGTCTCGCGCTGCCACTCCGTGAAACCCTCGGAACTGTCGATGCAGAGCACATCGGCGCCCGCCTCGACCAGCGCGGGGATGCGCTCGGTGTAGTCGCGTGTGTTGATGCCGGCGCCCACCAGGTAGCGCTTGTGCGTGTCCAGCACCTCCTGGGCGTTGTGTTTGTGCGTGTCGTAGTCCTTGCGGAACACGAAGTAGGCCAGCCGCCCCGCGCCGTCCAGGATGGGGAGCGCGTTGAGCTTGTGATCCCATAAGATGTCGTTGGCCTCCGCCAGGCTGACGCCCTCCTCGGCATAGATCAGCTTGCTCAGAGGCGTCATGAAGGTCGTGACCGGCGTGCTCGGATCCATGCGGCTGACGCGATAGTCGCGCCCGGTCACGATGCCGAGCAGCTTGCCGTTGTTGGTGCCGTCCTCGGTGACTGCCATCGTCGAGTGCCCGTTGGCCTCTTTGAGAGCGGTGACGTCTGCCAGCGTCGAGGTCGCGCTCAGGTTGCTGTCGCTGCGCACGAAGCCGGCCTTGAAGTCCTTGACGCGGCGCACCATCGCCGCCTCGCTCTCGATGGACTGCGCTCCGTAGATGAAGCTGATGCCACCCTGCTGCGCGAGCGCCACGGCCATCCGGTCGCCGCTCACCGATTGCATGATCGCCGAGCTCAGCGGGATGTTGAGGTGCAGCGGCGCCTCATCGCCGCGCGCGAATTTCACGATCGGCGTGCGCAGGCTCACGTTGTCCGGCACGCAGTCCTTGTCGGTGTAGTCCGGAAGGAGCAGGTATTCGCTGAAGGTGCGGGAGGGGTCGTTATAGAAATGTGCCACGGGTGGAACCTTTCTGTGCTGCGGTTGGCTTTGCGGTAGAACCATTATACAGCACGATATTAAAAGATCCCCTTATCATGTCATTGCGCGCACTGCGACTACGCGCAGCGCAGGATGACAAAGAAGATACCTGATGACAAGAGAGTAGTCGGCTACTTATCTGACGCAAGATAAACGTCGCCTGGCCAGGCGCCGCGAAACGATGCGGCCTATAAGGCCGTGAGTTTTGCGGGAACGACGCCAGACGGCGTTTAGATGCGTCAGAAGTCGCCACCGAATTCGTCGTCGCCCAGTCCAAAGCTCGACGCCTCATGGGGAGCGGTCGCTTCTTTGGGCGCGCTCGCCTGCATGTCGACCGGCGGGGCGGAGACATCACGCGCGTCAAACTCGCCGCGCCGCCTCTTCGCCCGGGCCTCCTTCTTCGCGGCCTTCATCTGCCTGCGCACTTCTTTGTCGGTCTTCGAGACAAACTGCCCCGTCGCCCAGCTCTGCTTCTGCTCCAAAGCCGAGGTCGGCGCAGGCACAGGCGCCGTCCCAGGCCCTGACAACAGGGCCGGATCATGGGGCTGGGGCTGGGGCTCCTGCACCGCACCCGACGCCGCCGGAATGGGAGCGGGAGCAGTCGAAGCGACCGGATGCCCCTGGTTCTGCAGGTCACGGCGCAGTGCGTCCATATTGCCCATGTTGAACTTTGCCTGGCGATCAGAGGAGTGGCCCGAGAGTACGTTTGGATGAATACTGAGGATCTCCTGAATGCGATCTTTGGCCTGAGCCTCGTTGCGCGCAGCCATGGTGACCGCCCGCTTGTCAGTGAAGCAGAGCATCACGCTCCAGTTACTCCCCGCCGGGACGACGCCATAGATGCGGCGACGCATCACTTTGACATAAATCCAGATGAGATCATCAGCCGGATGCAGCTGTCCGCTGGCGCCGGCAAAGGAAGCCACGACCTCCGGACAGAAGTAGAGCGACTTGCCCACCCGCGTAACAGTGCCGCCCGCAGCCGCCTCATCAAGTTTGGCCGCCAGCTCCGCCACCGATACCGGCGAGCCCTTCTTGACGAGCCGCCGATACGCCGACGAGCGCTCCGGAGAACCAAGCAGTATGAGCCGTGAGATCGCGTCCAGGATTAACAGCGCGCACGCGATGGTCGCGATCCAGGTGAGCGCCAACGAGAAAACCCAGCCGTTGTTGTAATTGAGCTGCACGTCCGGGATACTCGCACGAAGCGCAGCCTGCTGCCCAGCGGTCATCTTCTCATCCTGGGCGATCCCATTGATGAACTTATCGACGTTCCCCGACCGAGTGGAAGTGATCGTCGCGATGGCGCCGGTCAGCTCCACGTTCGTCTTGCCGATAACGCTTTCCTGCGCGCTGGGGATGTTGATCAGCAGGGCGCCATTCTTAAGATTGACGATCCCGACCTTCCCGCTGCTGTCCCCGTAGTAATAAATGCCCGTGTCATAGATCTCGTCAGCCTTGATGCGTACGATCATGTTCGTCTTTATCTGGGACGTACTGATCTGGGTACTCGTGCCCAGGTTCTTGACCGGTTTGAGAAGGCTTCTGAAAGGAGCGCCCGCCGCCATCGCAACACCGACAATAATCACGGCGATAACGATACTGATTAAAGCGCGCGCAAGCAGCAGCTTCCGTACGCGACTTGCAACAAAGTTGGTAGTTTGATCCATTTGGGCCCCTTCCATTGGCGCAGTAAACTCGTGTTTATAGTGTAGCGTATCATCGGACCCAGCAGACGCCGTGTGTCAGGGGTGTGTCAGTGACAGAATTACCCCAGGGGTAATTCTGTCATGTGTCAGGGGTGTGTCAGGGGGACGTATAACTTGACACATTCACCAGATAATTCTTCTGTCAGGGCAAAGGAATGTGTCAAGTTATACGTCCCCCTGACACACGAGGCATCGCGGAGGGCAACAGGGGCCCAGCTGACAGAATTACCCCTGGGGTAATTCTGTCAGCAAAGTCCGGCGGGCGGCATCCAGGCGCGTCTAGAGGTAGATTTTCTCTAAGCGCCTTCCAAAACCGATTGTGATCTCGTGTTCGATCGAGTCTGCCGCCTTCGCGTACTGCTCGACGGTGATCGCGTTAGTATGCGCCCGGTACAGATCGTTGGCGGCTACGTTTGCCTGCCCGATGATGATGAACGTGTCCCCCGCTTCGACCTGCTCGCCCGCAGGGATTTCTGCCATGAGCTGGTCCATGCAGATGCGCCCTGCCTGGTCGATGCGGCGGCCATTGCGCTCCAGCAGGAACTCCAGGCGATTGCTCAGGCGCCGCGGCATGCCATCAGCGTAGCCGAGCGGCAGCGTCGCGATGCGGGTTGGTTTGGGAGCACGCCAGGTCAGCCCGTAGCTGACACCCTCGCCGGTGGCGATCGTTTTGACCAGCGTGGTGCGCGCCTTGACCGACATGACCGGATGCAGCTTGATGTGGCGCGGCGTGTCCTCGCTGGCATACAGGCCGTAGAGCGAGATGCCCACGCGCACCATATCGTAGCGCGCCTCAGGTATCAGCACCGCCGCCGCGGAGTTGGCCGCGTGCACAAGCGGGATGTCAATGCCGGTGTTGCGGATGGCCGCAAGCGCCGCCTCGAAGCGGCGCAGCTGCACGCCCGCATCCCAGTCCCCCTCCACATCTGCCGTGGCAAAGTGCGTAAACACGCCCGCCAGCTGGAGGCCGGGGAGGTCCTCGATTTCAAGCAGGACGCGCGCCGCCTCATCGGGCGCCACGCCAATGCGATGCATGCCGGTGTCAACTTTCAGGTGGAAGCGTGCGGTCTGTCCCAGCCGGGCGGCTTCGCGAGAGGCAGCCTTCAGGAAGCGCAGGCTGCTCGCGCAGAGATCGACGTGCGCCTCGATCAGCTCCGCCAGCGCCGTTTCCGGGACCTCGGCGAAGACCAGGATCGGGACGTCTGCGAGAGTCGCCGCCCCGCCGCGTGTGGCGGGCGTAGCCAGGGCCGGAGGGGTAGCGGCAGCGACGTCGCCTGCGGCGCGCAGTTCGAGCGCTTCGTCGGCGGTGGCCACGCCCAGCCAGGTCGCGCCCGCCTCCAGCGCCGCCGTGGCGCAGCGGATGGCGCCGTGCCCGTAGGCATCGGCCTTGACCACGGCCATGAATTGCGTGCGCGGGCCAATAAGCTCGCAGAAGGTACGTACGTTAGCCTGCAGGGCGCCCAGGTCGATCTCTACCCAGGCATCACGATGTGCGGTCATTACCTTTACCTCCAATTACTTTGCCACTTACTGCCGGCTGCCGTCGTCGCAGGGGTCCGAGCTCGCTGCCCAGTACCCAGGCGCGCCGAGTCGTCGCGCCCTACGGGGCGGGAGCCAGCCGGAGCAAGCACAGCTAGCGCCAGAATAATCATCAGGCGACAGCTGTAGCAGTCCCATCCAGCAGAGGTCCCGTAGGGCGCGACGACTCGGCGCGCCTGCGTCCGGGCCCTGCTGCGGCTCACCCTCCGCGACGACTCGGCGCGCCTTTGCTGCAGGGTTGTTTCTACTCACACTCTCACGCATAGTCCTGGCGCAGGCTTTGCATCAGGGTGCGGGCGGCGTCAGGGATGTTGTCGATGACGTCGAGCGCCGTGACCGAGAGCGGCGTCAGGTCCTCGGTCGCCAGCGCGGCGCTGTGGGCCTGCAGCCGCACTGCAAGCGCCGCTGCGATGCGCGGCTCCATCCCCTGCGTCAAAAGCGACACGATCATCCCCGCCAGTACGTCGCCTGTGCCCGCCGTCGCAAGCGTCGGCGGCCCCTGACCATCGATGATCGTGCCAAACGGACTGGCAATCACGGTCGAAGGTCCTTTAAACACACAGGTAACCAGCGGGCCCGAGAGCTCTTTTGCAAGGCTGAGTACCTGCGACAGCGCCTCATGCGCGGACAAGGAGCGGCCCAGCAGGCGCGCCGCCTCCCCGCTGTGAGGCGTCACAACCATCTGGCGCCCCGTCATCGTGACCAGCAGACGTTCCGGGTGGCCCTCAAACGCGGCAAGCGCGTCGGCGTCAAGGACCAGCGGCACGTCGGTAACCGCACTGCAGCGGTCAAGCACCAGGCGACGCACCATTTCAAGCAGGCGCTCGTCACGCCCCAGACCGGGGCCAATCAGCACGCTGTCTGCCTGGGCGCTCAGCTCCATCAGCATCTCAAGTGCCTTCGGGCCATTGATAAGACCCTCGCGCGTCTCGGGCAGCTCGATGACCGGCGCCGTCAACAGGTGGGTCCGCACCAGCGGCGCAATGCCGGCAGGCACGGCCAGCTGCACGTAGCCCGCGCCACAGCGGCACGCAGCCAGGGCCGCCATGACCGCGGCGCCCGGATAGGCCCGGCTGCCCGCAATGATGAGCGCGCGTCCCCGGGAGTACTTATTCGCGTCAAAGGCGGGCAGCGGCATCTGAAGCGCGTACTCCTGGTCCACATACACAGCCGGCATGTCATAGAGAGTCTGAAGTGAATCGGTCGTGACTCCCAGGTCCGCCACGATCACGTCCCCGGTATGGCGCGCCGCAGGGGCCAGGGCCAGCCCGACTTTGGCCGCAAGCATCGTGACCGTTGCTTCGGCCAGGACCGCGTTCTCATCCACGTTCCCGTTATCGCCCGACACTCCGGTCGGGACATCAACGGCCACAACCGGCGAACGGGACTGGTTCATCATCCGGCCCCAGTAGCCCAGCTCTCCCGGCGCGCTCCCCAGAGGAATCCGGCACCCAATCCCCAGGATAGCGTCAACCAGCACCCCGTAGGTGTTAAAGACATCCGGCCCCGGGCTTACCTCCCAGTACTCCCAGTGCACACCGGCGCTTGTCGCCTCATAGATGATCTCTGCCAGGAGGCCTTTGGCGCTCTTGGGATGCTGCGTGGTATAAACGGTGACCTTGTTGCCCCGGCTATGCAGGACGCGCGCCGCGACCCAGCCGTCCCCCCCGTTTTTGCCCGGGCCGCAGATTACCGCCGCCGGCATCTGATAGGAGTTTCCCTCCACAAAATCGGCGACCGCAGTCCCCGCGTCAAGCATCAGGCGCTTCTCCGTGATGCCCTGCTCGTGGACCGCGCTGTCCTCAAGGTCGCGGATCTGCGCAGTTGTCAGAAGGTTATACAAGGTCGCGCGCCTCCTTGAAACGACGCGCAAGTTCCTCGCGCTGGCTTTCCGGATCATCGGCAACGACCGGACGGGCCTCGGGGGTCAGCACCACCGCGCTGGCAACCGCCGTCGTGTGCGTAAATGAGAGGGAGAGGTGCGTCTCTGTGACGCCGAGGGCCGCCGCGCGCGCCTCAGCCGCGCCGCGCAAAATGGGATAGGGGCGGCCCTTCTCGTCACGGGCCACCTCGACATCGCGAAACCGCATCCCGGAAAAGCCGGTGCCCAGCGCCTTGAAGACCGCCTCTTTAGCGGCAAAACGCAGCGCATAGTGGACTTCCGGGCGCGCCTTGCGCTCGCAGTAAAGGCGCTCCTCATCGGAGAACAGACGCTCCCGCATGCGCGGGCGGCGCTCAAGCGCCAGGCGCATGCGCTCGATCTCGACGATATCTACCCCCAGGCCAACTACCATGCTTGCTTACTCCCTGCTTCATTGTTTGTACTCTTTTATTGTAGATAAAGACGAGCGGGTGCGCGAAATATTTTCGTCCGGCGCGTGAGCTGCGTCGGCTGCGTCAGCTCTCGGTCCCGGTCCCGGTCTCGGTCTTGCTCGCGGCCCCGGTCCCGCTCTCGTGCGCGGTCTCGTGCGCGTGCGCAAGAAAATGCTCGACCGGCGCGATGTCGGCAGGTTTGTCTACATCGGCGCCAATGCTTGCGTAGCGCGTGTAGATGGCCGCGCAGGAGGCGTTCATTATCTTGGAGAGTCGCTTTTCCACATCGACCGGCTCCAGGCGTCCGGCAAGGAGCTTAGCCGCAAAGGCCGGACCAATCAGCTGCAGCATCTTGACCGGGCTTTTGCGCGTCTCGAACATCTGCTGCGTCAGATCGTGCAGCGGCGCGAACAGGCGCGGGTCGCCCAGCATCGCGTTGCCGCCCGTGTAGCGCCCGGACTTCAGCTTGAAGAAGGTCCGCGCGCTGCCGGGGAACTGCTCCAGCATGTCGCCCTCAGAAATAAGCGGGTAGCAGACGGCCACTTTGCGCGCGAGCGTCTGAGCCACCAGGTCATCGATCGCCTCTGGCGTCAGGGCCGGGATGTCGCCGGTAACGCCCACCAGCTGGAGATCCTTGGGCAAGGCGCCAATGCCCGCGCCCAGATTCTCAGAGAAGCTGGCGTCATGGACGACCACCCCATCGACCAGGTCCGTCCAGTCGCCGAGGTCTTCGTCAGTTGGCACGACCGCTACGATCTTGCGAATGGACTGCGCGTTGCGAAGCGCAGCGGCGACCCAGGCGACCAGCGGGCGCCCGGCCACCGGAAACAGGCCCTTGGCCACACACTGCGCGTCAAGCGCCTCAGCGCTTCCGCCCGCTAAAATGACCGCGTCAACCTGTCCGCTTTCCTGCGAGTTGCGAAGGGGATCGACCTCGGGACCGGGAGAGGGGATCGGATATTCCGAGGGGAGGCTCATTTCCTACCTGCTTTCTGATCAGAGGCGAATTGCTCTGAGAGTGTTTGTCCTGCCAGCTCAGTCGCAGAGGCGGCAAAACCCGCCGCGCGTACGTCGCGCGCCAGCGCGTCGCGACAGGCCCAAGAAGCGCAGAGCGCAAAGCTCGCGCCGCCCGTACCTGAGAGCGCCACTGATGATGACTGAGGAGCACTGTCCAAAAACTCAAAGACCTTATGCGCCGCGGGGCTGATTGCAAACGCCGCGGCACTAAGATTATTGTAAAGGTGTGGAGCCAACTGCTCAATACCGGCACATTTTTCCGAGCCCCCCGACGCCTCATTGCCTGTTGAGCTCGGGTGCGGCTCCAGGACGTCAACCAGCGCCGCTTCTCCCGCTGAGTCGACCGGCAGCAGGCGCTGCTCAAAGGCTTGATAGACCTGCGGCGTCGATACGGGAGCGGTCGGGTCCCAGGCGATGACCACCGGCACGCCTGCGGCTGGGCGCAAGACGCCGCGCACTTCGTCGCCGATGCCGCCCATCAGGCAAGCCGCGCTGTCCGCCAGGAAAAACCCCACATCAGCGCCCAGCCCAGCCGCGATCTGCCGCAAACCCGGCACACCATTGTCTGGGCTGGCATTACTCTCGCTGCCGTGCCCCTCCGACACACTGGCGCTAGCTGGTGAACATTCTGGCTGGCGCCTGGCTCTGTAGGGCGCGACGACTCGGCGCGCCTTTGTCCGGGCTTCGTGCAAACCTGCATCTGACATCCCGCTCTCATGGGCCAGCAGCAGCAACATTGCCGCCGCATCTGCCGAGCCTCCCCCGAGGCCCGCCCCTGAGGGGATGTGCTTCTCGATATGAACATGCAAGGCCGGGAGCGCGCGCCGGGTGGCCTCCGCAAAAGCACAGGCCGCTTGCCAGGCCAGGTTCTCCGTGATTGGCAGGTCGTCCAGGCCCTGCCCCACGCAGGTCAGGCTGAAGCGCTCAGCTGGCTCCCAGCTAAGCTCATCGGCCAGCTCGATCAGATGAAACACGCTGGACAGCTGATGATAAGGCGAAGCGGCCCGCTGATCCGGAGGCTCCGGCAGCGGGCGCACATTAAGCGTCAGGTTGATCTTCGCGCGAGCGCGGACAGAATTCATCCGGTAAACGTAATCCAGGGGAAGAGCGGCTCTTCTGTCTGGGTGGCGATCAGCTCGACAGACCCGGTCAGAATGTCAACATACTGATAAGACACTCTGCCGCGGCGCGAGCGCTTCTCAAAAACTTCGATTACAAACAGCGCCGGATAGCACTGGAGGATTGTTCCCTCACGCTCCACTACTTTTGACCGCCCCATATTCGCGCGCACTTTAACCGTTTCACCCTGTCGGCCTTCAAGCATCTCGCGGATGTGACCGATCGTCTGTACTGGTTGCATACTTTCCATTCGTTTTTACCCTTTTATCTGTATTAAGTCAATAAACTGCCCAGTTGATTATAGCACGAATTTCACCCCTCTGACGCCCCAGAACACGACAAAGAAAACGGGAGGTTGAGTGCCAAGGCTGGCGCAATGTGTCAGTGAGACAGGGGGACGGTTCTCTTGTCTCATGCGCGCATGAGACAAGAGAACCGTCCCCCTGTCTCACTGACACACCTAGCTTTGCAGCAAGCGCTCCGCGTTGCCGTGGAAGAGCGCCTCTTTATCCGCATCGCTCAGCTCGTCGCGCGCCGTGAAGAAGCGGATCTCTTTGGCAAGATCGGTCCAGGGGCTGTCCGTACCAAAAAGTACCTTGTCCGTGCCATGGTTCAAGATGATGCGCAGGAGTTGGCCTACGGGCATCTCGCCTGCGCAATAGGCCGTGTCAAAATAGACGTCGCCTCGCCCCACCAGGTGCTCCTCGACGTCGTCCCACATGCGCCAGCCGCCCAGATGCGCCAGCACCATCCTGATGCCCGGATAGGCGTCAAGTACCTGCGCGAACACCTCCGGCGAGCCATGGCAGGTGTGCGGCCCCACGTCGTCACCGGCATGAAAGTAGCAGATCAGACCAAAGTCGACCGCCGCGTCAAAGATCGGCTGCATGCGGGCGTCAAGCGGGCTGACCTCCTGAAAGTCAAAGTGCATCTTGAAGCCGGGCAGGCCCAGCCCCTTGTAGGTGGAGAGCAGGCCGTAGGCGTCTTCGACATCAGGGTGCATCGCTCCAAACGGAACAAAGTAACGCCGGTCCTGAGTCAAAGCGTATTCATTGATGGTCGCCACCTGCGATGCGCGCGTGGCAACCGGAATGGTCCAGCCGCTGGAGACGCCCAACTGCTGCATGCGCGTCTGCGCAGCGGCCAGCGTGCCACGGATATGAGCGCCGCGCCCCGGAACCGTGAGCGCCTCGACCGCATGCGGCTCAAGCGCGTCAGGAAAAACATGAACATGAGTATCGATTATCTTCAAGAGAGAACCCTTTCTTCCCTCGCAAGGCGATATGAAAAATCGCCCCGAAGAGAGGGGGCGATCTGCTAGCAAGCTGGTGCGCCCTACAGGATTCGAACCTGTGGCGTTCTGATTCGTAGTCAGACCCTCTATCCAGCTGAGGTAAGGGCGCACACCATCCGCTCAAACGCGGATTTCTATCGTATCGCTAACGCGGCAGAAGCGTCAAGAGATGTGGGGACAGGGGGTCAATGAGACAGGGGGACGGTTCTCTTGTCTCATGCGCGCATGAGACAAGAGAACCGTCCCCCTGTCTCATTGCCAGATGAGAGCAAACGAGGCGCCGGCGGTGGTACTCTCCACCTCGATCGTGCCGCCGTGACGGTCGACCACGGACTTCACAATGGAAAGTCCGATGCCGTGCTTGCCGTCCGCTCCCTTGCTGAAGCGCTCGAAGAGGTGCGGGCGCACGTCCGGATCGACCCCCGGGCCATCGTCGGCGACCGTGACCCGGATCGTCTCGCCCTCCTGCTTGCAGCTCAGGATCACCCGGCTGCTGGCGTAGCGCAGGGCGTTCGAGATCAGATTGGAGAGCGCACGTTGCAGGGTCTTGTCGTTGGCCCACAGGACGACTGGATCCTCATCGAAGTCGAAGACCAGTTCCAGGTGATTACGCTCGGCCACCGCGCGCTGCTCATCGGCGGCGGCAGACAGCAGCTCGCGCAGGTCACAGGCGGCGGAGCGCCCCTCGCCGGCAATGGTATCGATGCGCGAGACCACCAGCAGATCCTCGACCATCTCGCTCAGCCGATCGGTCTCAGACAGAATCGTTGCGCTCGCCTTCTTGGCGTCCATGACGTCGTAAGCGATGCCCTCGGCATAGCACTTGATGGACATGAGCGGCGTGCGCAGCTCGTGCGACGCGTTTTGGAAGAAGGTCTTCTGGTCCTTGTCGTAGGAGTCGAGCTGCGTGGCGGCCTGGTTCATGCTGCGCGCCAGCGTAGCGAGCTCGCGATCATGGAAGCTCTCCGTGCAGAGCGTGAAGTCGCCCTGGCCAATCCGCGCGGAGAACTCCGTGAGGTCAGCCAGCGGACGCGTCATCCGCCGCGTGATGAAGAAGGTCACCAGGAAGGTGATGATGACCGCTACGATCATGATGGCGATCAGGGAGAAATTAGCGCCTCGGGCAAAATTTATGACCTCGCGCGTAGGATTTCCACCCGGCCCCCGGCGCAGCGGCGGAGCAGAGCGCATCATGACCATCATCGCAGGCGGCCGGTTGGCCGCTGTCTGCGCAATGTAGTTGTTCACCAGCAGGTTGAAGATGACCGTAATGCTGACGAACACGACCAGAAATACTCCCAGAACCACGATCAAGAGCCGGGTGCGCAAGCTCATCAGGCGCCTGCGCCTAGGCATGGTCAGCCTCTTCTTCTGACAAAATTACCCCTGGGGTAATTTTGTCATGCGGCGCATCTTTCACTTTAAGCCGGAAGCCGTAGCCCCACACGGTGTCAACACTCACGGTGCTGCCTGCGATCTTCTTGCGCAGGCGGCGCACGGTGTCGTCAACCGCGCGGGTCTCGACCTCGCTGCCAAAACCCCAGAGGCTCTCAAGAAGCTCCGCGCGAGAGATCGCCGCCTCTGAGTTTTCCATCAGGTAGCAGAGCAGATTGAACTCGTTGGGGGTCAGATCGATCTGCCTGCCCTTGACCTCAGCTGTCTTGTTGCCCGGGTCCACCATCAGGTCGCCGAGCGTCTGCGGCTGAGGACGAACACGCGCGCTGGCCGCCGCCTGCGCCGTGTCAAACTCAATGCGACGAAAGATCGCCTTGACGCGCATGACCAGCGCCATCGCAGAAAACGGCTTCGTAAAGTAGTCGTCGCTTCCCAGGCTGAGGCCTGTGGCATAGTCGAGGTCGCTGTCACGCGCGGTCAGCATGATGATGGGGACGGTGCTGATCTTGCGGATCTCCTTGCAGATGGTAAAGCCATTGGAGCCGGGCATCATCACGTCAAGGATGCAGAGATCGGCGGGGTCGGCCTGGAACTGCTCAAGCAGCGCATCGCCGGTCGCAAACGCGCAGACCTCGTAGCCATCGTTTTCCAGGAAGGTCTGGATCGCCTCCCTGATATTAGTCTCGTCATCAGCGATATATATCCGCTTTGCCGCCGCTGTTGTTGCCGTTGTTGCCGTTGTTACCGTTGCCGTTGCTGCGTCCACTCCGCCAGCACCTCACCTTTCCTGCCCGTTGCCGGTGACAGATACCCCAGGGGTGTTTGTCACCATAGTGGCGCCCTGGTTTAACAACGGCTGCAAGGGACACTCGATGTCCCGAACCGCCAGAAGATAACGGGGGCAGCCAAATTTGGCTATTTCTTGTCCGCAAAGAATCCTTCCTTGCCGCTCACGTTGTAGAGGCCGTAGAAATCGAGCGTCTTTTGCTTCGAGACGTCCGTGTCGCGCGGGCTGCTGACCCAATCCAAGAACCCTTGGGGCAATCCCTGCACTTTTCTTCCCGGCAGATAAAGCAAAAACTTGCCAGCCTTATCAAAGCCATACGGTGTAGAATTGATCACTTTAACCTCATCGATTATCTGCTCTTTCCCCTCGACTCCATCTGAAACCAAGGATACACATTGCATCGAATACTCATAGTCACTGACCTTTTTCAGTTCCGCGAATCTGCCCTTGAAATCACACACATATCTGGTGCCATGGGGATAGCCAGGGCCATCGTCGCCCATGTCTGAATCCTGATAGTGCCCGCTGAATCTACCGTCAGCTGTGATCTTGACCGTAGTCCACCAGCCACCAACACCGCTTGCAAAATTGAATTCCAGATCAGAGAGATCGGCAAACGTGAGATCGCGAGAGGCAGAAGACGATGTTGTGCTCAGGCCGGTTTGAAGGCTCCCGATCACCTTATCAACTTCAGGGTTCCAGGTCTGCTTCTCGCTGATGGGATAACGAAAATGCACCGTGGTAACTGCGCTCGAGTCTGACGCGTGAATTGTTCGCTCATAGAGGATGCTGTCACCACTTACCCCTGAGATCGTATAGGTGTTGCCGCTTTTCACCTGATACGTAATTTTGAAGCCATCATCAGAAGCGCTCTTGAGGGCTTGAGCATAGAGCGTACCGATGGTGTACTCCAGGACGTTGTTACTGCCATATGCTCGAAATATCTCAAGGCCATCTTTCAGGGAGCAAAAGACCCTTCCGTCGCCGTTTGTTGGTTCAGAGCCCATCTTGAGCAAGTTGTCTGAATAATCGAAACTGAACCCAAAGCGGGCGTTTGCATAGTGAGCAGAGGAATGTGCTGCTGGCTCATTTTGTGAAGCCGCGGTAGTTGTCGTTATCGTGCTCTGCTCACTGGATGACTTACTTAAGTTTGAGGACGTCTTCCGAGCACAGGCCGTCAGGAGTAAAGTAAACACCAGCAGCCAAGGCAACACTTCCCGAGTAGTGGTTCTTTTCATGTCGCTGCCCTTTCTCTGATACGCCATCATTGCTCAGATACAGGATACAACTTCAGCGAAAGAAAGCAAACTTACTTTAAACTCTATCTGCTTGATGTGGGCTTACTCACCGCACTCTATCGCGCTGATCCCAGTGATCTTGAGCCGCATGCTGATGTTCGCGAAAGAACTTCGGCAAAGAGGGAGCTATCAAATCAGTACCGCTCTACGCCGCTCACTGCGTCAGATAAGTGAGCGGAACTACATATACCCCCGCAGAAGTTCGCCGTGCAAAAGTCGTCTTACCGCGTCCCAGATCTTCGGAACATCCTGCCATTCATCAATAATGTGAGGCCGAGCTCCCTCAAGCGCCATTGTAACCTATTTTCGAGGACAATCTGCACCAAGCTCGTCCAAAACCGAGTCTGGTTCCCGCCAGGCTCATCGCACCTCTGATCAGCAAGCATTGCGCCGCCCATCTGCGGCGACAGCTCCCCCATTCACCCTTGAGGTGAGTTTTGCAAATAGGACAAAGACGAACAAAGGCGCAGGACCCACGTCCCAAAGCGCCTGTGTCTTCACAGGTTCGTCACAGGGTTGCGAACTTAGCCGTCACAACTTCCGCACATGCTGTGAAGATTATTTGTATGTAACTTAGTCACATAAGATTATCACGTAGTATTAATCCTGGCGTCTTGGAGAGGCGACGACGCACACGCACAAGAGCACAAGAGGATTATCCAACAAATCCCATGCGATATTCATACTAAGCGACAAGGAGGAAAGCCGCCGCATGGAAAATGAAACAAGCACTGAAAGACTGGAACTAAACCGGAGCCATCCGCCCGAAACCGGAGCCATCCGCCCGGTTTATTGCCAACTGAAACCACAACCTGGAGAGACAAGGGGACGGTTCTCCTGTCTCCCCCTGACAAAACTACCCCAGGGGTAATTTTGTCACCGGCCCCAGAAAGGAACCTTTATGACCTCGACCACACCGACACTGACCCCAACTCAAACATCCGCGCAGTTTGGCGTTTATTCTGAGGTCGGCAAGCTCCGCCGCGTACTCGTGTGCGCACCGGGGCTTGCCCAGACCCGCCTGACTCCCACCAACGCCCGCGTGCTGCTTTTTGATGAGCTGCCCTGGGTCGAGCAGGCCAAGCGCGATCACGCGCAGTTCGTCGCCGAGATGACCTCCCGCGGCATTGAGGTCCTTGAGCTACACCAGCTGCTGAGCGAAACCCTGCTTGTGCCCGACGCCCGTAACTGGCTGCTTGACCGCGTCATCACCGTCAACAATGTCGGCCTCGGCTTTGCGGAGAGCGTGCACCGCGACCTGAATACCTTTGACGCCCCAACACTGGCGACCTACCTGATTGGCGGCCTGTCGGTCGACGACCTCCCGCAGGGTTACCGCAGCAACGCCATGGGCATGATCCGCCCGACCCCGGGCGAAAACGAGTACCTGATCGATCCGCTCCCCAATATGCTTTATGCGCGCGACACCACCGCCTGGGCCTATGATGGCATGTTCATGAACCCGCTCCAGAGGCATGCGCGCCACGGCGAGACCTTGCTCATGAAGGCAATCTATCAGTTCCACCCCGCGTTTACGGAGGCAAAGATCACCACCTACTGGGGCGATCCGGAGCAGCACTGGGGCAAGGCGACCGTCGAGGGCGGCGACATCCTGGTCACGGGCAATCGCACCGTCACGATCGGCCTGAGCGCGCGGACCTCGTGCCAGGCCATCATGCAGGTGGCACGGTCGCTGTTTGCGCAGGGCGCCGCAGACCGCGTGATCGTGGCAAACCTGCCCAAGACGCGCGCGGCGATGCACCTCGACGCCGTGTTCACGCTGGCAGAGCGCGACATCGCCTGCGCCTACCGTCCCATCGTGGACAGCATTGAGACTTTTTCTCTGCATCCCGAGGATCGCTCCGGCGAGATCAGGGTTGTGCGGGAAACCATGCCGTTTCTGGAGGTGGTCGCTGGCGCGCTTGACGTTGCGGACCTGCAGGTCATCGACAACGGTCCCGACCGCTATGAGAGTGAGCGCCAGCAGTGGGACAGCGGCAACAACCTCCTGGCCCTTGAGCCCGGCGTGGTCATCGCCTACGACCGCAACACGCACATCAACGCCGAGCTGACGCGCGCCGGCATCGAAGTCATCGAGCTGCCCTCGGCCGAGCTCGGTCGCGGACGCGGCGGCGCTCACGCCATGGCCTGCCCCCTGCAGCGCGACGCCTAGTGCGACAACTGCGACAAGCATGACGAGAGGGCATCCCGGCCTCCCCGTCACACCCTGGTCACACCGCAAAAATTCCGCCACCAGCAGAGCCCGGTGGCGGAATCTTTTTTGCGTCAGCCTGGCGCCAAAAACGCAGGCAGGCGCAAGCAGTAAGCAAAATACGAAAGCCACTACCCAAATACGAAACAAATTCTGAAATACGAAACCCTATGGTAAAATACGAAAGTAATTCTGAAATACGAAAACACCAGGAGCCGCAGAAGAATGACCACTTACAAAACAAACCCCTTTAACCCCCAGTTTGGGCGGCGCCCCAAGCAGTTCATCGGGCGCGAACTGATAATCAACGACTTCCTGCAAAGCCTGACAGACCCCTATGATCCCCACAGGACCACGATCATCACCGGAATCAGGGGCTCAGGCAAAACGGCTATTCTCTCTGATGTTCATGCAAGCCTTGACTCCAGCAAACAGGTAGTAATCGACGTTACGGCACATGACGGGATGCTTCTTGAGATTCTTGACGAGTTTATCCGGTGCAACACAGGCAAGAACTGGCTGGGCAAAGCTTTTAATGAAGTGCAGGGTTTTTCCGCTGGAGCTTTGGGGTTCTCACTGGGTTTAACAAAGAAGGCTGATAAAGAAGTCCATGGATTCAGGTTCATGCTATCAAGCATGCTGAACGAGCTGAAGCACAAAGGCATTAAAACGGTATTCCTGATCGATGAAGTTCACAACGGAACACCGGATATGCGGGAGTTCGCCGTCACTTACCAGCATCTGCTGCGTGAAGAATACGACGTGGCCTTGCTCATGGCCGGCCTGCCCAGTTCAGTCAATGACATCTTAAACAATGAGGTCCTGACTTTCCTGCGTCGCGCTTACCGGGTCGAGCTTGAAAGCATTGACACCAAAGCTGTCGAGATCGCCTTTGACCAGGCCTTCAGCCAGGCTGGACGCACGTTCTCCGGAACTGCGTTGCGTTCAGCAGCAACGGCAACGGAAGGCTATCCCTACCTGATCCAGCTTTTGGGATACTTTCTTTTTAGGAGTGATGCGGAGGCCATCGACGGCAAGCTTGTCCAACAATCGCTTGACCTGGCAAAGATCGAGCTTTTCAAGAATGTCCACGACATGCTTTTCCAGGCGCTCTCAGCAGAGGACCGCAACTTCCTTTTTGCCATGACTCAAGATGAAGGCGTAAGCGAATTTGGCGCCATCAGGGAGCGCCTGGGCGGCGTGTCTGCTGGCTACGCCTCAAAGTATCGCGAGCGACTCCTGATAGCCGGCATGGTCAAAGCCGTCGCCCACGGCAAATTGGCCTTCGCCCCACCCTACCTGCACGAGTACCTGCTCACAAAGCAATAACCATCTGTCAGTGATTAGAAAATGAACCAGAAGCAGTTTATTATCTAATCGCACGCTCCGACAGAAAGACATCAGGCGCTCTAATCCAAAATAACTTCATGGCTATCCTTCCGTTATTTTGACTTCAGTTGCTAAGTCAAAATAAAAAAGGAAATTACGAACAGTGGGTCCGTTTTGCAAGACCTCGGCAGCCTTAGGGCTGGCCTTCAGCACCGTTTCTGCAGCCGTCAGCAGACTTTGCGAGGCCGGCATCCTGCAACAAAGCGCCGGAGCCCAACGCAACAAAATATTCAGCTACACCGCCTACCTTGACCTGCTCCGCGACGGAACAGAGCTGAGCGCGCGTTAAAACACACCATGAAAGCTACGCTTGTGATAAGAGGGGTTTCTCGCATTATTATCAAAAATCAATCTCCCATATCAAAGCTTTATCGCCTTTAGCATTTGGCTCAATTTGAAACATAACATCCCTTCCGTTAAAGGTATAGACGTAATTGGAAAGAGTGTGATCTGCTGATCCGTCTGTGTACTTATACTTGGTACCATAGATTGATTTCATTTTTGCTACTGTATCCCCAAGCTTCAATCCGCGCGAGGTTTCAAAAGCAAAACCGGCACCCGTGGCGCTCATAATGCCAGCAAGCTTTCCCTTTTCGTCAAATAAGTAAGCGGTAGTACCTATCCAATATTGCGACGGACCACCATTCGATGGAGGATAGTAAGTAATCTTGCTGTTTGCAAATTGGTATTTCGCTAAGACTGCTTTAACCTGCTTAAGCGTATCGCCCATAGAAATCTCGCCTTTGCCGGTTTTCTCATCAGTAAGCTGCGATGCTGAAACCAATTTCGTTTTCTTTTTTGGCTGAACCGTAGTATTTGAATTAGACTTTGTGTTTGATGAATCCTCTTTTTGCGCATTTTGAGATGGCTTCTCTTTTTCGCCCGTCGCTGCTGCTGCCTTTGCCCCGTCTGAAGCTTCCAGAGAGGGAGTTGTTTCCTTACTTGCGGTAGTTGTTGTCTCGGTACTATTTTGAGCTGTGCTATTTGGTGTCTTCGAGGAACAGCTACTGCTGCAACCAGCCACAGCAAGCCATACTATTAACAGTATGGTTGGCAAAATAATTTTTAGCTTCATAAACGTCTCCTTCGAATAAGAATATAATCAATTACAGATTCCCGCGCAAAATCTCGATTTATCTTTTTTTCTTTTAAACCAAAAGCACTATTGCCTGACTCCGCAGGTCATCGAATCGACTTTTGACTGGGGATCAACCTCGACTCGCAAATAAGTCCCTTTAAAAGTGAACGTATAACTTGGGAGATCATCCTCATTTCCTTTATTGAAAGAATATTTCTTGCCATAAAGGCTAATCGCCTTTGAGATCGGATCCCCGATCTTAAGACCCTTTGATGTTTCAAAAGACCCCCACCCTGTACCACTGTAATATTCGATAAGCTTGCCATTGGTATCAAATACGTAATTCACATCTCCGAAAAGAAAAAATACACCATACTGCGTTTTATTATAATCTCCTATCGAAGAGCCAGCATCTGTCTGATAACCAGCGAGCACTCGCTTAACCTTTTCAACCGAGTCCCCGAAAGAAATAGCGCCTTTACCGGTTGTCTCATCGGTAAGAAGTGAGGAAGAGGCGATCTTTTTCTTTGAACCTGTACTTTTTGCACTGCCAGTATTTTTTGATCCATTCCCATCCGTCGAAGCTCCGCTGCCAGTTGAAGTCTCCGCGCCCGTCGAAGCTCCACTACCAGATGAGGTCCCACTGTTGGCTGAGGTTTCCGTACTGACTGTGATCGACGTCTCTTTTGACGTTGTATCCTTCGTAGCCTTTACGGGCGCCTTATTCCCGCAGGCAACAAGAATACATGCGGATACAATTAATACACCAAACACCAACATTGCTTTCAAAACCCTACTCATAGCACTCACCTAGTTTCCTGTTCCATATCCAGCAATTCGACCATAGTCCAATGGATGTGACTGATTTGCCACTCTACCACTTACATTCCCCTCTACCGTATAGACTATACCGCCACTTACACTCTTTACAATACCGATATGATGGTTTTGGCCATTCTTATTCCAGAGATACATCTGCTGCAAGCCAAGGGCGGCTTGTGATGACAGTCTTTCCCTCCGGACACTCGTCGCGCTCAAATGCATCCGCCCACCTGTTGAGCATCTCTTTAGTAACTTCAACGCTGCTTTAAGTTCCTCTCACTTTCTTAGTCATCATGGTCACCTGCTTCCTGTCAGTCCAGGCTCAATACCTGTTTTCCTGGCAGGCTTAGCGGCCGTAGCGGTTCACGATATCAGTCGTTGTGGGTTGCGAGCTGTCGCCAAAGTAGAGATCGATCAGGTACAGGGTGCGATTTTGAGTGAAGTCACCGAGGAGAGAGTTCTTTGTCTGTGACCCATAAGCCCGCATGGCGCCTTTATCGCGGATGGTCATCCACTGATGTTCGTCCTGGCGAAGACTATCCATCTGCGAGGCTGGCAGCTTCTTTTCAAGCAGGCCATAGATGCGATTAAGCTCAGCGTCCCAGCTCTGGTAATAGGCGAGATCTGCGGCACGCTGCTTTGCGTCAAGCTGGGCAGTTTGCGCCTTGGTAGGCGTTGCGGTCGTAGCAGAAAACGTCTGGGAGTAATTGAGCAGCCCACGCTGACCCAGCCCGTCAAGATAGTCCTGTCGGGCAACCAGATTCTCGTTTGAAAGCGCAGGCACAGGGTCAGCAGAAGCCGAGCGATTGGTAATCTGTTGCGCGATATTTGCCGCCGTCGGCGTGTACCAGACAGCCTGATCCTTTGTGAGAGCGCCCATCTGGTCTAAAACCGCATTCTTTGATACCGAAACATCGTACATATATGCCTTAACAGGAACGCCTCCCCCATCATCAATGGTATCCATCAAAATAGCGATATTGACGGCACCACCTAAAAAGCGAAGTTTCTGGAGAGCATTGTTGTCAACGCCACCAGGATTAAACCAGGAGAGGCCGTTTTTAGCAAAACTGTGATTCCAGCGAAAGAAGAAGTAGCCGTAGACTTCACTTTTGTAATAATGCAGAACCTCATAACCCTCTAAGTTAATTACGGTATCTGGTCCTGAGCAAAGCTCCGCAACAGCTTCCGGCACGCCATCTTGATTCACATCAATAACCGCAAAATTGGTTACCCGCCATTGAGGGGTCCCATCGTCCCAGCCCGTGTCTGCAGAGCTGATGTTCTTAAGATAGAGCTTTCGCGTAGGAACATTATCAGCAGTATCGCCAACATTGGTAAACATCGCCTTATTAAGCATCACCTCGCTCAAGGCTTTGAGCGCAACCGTCCTGCGCTGCTGCAACGAGGGCACAGGGGCAGGCGTGCTGGTCTTTTTTGATGGCTGACCAGTAGCATCGGAGGCACTGGAGGCAGCGGCACTGGGAGCAGACGCACCGGCAGAGGGCGTCTTTTTAGCACCGCAACCGGCAAGCGCAAACAAGCAAACAGCCATTGCAACCGCGATCATCTTTTTCATCATTACCACTCTCCTTATTTCTTCAGGCCGTAGCGGTTCACGATATCAGTCGTTGTTGGTTGTGAGCTATCACCAAAGTAGAGATTAATCAGATAGAACGTACGATTTTGAGTGAGGTCACCCAGAGCTCGATTCTTATCTGCCTTAGCAGAAAACATGCCGCCCCTTAGGTACTTTTTGGCCTGCGCAGCGTTTTTATCACGGACGATCATCCACTTTCGTTCATCCTGACGAAGTTTCTCCATCTGGGCAGCCGGAAGTTTCTTTTCCAGCAGGGCATAGATGCGATTAAGCTCGTTGTTCCAACTCTGGTAATAGCTTAGAGTTTTGGCCTCTGCCGCTGTCGTGGTTTCAGAAGATTCGTATATGTCAGGATAGTTTGGCGCGCCTCGCCGGATGAGGCCGTCCAGGTAATCTTGCCGCGCAGCCACATCAGCATCCGATAAAGCTGGTTTCGGGTCTGCAGAAACCGACCGATTGGTGATCCATTTTGTTATATTGGCTTCAGAATAGGAGTAGCTCGGCGCATCGGCTCCGGTCGCTTTATTCATCTGCTGCCCGCAAAGACCGGGCGACACCTCAACGTCATACATATAAAAGTAGATAGTTTTCCAGTTGTTATTTGCCTCAGAAAACATCAAAGTCGATTCATACAGAGAGGTCCCCAGAAAGCGGAACTGATAGATCGTGTTTTCCCGCGCGCTATCCATAGTCCAGAACAAGCCATTTTTTGGCAAACGAGCCTCCATCCAATCCCAGCTCACCACTTACAGGCAGCCAGATGTAGCTATAAACTTTCCCTTGGTAATACCGCAAAATCTCAGAGCTTTCACCGTTATATGCCGATGATTTCATCTTGACCTCAATTACCACTTCAGGCACGCCATCGCCGTCCAGATCAAGAACCTGAAAACTGGACAACTTACAAGGGACGGTCTTATCAGGAGCCCCCATATCTGTCGCAGTCAGATCCTTGAGATACATAGCTTTATTATGGACATCAGTATTAATGAAGGTTGCCTTGTTAAGCGCCACCGCGCTCAGGGCTTTAAGCGCCGTTGCCCTTCGTTGCTGTAGCGAGAGCGCTGGGCTGGAGTTTTCCCCCGGCTGTCCAGAGGCGCTGGTAGTGGGCGTGCTTTCTCCCGATTGCCCGGTAGCGCCAGGGGCAGGCGCTTTTTTAGCACCGCAACCAGCAAGCGCAAACAGGCAGACAGCCATTACAACCGCGATCATCTTTTTCATAGTCCCTGTTCCTCCTGTACTATCACTACTGTCAATTTTTGTAGCCAGCTGCATAGTTTCCTCGCAGCTCCACAAGCGCATAGTCACCAATTGCATGAGAGATACCGACGCTTACAACCAGTGAGTTGGGCTTCAGATAAAAGTTTGAATTGACGCCTTGGATATCCGCCAGCAGGTCACTGCTCGTGGGATAGTTATTTTTTAGTTCTTGTGACAAAATATTGTCTTTTGGAGTACCGCCAAGGTAGGTCCAGCCAGAAGAAGTAAGAAGTTTTTGCGCGAAGGCCTTATCAACGCTTACCAGGCTTGAAAGCTTTACTACTTTGACGCGTTTCAAGTCGATAGTAGTACCAATCATGGACGCATTGGGATGTGCCGCCGTCTCGACATTTGCCTCCTCCGTATAGGCAATTGACAGCAGGTTATCAGTACTCAACATGACACGATAGCTCACATCAACCGAAAGCTGTTTCTGTGACAAGGCCTCCGAGTAACCGTCCAGCGCATCATTATAAATGGTCCTTTTGATAAGCGAGTTAATGTTTCCCTGCCTTCCTTTGTCGGGCAGTCCAGTTATCTGTGGATACTTAATATTGATCTCACCCTGCGAGATCTTTGCCGTTGTTATCGAGTAGGTTTTCTTAGAGGAAGTGTTCGCCGGAGATCCACCATTTTTCTGCGTTTGCTTTGAATCGCCAGCGCCAGAAGGCGACGTAGTCGCAACCACGCTCGCCGTTGCCTCTTGCGAGGCAGTCGGAGGCAAGTCCTGCTGGGCCGCTGCTGGCTTCTTGCCACAGGCAGCCAGTAGCAGCACCGCTACCATCAGTATGCTTATGTAGAAATATTTCTTTTTCATCACATGCTCCTTAGCCGGTGACATTCATCGTATTTCCATTTTGAATTTTTGCAATGATGGTAGCCGTCATTGAAGGTTTGTCGCGAACATTTAGATTTGAACCGGACACAATACCTGTAACGGTTCCGGTAACCGCTTTAGAAAGCTGGGTGACTGTTGCCGCAGAAGTTGAAGCTGGCGCCAGGCAAGCTGCGACTAAACATACAGAAAGTACAATACTGATAAATTGGGAAGGCTGTCGAAATTTTTGACGATGAAGCCCCCCCCCCCTTCAGCTTTTTCGAAACCTGCTCGACATGCTCTCATAGCAACACCGCCTTCCTCAATTAGTCCCCCCTGAATATTGCTCAGGCTCAACGCCCACTTTTTCAAAATGTATTGTGCGCTTATGGCAGCAAGAATACAAGTTTTTTGGAAAAAATTGGTCAAACGGTCATTTTTATGGCTTAAGCAGAGCGCTATGGAGTAAACTCCAGCTAAGACGCGAGCTTAAGAGGGGTAAGAAGATAGCAGTGACGCTACGGGGTCCTTTCTGGATTCTGCAACTTCGCGCAGAATGACAGGGGTGGTTTTGACGAGTGGCTGGTGCGATCTGACAAGGCGCTGCGGGGCGTGGCGGCCTTTGCCACCGCGAGCCCCGCAGCAACAACGCCAGCGGGCAAATAAGCACTATGACGCTACGTATTCTTCAACCGCCTCACGAAGAGCTTCAGATCGAGTACCGCCGTTAGCAAAAGCCTTGCGATCAAGAGCACTCAATAGCGATACGGAAAGCCGAAAGGTAACAGGTTTAACTTCATCTGCCGCAAGCCGGGGACGACCTATAATGACCGTCTTTCCCTCCGGCCACTCGTCACGCTCAAATGCATCAGCCCATCTGTCGAGCATCTCTTCAGTAACTTCAACGCCGTTTGAGGTTCCTATCACTTTCTTACTCATCATGGTCACCTGCTTCCTGTCAGTCCAAGCTCAATAAGTGTTTTCTTGGTAGCCTTCATAGCATGAAAAATATAAACTGTGCCATCATCTAATAATACGGCGACCACTTCAAGCAGCCTGCCATCCTTGTCAAAACCAACCGCGACAACAATGTTTGCAGGTTCACTTTCGAGACGCCGCGCCGATGCTATCGCGCCTCTCCAAGCAGTAACAGCAGCATCATTTGAGATTTCAGGATGCCGAACGCCCACCCTTTGAGAAACAACAACTTCTGCCATAACTATTCCTGTCCTTTTGTCATACATTCATTATATGACAAAATAGTCGAGATTTAAAGCAACTTAGCGTCGTGGCGGTTTATGAGGTTTATGATGTCAGTCGTTGTGAGTTATGGGTGACTTTACCTGCTGATCCGGGCAGACGGCGCGCAATGAAGGGCTTGTGCGTACGTTCAGTTCAACAGCGAAAGACCCCGCAGCAGTGACGCTACGGGGTCCTTTCTGGTTTCTGGATTCTGCGACTTCGCGCAGAATGACAGGGGTGGTTTTGACGAGTGGCTGGTGCGATCTGACAAGGCGCTGCGGGGCGTGGCGGCCTTTGCCGCCGCGAGCCCCGCAGCAACGCAGCTCAGATCGTGCCAGACGCCGTCAAACTTGTTTGGCGAAGTAATTTTGTTCGCTGGCAAGGCGCTGAGAGGCGACGCGGGCTTGAGTCCCGTGAGTCTCTCAGCAACGCCGCCAGCGGGCAAAAGGACGAGCCAAAACTACATCATGCCGCCCATGCCGCCCATATCCGGCATCGCAGGCGCCGGGTTCTTCTCTGGAACATCAGCGACAGTTGCCTCGGTAATAAGGATCATGCTTGCCACGCTAGCAGCGTTTTGCAGCGCGGACCGGCTGACCTTGACCGGGTCGATGACGCCCATCTTGAGCATGTCGCCATACTCGCCGGTCGCGGCGTTCAGTCCCTCGCCCTTCTTCAGGCCCTTGACCTTCTCGACCACGACGGAGCCCTCAAAGCCCGCGTTATCAGCGATCGTGCGCAACGGCGCGTTCAGCGCGTGGGCAACGATGTTGACGCCCACCTGCTCGTCATCAGACAGGCCCTCCAGGCCGCCAAGCGCCTCAGCCGCATTGATAAAGGCTACGCCGCCGCCGGCAACGATGCCCTCTTCAACGGCCGCCCGTGTCGCCTGCAGCGCATCTTCGACACGCAGCTTCTTCTCTTTAAGCTCGACTTCGGTAGCCGCGCCAACCTTGATGACGGCCACGCCGCCAGCCAGCTTGGCCAGACGCTCCTGCAGCTTCTCGCGATCAAAGTCGCTGTCGCTGTTGTCAAGCTCACCCTTGATGATCTTGACGCGCCCGTCGATGTCTTCCTTCTTGCCGCCGCCATCGATGATGACGGTAGAATCCTTGGTTACCTTGACGGTCTTTGCCGTACCCAGCATGGACAGCTCGGCATTTTCAAGCGACAGGCCCAGCTCTTCTAAGATGACCTGGCCGCCAGTCAGGACCGCAATATCTTCAAGCTGCTGCTTGCGACGGTCCCCAAAGCCCGGGGCCTTGACGGCCACGCAGTTAAAGGTGCCGCGCAGCTTGTTCAGGATCAGCGTGGCAAGCGCCTCGCCCTCGATGTCTTCTGCGATGATGAGCAGCGCCTTGCCGGTCTGCATGACTTTTTCCAGCAGCGGCAGGATAGCCTGAATGTTGCTGATCTTCTGGTTGACGATCAGAATCAGCGGGTCGGACAATACCGCCTCCATGCGCTCCTGATCGGTCACCATGTAGTGTGACAGATAGCCCTTGTCAAACTGCATACCCTCAACCGTATCGATGTCGATGCCAAAAGTCTGGGACTCCTCGACGGTGATGACGCCCTCTTTGCCCACCACATCCATCGCCTCAGCGATCTTGGTGCCAATGGTCTCATCGCCGGCAGAAATCGTGCCCACGTGGGCGATGTCATCCTTGCCGCCAACCGGCTTGCTGTTGGCACGGATGGCCTCGACCACCGCGTCAACCCCGGCCTCGATGCCGCGACGCAGCGCGAGCGGATTGGCGCCCGCGGTCACGTTGCGCAGGCCCTCGTTGGCGATGACCTCAGCCAGCAGCGTAGCGGTAGTGGTGCCGTCGCCGGCCACGTCATTGGTCTTGACCGCGACTTCCTTGACCAGCTGCGCGCCCATGTTCTCGACCGCATCCTCCAGGTCGATCTCGCGAGCGATGGTCACGCCGTCGTTGGTGATGGTCGGTGCGCCAAACTTCTTCTCCAGCACGACATAGCGCCCCTTGGGGCCAAGCGTTACCTTGACCGCATCAGAGAGCTTGGTGACGCCGGCCGCAAGACCGTGGCGCGCGTCTTCATTGAACTTGATGTCTTTAGACATATCTTCATCTTCCTTTCAGTAAAGAAACTTCTGGCGCGGTGCTAGTCGCACACCACGGCATAGATATCGGACTCGCGCAGGATGACGTACTCCTCGCCGTCCAGCTTGACTTCGGTTCCGCCATACTTGCTGTAAATGACCACGTCATCTACCTCGACGTTGACTGGCACCCGCTCGCCTTTGTCGTTGAGCGCGCCGTCGCCGACCGCAAGGACCGTGCCGCGCTGCGGTTTTTCCTGGCCAGAGTCCGGCAGGAACAAACCTGACTTGGTCTGCGTCTCCGCCTCGGCCTGTTTCACGATAACGCGATCACCCAGTGGCTTAAGATTCATCGTTACTTCCTCCTTAAAAGGTGTTGTCATGGTGCGAGCGCGCCGGGCGCGCCCGATGTATTACCAAAAAGGGCGCCTCTTTGAGAGTGTGCCCGCGCATCTTATTCTAGGAAGTGTGCCGCCCCGACGCAAGCCTTGTGGCAGCAATCCCCATAATTCATCCACATATCTGAGTGTGACACACTCAGATTTTCTGCTATCACTACGCCGCAACAGCTTCTTTACGGGGGCGGCCCGGCTGCGGTGAGCTCTTCATGCGCGCGCGGACATCTGCACGCGACACCCAAAGATCACGCCCGTTTTTCTCAGCTTGAAGTGCGCCGCTCAAAACCAAGTTACGTACCCTCGCCGGAGTAACACCCAGAATCTCGGCAGCCTCCCCCGTAGTAATCCAGGGCCATATTTTTTCCGCTTCTTCCCGACTAGTTTTAATCGTAAGAAGCAGGCGCTCTTCATTCTTTTTTAACTCATGGCCAAACACAGGATGAGGTAACTCGCGATCATCTACCAAGGCTGTAGTTACCTCAACTTCAAGTAAATCGATACCCATCCGTACCGCCTCCTCAAGGTTCTCTCCCTCTGTAGCGCTACCCCAATCCGGCAATTCGACGGTATAACCACCATCATCGTAGCCTTCAATGATAGCTTCGTAAATATATTGCATTCTGTTACCTTTCTACCTACTGTTTCTTATAGACAGAGCGGAGTGCTAGAGCCATCCGGCCTGCTTGTATATGTTTCTTATTGTCGCTTCATACTTAACTTCTTTTGTCCGGGGAACGCTCACCCGTCTTGAACCTTTTACCCATCGTTCGTGGTCTTGTGTGGCTCCTCCTGATAAAAGTTTAAACCCGTCATCTCGAAGCATCTTTTTCAGCTTCCTGGTGTCCCTTTCAAAGTTCATCCGATTTCTGTCCTCTCGTGTAACTATAACGCAAGCGTTTTAGTTACGCAAGCGTTTCAATAAATATACTGATACCAGCTAGAGGAATCGTACCAGAGGTCCCTTACCGTTTCCTTACCAAAGGGGCGAAAAATTGCATAAAATGCTGGTTATGGAGAAATCTCCATAACCTGAGCGGACACAAAGAGTGCGCCCTCGGGCTTAGACCCTTGGGCACGCTTTTAAAATATACAAATTTGAGAAATTGGAAAATCTAGGTGAGTTGATATTCGGTTAATTTCACAAGGAAGAATTTCTGCAAACAAAAAACAGGCGCAAGCGGAAGGTTAGGCCTCCACCAGCATTCCCCTTAATATCATTCCACATAAATCCGATGACTCTCCCACATCTAACTCACGATAAAAAGCGATTTCGAAGTTGGTGTTTGAGTAAATACAAACGAACGCACGTCTATTTGGACCATCAGGATTCAGAATGATTATATCCTTCGCAATTTTCACCAATGCATCATATCTATCTCCCACTTGATTAAAAGACATCACCTTTCCAATATCTTCTATTTGAAATCCACTTGCAAATGTCGATTTCATCCTTTTTTCAGCATCAAGGCCTCTATCGATTTTTGTATAGAAATACTTGTATAAAGTTCCAGACTGCAAATTCTGACCAACAATGTTCATCACTTTTTCATTATCGATGTCTGTTGATAGTTCATCCGATATGATCCAGATCTCCTTATTGTTCTGCTCTTTTTCTAAGGCAAGAATTTCATCAATGTCTAGGAAATTGATTTTACTGTACTGCTCCAAAAAATATTGTTCGATACTTTTTCTACACTCTCTTTGTACATCGGTCATACAGGCGCCGCTTCGTTCAATGCTGTTTGATAAAACCTCGACCTTAGCCAGTAAATATTCATCCAAAATACCATTGTCTTTAATCAAGTCATCAACTATGTCTCTGTTTGCTTTTGCAATTTGTGCAGACAAAATAAGCAAAACAAGCAGAAGCAAAACTACAACAAATACTGAAACGACAACCCACGTCCAATTCTTCTTAACCAGTGTTGCAAACGCAGCAATAATGATTGTGAGCACAGGGCATAATATTGCGAATAATTTTGAATTAATCGCCCTTTCGAGAATACTTAATGTACCGTTAGTCCTCTTCTGCATGTATCCCATTCTAACCCATCTTTTTTAGTGGGAAAACATTTGCCCTGTCAATAAACTTGATCTGCTCGATCACAATGGGACAGTTCCTCTGTGTTGGCTTACGAGAACCACTGTTGCGCCGCATATGGTTGATCAGATGCGATATCAGTGATAAGTGCCAGGCGCTCTGGCTGGCGTTCTGATTGAATTTCATCCAGCGTGGGGCGCTTATATGCAACGATCTCTTCGATGCTCATATCAAGCGCTTTTGCAAGCTTCGCGAGTGTCTTGATCGTGAAGTTATTATCCCCGCCAAGCATTTCAGACACAGTCGACCGGCTGATCCCCATACGTCGTGCAAGCTCAGCTTTGGTGATTCCGAGTTCTTTGGTTCTGAGTGAAGCCAGCACCGCAATATCGCCGACCTTTTCGGCATAAGCATACACCCAGGTTTTTTCAAGTTCTTCAGTGGTTCTCACTTAACGCTCCTTCTCCCTTAAGCCATTCCAAACATTCTCGTGCACGCCTGTTGGCTTGCTTTAGTGTGCTTGGATCAATCTGTTGTCTTTTTCCACCATGAGCTTCATACAAATCCAATAAGATGAACTTCTCAAAACGCCCCGGCGGATATCCAACCGCAAGCACCCGTAGCACTTTCTTACATTTCAGCGGTCTGAGCTCAAGATTGCATTTTCCGCTCAACCGACGCCAGCGATTTTGTGCAAGGAGCTCAAACGACCGTTTCTCGAGCTCTCGAATCATCTCTTGAAGTGTATCAGCACTTTCCAGGTCTTTCTTCGCAAGACGCTCGATGTCTCTGATCACAGGCGGTCGCCTACCAGATTCGCTGTAGACGAATACTCGCTTATAATCCTTGTCAAATGGTTCGTACGGACATACCATTTCCTACCTCCTATGTTAGGTTATAACCTAACAACTGTAAAGAGCTTCCGGGGGATCCCGCATGGATAATCACATGCGACACCGACCTCAGTGGCAACAATATCAGAGGTCCCTTACCGTTTCCTTACCAAAGGGACGAAAAATTGCATAAAATGCTGGTTATGGAGAAATCTCCATATCCTGAGCGGACACAAAGAGTGCGCCCTCGGGCTTAGACCCTTGGGCGCACTTCTGCAAGTATCGATGCGTTAGGCGTGCTGTAACTTCAATAGACGCACCAGCCGCCGCTGGGCATTGACGTTATTTCCGGCACTTACTTTACTGGTTGCTTCCTGGAGCGCCTCACGGTTATTACTAGTACTGTGGCAGCGGCAATAAACAAAACACCGGCAAGAATCCCAAAAAGAATTTTGGTGTTAAAACGAGTGGGATCAGAGCTGGATGGCAAAGGCTTCTGAGAGTCTGACGCTGGTGTTGCAACCTGAGTCGCTGAGGAGCTGGACGTCGAATTGTCTGCCGGCCCAGCATCCGGCACTGAGGCATCGGTAGAGTCAGCATCTTGAGACGCAGCTGGCGCCTGAGCATTCCCGACCCAGACGGTGCTTTGCCCGTTGGTGTAGGTCTTGTAGTCCTGTTTGGTAGTAGGCGTTGTGAAGTCCTTGGCGGTCTTTGTTTCATAGTCGGTGTCAGGCTTACCAGGTATCCCCATATCAATGTAGCTGCCAGCAGAAGTAATTACACCATCGACGGTTACCTGAGCTCCGCCATTAACATACACGGCTCCCCACCCTTTCTTGGTGCAAGTAAGGTTTCCTGTAATGTGTACGCTTACCGGATTACCAACCGCCTCAACATAAGAACCACAAGTCACATTTCCCTTCACGGTAACCTGCGAATTCGCGTTACGAGGAAGATTGCCTTCTCCACTGCTGGCTACATGTATACCTTCGCCGCCTGCGGTAATGTTCCCATTAACTACCGCGGTCGATCCGCCGATTACATAAAGGCCGACCGGGGTGCCACCCGTAGCACTCACGTCGCCATTTATGGTGACCGAAGAACGCTCGCCAGCACGAATACAGGAGCTGTTGCCATTTGTCTCTTTTGCAGAACCATTGAGCGTAAGCTTTGCCCCGTTCTCACACCAAATCCCAGCGTTCAGGGCGCCCGAATCCACATGCGTAAGCGTACAGGAGCCACCGTCAACAGTCAGACCGACCGATTGCCCCGACATCACTTGCAGTGTTCCCGCACCGGTGTAGTCGATAGTACACTTTGTCAACGTGAGGGGGAAATCGCCCGCACTATTAAATGTCAAACTGTGACCGTTAAGATCAAACGTGATCTGTTTATTGGTAATCGTGCATTCAGAAGCAACGACGATATCGCCCAGGAGCTTTATTGTTGTGTGCGTCCTGCCTGGTACCGCTTTCAATGCCTGCGTTAATGTCTTGTACGAAGTCGAGCCGATCTGACAGGACGCAAGGCCTGACGCAAAGGCAACGTCGCCGCCAATCCCCTTCGAAAGATCAACTTTCGGTTTTGCGACCGCATGCACAGGCAGCCCTGCACAGAGGCTCACCACCACTACAAGAACAATAACCCGCGTCAATCGTTTGGCTGCTTTCATTTTTTGTCCTCTCGCCTCAGAAGTATCCCCGCCAAAAACCTCGTGTACTCACTTTAGAGCATTGCTTGATAAGAGACAATATAAGCGCAAGTAACCGTGCCTGAACCGATGAAAATGATAGCTCCCCTTTCCTGCATTCTGCATTCTGAAAATGCCGACAAAAGACTTCGCAGATCAAACAAAAGTGCGCCCGCAAGCTCAGATTCAAGCCAACGAGCGCACTCAACAATCGATATTGTGAGACTCCGTTACTTAGTAGACGCACCAGCCGCCGTCGCTGGGCATGATGGCGCCGTTGACATTGAGGCTGTCGTCGGAGAGCAGCCAGCAGAGCGCCGCAGCGATGGCCTCGGGTTCGGCTGTGGGGGGCGCGGTTGCGGCCATGACGGGGCCGACCCGCTTCATGGCAAAGGGCGAACAGGCCATATCAACCTCGATGTTGGTGGCAACGGCTCCCGGGCAGACCGCGTTGGAGCGCAGGCCCTCAAGGCCATAGTAGAACGCCAGGCTACGGGTAAAGCCGATCATGGCATGCTTGCTGCAGGTGTAGGCAACGCCCGCTGAAGATGCCTTGAGCCCGGCCTCGCTCGCCACATTGGCGATGCTGCCCTTTGACGCTCGCAGCAGGGGCAGCAGCGCGCGCGTCAGGCGCATCGGGCCCTTGAGGTTGACGGCCATCACGCGATCCCAGGTAGCGTCGTCAACTTCATGCGGCGGGAGGAAGTTGTCCATGATGCCCGCGACATTGGCCAGGCCGTCAAGCTTGCCGTCGCAGGCAGCAAGCAGCGCCTCGACCGTCTTGTCATCGGCGATATCTCCCGCAACGATGGCCAGGGGCTCGCCCAGATGAGCCGTCGCAAAATCATTCAGGCGCTTCTCGCTGATGTCAGCCGCGATCACACGGGCGCCTTCCTTCAACAAACGGGTAGCCGTGGCTTTTCCGATGCCGGACCCGGCGCCTGTGACCAAAACAGTCTTACCGGCAAAACGTGACTCGCTCATGTAAAAACTCCTCTCGTGAGGCAGAGCAGATCTCTGCGCGCTCCCCATGTAAGAGCGTGCTCTTACTATACACAAAGGAAGTACTCCGTGCATACGATGCCCACAGGTAAACGGCAGTTTATCCCGTATAGATTTTTGCCAGCAGGAAACTGCGGTTGCGATACCTCCGCACCAATACTCCCACCAAAAACAACACCAGCGCTGTGGTAAGCAGGGCGGCAGCGATCCCGTAAGGCACTCTCCCGGTCCCTCCGGCAGACGGCAGCACGAAACTGCTGTCGCCTTTTTCGTTGTAGATTATGTATTCGCTCCCTTTTCCTGTGTCATAGGTGGCCAGATTCAACCAATTGCCAGCAGCGGTTTTATATTGAATCGTAGCGTCAGAGTTGTTACGTAACGCGCTCAGCGATAAGTCAACTTTGTACAAGGTATCGTTTGCTTTATATCCGGGAGGCGCAGAGGTTTCTTTCATGTAATAGGTCCCCAGTGGCACTTGCCAGAATCCCACTCCCAACCACCCGCTTGATGTCCCTGTGATCGCCGGATTGCACGGAGTCAGCGTTTTACCATCATCAGTTGAGGTATACAGCTCAAATACCGCTCCGTCTACATACGATCCGGTATCTTTGTCATATTTTAGAAACCCGAAGTACGTGGGATCATTGGTGAGATCTTGATAGAAGCGGCCCTGAATTGCCGGCTTGTCGTCAGGGAAGGTTATGGTATAGGTCCCATCCGTATTGACCGCCAGCTCAAACAACGTCGTACTCATATCCGCAGAGTCTTTCACCTCATAGGTAAGGCCCTTCTGTATTTCGGCGAAGGTCACCGTTCCGTTTTCGTCTGATTTTGTACTTAGGTAGCTGGACCCGCTCGTCGCAGAGAAGTACGTATTTGGATATTCAGGGATTTGGGTCGTAAATCCGCACCTCTTATTGTCAACCCAGCCCGGATTTTTCATTTCTATCGTGCCGTTTCCGTTATCATCTATCACCAGTTTTTTCTGTGGGAGATACGGCATAAATCCGTCTGGTGTAGCCGTTTCTTCCATATAGTATTCGCCCGGCATCAGTCCGGTAAATTTAATGATCCCGTTTGCGTCTGAGGTCGCAGAAGTTACAAAACCAGTGTAGTTGTATATATAAAGCGCAGCCGAGCTGTCTGGCATGACGCTGCAATTTTTATACAGGGAAAATTCCGCTCCCGCCAGCGGGTGATAGCCGTAGAGGTTAGCAACTTTCAGAAACTCAAAATCGTAACTCTGATAGTTGTTGGTGAATTGAACCGGAGCGGTTCCGTTCAGCGTGGCAGTTACCGTCACCGTGATCAGATCGTTCGCTGTTGCGGTGATCCCCATAAAAGGCGGTTTTTTGAAGCTCTTGTTATCAAATACGGGTTGGACCGGTATGGATTCTTGATTGCAATAATAAGTTTGAAGCTCAGGTAAACTGAGTGTCGCATCAGCTTTGACCAGTCCGGTCAGATCAGAAATCGAAGTTGTGCCGATATTGACATAAAATTCCTGTCCGTCGTATACGGGTTGTGTCAACGCGCTGGATTTATCTGCCGACAACGCATAGCTGCTCGTCAAGGTGACCGCAACGCTGCTCGGCGGTTTTACCATCGATGCCGTTGTAACCCCCAGCTTAACCGGTCCGTACCAACCGCTGTTAACGCTCGCGTTACTGGTATCGAAGTTTATGGCGATCGAGGGATCCGGCTCGGGATCACTGCTTGATACAGCCGCAGCCGCACCGTCTACCAGTTGATTAAACAGCGCCACGATATCAGACTGAGTTCCGCCACTGTCAACAGGCACAAAGTTATTTCTGGAAGCAGGATCCGTATAGTACCAGAGAGCAGTTTGGGTTGCGATAAAGGCATCGCGCTGGGTAAGCGTAGGTATCCCGTACCGGTCTCTCAGCAATTGTATATTCGTTACGGTGTCATCGCCCCAATTCGCGCTCATGTCATCGCCTGTTGGTTTATAAGCACAAGCCAGCGCATCCGGACCCCAGAAACCATTTTTTACAATCCAACTGGCTTCCGGGACATACTTTACATCAGCAGTACTATAGGCATAACCATTAGTCGCATAAGCTCCCCAGTAGGCACTGTACAACGAGTTGGTTGTTGTCTGAAAACAATAGAGGTACATTATCGTGCTGGCATCTGCCGCGGTAGCATAGTGCATCATGGCAAAACTACCCCCGCTGTAAAGCGATTGATATTGTTTTAACGTCAGGTCGGTTTTTTGATCGAATTGTGTCGCCAAGTTAGAGTAGGTACTGGTGCTTTTAGAAACGTCAGCCACCGTTGCGGCGCCGTTTTCTACGTCTACTCTGACGATATAGGCACTGGTGTCGTATGCCCAGTTGGCCGCGCCACTGTTGGTCTCCGCGATCTTGAAGTAGTAGGTACCATCCGGCGCGTCGGCAAAGCTGAACGAGCCCGTGCCCGTGCCACCTGATGTCGTGATCGTCAGCTTCGACGGATTGGGGGAGGCAAGCGGGCTGGCCGCGGCGGTCGGGTCGGCAGCGCTCTTTATCTGGGTGCAGGTGAACTTAAACGCTCCGTCTTTTGCGCCCGAGCCCGATTGATTTACCGTGGTTTTGGTCACTGGAATCTTGAAATCAGCGGTGACGAGCTTCTTATAGGTGTTTTCAAACGTGATGTTGCCGGTAGCCGTCCCATCGTAGTGCGTGGTGTTATGGGCTTCCCAGCCATTTGATTGCGTCAGCGTTTTGCACACAAGCGTGCCATCTACCGCTCCTATGCCCATCGCGCCGGTACCGTAGCCTCTACCAGTAAAATCACTGTAGGGGGCAAGAACAGAGCCGATAAAGTCAAAACCGGTACTGGTAATGGTCGCCGCATTACTATCGGGGAAGTTCCACAAAATCCGGCTTGACCAGTCATGGCGAAGCGCCGCCATTTTATCCTTGTATGAAGTTGTGCCATCATAGGTAATACCGCCGCTTTGCGTAGCGTTGCCCAAGTCAATGATCTTAATGCCCATATTCATTCCCAGCGCCCCAAATGCAGTAGCGAAATCGAGCGCAGGGTTTCCGGAGTCATTTATTGTGTTCACCACATAATTGCCGTCAAAGCCCGCAGGAAAAGTCAGGGTGATATCCGTGTCATATATGGTAGCCGCAGTGACGTGTACATTAAATATGATCGTGTCATACTGCGAGAAATCCGTACCGGCGCTGGCAAGCGCAGCAGGGTCGAGATCCCAGCTATCCGCATCGCATACCAGCGTCTTGCCCTGCGCGCCGGCTGTCTTATCATAGCTTTGGCTGAGATCTTTTAGCGATGTCTCCGCGTCATCAAAAAATGCTTGTATTTCACTTAGCGGCCTGACGGTGGGGGTAATGTTTGAATGTTGTGTAAATGAGCCAGGAAAATCACTTTCATCATACGTGGGATTGGCGCCGGTATACTCCCATTGGTTCAGATACATGCTGCCAAAACTTGATGCCGACGTATCGGACACCATCACACTACCGCCAACAACATCTACGTTATTACCGGTGGGATTAGTTGCAATATCTCCCATGACCAGCAGTCTCGGGTCATGGGGAGCGATTGGATAAGCGCCTGTTTTAAACGTAACAGGCCGAGGCAGCCCAATAAGATAGTTCTGACTGGAGCCTGAAGTAAAGTTGCCTTTTGCCGCCAGACCGCCCTCAACGTCAGCATCGTTGACCGTTACGTCGCCAAACGCCACGACGCTGAAATCGTCAGCTGAGCCTAACGGCTTATTGTTAGTTCCCGGGACTTCCCAGCTAAGCCCGTCAGCGTTTTTGCTGTTGCCCACGTCCAAAGTTGTCCAGGTGTCCTCGGCCGGCCAGGTGTCAGTCCCGGTATTGGCCGCAGAGGTCATCGTTATGGCCCCGCCATCTGCCACGACGACCTTGACCAGGTATACACTGCTGTCAGAAGTCCAGCCGGGCGCGGCGGTGTCCTGTTCTGCGATCTCGAAATAATAGGTATCCGCCGGTACGTCGGCAAAGCTGAATGAGCCCGTGCCCGTGCCATCTGACGTCGTGATTGCCAGCGTCGATGGATTAGGAGAGGCGAGCGGGTCGTCTGCAGCGGCCAGGTCTGCGGCGCTCTTTATCTGGGTGCAGGTAAAGTGGAAGGTCCCGTCTTTTGCGTCCGCGCCCGATTGATTTACCGTGGTTTTGGTCACCGGGATGCTGAAGTCGCCAGCGGTGCTGGCGGCAAGCCCGATGTGCAGGGTAAACACACTCACGAGTACCAGAGTAGTAAGGCAAAGTGGGATAAAGATGACGATGGCTTTCTTCTTGCGCTTCCTGTCTGCAATAATGCTTCTTACGTTAACATCGAGATTAGTTTTCATGGCGTATGTACTGTCCCCCCTCAACAGAAAACAAGTATTAATTGCACCAGCAATTATTTGAGCCTTTGATACTTTTTGGTTATGCCTGGATTCCCCTGTAAAATGCCCCTCAAAAGTTTGTTAGCAAGTTCTTTGCTATCGTTAATAGTATACACCTGTTAACATTTAAATGCTTTACCTAGGCAGAGGCGCGGGGCTAGCGCTCTGCTCCGTTGAAAACGATGTTGCCACTGGCTCGTTTTTCGGGCAAGGCGCGCCGGGTCCCCGCGCGCTACACATGAGTTGGGGCTCGTTGCCAGCCCCAGTGTGGCAAACGCCCTTGACGTCACCTCAGCGTACCTTTGCTGCGAATAGCAGCAATTTCGCCCCCTCCTCCCGTCATCCTGCGCGTAGTCGCAGCATCCAGAGTGGAATACAAAATCCTGGATCCTGCGACTTCGCGCAGGATGACGAAGCTTTGGTGACAAACGCCCGAGGGGGGGTTGTCTCCGGGGTGTTTCTCCCCGGAGGATGTTTGTCTCCGGGGAGTGATTGCCTCCGGGAGGGGGGCTTCTCTCCGTACCCTACTGGTATCTCAGTGCATCGATCGGGTCGAGCTTCGCCGCACGGTGCGCCGGATAGAACCCAAAGACGATGCCGATCAGCATGCAGACCCCGACCCCCAGCAGCACCGCAGACGCCGTGACCTTCGCGCTGATCGTGCCGGTCGCGTTCACGATGACCGATATCAGCCAGCCGATGAACACACCG
>Ga0123357_10000499_pt1 | contig 38175 bp, 29 predicted proteins | sample TergutEmb28metaG_FD_89873 | JGI IMG/M metagenome (GOLD analysis project Ga0123357, IMG submission 89873) | Embiratermes neotenicus P4 segment gut microbial communities from Petit-Saut dam, French Guiana - Emb289 P4 | ecosystem: Host-associated > Arthropoda: Insects > Digestive system > Gut ... | reverse complement strand
GTGAGCATTGTGAGAAAAATGCTCGACGCCTGCGCCGGATCACGGCCCAAGGCGCGCAGCACCAGTGGTATGGACGCGCCCGCCACCGCGCCGACAACCATATTCAGCGCCAGGGCGAGCGACATGATGCCGGCCAGCATCCAGTTATGGCTGAAGAAGCCGAGGATCAGGAACACCAGACCGGCGACCATGAGCCCGCTGACGAGGCCGATGCGCGTTTCACGCAACACTGCGCTGAACGCTTTGCGGCGCTCAAGCCGGTCAACGGCGAGTTCGCGGATCATCACGGCCAGGGACTGCTGACCGGTATTGCCCGCCTGATTGGCGACAATGGGCATAAGCACGGCAAGCAGGGTCATCTGGGCGATGGTGCCGTCAAACAACGAAACCACAAAGGCGGAAACGGAAGAATTCATCATGTTGACCACAAGCCAGGGCAGGCGCATGCGTACGGACTTGAGCCACGGCGTGTCCACGCTTTCATCCTGGCCCGCGCCGACCATGCTGAGCATATCCTCTGTGGCGGCTTCCTGGATGATGTCCAGGATGTCGTCGTGCGTAACCACGCCGAGCAGGCGGCCTTCGTGATCCACGACAGGCACGGCCATGAGGTTGTAATGACTCATGCTGCGGGCCACTTCTTCCTTATGCACGTCAAAAAACACGGAAACCGGCGGCTGGCCGGACAAAACGCTGCTCAGCACCACGCCCCGTTTGTAGAAAATGACGTCGCGCAGTGAAAGCACGTCCAGCAGTTTGTCGCAGTCATCCACGATATACGCGTAGTAGGGAATTTCCTTGTCTTCGATTTCGCTGCGCAATTGATTGATCGCCATATCGGCGGTCAGGGACTGGTTGAGGATGATGATTTCGGTATTCATGATCCCGCCGGCGGTGTCCGGGTCAAAGGCCATGAGGTTGCGGATTTCCTGGGCGTCTTCGTGCTCCAGCTTGCCGAGGATGGCATCCCGGTGATCCTTGTCCAGATCATCCAGCACGTCGACCGCGTCATCCGGCGACATTTCCGAAAGCAGTTCGGCGGTACGGCCAGGCGCCAGGCTTTCCAGCAGATCAACGCGGGCATGTTCGCCAAGCTCGGCGAGGGTTTCCGCCGCCTGCTCAATAGGCAAGCTGTTCAGGGCGTCGATCTGCTTCGCAAGCGGCAAAGTCTCAATATAGTCAGCTACATCGGCCGGATGGGCGAACTCCGCCCCCTCAAGACCCGACAGGCCGGAGGAAGCCGGCACAGTTGCGGAAACGCCGGCGGACTCCTGGTGCAACGGCGCGCTTTCTTTTTGTTTATTCTGCTTGGCGCTCATGGGGTGTTATGTATAGTCCACGCTGACCAAGGTCAAGCCGCGCGCCGGCGCCGCTGAGACGCTACCGAAAGTAGACAAGGGTTTCCAGAAAGCTTATCTCTTGGCTGGAGACATCATGACGAAATTTATTGTGGGTTGGCTGGAAAAATTCAGCGTGGGCAGCCTGCTTGTGGGTTTCTATCAGGGCAACGCCTATGCGGTCAGCCTTGGGGCAGCCTCCCTTTTGGTTGCGCTGTATATGCAATGGAGGGGCAAATGAGTTTTGCAACAATTTTGGTAACTCTGACTGTTGTGGGAGTTTCAGCGCTAGGGCTTTATCTTGTCCACAAGGAAAAGCGCCCATAGCAGACTGGTGGGAATTTTGGGGACACATTACTAAAGTTTTCATGGCACACCTCTTCTGTCATGTTACGGCATCCGTACGCCCGCAGCCTCCGCAGCCTCCTCAAAATCGCTGTGCAGCAGGTATTCCGCGATGACATCAAGCTGTTCCCTGGTTTGGCGCGACCAGGTTTTTCGCCTGAGCGCGGTCAGCGCGTCTTTGGCGGCCTTTTTGTCCCACGCCGCGCACGCCGCCTGGATGACGCGCAATTGCTCATGTAAATACGCCGGATCCTCATCGCTTGTCTCGCTGTCCTCGTCCAATTCCTTTGGCGCGACTTTTGCGATCACCCCCCGCAGCACGGTCAGAAAGGCCGGGGTTTCGGCTGCCAGGCAGGCTGTATCCTTCTCGCGCCCCGCCTGTTCCAATTTCTGCGCAAAGGCGGCAGGCTCCACTTCGCCGATATTCGCCAGCGCGCTTTTCATCGCGTGAACGGTGAGGACAAACATGCGGACATCGTCGTCTCTGCGGAATTGATTTGCAGACATTGCTTCCAATGTTATCATGGCTTTGTGGGCGTCCCGCGCGAAGATGCTTCCCAACTGCGGATCTACGGACGGCGGCAGCGTGCCGTCGCAGACATCCTGGCCGCTTTGTTGCCGTCGCGCGGTTTCCAGCACTTCAGGCGGCTGTTTATCGCGTATCAGCACATTCAACAAGGCGTTCAACTGGCGCAAGTCGAGCGGTTTGGATATAAAGTCGTCGAAACCGTGGTTCAGAAACATTTCCGCCTGCCCCGCCACGGCGTTCGCCGTAAGCGCGACGATGGGCCGGTCATAGCCCAGTTCGCGCAGGATTCTTGTCGCCTCCACGCCATCCATTTTCGGCATCATGTGATCCATGAATATGATGTCGTACTCTTGGCCGTCCTGTATTTTGCCAATCGCCTCAAATCCGCTCAGGGCGGTGTCGATCGACAAGCCGTAAGGCGCCATCAAGCCTCTGCTGACATAGAGATTTGTTTCCAGGTCGTCTACGACCAGCACGCTGCCGTAGGGCATCGGATCACGCACGATTTGCGTTGTTTTCATGTACGGCATTTCGGCCTTGAACTGCCGCAGGCTGTCGGCCAACTCCCTGCCTACGCTGCCGACGTCGAGGATGCGGCCTTGCGGCAGCCGTACGGTAAATGTCGAACCTTTGCCCGGCTCGCTTTCCACAGAAATTTTGCCATGCATCATATGCACCAGATGCTGCGTAATGTTCATGCCCAGCCCGGTACCTTCGATCATGCGGTTGGTTTCCATGTTAAAGCGGGAATACTCATCGAACAGCCTTTCCACCTGCTCCGCCGTCATGCCATGACCGGTATCGCTCACGCGGCACACAAGCGTCACACGGAGGTCCTCAGCTTTGGCATATTCGACGGAAACCGACAGCGTGACCTCGCCCGACGATGTATATTTGAACGCGTTGGAAAGCAGGTTGTTCAAGATTTGCTTGATGCGCAGTTCGTCGCCGAACAGTTTCAACGGCGCGTTCTCGTCCACCTGAAGGTTGAATGCAATCGCTTTGCCGCCGATGCGCACCATATTCAACTGTACGGCATCGTGAATCAGGCTTGCGAGTTCGTATTTGACGGGCATCAATTCCATTTTGCCCGATTCAATTTTGGACAGATCCAGGAGGTCGTTGATAATGCCAAGCAGCGTATAGCCGGCGGCATATATTTTGCCGAGGGCGTCCCGTGTGTTTGGCGAAAGCGTTGTTTCCAGCAACTGAATTTCGGTAATGCCCAAAATCGCGTTCATCGGCGTGCGAATTTCATGGCTCATAGTGGCCAAAAAGGAGGATTTGGCCTGGTTGGCGGTTTCCGCCTCCGCCTGCTGTTTCGCCATCTGCTCCAATGCGGTAATATCCTGTATAACTTCGAGAAAGCCCGCAGTTTCCCCTTGCAAGTCCTTGAGGATTGCCACATCGACCTGGTAGGATACGTCCCCATAGGAAAAGTGCGTCTGCTTCAGTCCCCGTCTCGCGCAGGCTATGGCGCAGTTGTTGGTATTGCATATGCTGACGCTCCAGTTGCTGCAATGCAAGCCAAGGACGTTTTCTCGTTTTTTTCCAAGCAGTTTTTCAAGGGCCGCGTTGATAAATGTCCATTGCATTTCTGTGTTTTGCACGGAAACGGGAAAGGGCATGGCGTCAAGAATAGACTGATACCAGTGGGCCATTGCCGAGAATTTCGCGCTGAGGGTCTCCGCCTCGTTGATGCGCTCTTTCAGCGTGCCCACCATCCTTTTCAGCGCATCGACAAGCAGGCCCACTTCGTCATGGCTTTGCACCGAAAGAGGAGTATCCAGCTTGCCGTCCGCCACCTGCACCGCGTAATCGGTCGCCTTGCGTATGGGCAGAGCGATTCTGCCGCCCAGCACGCTCGTCAGCAGGGCGAGGATCAGGGTAACTCCCGCTACGCATGCGATGGTTATCAGCGCGGCCCTTTGTCTTTCCTCTATCTGCTCGGTCAAGGGTTCGCCGATGAACCACATGCCTATAATTTTGCCGTCAATATCCCGTACCGGCCAGTACGCGGCCGAGTACGGCACATTGAAGAGCTTGAGTTTGCTGTAGACTGTTTTGCCCTGCTTGAGGACGCTGTCCAAAATTTCCGTATTCTGAAGTTTTGTTCCAATGGCGCGTTTGCCGTTCTGGTTCAGGAGGGTGGTCATGACGCGAGTGTCGCCGCTGAAAAGGGTGCATTCCCGCCCGATGAGCTGCTTCAGGCTGTCAATGTGCGACGCCGTGCCCAGGTTAAAGCCCAAGCTTAAAAAGCCTATGAGAGTGTGGTCCGCATAGATGGGCGCTTCGCAACGGATGGTGTACAGCACGACGGCTGTAGGATCAAAAAGAATGCCGACCTTGGTGACTCCCGCCATAGCCGTCTGCATGGTGGAGCGATTGCTGATGTCGTCCCCTCTTCTGTCCGAGTGGCCGCGGGCAAGCACAATGCCCCGGGAGTCGGCAATGGTGACGGCGTCCATGTTGAACTGCGTCTTGATCTGCAGCGCAATGGTCTTGACGTGCGCCGCATCGTTCGCGCGCAAGGCCGCCACGAGCTGGGGCATGGCGGTGAGCATTTTTGCGGCTTGCAGCACTCTTTGTTCATCATGTTCGTGCAATTTCGCGACAATGCCCTGGATGGCCCGTATCTCATGCTGCGCATTTTTTTCAAACAGTTGGTCGAAAAAGACAAGGCTGAGGGAAAAGGCGACGATGGAGGAGGCAATAACGGACACTGCCGTGATGTTCACTATTTTTTTGGAGATAGAGAATTGCATGTGCCCCCTCCATAAACAGCTATCCTTCCTGATAACGAAAATACCTGCCTTTTTGTTTTTAATCAATCGCAGCTTCGTGAGTTTTTCGATATTTCATGCGCCATGCGTAGGCTCTGCCGGGCGGCGCGGCGCACCTGTTCCAATTGCCCCATTCCCCTAAAGCATTCCTCTGCCAAGTCGCAGGCCGGCATCTCGACGAATCAAGACCAAAGGGTTAGACTGCCCCCAACACATGAACTTATTGCGCAAGCGCCCATTGTGCGTCGTTTTTGCCCTTATCTGCCTGCCTGTTCTGGGCTGCGGTTTGTGGTTCGCTTTTTGCCCCCGGCCCCTCCTGCTGGAAGGGATCGCCTTTTCCCGCGTCATCGTGGACAAAAACGGCCGGCTTCTGCGCATGGGCCTCACCTCGGACGAAAAATACCGGGAACGCATCCCCCTGCGGGAATTTTCCCCAGCCCTGCTACAGGCGACACTGCTGTATGAGGATCGGCATTTTTACCTCCATCCCGGCTTCAATCCCTTCTCTTTGCTGCGCGCCGCCGTGCATACCTATCTGGGCGGCGCCCGCCGCATGGGCGCTTCCACCATCACCATGCAGGTTGTCAGGCTGCGCTGCGGCATAGCTACAGGCAGCATCGGCGGCAAGCTTGAGCAAATCCTCCGCGCCATACAGTTTGAACGCCATTACAGCAAGGACGAACTGCTGGAGGCGTATCTGCACCTTGCCCCGTACGGCGGTAATATCGAAGGCGCTGCAGCGGCCGCGCGGGTCTATTTTGGCAAGAGCGCCGCGCGCCTGACTGTGGGCGAAGCCTTGGCCCTGGCAATCGTGCCGCAAAACCCGGTACGCCGCACACCGCTCAAAGCTGGGCAAGGCGGGGATTTCGACCGGGGTCGGCAGCGCCTGCTGACGCTGTATCAGGCGGAATTCCCCGGACATGCGGCCCAGGCCGCCCTGCCGCTGCGCATCCTCGGACCGGATCGACTGCCCTTTGCCGCTCCGCATGTCAGCACGGAACTGCTGGCGGACAAAGACGCCGGTTCGGGGCCGGTACGCGTGACCCTGGACATGGACGTGCAGCGCCGCATGGAAGGCATGATCCGCCGTTTTGCCGCGCGCAGCCGCGCCTGGGGCATTACCAACGCCGCCGCGCTGCTGATCCACTGCCCGAGCATGGAAATCCGCGCGCTCGCCGGTTCGGCGGATTTTCACAGCGGCAGCCTGCAAGGCCAAGTGGACGGCACACGTGCGCGGCGTTCGCCCGGGTCCACGCTCAAGCCTTTTATCTACGCGCTGGCCCTGGATCAGGGGCTCATCCATCCCATGACCCTGCTCATGGATAGCCCGCGCAGCTTTGGCGGCTATGAACCGGAAAATTTCGACAAAAGCTTTCGCGGTCCCCTTGCGGCCCAAGACGCCCTGGCCGCGAGCCGCAACCTCCCCGCCCTCAATCTGGCGGCGCGTCTGGCGAATCCCGATCTCTACGCCTTCCTGCGCCGCGCCGGGACGGAATTCCAACACGACGCCGAACACTACGGCCTGAGCCTCGTGCTTGGCGGCGCTGAACTGACCATGCGCGAACTCGGCGCGCTCTATGCCATGCTGGCCAACAAGGGACTGTGGCGTCCGGCGCGTCTGCGCCTGGACAGCCCTTCGCCGCCGCCCGTGCCCCTGCTGTCGCCCGAGGCGGCCTTTATCACCCGCGAGATGCTGCGCGATCCCGCGCACACGGCGCGCAGCCGCACCGGGCGCCTGCCGCTCTACCTCAAAACCGGCACATCCAACGGCTTCCGCGACGCCTGGACGGCAGGGCTTGTCGGCCCTTACGCGCTGGTGGTCTGGGTAGGCAACTTCGACAACAGCGCCAACCCCCTGCTGGTCGGCGCGGAAACGGCCCTTCCGCTCTTTGTCGATATTGCCCAGAGCCTCGTGGAACACGAACGGCTTGAGGACATGACCAGGGAATTGCGCCAGGGCTTGAATGTGATACGCACCCCGGTTTGCGCGGCCAGCGGGGATATCGACATCTCCCTGTGTCCGCAGACGGCGCAAACCTGGTTTATCCCCGGCATCTCTCCCATCGCGTCTTCCGGCATCTTCCGGAAAATCCTGGTGGACGTAAACACCGACCTGCGCGCCTGTGTGCCGGAAGAAGGCCGTACTGTAGAAAAAATATGGGAATTCTGGCCTTCGGACATGCAGCGCATTTTCCGGCGAGCAGGAATACACAAGCCCCCGCCTCCCGCCTGGGAGCCGGGTTGCGCGCAAGCCCGCGCGAACCCCCAAGGGCCGCGCATCCTCATCCCCAAGGAACACGTTATATACCGGGTACGCCTTTCCACGCCGGAACGGAACACGATCCCCCTCACCGCCGGCACGGATGCGGAAAGCGGCGCCTTGTTCTGGTTTGCGGGCAAAGAATTTTTAGGCCGAAGCGTTCCGGAGGAACCCCTCTTGTGGCAGGCGCGCGCGGGTCTGCACCACCTGCGGGTGGTGGACGACAAAGGCCGTTCCCACAGCCGGACCTTCTTTGTCGAGGCCGTGCCATAGTTCTTTACAAACTCAGTGTTTGAACGAACGTTGCCCGGTAAACACCATGGCGACCTGTGGCGTACCCTCGTTGCAGGCCGCGATGACTTCCATGTCGCGCAGTGAGCCGCCCGGCTGGGCGATGGCCTGCACACCCTGGCGTATCGCCACGTCCACGCCGTCGCGGAAGGGGAAAAAACCGTCGGAGACTAAACCCGCGCCCTGCAAGCCGGCCTTGGCCTGTTTCGCGCGTCTTTCGATATCCTCAAGCAGTTCCGCGCTTTGCGCATCCGTGCCCGCCTTGAGCATCAACTCGTACAAGCTCATCCGGCATTCCTTGAAAACAAGCGCGTCCGCGTATTTGGCATGCGCCTTGTGGACGGCCAGTTCCACACAGCCCACGCGGTCCTGTTCGCCGGCGCCGATGGCGGCCGTTGCGCCGTTCTTCGCGAAAATGACGGAGTTGGAGCTCACGCCCGCCTCCACGGCCCAAGCGAAAAGCAAGTCTTCGGCCTCGCGGGCGCTGGGCGCGCGGGCGCTGACAAAACTGCCGTCCTCAGCCCTGGCGCCGGCGGGAAGAAAATCTTCCACACTACGGATACGGTTCACAAAGGATTTTTGGATGATCAGTCCGCCATCGGCCATGCTTTTGATGTCCAGAAAGGATGTTTCCGGCAGCCGGCTCAAGTCGCCGAGGGCGGGCAGCTTGAAGATGCGCAGGTTTTTGCGTCGCTTGATGAGCTCCAGCGCGCCGCTTTCAAAATCCGGCGCGGCCACGACTTCGAAATAGTTGGCGGCGACGATCTCCGCAGCCTCCAGCGAGAGGGGACGGTTGACGACGACCGCCCCGCCGAACGCGGCAATGCGGTCGCACCAGAACGCGTTATGCAGGGCCGTGCCGATGCCCTCGTCCGACCAGGCCGCACCGCAGGGATTATTATGTTTGAGAATGAGCGCCGCAGGGCGTTTGGTCAGATACTGCAAAATATTGACGCCGTTATCCACGTCGGTCAGGTTGGTTTTGCCGGGATGCTTGCCCGCCTGGATCATCTGCGCTTCCCGCACGGCGGACACGATGCCCTGTCCGGGGGAACGCCAGGCGATATTGCCGCAACAAATGCCGCCCTCGACCAGTTCATACAAGGCTGCGGGCTGATCCGGGTTTTCACCGTAGCGCAGACCCTTTGCCTCACCCTCCAGCGTCCAGACGCGCTTGCGGTAGCACAAGCGCTCATGGCCCAGCTCAATGGTCAGGGTATCGGGAAAGACGTCTTGTTGCAGGGTCTTGTACATATCTTTCAGCGTCATGCCATGCTCCATGCAATACATTTACCCGCGCGCGGCGCGGGCAAGACCTTCGGCGGAACGGAGAATCACCTTCTCATCCACGCAAAAGGCCAGACGGAAGTGTCCGGGACAGCCGAAGCCCGAACCGGGCACACCCAGCACCCGTTCCCGAACCAGACGGCGCACAAAGGCCACGTCGTCTCCGCCCGGCGCTTCCGGGAAGACGTAAAAAGCGCCCTGTGGCGACTGGAAGCGGTAGCCCGCCTCCGTCAGCACCTTGTTCATGGTGTTACGGCGGCGTTCATATATTGTAATGTCCACCTGCGAACCGAGCGCTGCAGCCATGAGGTGCTGCGCCACCACAGGCGGATTCACAAAACCCAGAGTGCGGTTGGTCATGGTCAGGGCGGCCATGAGCCGCTCACGCCCCTCCATGCCGGAGGAAAGCGCCAGATAGCCGAGCCGTTCGCCCGCCATGCTCAGATTTTTCGAGAACGAACTGCCAAGCACGGCATAGGGGTACAGAGGCAGTACAGAAGGCGCCTGCGCGCCATCAAAGGTCAGGAAGCGGTAGGGCTCGTCGGAGAAGAGGAAGACGGGCCTGCCGTTGCGTTCGGACGCGGCCTGCAGCACGGCGCACAGGCTTTCGATCTGTTCGCGGCTGTAAATGACGCCCGTGGGATTGTTCGGCGAGTTGATGATCAAAACCCGTGTGCGCGTGGTGACGGCCGCCTCAAGGGCTTTGGGATCGGGCGCGAAAGTTTTTGGGGCGCTGGGCACGGGCTTGAGCACACCGCCGTGGTTGTCGGCATATGCGCCGTATTCCACAAAATACGGGGAAAAGCACAGCACTTCGTCACCCGGCTCAAGCACGGCCCGAAAAAAGGCGTTGATCCCTCCGGCCGCGCCACAGGTCAATATGACATCCGTAGCGGCGACAGGCGTCTGTTGCTCCTGGCTGAGCCAGACGGCCAGCTTCTCCCTGGCCCAACTGAAACCGGCATTGGGCATGTAGCCGAGCGCAAAAGGCTGATCCAGCGTTTGGGCCAGTTTCTTCATGCCTTCCGCCACAGCCGGGGGAGGAGGCAGATCGGGGTTGCCCAGGCTGAAGTCGCATACCGCGTCTTCGCCGTACTGCTGTTTCAGGGCAATGCCTTCCTCGAACATCTTGCGGATCCAGGAGGAAGTCTCCAGGGATGCAGCTATTTTTGCGGAAACAAGTGACATAGGTTCCTCTCCAAATTATTGCAGCATCCCGGCGTGTTCGCTTTGCAAAAGACGCATTCTGGCCCGGCAATGCTCCAGCTCCAGGTGTTTGTACAACTTCGCCTGACGCAGCCTGTGGATATCCCCGGCATGAAAAATTCCCTGCTCCGGTTTTTCCGCCGCCATGAACGCGCGCAGGTCGACGTCCATATCCTTGATCTCAGTCGTCAGTTTCTCCAGGTGTTCCTCCAGGTCCGGCATAGACTTCAGAGAGGCGTACGCGTTTGCGCTTTGGTTCGTCATGGCGTTCCTCGCGTTGATGGGTGAGTCGGGCTATCGGATCTTGGGCTGCGGGCGTTTCGGGCAGTGCGTTGTAGAGCGCCCAGAAACGCGGATACAGCGCGGTCATGATGCCGGGATTGGTCAGTTTGAGGTGAGGCCGGGCAAAGGCGGCCAAGGCATAGGCCATGGCCCAGACCGGCGAGGGCGCCGTCCAGGGGGTCGCGTCGCGCTGTGCCGGCGCCGTCGGGGGCACAAGGCGCGTTCCTTCCAAACGAAGGTCCAGAGCGTACAGAAAGTCGTCCCGTTCGGCCTCGTCGAACCCTCGCGGCAGTTCCGGCAACAGGGTTTCCTGGCCGCGTAGGGCGGGCAGGCAGCCCAAGGTCAGTGCCAAGGGCGCGAAACGCACCGGCAGATCGGGGAAGCCGGACAAGCGGATCAGCTCCGCGTTTTCCGGAAGCTGCGCGCATATGGCATCGCCGGCCCATTCCACGCGCAAGCCGCTGTTCTCCAACAGACGTATCAGCTCCCGACCGGGCGCGCAGTCGGGCCATATGCCTGTCAGGCGGACAGAACCGCCGGCCAAGGCGGGGAGAGCCAGCAGGGTTGCCGCCAAGGTCAGATGCATGCCCACAACGGGCGCGGCGGGCAGTGTGAGGCCCGGCAGGATATGCACGCGCCGACCGACGCTTTCGATTTTGACCTGACAGGCGGCCAGAATGTCAAGGGCTTCTTCCAGAACGGCATCCGCCTGGGGGCAGGCTGAAAGATCCAGGGTCACGGGCTGCGGCCAACAGGGCGCGGCCAGCAGCAGCCCGGTCACGGCGTCCGCCGGCAAATCCGCGGGGATGATCAGTTCCTGCGGCAGCATGCCCGATGCCTCCAGACGGACAGGCAGGCCGTCGGTTCTCGGAATAACATTGGTCAGGCGCGCGCCGAGCAGCGGCGCAAAACGCCGCAGGGCCGAAAAGTCGCTCAACTTGAGTTTGCTGTCGCCCGTGAATTTGGCGTGGGAGGGTCTGCCCAGATAATGCCCAAGCACAAGATGGAAATTCAGGCTGTCATCCCCCACGAAAAGGACTTTGTCCGGCAGCGACAGCGGTTCCCCCGCGCGGGCGAGCACAGAACCGTCCTCCTGCCAGGCAAGCCGGCCTCCGGCCTGATTGAAGGCTTTGACGCACTCCGTCAGCGGGTCATTCAGCAGAACATCGTCAATACGCAGAGGCCGGCCGGATCCGGCCGCCAGCGCCAGGTACAGGCGTGTGCGGCGGCAGTCCTTCGGGCCGGGCATGGACAGCTTGACCGGCTGCCGCAGGGGGGCAAGGCCGAATGCCTGGCGCGGCTCGGCATCCGGATCGGGTTTTGGCAGAAAATGCACTTCCTGAAGCAGGGCAAAAAGCTGCCGCGTGACTTTGGGATCGCGGCTGATGCGGGTCGCGCTTTTCTCCCAGGCCGCGCGCAGTTGCTGCTCCGTTTTCGCGTCCGGACGGCCCTGATGCGTGGCAAGGCGTTGCAACAGGTTGTGCCGCTTGAGCAGGAGCTTGAGGATGTTCCTGTCAATGTCCGTGATTTCTTCCGTAAAAGTGCGTCTGGGCCGCGCGGGTTTTTCGTACATACACGACCTAAAACTTCACCTTTTTCGCGGCATCCAGAGCATGGTTGAAATCGTCGTCGCTGTGCGCAAAGGAACACATGCCCGCTTCGAAGGCCGCAGGCGCGAGGTAGACGCCCGCGTCGCGCATTTGTTTGTAAAAGCTGGTAAACAACGCGAGGTCGGCTTTTTTGACTGAGGCGAAATCGACAATCTTTTCCTTGGTAAAGAACACGCAGAACATGGAGGCCAGGCTGAGCGCCTGCACAGGCACACCCTTGCCTGCCAGAATGCTTTCCAGTTCTTTGGCGAATGCGGCGACGCGGGTTTCCAGGGCCGCATAGTCGCTGTGTTTCAGGATGCGCAGCGTGGCGATGCCCGCAGCCATGGCCAGCGGGTTTCCGGAGAGGGTGCCCGCCTGGTACACATCGCCCGCAGGCGCGATGCGCTGCATATATTCGGCCTTGCCGCCGTACGCGCCTACAGGCAGGCCGCCGCCGATGATTTTGCCGAGGGTGGTCAGGTCGGGCGCGATGTTGAAGCGCTGTTGCGCGCCGCCATAGCCCACGCGGAAGCCGGTGATGACTTCGTCGAAGATCAGCAGGCTTCCGTGCCGGTCGCACAGGCTGCGCAGTCCTTCCAGAAAGCCGGGTTGCGGGAGAACAAGGCCCATGTTGCCGGCGACCGGCTCCACGATAACAGCGGCTGTGTCCTGCCCGTAGGCTTCGAAAAGCTGTGTGACGGCCGCCAGATCGTTATACGGGGCGAGCAGGGTATCGGCCACGGTGGCGGGCGGTACGCCCGGCGTGCCGGGAATGGACAGCGTGGCGACGCCGGAACCGGCTGCGGCCAGGAAGGGATCGGCATGTCCGTGGTAACAGCCGATACATTTAAGCACCTTGGCGCGTCCCGTAATGCCGCGCGCAAGTCGCAGGGCGCTCATGGTCGCCTCGGTGCCGGAATTGACCATGCGCACCATCTCCACCGTAGGCAAAGCATCCACCACCAGCCGGGCAAGCTCCACTTCCGCCTCGCAGGGCGCGCCATAGCTCGTGCCGTTGGCAGCGGCCTCATGAATGGCCCTGGTCACTTCCGGGTGGGCATGGCCGAGCAGCATCGGTCCCCAGGAAAGCACAAAATCAATGAAGGTCCGGCCGTCCACGCTGGTAATCCTGCCGCCGGCAGCGCTTTTGATGAACAGGGGGATGCTGTCCACATTCCTGCATGCGCGCACCGGGCTGTTAACCCCGCCGGGAATAAGTTTCAGAGCCTGTTCGAAAAGCGTCTGGGAAGCTTCGTACATCAAGGACTCCTAAAAATAGGTCATAGAGGTTTTTTTCAGTTCTTTCAGGCTTTCCAGCGCGGCATATTCGTCCAGCGCCGTTTCACGGCGCAGGCTTTCAATCACGTCCCGGCATTCTTCGGCGCTACGGCCGTGGATCATGGTGAAAAAGGCGTACGGCCAGTCAGGCGCCGAGCTGGGGCGGTAATAACAATGCGAAATATTCGGATGCTTGGCGGCAATCTCCCCGGCTGCGTCCGCAAGCGCCTCGTCGATGCGCCAAGCCACCATGACGTTATGCGTCCAGACGGTTTTCTGATGTTTGATGCTGGCCCCGAAACGGCGGATGGCGCCTTCATGCTTCAAACGCGTCAGCAGCGCGATGACCTCGGCTTCACCCACGCCCGCCTCGCGGGCGATATCCGCATACGGGGTCAAGGAGTCCGGTAAATTGGACTGCACAATGCGCAGTATCGCCAGTTCCTCGGGTGTAAACTCGTATGACATGGTGCGCTTCCCACAAAACTTCTTTCTCGCGCTTCTTATCCTTTCTCCGTGCGGGACGCAAGGCGCGGAGCGCCCCCTTTGACTTTTTTCGCGCCGCAAGCGATTATGCCGCTTCAGGAGAGTGGGCTTCATGATCGACCTCAAAATCCTGCAGAAAGACCCGGAACGCGTGGCCAAGTCGCTGGCCGCCCGCCGTTCCAACATGGATATGGCTGAATTCCAGGCTCTGGATGCGCGTCGCCGCAGCTTGCTCACGGAAGTGGAAACCCTCAAAGGCTGGCGCAACGCGGCGTCCGCGGAAGTGGCGCAAGCCAAACGCGCCGGACGCGACGTGGAAGTTCTGGTGGCCGAACTGAGTACGCTTTCCGGCCGCATCAAAGAGCTGGACGCCCAGACCCAGGAGGCGGCAGCAGCCGCAGAGGCCTGGATGCTCAGCCTGCCCAACCTGCCCCATGAAAGTGTGCCTGTGGGCGCCGGCGAAGCCGACAACCTGGAACTGCGCCGCCACGGCACACCGCGCAGCTTTGACTTTCCCGTCAAAGATCATGCCGAACTGGGACAGAAGCTGGGCGGCCTGGATTTTGAGCGCGCCGCCAAACTCGCGGGCAGCCGTTTTTGCGTCTCCTGGGACTGGGCGGCGCGTCTCGAACGCGCCCTGATCAGCTTCTTCCTCGACGTCCATACCCGCGAAAACGGCTACATGGAAGTCGCGCCCCCCTATATCGTCAACCGCGCCGCCATGACCATCACCGGACAGTTGCCCAAATTCAGCGAAGACCTCTTCAAACTGGAAAACAGGGAATATTTCCTCATCCCCACCTCCGAGGTGCCGCTCACCAACCTGCATGCCGGAGAAATCCTGGAAGAGAGCGACCTGCCCCTCGCCTACACAGCGCAAACCCCCTGTTTCCGTTCCGAAGCGGGCAGTTACGGCAAGGACACCAAGGGGCTTATTCGCATGCACCAGTTCATGAAGGTAGAAATGGTGCGCTTCGCCCACCCCGACGACTCGTACAACCAGCTCGAACTCATGCGCCGCCATGCCGAAGACCTGCTGGAACGCCTTGAACTGCCTTATCGCACCATCGTACTCTGTACCGGCGACATGGGCTTCGGCGCGGCCAAAACGTATGACCTTGAAGTCTGGCTGCCCGCTCAGAATGCCTACCGCGAAATATCCTCCTGCTCCAACTGCGAAGATTTCCAAGCCCGGCGCGGCAATATCCGCTTCCGGCCTTATGGCGGCGGCAAAGCGGTCTTCGCGCACACCCTCAACGGCTCCGGCCTGGCGGTGGGCCGCGCGCTCGTGGCCGTGCTCGAAAACGGACAGCAGAAAGACGGCGGCGTCATACTGCCCAAGACCCTGCGCCCCTATATGGGCGGTCTGGAAGTTATCGCAGGAATGCCAAGGAGCCCCACAGGCCGCACATGACGAACACGCCTTGCCGTCTGGGCATTGATATTGGCTCCACCACCGTGAAGACCCTGCTGCTTGATCAGACGGGCCAGGTGCTTCAGGCGCGCTACATGCGCCACGGCGCGGCTGCTCTGGCAACGCTTGGCGTGTTGCTGGACGAGCTTGGGGAAGCATATCCTGAACTGGAAACCCGGCCGATGATGACCGGTTCCGGGGCGCTGGCTCTCTCCGCCGCTCTGGGTATTCCCTTTGTGCATGAGGTGCGCGCGGCGGCAAAAGCGCTTCATGATCTCGCCCCGCAAACGGATGTCGCCATTGAACTCGGCGGCGAGGACGCCAAAATCCTCTTCTTCGGTCAGAATATCGACCAGCGCATGAATGAAAACTGCGCGGGCGGGACGGGCGCGTTTATCGACCAGATGGCCGCCCTGCTGAGGACCGATGCCGGCGGACTGGATGCTCTGGCCGCACGGCATACCGTCATCTATCCCATTGCGGCCCGTTGCGGGGTATTCGCCAAAACCGATGTCGTAAGCCTGATCAATGAGGGGGCGGCGCGCGAGGATATCGCGGCCTCGATTTTCCAGGCAGTTGTCGACCAGACCATCGGCGGTCTGGCCTGCGGCCGGCCGATCCGGGGTTATGTGGCCTTCCTTGGCGGTTCGCTGCATTTTTTGCCCCAGTTGCGCAAGCGCTTTGAAGCCACTTTGGCGCTTGACGAAGAACACAGCATCAACCTGCCGCACGCCCAGTATGCGGTTGCCTTGGGCGCCGCGCTGTCCGCTCCGGGACAGGCGCTTTCGCTTGTCGAGCTGCGCAGAAGCTTTGCCGCTTCCCAACACGCGCCCAGACGGCATGCCAACGGTCTGCGGCCCCTGTTCGCCGATGACCTGGAATATCAAAACTTTTATGACAGACACTCGCGGGAACGCGTACCGCACAGCGATGCCGCGACGTCAACCGGTGATGTCTTTTTGGGCCTTGATGTGGGATCCACGACCGTCAAGGCCGTACTCATCGATGCCCTCGGCCGGGTGCTGGCCCAGGGTTACCAGCGCAACCAAGGCAATCCGCTGCCCGTGATCACCGGCATGCTGGCCGGGATGCTGGATACCCTGCCCGCCGCAACCCGGCTGCGTTATTCCGCGGCCACGGGCTACGGCGCCGAGTTCGCCTGCGTGGCAGTAGGCGTGGACATCGCTGAGGTGGAAACCGTTGCCCACTACAAAGCGGCTTGCGGCCTGCGGCCTGATGTCACCTTTGTGCTCGATATCGGCGGTCAGGATATCAAATGCCTGAAAATCAAAGATGCTCAGATTCAGGGGATTTCGCTCAATGAAGCTTGTTCCGCAGGTTGTGGCGCCTTTCTGGAAAATTTCGCCGCCACCCTCGGCATGTCCATAGAAGACTTCGTGCGCTGCGCGCTCACGTCGCGGCACCCTGTGGATCTCGGCACGCGCTGCACAGTGTTCATGAACTCCAAAGTCAAGCAGGCCCAGAAAGAAGGGGCCAAGGTGGAGGATATAGCCGCAGGCCTCTGTTATTCGGTTATCCGCAACGCCTTGTACAAGGTGCTGCGCATCCGCAGGCCGGAAGAACTTGGCGACCATGTTGTGGTGCAGGGCGGATCCTTCAGCAACGACGCGTTGCTGCGGGCGCTTGAACTGCTTCTGGAGCACGAGGTATACCGTCCTCACCTGTCCGGGCTTATGGGCGCTTACGGCGCGGCGATCATTGCCCGTGAACGCGCTGTGGAACACGCTTCTTCCTCGCTGCTCTCCGCAGCCGGCATGCGCGATCTGTCATGCACCACCGACACCGCCCGCTGTCCCGGCTGCCATAACCATTGCGTACTGACCACCTCCAACTTTTCCGACGGCCGCATGTTCCGTTCCGGCAACCGCTGCAGCAAGGGCAGCGGACAGAAAAAAGCCGAACATCCCCCCATGCCGGATCTCTATGCCTGGAAATGCCACCGCCTCTTCGAGCACTACAAACCCCTGCCGGAAAACAAGGCGCCCTGCGGGCGGATCGGTATCCCCCGTGTGCTGAACATGTTCGAGAACTATCCCTTCTGGTTCACGCTGTTCACGGCGCTGGGCTACCGGGTCGAACTGTCTCCTCCAAGTTCAAAGACTCTGTACGATTCCGGCCTGTCTTCCATGCCCTCGCAAAGCGTATGCTACCCTGCCAAGCTGGCCCACGGGCACATCCACGCCCTCGTGCGCCGGGGGCTCACACAGATCTTCTTCCCCTGCCTCAATACCAGCCCACGCATAGCCAAAGACGACAGCGGCGCGAGAGAATTCAACTGTCCGGTGGTGGCGGGCTATCCGCAGGTGATACGGCTGAACGCGGAAGAGTTGCGGACGCACGGCGTGACGCTGCATACCCCTTTCCTCTCCATGCACAACCAGGGCGCGCTGTTGAAAAGCCTGATCAAAGAAATGGGCCTGCCGCACGGGCAGGTATACCGGGCCATCCGTGCCGCCGCCGCGGAACAGGACAGCTATCTGAAGGAATTGCGCGCGGAAGGCGAACGCACCTTGGCCTGGCTGGAACATACCAACAATTTCGGCGTAGTGCTGGCCGGGCGCCCGTACCATGCCGATCCCGGCATCCATCACGGTTTGCCGGGACTCATCTGTTCTCTGGGCGCGGCCGTACTCAGCGAGGACAGCATCGTCCACCTGGCGCGGCCAGGCCCACTGCGGGTGGTGGATCAATGGAGTTATCATTCCCGGCTGTACAGAGCCGCAGCCCTCGTGGCGGAGCGCCCGCACCTTGAACTCGTGCAGTTGACCTCCTTCGGGTGCGGCATTGATGCTATCACAGCGGATCAGGTGGCGGAAATTCTGGCGCAGGCGGAAAAAATGCACACGCTGATCAAAATTGATGAAGGATCAAGCCTGGGCGCGGCGCGTATCCGCATCCGATCGCTCATGGCCGCAGTGCACGACAAACAGCGCGCTGCCGGCGGCCGCCCCTTCGCCAACGTGCAGCCCGCGCCGCAGCGCTCCGTGGTCAAAGCGCTCTTTACCGACGCCATGCGTACCACGCACGACATCCTTATTCCCCAGATGGCGCCGCTGCACTTTTCTCTGCTGGAGGAGGTTTTCCGCCGCCAAGGCTACCGCGCGCGGATACTGGAAAAGGTCGGCCCGGAAGCGGTGGAAAGCGGCCTGACCCATGTGCATAACGATGCCTGCTATCCCGCGCTGGTCACCATCGGCCAGCTTATGCACGCCATACACAGCGGCGAATGCGACCCGGAACGCGCCGCGCTGCTCTTCGCGCAGACCGGCGGATCCTGCCGCGCCACAAACTACATCCCCCTGCTGCGCAAGGCTCTGTATGGACGCGGCCTGCACCACATTCCCGTGTTGTCCTTCAATGTTTCGTATATGGAACCCCATCCCGGCTTCCAAATGGATGGAACCCTCCTGCGTCAGGGCATACGCGCCGTCATTTACGGCGACATGCTCCAGCGCCTCAGCCTGCGCGCCCGCCCCTATGAGAAAAAGCCGGGAGACAGCGCCCGCCTTGTGGAAACATGGACGCGCACCCTGCGCGACGGGTTGATCTTCTCCACAAAAGATGCCGTGCATAACGCCGCCATGCTGCACATGACCGAAGACTTCGCAGGCATTCCCGTCCGCGATGAACGCAAACCCCGCGTGGGCATCGTGGGCGAAATCCTGCTCAAATATCATCCCGACGCCAACAACCACGCGGCGGACATCGTCGAGGCCGAGGGCGGGGAGGCCGTGCTGCCGGATCTGATTGATTTCATCCTCTACAACCTCTACGACAACATATACCGGGCACAACACCTTGGCGGAAGCCTGCGCGACGCCTTTTGGGACGCTTTGCGCATCCGGATTGTGGAAGGCATGCGCCAAGGCGCCCGCAAGGCCCTCAGAAGCTTTCCGCGCTTTGGGCGTATGCCCACGCTTAAAGAACTGCGGCGCATGACACAGTCTGTCGTGTCCATGGGGAACCAGGCCGGGGAAGGCTGGCTGCTCACCGCGGACATGATCCATTTCATCACGGACGGGGCGCCGAACATCCTGTGCTTGCAGCCCTTCGGCTGCCTGCCCAACCACATCACCGGCAGAGGCGTGGTCAGGGAACTCACCAGGCGCTGGCCCCAGGCCAATATCGGGCTTATCGACTACGACCCCGGCGCGAGCGAATCCAACCAGATCAACCGCATCAAGCTGATCATGGCCGCAGCGCATGACCAGTTGCAGGCGGAGTAAACCTGAGTTTTTTTGGGATCTTGGCGCGCCCTAAAAAATCGCCGGCAACTCCGCCAGCAGGGGCCAGTTTTTGTCACGCTCGGTCATGATCGGCTCACCCTGCGGCCAGTCTATCGCCAGCGCCGGATCGTTCCAGCGCAGTCCGCCTTCGTGCTCCGGCGCATAATAATAATCCACCTTGTATTGGAACTCCGTTCCCGGCTCCAGGGTCATGTAGCCGTGGGCGAAACCTTTGGGAATGAACAGGCGCAGAAAGTTGTCGGCGCTCAACACAAGGCCGTAACTCTGTCCGTAAGCGGGAGAAGCGCGGCGCAAATCCACCACCACGTCAAAAGCCGCGCCCCGGCTGACCCAGATCAGTTTATTCTGCGCGGCGGGCGGCGCTTGATAATGCAGGCCGCGAAGCACTCCCGCCTCTTCCGATCGGGCATGATTGTCCTGGACGAAGCGGATGGGTTCATCCAAAGCCTGGGAAAATTCCTCCCGGAAGCTTTCCAGAAAAAACCCCCGGAGATCCCTGTGTACCTTCGGACTAAGAATGCGCAGGCCCGGCAGCCCTGTCTCTTGTATCTGCATGTGCGCTCCTGTCTCCGCCTTTACGCGCTGCCGCCGGACTTGACGCCAAAGACCCCGCCCTGTTCGGGCGTCAGGCGGAATACCTGTACGCCGAACCCTTCCTTCTGACGTGGACGGCAATACGGGCAGCCGTCGGTCAGCAGCAGGCAGTGCGCGTCAATCTCCAGAGGATCAATACCCACGCCCGCAAGCACTGCGGTGGAGCGACCGGGCTCCCACAGCACGGGTCTGCCGCAGCGGGCGCATTCCACAATCATCAGCTCGGGGTCATAGCCCCGCGCCATAGAAGCGAAAAAGGCAGGAGTACGTTGCGTCCGAGAATGTTCAATCGTGTAGCGCATATCTTTTCACCTTACGCCGGAACGCTGTTTCCAAGTTTGCATAAATATAGAATAACGCCAATCGGCAATAAGACAAGAGGGAATTTTTCATGCCCTGACGGAGTTCCTGCTTGTTCTCATTCGCCCAAAAAGCTACAAGACGGGCATGCAGCCCCCTACGTCCCTCAAGCCGATACGCCCTTTGCCGCCGGCATTGCGCAACCAGATTGCGGCCGGTGAAGTGGTGGAACGCCCCGCCAGCGTAGTGAAGGAACTGGTGGAAAACAGCCTGGACGCAGGGGCGCGCGCCGTCCATGTCGCCCTGGAGCAAGGCGGCCAAAGCGCCATCTGCGTTCAGGACGATGGACATGGCATTGCCCCGGAGGAACTGGAACTTGCCGTTACCCGCCATGCCACCAGCAAACTCGCGGATCTGGCCGGGCTCTGGCACATCGCAAGCTACGGCTTCCGGGGCGAGGCGCTGCCCAGCATCGCTTCGGTTTCCCGCTTTTCCCTGACCTCAATCCGCAAAGAACAGCAAAGAACAGCAGATGGTTCCGGCGCCATGCGCATTGATGTGGAATACGGACGTTTCGTGCAGTGCCGGCCGGCCTCCTTGCGGGAAGGCACCAGGGTGGAGGTGCGGGATCTTTTCACCAATATCCCGGCACGGTTGAAATTTTTAAAAACTCCGGCCACAGAACTCAAACGCGCCCAGGAGTGGCTGAGCCGCCTGGCCCTGGCCAGACCCGATGTGGCCTTTGCGCTGGAGTCGGGCGGACGGGAACTGATGCGCCTGCCTGCCGGCCAAAGCCTCACGAATCGCCTGGCTGCCTTGTGGCCCCCGCCGGTCATGGAAGCGCTGTTCCCCTTTGACGCTTCTTTCCAGGGCATCCGCGTCCATGGCTTGGCCGCCGATCCCAAAAGCAGCCAGCCGAGGCCGGACAGAATCCTCTTGTATGTGAACGGCAGGACCGTCAACGACCGCCGCCTGCTCGGCGCCGTGCGGGAAGCCTACAAAGGCCGCCTGACCACGCGGGATTATCCGCAGCTTGTGCTTTTTCTGGAGCTTGACCCGCAGGAAGTGGACGTCAACGTGCATCCGGCCAAATCCGAGGTGCGCTTCCGGGATGAACAGGCTGTGTTCGTTGCGGCGCTACGCGCGCTCGGCAATGCGCTGCATGCCGTCGGCCCTGCACCGGAGACGCCTGCGGCTGCGGAACAGGCCGATTCCACAATGCCCAAGCCTGCGCGCCCCAAGGGCTTCTGGGGTCTGGCCGATACGCTGGCCTTCAACACGGACGACGTCTTTCTGAAAAAATATGCGGATGGGGAAGAGACGCCCCCCGCAGCCCCCCGAGTCCGCAACGGACAATCGCTGCCGTCGCCGCCCGTACATCTCGCAAGCTCGCCTGCGGCTGCCGCAAGCTCGTCCGTGACCTATGCGGATGGGGGGCTTGCGCCCCCTGCGGCCCCTCGCTATACCCTGCTGGGGCGGATCGGGCACACCTACCTGGTGCTGCGGGACGATGCGGCGGACGCGCTCGTGCTCCTCGACCAGCACGCAACGCATGAGCGCGTGCTGTTTGCGCGCATGGAACAAAGCGCCTCAGCCGGCACAGGACAAAGGCTGATGCTCCCGCTCGTGCTGCCCCTGCACCCCGCCGAACGCGAACGACTGGAACAACTGCGCGCCAAGCTTCACGCTATCGGCTTTGAACTTGAAGAAGGCGGACAAGGACTCGAAGTGCACAGCATCCCCTCCGGATTCAGCCGGGGCGATGCCGCAGGCTTGTTGCGCGACATGCTCAGCGGCAACCGGGACGGGCCGGAAGCACTCCACATCAGCGCGGCCTGCAAGGCATCTGTCAAGGCAGGGCACGGCCTCAGCCCGGACGAAACGGCGGCTCTCGTCGCGCAGTGGCTGGCGCTGCCGGAAGAAGAACGCGAATTCTGCCCGCACGGCCGCCCGTGCGTGTTGCGCTTTGCGCCGGCGGATCTGGAAAAACTGTTTAAACGACGGGCATAAATAATTTGTAAGGATGCGCATGTCCGAAAAGGCCAAAAGTCTTCTGCCGCTCCTGTGCCTCATTCTGGGCGCGCTATGTTGCCTTGCCGCAGCCGGGCGCTCTTTTGCCGCCACGAACCTGAATGCTCGCGTCGGCTTCAAGACGCTGGGGCTATGGCAGGCACACAGCAATACCCGTGCGGATCTGGCGGTCTGGTATCCTGTCAGACGCACCCCCAGCCAACTGTCCTACGGGCCGTGGACGATCAGCGCCGCGCGCAACGCCAAAGAGCTTCCCGGGCGCTTCCCGCTGATCATCGTCTCACACGATTCGCCCGGCACCCGCTTTTCCCATCACGGCAGCGCCGAGGAGCTTGCAAAAAGCGCTTTTGTCGTCGCAACGCTGACCCATCACGGCGACAACATGGACGACATGAGCCATCTGTTCACGCTGGAGCAGATACGCAGCCGGGCCGCACAGATACGCGCGGCCCTGGATACCCTGCTCTCCCATCCCGAGACGCGCGGCTTCATTGACCCGCGTCGTATCGGCATCGTGGGCTTCGGCGCGGGAGGAACCGTGGCGTTGCTGCTCGGCGGCGCCCGCCTGGACGGAAAAAATTGGCCCGCATACTGCGGCAGGGCGGATAAGGACGACCCCTACTGCTCTCGCTGGGCCTTATCCCGCATGACCGCCCTGGCCGCTTCCCTGCCGCTGCCGCGCCCACTGACGGATACGCGCATCAAAGCCGTTGCCGCCGTCGCCCCTGCGTACGGCATGCTTTTTACGAAAGAAAGCCTGGCGGATCTGCACATCCCTACGCTCATACTGCAAGCGGAACACGACCGCATCAACCGTTCCCCCCTGCACGCAGAGGCCATCAGGGACGCCATGCCTCATATGCCCGAGTACGCCCTCATCACGGGGGCGGACAGCGCATCGCTCATGGCCGCATGCCCTCCCGCCGTTCTGCGCGATTTGCCGGAACTGTGCAGCAGAGTAAGCGTTGAGCAACGCACACAAATCCACAACCAGCTTAATACGCTTCTCAGCCATTTTTTGCTGTCGCGGCTCGCGGCCGCCCCGACGGAAGAAGAACAACATGAAACAGCGCAGACGCAGGAGGCCGAACTGCACATTGAACTGCCGCCTCCCGCCGGCCCGCCGGAAAGCAGGGTAAAATGGAAAAAACGCAAATAACGCATACACATAACGACCCTTGACAGAGGCTGTTGAACGGGCTATGTGTTATCCGCCAACATTGCCCGCTAGGATTTTTCTAACGCTCAGGTCGCAGAGGTATTCCATGTGCCCGGCCCCGCTCCGCCAAGGAGCCCTCAGATTGCAGCGGCTGTTGTGCTTGTTCCCTCCGTTGCCCCTCACCTTCCGCTGCCTTGCCTGGGGCTGCGTATGCCTTGCGCTGTGCGCCGTCTCCCGGCAGTCCGTGTGCGCGGAGCCCGGCAAAAACACCCTTGAGCCTCGCTGGATATACATGCCCGCCGGGGCGCGGGCCACATACATAGGCATCCATGGCGGCACTGTTCCCGTGAGTTTGCTTACCAGCCGGGACGGCACACATCTGGTGGCTCTGGTAGGCGAGACCGGCAACGATTTTCTGCGCACCCTGAAAGTCGCCTCCGACACGAAGGAAACGCAGCCCACGACAAACGCGACCCTGCTCATGGCGGGCACCGCCGTCGGCGCCATGCCGGTCATTTATGCCACCGGGCACAGCTTCGCCAGCCTGAACCAGTTGTCTACAGACAGCCTGCTTTTCGGCATTTCCGAAAACTCCCCCCTCCTGGAAGGCGCCGTCAAAGCTCCCCGCGTGGCGAAAAAAGAAGTCAAGGCCGCAAAGCGTCGTCTGGTCCGCGGAAGTTCCGTGCCAGTCAATGTAAACACCTCTAACTAAGGAACACCCATGTCGAGTCTCCTCTCCTCCGGCGAAGCAGTCCGCAAGGCCGCGGCTTTCGTCGCGGAAACCCGTAAGGCGGAACCATCGCGCTTTTTGGCGTCCATCCTTGATGAGGCAGGCATGCGCTTCAATCTCACGCCCCTGGACAGCGAAGCGCTCAACCGTCTTTTTTCGGACGCCCCGAACGGGAGCAGCACATAAAACTTCCGCTCCTTGATGCTGTTGCCGATAAAAAAACGGGTTATGATGTGTATCATAACCCGCCCATATTCGTGGTCGGGATGAGAGGATTTGAACCTCCGGCCTCAGCGTCCCGAACGCTGCGCTCTAGCCAAACTGAGCCACATCCCGCCGGGAATTTCAAATACACGCTTCCAGACATAAACGCAACGCCCTTTTTCGTGTCGTCCTTTTTAGTTGTCAAAGTCGCGTACTTGACGTAAACTCTTTTAAAAATATCTAAATAGGGTATCTTATCGGTATGGATTTTTATGCCGCTCATACCCCGGATAGGGAGCCGACGTGATTAGTGTGCTGGTTGTTGACGATTCCGCATTTATGCGCAAGATCCTTACGGTCTCCCTGGCGAACGATCCGGAGATACGCGTACTGGATGCCGCCAGAGACGGCAACGAAGCTCTGGAAAAAATAGCGCGTCTGAACCCCGATGTGGTTACTCTGGACATCGACATGCCCAACCGGGGAGGGATGTCGGTTTTGGAAGAAATCATGAGAACCGCGCCGAGGCCGGTCATCATGATCAGCTCCCTTACCATGCAAGGCGCTGAAATTACTCTGAAATGTCTGGATATCGGGGCGCTGGACTTTATCCCGAAGAACAGTGTGCAACCCGAATCCGTGGTGGCGGAACTGCTGCCCAAGATTAAGGCGGTGGCGAAAAAACGCTCCCTTTTCGCCCTGCGTCGCAATCTGCACGACGCCAAAACACAGCCGTCGCGCTTCTCCGCGCCCGGTCAGGAACACGCGACGGCAAGCCTGCCGGCGAGTCCTTCCAAGCCTGTCCCGCTTGGCGGGCCTCGCGATATCGTAGCTATCGGAGTTTCTACCGGCGGGCCTCCGGCCGTACAAAAGCTGCTCGCCGGCTTTCCCAAAAATTTTCCGGCCAGCATTCTTATCGCCCAGCATATGCCCGCGACGTTCACCGGCCCCTTTGCCAAACGCCTGGACTCGCTCTGCGCCATCGCAGTCAAAGAAGCGGAACATGGCGAAAAAATTCAGCCCGGCTGCGCGTACATAGCCCCCGGCGGCAAGCATTTGTTGCTGGAACGACGCGGCGCAACGCCTGAACTGGCGATTAGCTCCGAGCCGGAAAGCGAATTGTACAAGCCTTCCGCCACAATACTGATGAATTCGGTGGCCCGGATCAACCCTCGCAAAACGCTTGGCGTCATTCTTACCGGAATGGGAAGCGACGGCTGCCTTGGGGTGAAGACCCTTAAGGAAAACGGAGGCTATATCCTGGCGCAGAGCGAAGCCTCCTGCGTTGTGTATGGCATGCCCAAAGCGATAGTTGACGCAGGTCTCGCAGACCAGGTACTAGATCTTGATGATATGGCAGCGGCTATAATCGCCGTTGTGTATGGCAAATAACGCCGCCACGCAGGACGCGCGCGGCGCTGCGCAACACCACATGTGACAACAGAGCTGTGTATGAATACTGACAGTACGGGGCGCCAAGACATCCAGCAAATTCTTCAGGACTTGCAAAGCGACGATACGGACGCTCTCAGGAAAGCGGCCTTCGCGGCAGGAGACCTCAAGCTTGTTGAAAGCCTTGATCTGCTGTGCAAGGGCATCGCCGGCACCAATATCGGCGTACAGGAAGCGGCCGAATATGCGCTGCGGAGAATCCGCGGTCCCAAGGCCATACAGAGCCTGCTCCCTTCCCTGCGTAGCGATGATGCGCCCCTGCGCAACATCGCCATGGATATTCTGCGCGAAATTGGCGCGGATGACTTGCCCTCCCTGTATCCTCTGCTGCACGACGACGACCCCGATGTGCGTATTTTCATCTCGGACATCCTCGGCGCCACAAAAAACCGTAAGGCAGTTGCTCCGCTTTGCGAGTCCCTGCTGAAGGATCCGGAAGTCAATGTGCGGTATCAGGCTGCTGTCAGCTTGGGCAACCTGGCGTTTCCGGAAGCGGTGGAATGTTTGAAGCAAGGCATGATGGATGAGGAATGGGTGCAGTTTTCCGTGGTGGAGGCACTGACGAAAATCCGCGCCGATACGACGGTCGCCGCCTTGACGCAATCCCTGTCCAACTGTTCGCCCCTGGTTGCCTCCATCATTATCGATGCGCTTGGCGAAATGGGCAATATCAAGGCGGTGCCCCTGCTGTTCAAATCCCTTGAAAAAACCTCCACCCCGCTACGCAACAAGTCGGTGAAGGCCATCATCAAAATTCTCGGCGGACGTTCCCTCTCCCTGCTCAGCCCCAAGGATCAGGCGAACTTGCGCTCCTGTCTTCTGGATGCCTTGCATGATGAAGATGAATCCGTCCTCGCCTCCGCCCTGTCCGGCTTGGCGGCCATGGGCGATGAAGAAACCACCAGGGCGATTTTCGACATGGTTGCGCGTCTGGATCCCGACCTGCACGCTGATCTCATCCAGTCCGCCACGCAGGCTGTCGCCGCCATCGGCTTCAACCAGAGCTTCGTAGACGCCCTGCACGCCAAAGACAACGACAGCCTGGTGCAAATCGCCGTGGAAGCAAGCCTGTTGATGAACAACCCGCTCTGCATCCAGCACATCAAGGACATCTTCTGGCAACACGGCCGCGATATCCAACGCGCCGCCGCTGCCCGTCTTGCCCGGATAGCCGGTGCGGAGGATGTGCCCTTCTTCCTTGATCTGCTGGATCGCCATGCCGACGGCGAAGTGCTCAAGGCGGCCCTGTTCTTCCTGGGCGGCCGCATGCACGCGGAACAGGCCGTAGAGAGACTTTTCAGCATGCTTTCCCACAACTATGACGATGTCAGGAGGGCGGCGCTTGAAGCCTGCATCTGCCTGGACACCCCCGAAGCAACGCAACGCTTCAAGAGCCTTTTCAAAGAACCGGATCCCCATTTGCGCGCCATGGCGATCTATGCCCTTGGGCGTCAGAATCTCACAGGCAGCCTGCAGGAGCTGCGCGTTGCTCTGGAAGATGAAAATCCGCAGGTGCGCCAGGTAGCTGTGGAGACTTTCGGCCTTGTCTCCCCCTGCCGCGCGGAATACCTGCCTGTTTTGCTGCCCCGGCTGCACGACGAAAACAGGGAAGTACGGATGGCCATGGTGGCCCTGCTTGGCAACTGCAACTCACCCGAAGCGCTGCCCCATCTTTTGTCCGCTCTTGACGATCAGGACGATTGGGTGCGTATCCGGGCGGTGGAAGGACTGGGACATTTGAAAGCCTCTGCGGCAGTCCCGCACCTTGTGCAGATGCTGCATTCGTCCAATCCCATGTTGACCTTTAAAATTATCGACACGCTCGGCAGAATCGGGGGCAAAGTCGCCTTCCGCGCCCTGCTCGGCATGATCGATCACGAAGATCCTGAAATCCAGCATGTCGCGGCGGAAGCGGTTTCAAGCATACAGGCGGAGCAAGAATGAATACCTCCATTTCCGCGCCCCTCTCCGCAGCTCCTTTCGCCAAGGAGTTGAAGGTTAGCGACGAAGAGTTTCGCCAATTGCGTGATTTTATTTATGAGCAATGCGGAATCTTCATTGGGGAAAATAGAAAATATCTTATTGAAAACCGCTTGGCGACCCGCATTAAGGATCTCAACCTCACGTCGTACAGCGAGTATTATCATTACCTGCGTTTTGACGTTAACAGACGCGCCGAGCTGACCAGACTCTTTGAGGCCGTCACAACCAATGAAACCAGTTTTTATCGCAACCCTCCCCAACTGCAGATTTTTCAGGACGTGGTGCTGAAGAATACGCTCGACAACCTGCGCACGCTCAACCAGAAAAAATTGCGCATCTGGTCGGCGGGCTGCTCCACCGGCGAGGAACCTTATACGATAGCCATCATCCTCCACGAGTTGCTCAGACACGAAGTGCTTACCTGGGATATTAAAATTACCGCCAACGATCTTTCGGAAGCGGTGCTTACTTCCGCCCGCCGGGGCGTGTATTCGGAGTACGCGCTGCGCACCACGCCCAAAGAAATTGTCACCAGATATTTTACGCAAGAAAACAATACCTTTAAACTTGAGCCCAAGATCAAGCACCTTGTTTCTTTCGGACAGATCAACCTGAACGACAGACAGCAGCTTGCCCGTGTAGACCGCTCACATATTGTGTTTTGCCGAAACGTGATTATTTATTTTGACGACGACATGAAGCGTAGGGTTATCAGTGCGTTTTACGACAACCTTCTGCCGGACGGGGCTTTGTTGATCGGGCATTCGGAGTCGCTCCACAACATCAGCCGCGCATTCAAACCCGAACACCACAAAGGAACCATTGTCTACCGCAAAACGGCTTGACCGGCAGTGAACCTATGAGCATCAAGCTGATTGCCATAGCCAACCAAAAAGGAGGCGTGGGAAAAACCACGACGGCGCTTACGCTGGCAACCGCACTGACGCATATGGATAAACGCGTACTGGTGCTGGATCTGGATCCGCATGCATGCGCCTCGTTGCACATGCGGCTCTACCCGGAAAACCAGTCCCACACTCTGTACGACCTTTTTCTGGCGGAGGAAAACCGGCGTGAGACGCTTTGGAAAGAGATCATTAAAGAAACGCGTTCGCCGCAATTGTACATTGCTCCGGCAAGCATCCGGCTTTCCGAGCTTGAACTGGATCTGCGCGAGTGCGCGAACAAGGGCGGCATTCTGGCTGACTCCTTACGACTTGTCCAGAATGACTATGATTATGTGCTGATGGACTGCCCGCCCCATGTCGGCATTTTGCTGGTCAACGCGCTGGTGGCGTGTGATTTGCTGGTCATCCCCATCCAGACGGATTTTTTGGCGCTGTACGGTTTGAAGTTGCTTTTTGACACCATGAGGACGCTGAACAAGGTGCTGCCCAGACCCGTCAGATACAGAGCGCTGCCGACCATGTACGACAGGCGCGCAAGGGCCTGCACCCGCGTCTTGGAACTGTTGCAGGAGAAAATGGGTTCCGCGATGTTCAACACCATCATCGGGGTGGACACCCGCCTGCGCGAAGCCAGCGCGCATGGCTGTGTGATTTACGATCTGGATCCTCAAAGCCGCGGAGCCTTGGCATACACGGCACTGGCCCAGGAACTGACGAAATTATGAGCATGAAACCCGAAGAATATTTGCAAGCGCAGCCCTTTGCGTCCTCGCCTGCTGAACCGGCAACGGCGTTGAACAACGCCGAAATGGCGTTTATCAACAAATATGTCGGGGCCGATGCGGCACGGGCGCTGGAGGCGCAGCTTCATGAGCCCGCCCGGGCGCTCCAACTGCCCGCACAAGCGCCGCCGCCGCAAGCGCCGGCCCCGGTCGAAACGGACAGCGCCGAAGCAACGCCCTCTGAGCCTTCGCTCCTGGAACGACTGAAACAGGCGCCGACCATCCAGATGGTGGCCTTCTATCTCGACGCGCAGGTCTATCTGATTCCCACTATGGCCGTCAGTGAAGTGTTGCGCTACACGCCGCCCGTCCTCCTGCCCATGGCGCCGGACTATGTCGCGGGCGTCATTAACCTGCGGGGCAAGGTCACGCCGCTTCTCTATCTCGAAAATTTGCTCACCGCTCCCAGAAAAAAGCGGGACGAAAACCGCTTCATCATCATCTGCAGCCATAACGGCCTACAGGTCGGCCTGATCTTTGACAAGGTACACACCATGTATACCTTCAACCAGAACCAGATCATGTGGGACGTGGAAGCGCGCATAGGAGTCAATACGGAATATATCTGCGGCATTGTGGATGTGAACGAAAGTATTTTGGGAGTACTCTCTGTGGGCATGATTATTGACATGATACTGAAGGATTAGGATGACCTCCATGAGCAAGCATATTATGATCGTCGACGATTCCAAGACTATCCGCAACTTGCTGGCCTTTGTCATAAAGACCGAAGGATTCAAAGTGTCAACAGCGGAAGACGGCCTTGACGGTTTAGAAAAACTCTATAGCATGGAGCCGGTGGATCTCATCATCTCCGACGTCAACATGCCGCGCATGGATGGTCTTACCTTTATCAAGACCCTGCGGGAACAGGACGCCTACAAAGATGTGCCCATCATCGTCCTGTCAACGGAAGGCAAAGAAAAGGATATCGCCGCCGGCATCAGTCTGGGAGCCAACATGTACATGGTGAAACCTGCGGAACCGGCAAAAATGATTCGCAATATAAAGATGCTGCTTGGATAACCGATATGTTTTTTCGGACGACGCCGTCAAGGGCGCCCGTAAGGATGCTGTATGAGTCAGGAGTATATGGATGCGGAACTCTTTGCCGACTTTATTGTTGAGGCGAAAGAGCACCTTGAAACCATAGAGCCCAACCTGCTGGAACTTGAAAAAGCTCCTAATAATCTTGGGCTGCTGAATGATATTTTCCGCCCTATGCATTCGCTCAAGGGCGCTTCAGGCTTTCTTGGCCTGAACAGAATGAATATGCTTGCGCACAAGTGCGAGAATATTCTGGATGAACTGCGCAAAGGGGAGATGGTTGTCACTTCGGCAATCATGGACATCATTTTGGCGTCCACCGATGCCCTGCGACAGATGATCGACAGTCTTGAAAGCACCAACACAGAAGGTGATGTGGAAACAGAACACCTGACGAACCAAATTAACGCCATCATGGCCGGCGAATCCGTCCAGCCCGCCGCCCCGGCCCAGATGACAAGCCCAGCGCCCGCAGAGGAAACGGTCATGTCTGAGGATACGCACGCGCCGGAAAGCCCTTCTGAAGAACCCATGCCGTCTGAACCCGCTGAAAACGACAATGCCGCTTCTCCGGACAACGAATCCGGTGATGCGGCGCCCACCATGAGTTCCAAGGAATGGATCCAGACCCTCGAACCGTCGCCCTCCTATAAACTCACCGCGTTCGGAGAAAGCCACCTCAGAGATTTCATTGATGAAGCGCGTGAAATAATTGAGAGTTTGGTTACCGGACTGCTCAGCCTGGAAGAGCAGCCCCAAGGACAGGATGAACTGGTCAACGATATATTCCGCTATTTCCATAATCTGAAAGGCAACAGCGGCATCATCGCTTTTCTGGAACTCAACAGCCTCACGCATGAAGCTGAAACGCTGCTGAACAACGTCCGCCGGGGTGAAATGCCCGCCAGCCACGCGCTGATAGATCTGCTGCTGCTTGTCGTGGACATGATGGAGGCCCTGGTCAACAGCATTGACACTGCGGACGGCCTGGTGCGGCCTTTTGACATTTCTCAGGCATTGAGCCAATTGCAGCAGGCGGTGGCAGGCGGGGAGATTGCCCTGCCGGCCAGTCTGCGCGAAGCGTTGCCTGCCGCCGCCGCAAGCCCGGCGGTAACTTCTGCGGAAGCGGAAAGTGCAAAGGCTCAGGCTCAGGCTCAGGGTGCGGACACGCCTGCCATGATTCCGCTGGGACACGAAACGGATGAATTGAGTGCTTTTCGCAATACCATACTGCAGCAGAAAGAAATTTTTCATGCCGCCTGTGCCCGGCTTGTAAAAGAGAGCAGCGACAAAGACAGCATCAGCGCCATTTACCGTTCTCTTGTGACTGTGCAAAACGCATGCAATTTTATGCAGTTAGAAGAAGCGAAGATCTATGCCGAACGCACAGCGGGCATTGTGGACAAGGCGCGCACAACGGACATGGATTTTAGCCTGATGCTGGATTTACTCAACCAGGAATTCGGCATCATTCTTGAGGTCATTGAGAAGGGATGCGCCAAACTGGCCGATGCCGCCCCGGCTGCAACGCCAACGCCCGCGCCAAAACCCGAAGCCGTCCCGGCGCCGCCTCCCCCGCCCGCTCCGGCGGAAAAAGCCGCTGCCCCGGCCGCGCCGCCCAAACCCGCAGCACAGGCTGCGGCGGCGCCTCCCCCCGTTGCGGCGCCCAAAGCTCCCCCCGCGCCCGTTGCGGCGCCCAAAGCGGCTCCAACGCCCGCGACGGCGCCCAAATCCGCGCCCGCTGCGGCGCCGGTTGCCGCCAAGCCGGCAACGCCTGCCGCTCCTGCAGGCGGGGGCGGTGGAGCAGGCGGAGGCGAAGGCTCCAAATCCTCGGCCACCATCCGTGTGGATCATGAAAAACTTGACCACCTGATGAACCTGATCGGCGAACTGATCATCAACCGCAACCGGTATACCCTTATCGCCCGCCAGCTTGAAGACGGCGGCGAAGAAACGAATGTGAACGAAATAGCCCAAAGTCTGTCTGAAACCACCTATGCCATGGCGCGTATTTCCGATGATCTGCAAGATACGATCATGAAAGTGCGTATGGTGCCGGTTTCCTCCGTCTTTTCGCGTTTCCCGCGTCTGGTGCGCGACCTGTCGCGCAAGAGCGGCAAGGAAGTGGATCTTGTCGTCGAAGGTGATGAAACCGAACTCGACAAAAGCGTTGTGGAAGTCATCGGCGACCCGCTGGTGCATCTGATCCGCAACTCCGTGGATCACGGCGTGGAGCACGAAGCCGATCGCATCGCCAAAGGCAAGCCGCCCAAAGGGCGCGTCGTTCTGCGCGCCTACCACAAGGGCAATTCCGTGGCCATCGAAATTGAGGATGACGGCAAGGGCATCGATCCTGAGAAAATGCGCGAAGTGGCCGTGCGCAAAGGCATCATTGGCGCGGAGGAAGCCAGGCAGCTTGACGACCGCGAGGCCATGGAGCTTATTTTCGCGCCGGGCTTCTCCTCAGCGGAAACCATTACCGATATCTCCGGCCGCGGCGTGGGCATGGATGTCGTGCGCACCAATATCAAAAACCTCAAAGGCAGCGTGAACATCGCCTCCGAGGTGGACAAAGGCACGCGTTTCACCCTGCTGCTGCCCTTGACGCTGGCCATCATCGACGCCCTGATGATCAATGTTTCCGGCGAAATGTACGCCATCCCGCTGGACGCGGTTTCGGAAACCACGAAAATTGAATCCGCCCGATTGACGGATATGAAAGGGCGCAAAGCGGTCACCCTGCGCGGCGAAGTGCTGGGTATTGTCGAACTGGCGGAAATGCTCGCCCTGCCCAAAAGCTACGAAGAGTTGCCGGAAGTGCTTTCCGTTGTCGTCATCCACGACAACGAACGCAGGCTGGGCTTGGTCGTGGACAGACTGCTGGAACGCCAGGAAATAGTGATCAAACCCTTGGGCGCGTATCTTGGCGATCTGAAAGGGATTTCCGGCGCTACCATTATGGGCGACGGGTCTGTTATCCTCATCCTCGATCCGCACGAAATTTATCTGATGGCGACCTCAAAAGGGATCGGGTAACAGGCTTCCCACATCTCTGTTACGTCATCCACATGGCCATGCCCGCGGCCAGCACTTCTTCGTCTTTGCCGAAGCCGCCCACAAGCTGCGCGCCCAACGGCAGCCCCTGCACCCCCCCCCGGCTCAAGGGCAGGCTCAGGCTCGGCAGACCGGCATGGGTCCAAGGCAAATTCATGATCGGACTGCCCGTTCCGTACAGGGTCGTATCCGCCTCGCCCACGCTGGAGGGACTAAGCCAGAAATCCACCTTATGTTCCTCCATCAGTCCGTGCAGGCGGCGGCGCAGTTCAAGGCCCGAGGCGCGGGCATCTTCCACATCTTCTTTTGTTGCTTTCCCGCCGCGCTTGATGAGTGCCGCCGTGCGCGGACGGTAGAGCGGCGCGAAGCGCGCGAACCACTGCTGATGTACCTGAGCGGCTTCGGCGGCGATGAGCAGTTCATGCCGTTTACGCAATCCGTCTATATCGTCCAGGCAGGGGATCTCCACAAGTTCCATAAAGCAGCCTTGTTTTTCCAGACGGGCTGCAACGGCTTCCGTGCGGATACGCAGCCAGCTTGCGCTTTGCGGCAGAGCGCAATCCAGATACCGGCCTGTCGGCAGGGCAAGGCGCAGCGTACGGGGCAGTGAGACGCGCCGCCACTGCGGATCAAGCGCCGCCATGACGGAGGCTATTTCATGCGGGCCAACGCCGAAAAAGCCCGGATGATCCATACTGCGGGAGAAGGAAATGAACCCGTCCATGGGCAGGCGTTGGTAACTGGGCTTGAAGCCTGTGACGCCGCAATACGATGCGGGCCGGATAATGGAACCCACGGTTTGCGTACCCACGCCGATGCTGAAAAAACCGGCGGCAACTCCGGCGGCGGAACCGCTGCTGGATCCGCCGGGCGTATGCCCGCAATGATGCGGATTACACGTGGGGCCGGGTTCGGCGTAGGCGAATTCCGTACTGACGGTATGCCCCAGAATGATGGCCCCGGCTTCGCGCAGTTGGCGCACCAGCACGGCTTCTTCCCCGGCAAACACATCCGCGGGCAGCAGCGAACCGCAACGGATCTGCCTGCCCGCCACGCGTATGATAGCCTTGACGCCCACCGGCACACCGAAAAGCGGGGGACGTCGGCCCGGATGCGGCCAGCATTCCGCTACGCGCGCGCATTCCGCCAGCACCTGCGCCGCGTCCGGCGCCCCGCCCTCAAAAACCCGCAATATGGGATCAAACGCGGCAATACGCTCCAGGATCCGGGTATAGCGTTGCGCAAGTCCGGCCCCGTCAAGCTTGGCAAGCTCGGCAATCTGCGGAGGCTGTTGGAGAAATTCGGCATCTTTCATGGAACTTGTCCTTACGGTTATTAGGAGGGCGCCCCGATTGCCTGCCTCCCGGACTTTTGCTATGCTGTACAACAGTGTCGCATGGGCGGCATGAAACGCACTGCGCAGCATGCATAGTATACTTTTACGTTGAAAAGGAGAAGCCCCATGAAAGAAAAAGCGCGTATAGGCTGGATTGGCACAGGCGTCATGGGCGCGTCTATGGCGGGACATCTGCTCAAGGGGGGCTATCCTGTCAGCGTGTATACCCGTACCCGCCGCAAGGCCGAGGCGCTGCTCGACGCCGGCGCGCAATGGCTGGATTCTCCACAGGAAGTGGCGCGGGTTTCCGATATTGTCTTCACCATCGTGGGCTACCCTCACGATGTGGAAGAAGCGATCCTCGGCGCAAAAGGCGTCCTGTCAGGTTTGGCCCCAAACGGCATCGTGTGTGATATGACCACCAGCAGCCCGGCGCTTGCGGAGCATATCGCCCAGCTTGCCGAAGCCCAAGGCTGCGCGGCCCTCGATGCGCCAGTGACCGGAGGGGATGTCGGCGCGCGGGACGCCACGCTTTCCATCCTGGTCGGCGGGGATGTGGCGGCATTTGAACGGGTGAAGCCCTGCTTTGAACTCATGGGCAGGAGCATCACCCATTTCGGCAAACCCGGTATGGGGCAGCAGGCCAAGCTTGCCAACCAGACAGCCATAGCGGGGCTTATGTTCAGCGTGTGTGAATCCCTGCTCTACGCCCATGAGGCTGGACTTGACGCGCGCGTCTGGCTTGAGGCGGTCAGCGGCGGCGCCGCAGGCAGCACCGCCCTGAAGAACCTCGCTCCACGCATTCTGGACGGCAATTTCGCGCCGGGCTTTTACAGCGCGCACTTCCTGAAAGATCTGGAGCTGTGCGTGACTGAGTGCCGCCGTATGCGGCTCGTGTTGCCCGGACTCGGACTGGCGGAACAGCTTTACCGTCTGATGGCAGCCAACGGACGCGGCCAGGACGGCACACAGGCTCTGATTCTCGCGTTGGCCGCGCTTTCAGGACGCGAATGGAAGACTCCATAATTTCGACAACCTGCCCTTCTGCAAGGAAATGCCCATGCTCAGCAAAGCGATGAACAAAAGTCTCAATGAACAGGTAACATGGGAGATGTATTCCGGATATCTGTATCTTGGCATGTCCGCCTATTTCCAGGAAACGGGCCTGCCCGGCTTCGCGACCTGGATGCGTGCCCAGGCGCAGGAAGAATTGAGCCACGCCATGCTATTTTATAACTTCATCCTCGGACGCGGCGGCAACATGAAGCTGGCCGCCATTGACGCGCCTCCGGCGCGCTACAAGAACAGCCTTGACGTTTTTACAAAAACGCTGGAGCATGAACGCAGCGTTACCGCCCGTATCAACAAACTTGTCGGCCAAGCCAGGAAAGAAGAAGATTATGCTACGGACATCTTCCTGCAATGGTTTGTGACCGAACAGGTTGAAGAAGAAGAAAACGTGACGGATGTGCTTAACAAGCTCAAACTTGTCAAAGCCGACGGTCAGGGCTTGCTGATGCTGGACAGAGAACTCGGCGCACGCGTGTTTACGGCGCCGGACGCGCTTGCCGGGAGCACTTAGTCGGCGAGGCGTGATAGGACACGAGGCGGGTTCGGCGTTATGGCATCTTTCCGGTGATGCCCTGGTTGAGCTTGTCGTGGCTCAGGGCTGTTCTCCGGCTTTGCGCCATTCCTTGCGCAGCAGTTCCGGACGCCGGCCGCCCGGCGTGTTGATGCCGGACAGCACGAGCCTAAAGCCCAGATCCTTGGCGCGTACCGGGCCATCCGCCTGAAAAAAAGCCACTTCTTCCCGGCGTCCGGGCATAATTTCCGCCTGACCGGAAAGGAACGATCCGCCTTTGCGCACGAAACCTCCGGCGGCGCCGTGCAGGCGGCCGCCCAGCGAGAAGCGGAACAGATCAAGCGTCATTTCCGCTACATTCCCCGCCGTGTCATGCAGACCGAGCGGATTGGGCCTGCGCGAACCGATGCGCAGGGGCTTCTCTTCAATCCGGGCCGCGTTTTCCGGGCGAAAAACCGCATAGTCGGCATAGTTGTCCCCGTTTGCGCGCGGGAAGAAATCCTCCTGGTTCAAGGACTGGCGCGAAACCATATGACCGCCGCGCGCGGCGTATTCCCATTCCGCTTCCGTGGGCAAGCGCAAAAAACCCACATTCCTGGCATCGCCTTTAAAATGCGGCAGGCTGCGAGGATCTTTGGCCAAAAGCCAGGCGGTATATTGGGCGCTGAACTCCACGGCCTCGTACCAGGAAAGCTCGGTCACGGGCAGGGCGTCGTTCGGCGTGAGCGGCTCATCCTGATTTGGGCAACTGTTTCGCATGACGGCCCGCCATTGCAGACGCGAGACTTCGTATTTGCCGATCAGATAAAAATGATGCTGTCCCTTGGGCAACCTGGAGCGCCAGCTTTCAGGCAGATCTTCGGCGGTGAAGGGAGCGGCAAGCGCCATGTCGCGGCGCGCATCGTAATAGCCGCGATCCGGGTCGTCGCAATGGTCGCAGCCGAAACGGCTCTCCATGTCCCATAAGAAACCCTGGGCGGGCACGGCTGCCACCCTCATGACCATGCCTATCCCGCAGGGCAGGGGCAGGACGATGTCCGCCTTATCCGGGACGGGATTCCAGGCTTCAACAAGTTGTATCTCGTCCTTGGCTTTGAGCGCCGCCACGGCCGGAAATGACAAGGCCGACAGGCAACAAAGACATAGGGCAAAGAGCGCGGCGGTGGTGACGGTTCGTGAGTGCGAAGCGGAGCGGGCTGACAATGGTGATTTACGGCTATGGGTGTTTATCTTTACTGAGCCCAGCCCAGAGGCCGACGCAGATAACACCAAGGCACACCAGGGTAAACAATGCCCATGTGCTTGTCATTTTTGTGCCTCCCATGCGGTAAATATGTAACTTACAGCCACGCCTCCAGAACATAAATAGGCTTTTTGCATATCCTTGTCTATGGCTGCCTTGGCACGTTCTGGGGGGTGACAAAATTCCCCTCCTCTGGAGGGGTGCCCGAAGGGCGGGGTGGTAGGGGCGGACCCGTGTGTCCGCCCTGTTGTGGGCGGGGGCGAACACGTGGGTTCGCCCCTACGGAAAAATTGAACATGGCCAGCGCGTCAAATAAGGAGCATCCCTCACATATTTATGCTGATGAGGAAGACCACCTTGCTTACGTGACACGCTTTCGCGATCCTGAACCACCGCCCCCTGCTCCCCGCCT
>Ga0123357_10000498_pt1 | contig 38210 bp, 24 predicted proteins | sample TergutEmb28metaG_FD_89873 | JGI IMG/M metagenome (GOLD analysis project Ga0123357, IMG submission 89873) | Embiratermes neotenicus P4 segment gut microbial communities from Petit-Saut dam, French Guiana - Emb289 P4 | ecosystem: Host-associated > Arthropoda: Insects > Digestive system > Gut ... | reverse complement strand
TCGAAGCTGGGGTTTGGTGCTGCAGAAGCGCCAAAAACGAGGGATGTCGCGCCCAAGATCTCATTTTTGATGTCCATTGAGATCAATGGGCTGCGAAAGATGGGTTTTGAACACCATCCTTAGTTCTCGCTCGGCGGACGGTAGAGCGGCTTGGTGCGCATGCGCGTGGTCAGCGCCGCGTCCAGGCGCACGCCGTCGCCGAGGCGGGTGCGCGCGAAATCGCTCTGGAACAGGTTGGCATGCCGCAGATCCGCGCCTTCCATCTTCGCATGCTGGAGCACCGCGTCGGCCAAATTCGCCGCCGTGAGCCGGGCTGATGCGAGTTGCGCGCGCACGAAGCGCGCGCCGCGCAGATTGGCCTGGCGGAAATCGGCACCCGTCAAATCGCATTCGCTGAAATCGCTGCCCGCCAAGTCGGCCTCTACGAACGCCGCACCTGCCATTTTCGAACCGCGAAAACTCAGGTTGCACAGGCGCGCGCCGCCGAAATCGGCGCCGGCCAGCCGGCAGGCTTGCGCGAAGCAGCCCGATACGATGGAAAGGCCGCGAAAGCTCACGCCTTCGGCGCCGACTGTGACGAAGGCGCATTTTTCAAAGGCGGCATTGGTGAAATCGGTTCCCGCCAGGTCGCACTCGATGAAGCAGCAAAGCTTGAGGCGCGTGCCGGCGAAGCTGCAATCGGGCAGCGCGCATTTGAGGAAAACCAGCATTTCCTCCGATTGCGCGCCGCTCATGTCCACGCCCGCGAATTGCGTTTCGAGGAGCTTGATATCGTCGAGCCGGGCGCTTCGCCAACTGGTATCGATCAGGCGCGCTTTCTGGAAATTGGCTTCGCGCAGGCTGCAACCGGTGAAGTCGCTTTTCTCGATATGGGTGGCGCCGAGATTGGCGCGGTCGAAGCGCGCGCCTGAACAATCGGCGCCGATCAGGCTGGCGTGGGCGAGCACGGCGTCGCCTAGGTCGGCGCCCGCCAGCCGCGCGCCAGTGAGATTGGCGCTTTCGAGCAGGGCTTCGCGCAGATCGGCGCCGCTCAGATCCATGCCGGAAAGGTCGGCGCCCGTCAGATCCCAGCCCGCGAAGCCACCGCCGCTCGCGTGTTGTTTGAGCACGCGCCGGCGCAGCGCCTGTGCGGCCTCCCCCGCCAGCGCGTCGGCGGGCTGCTGGAAATGCGCCGTGAGGCGGTACGCCTCCAACTGCGTGCTGTCGCCGTCGCGCCACTGCTGCATGATCTTGGGGTTGGCCAGCATTTCCTCAAGCTCGCACACATCACCGCCATTGGCCTTGCCGTTGGCGATGAAGGATTCGAAGTCGCGTACCCACGCTTCGGCGGAAGGTTTGGGCGGGCCGCGCGAATCAAGGCCGGACATCTCGCGCTCGATGATACTGAAATCCTTGCCCTGCTCCACGAAAAGCTGTTTGGCCTCGGCCAGCGCCTTGGTCTTCTGCTCTTCGGCCTGCGCCTGGAGCACCTTCATCTGCTCATCCATCTTGGCGCGCAGGCCGATGAGATCGTCGAGGGTGTGCACCTCGGGCGGCGGCGGCCCCTTGACCGGCGGCGCGTGCACATCGGGGTCGAGGCCGTACGAGGCCACCTCGGCCCGCACGGCGGCGCGCGCGGCCTCGCCGCGGCGCTGGCCGCGCTCCAGCACCGGATTGGGTTGCGACGTCAGGTCGAACAGCGGGATTACAAGGTCGGCGGGCAGCAGGTCTTCCTCGCGCAGGGATTCGAGGGCGCCGTTTTCCTTGTCCAGGCGCTTGTCGCGCACCGCCAGGTAATGTTCCGCCGGGCGCGGCGCGGCCATGTCTTCGACGCCGGCCAGAAGGTGCAGCACGTCGGCGCCGTCGTCCTCAGCGATGATCTGCAGGCCCTGAAAGACAAGGATGGCGCGCTCGGCATCGGGGAAAAACCAGACGGTGTTGAGGCGCAGCGGTATTTCACGGAAATGCTCGCCGCCATCGCCGTCGCGCCGCGTCGTAAAGGCGCGGGCGCGCAGGCCCGGCAGGCGGCCTTCGATGAGCGGCCGGCCGGGGTGCAGGTTGTGCAAGGCGTAAGGCTCGTCGCCCTGGAAGGGTTCGGCCTGCTGTTGATCCTCGGGTGCTGCGTTGAAGCCGGTCCAGTCGGCATCGGAGGCGATGGCCGGGAATTCCTCGTCGAACCAGCGCTTGTCGTAGGTGCCGCGCTTGGCCGCCCGTTGCGGCCACATGCCGTCGATTGGCCCGAAACCGGCCGGCCGGCCCTGGTCGCCGCGCTGCACCAGCCGGTACGCGGCATACTCGACACGCGGCAGCCAGCGCACGCCTGCTTCGTCATTTTCCATGCCCATGCCGAGCGGGTTCTGGGGATAATTCGGCCCGCCCCAGGCGTTGGCCCAGGAAAGCGGCAAGCTGTCGAAGGGGCGGGCGGGCGAGATCGCGTCGCCATCCCAATAGCGCGGGCCGTGCGCCAGCAGTTGCTTTTGCAGCGCGCCAAGCCGCACCGCAACCGCGCAGGCGTTGCGTATCTCGCCATGCGTGTAGGCCGAGCCGGAGAGCAGATACTCGCCGCGCACGCGCGGCAGGCCCTCCTCGATCGGCCATTGCGCCTCGGGCCGCGTCGCCCAGAAGGCCCACAGGTCCGCTTCGGCGAACAGCCGCCGCTCGGGCGTGAGCGGCACCATCAGCAGCGCCGACACGCCCAGGCTCGTACGGTCGCGAAACTCGAAGCAGCGGGTGACAAACGAGAGGGGGAGTGGTTTGATGATTTTCACGGACAAACCTACAGCGACAGATACAACTTGGCAATCGCTACGCTGAGTGCGGCATGGTTATATACCCTGGTTGCCTGGTTTTTGATTCCAACGCCGACAGTGCCAAAGGAAACTGGAGTGTTCTGTGCCCTGACGTTGATGTATTGAGCGACAAAATTGCTCCATTCCCCTTTGAAGGTGTTATACGAGAGGCTAATAAGGTTGGAATCAAACTTGCTAGCGTAGCCCTCTTTGAGTCCGCCCCCAAACTTACAGAGCTGAAAGTCGATAATCTTGGTCCCCCCCGGTGCGATGATGTTAAAGCCACCTGTCGCGTTGAAGGTGGTGGGGCCGGTTGAGGTGATATTGATCGGGCCTGTCACCGTCTGCGTCAAACCCGCTCCGATTTTTTCCGTCCGCGAAGCGCCGATAGTGACGGTTTCGTTGGCGCCCACGGTCAAATCCCGATTTGCACCAATCGTCACCTTTTCATTGGCGCTGACGTTTTCCGTGCGGTTGGCGCTGATAGTGATTTTCTCGTCGGCCCCGACGGATTCCGTACGGTTAGCACCGATCGTGATGTTTTCGTTGCTACCGACCTTCTCCGTACGATCAACGCCGATGGTGATGTCTTCGTTGTTGTCCACCGTTTCGGTACGATCGTGCTTGATATGGTTGGTCTCGTCGTGGTCGATGGTCTTCTTGCGGTCGTTGCCCACCCAATGGGTTTCGTCGTTCTCGACCTCGATGTCCTGGTTCTTCTCGGCATGCAGAAAAACCTGCTCGCTGCCCTTTTTGTCCTCAAAGCGGAATTCGTTGTAGTTCGAGGGGCTGCCGTTCGGCGTGGAGCGAGTCTTGAAGCCGCTCAGGGTGGGCGAGTCGTAAGGGATGGGCTGGTCGTCGTTGTAGACGCGGCCAACGATGATGGGCCGATCCGGGTCGCCGTTGACGAAGTCGACCAGCACCTCCTGTCCGATGCGCGGGATGAAGTAGCCGCCCCAGGCCTTGCCGGCCCAGGGCTGCGAGACGCGGATCCAGCAGGTGGAGTTCTCGTCTTTCTTGCCGTAGCGGTCCCAGTGGAACTGCACCTTCACGCGGCCCATTTTGTCCACGTGCAGTTCTTCGCCTGCGGGTCCAACCACAATGGCGCTCTGGGGGCCGGGCATGGTCACGCGCGGCGTCAGGCGCGGCGGTTTGAACAAGGTGGCTGCGGGCATCACGGTGATCAGGAAGGCGCTGCTGCCACGCTGGTCGGCGTCAAGCTCGGGCGTGTCGTCAATCAAGCGCACGAAGGCGTTCAGGCGTTGCGTGTTGACGGTGTCGTCCGCGAGCGCGTCACGCAGGGTGGTCGTGATGGGTTGCGGTGGGGTGTTGGTGCCCTGGCTGGGCATGCCCTCGTAGCCGGGGTGGCTGATCACGAAGGTGCAGGCGGCAATCAGGTAATCACCGTCGCGCGTGCCGTCGGGGTCGCCCTCGAAGGTGAAGGTACGGCCCACGCCGACATCGGGCCAATGGGTCAGGGCCCAGTGCAGTTCGTAGCGTGACTCCAGCTCTTCGGCGCGCGTGGAGCCTACTTCTTTGGCTTGGTCGCCCGTGAGGTAGCCGCCCGGGTATTCGAAGACTTCGAGGTCAGCCAGTTCGTAGCCTTCAGAGACATCGTTTTCGGTGCTCAACTGTGTTTTGATGTGTTCGTAGCTGATGTCGCGCGAGGCATATTTGCCGCTGCCCAATTGCTTGGCAGCAGTCCAGCGCACGATGCTGTCGTGGCGTGCCTCGCTCGAACTCTCCTTTGCGTAGGGCAGGGTCTTGGTGGCTGGCAGGGCCGTGTGGGGTACGTTGCTGGTGTCCGACAGGCGCATGGTGTCGGGGTCGTCGTGGGCGTCGAACCAGTAGTAGATGCCTTCTTCTTCGAACAGGCGCGAGAGGTATTGGTAATCGCTTTCCTGGAACTGCACGCAGTAATCCCGCGGCGTGTGCGTACCGATTACACCGCTGGGGTTGGTTTTCTTGACCGCTTTGATCGGGCTGTCTTCAAAGACCTGGTCCGCGATGTCCAGCACCTGTTTCGACTCGGTGGGCTTGTTGTGCTTGTTGCCTGTGTCGCGCGGCAGGATGCACGAGTTGGTGCGCTTGGTGAGCAGCCAGAACCACGAGCGCAACGTGATGCGGTACTCGAAATAACGCCCCATCTGCCCCATGCGGACGAAGCGCACCGCGTGGCCCTGGCAATGGCGGTCGTGCTGGTTGCCGTCGCCGTCGAAGAAGTCGATGGTCACGTCGAAGGCGCGGCCCAAAACGTCATTGGGCTGGATCTGACGGTTCTCGGAGAGCACCGTGAGTTCGTAGGCCGAAGCGCGTGAAAAGGTTTCATGACCCACGATGCGCCAGAACATCATGTCGGCGGCGGCGGGGGAATCGCTCTGGATGTGGAAGAGATCGTTGTCAGCCATGGGGTGCGCCCTCTGGATCAGTCAAAGGCGTAGGTGAAATCGCCGTCGCGCGCGTCGAGCGCGACGCGGCGGATTTCCGATCCGGTGGCCAGGCGCTTGAGGTATTCGACCGAGATGGTCGGCAGCACGGTGTTGGTGAGAATGGCGTCGATGGCGCGGCCGCCCGATTCGGCGTCGGCGCAGCGCGCCAGCACCTGCTCGACGACGGCTTCCGAGTACGCGAAGGGCACGCCGTGGTTGGCCTGCACGCGGCGCTGGATGCGCCCGAGTTGCAGGCGCACGATGCGCTTCATCACGTCCGGCGACAGCGGGTAGTAGGGAATGGTGACGATGCGCCCGAGCAGCGCCGGCGGAAACACCTTGAGCAGCGGCGCCTTCAACGCCTCGGCCAGGGCCTCGGGCGCGGGCAGCAGGTCGGGGTCGCGGCACATGCTCATGACCAGTTCGCTGCCGGCGTTGGTGGTGAGCAGGATGATGGTGTTCTTGAAGTCGATGACGCGGCCCTCGCCGTCTTCCATCCAGCCCTTGTCGAAGACCTGGAAGAAGATTTCGTGCACGTCGGGGTGCGCCTTTTCCACCTCATCGAGCAGCACGATGGAATAGGGCCGGCGGCGCACCGCCTCGGTGAGAACGCCGCCCTCGCCATAGCCGACGTAGCCCGGCGGCGCGCCCTTGAGCGTGGAGACGGTGTGCGCTTCCTGGAATTCGCTCATGTTGATGGTGATGACGTTCTGCTCGCCGCCGTAGAGCGCCTCGGCCAGCGCCAGCGCGGTTTCGGTCTTGCCGACGCCGGAGGTGCCGCAGAGCATGAAGACGCCAATGGGTTTTTGCGGGTTGTCGAGCCGCGCGCGCGAGGTCTGGATGCGGCGCGCGATCATTTCGAGGCCGTGGCGCTGGCCGATGACGCGCTGGTCGAGCGTGTCGGCCAGGGCGAGCACGGCCTCGATCTCGTTCTTGACCATGCGCCCGACCGGAATGCCGGTCCAGTCGGCGACGACCGAGGCGACGGCCTGTTCGTCGACCGACGGCAGGATCAGCGGCGATTCGCCTTGCAGTTCGATGATGCGGGTTTGCAGCGCGTGCAGTTCGGCGAGCAGGACAGCGCGGTCTTTAAGCCCCTCTCCCCCAGCCCCTCCCTCACCAGGGGGGAGGGGAGTCACGTTCGGTTCGGCGCGGTCGGGCTTGGCTCCTTCCCCCTCTGGGAGAAGGTTGGGATGGGGGCCGGCGGCGCTTTCATTGGTTGTGTTCGATGGAACCGCCGCTGGCCCCTTCCCCGGCCCTCCCCCAGAGCGGGAGGGAGTCGAACCGCCGCCGTCGCGCAACTGCGAACGCAGATCGAGCAGGCGGTCGATCAGGCCCTTTTCTTCCTGCCAGCGCGCGTTCAAGCGTTCGAGCTCGGCGCTCGTTTGCGCGAGCAGGGTTTCCACGCGCGGCGATCTTTCGCTGGTGTCGATGCCGATGGCTTGCTCGCGGCCAATGATTTCCTGCTCGATGGTCAGCGCCTCGATGCGCCGCTGGCAGTCTTCCACCTCGGGCGGCGTGGCGTGCTGGCTGACGGCGACGCGGGCGCAGGCGGTGTCGAGCAGGCTCACCGCCTTGTCCGGCAACTGCCGCGCCGGGATGTAGCGGTGACTGAGCTTCACCGCCGCCTCGATGGCTTCGTCGAGCAGTTGCACGCGGTGGTGCTTTTCCAGCACGCCGGCCACGCCGCGCAGCATGAGGATGGCCTTGGTCTCGTCCGGCTCGGGCACCTGCACCACCTGAAAACGGCGGGTGAGCGCCGGGTCTTTCTCGATGTATTTCTTGTATTCGGCCCAGGTGGTGGCGCCCACGGTGCGCAGGTCGCCGCGCGCCAGCGCCGGCTTGAGCAGGTTGGCGGCATCGCCGGTGCCGGCCGCGCCGCCAGCGCCGATGAGGGTATGGATTTCGTCGATGAACAGGATGATCGGCGTCGGCGAGCTTTGCACTTCGTCGATCACCTGGCGCAGCCGCTGCTCGAATTCGCCCTTCATGCTGGCGCCCGCTTGCAGCAGGCCGATGTCGAGCGAGAGCAGCTTCACGTCCTTGAGTTGCGGCGGCACGTCGCCGCGCGCCAGGCGCTGGGCGAAGCCCTCGACCACGGCGGTCTTGCCGACGCCGGCCTCGCCGGTGAGCAAGGGGTTGTTCTGGCGGCGGCGCATGAGGATGTCGACGATCTGGCGGATTTCCTCGTCGCGGCCGCTGATCGGGTCCATCGTGCCCTTTTTTGCTTTTTCGGTCAGATCGACGGCGAATTTTTTCAGCGCCTCGCCCTTGCCCATCGCCGCCGGCGCCATGGCGCCGCTGTCCTCGCCCGGCGTGCCGAAGCCCAGGCCGGCGCCGTCCTGGGCGCGCATTTTTCCTTCCGGCGAGACATCGCAGATGCGCGCGAAGTTGTCGCACAGATCCTCGACCTTGACCTTGGAAAATTCCTTCGACAGCCCGAGCAGCGGGTTGCGCAGCCCCGCCGTCTTGAGCATGCCGACCAGCAGATAGCCGGTGCGCGCCTGCGCCTCGCCAAATTGCAAGGTGGCGTAGGTCCAGGCGCGCTCGATGGCGTTTTCGATGTGCGGCGAGAAATCGCTGATGGCGGTGGCGCCGCGCGGCAGGCGGTCGAGCGCGGCGGTGATGTCGCGGGCGAGTACGGAAATGTCCAGGCCGTAATGGGCGACGACGCGGTGCAGGTCGGAGTCCGGCAATTGCAGCAGTTGCGCGAACCAGTGTTCGAGTTCGACATAGGGGTTGCCGCGCATCTTGCAAAAGACGGTGGCGCCCTCGATGGCCTTGTAGCCCAGGGCGTTGAGTTTGCCGAACAGGGCGGTGCGGGAGATTTCGCTCATGAGGTTTCCTGTGTGCATGACTCCCTCCCCCGCTGGGGGAGGGTTGGGGTGGGGGCCGGCGACGGTTGCATGGCCGACAGGGAGCGGCCCCCATCCCAGCCTTCCCCCAGAGGGGGAAGGAGCGAACCCGCCGCATCGCGTGTACGCCTGCGTTCGCCGAGCCACGACACCCAGCCCAGGCGCGGCGCGTTGCCGCGCTGCGCGCCCAGGCGCGTGGGCGGCACGTCCTGGCGGCACAGCACGAGTTGCGCGTCCCAGGCGAGTTCGTCGCCAGTGAGTTGCTGCATCCAGCGGTGCAGCGGCGCGCGCGCCTGACCGTTCGGCAGAAAGTCGAGATAGCGCGCCAGTGGCAGCGGCCCGATGTGCAGGCGCACGCGGTGCTGGCGGTCCCACACGCGCGTGCCGAGCAGCGCGCCGCGTCCGAGGCGGCGCGCGCCGCCCTGGTCGACGTCGGCGCCCGCCGCGCGCAGCCGCGTGCATTCGCCGTCGGGCACGTCCATCCAGTGGCCGACCCAGGGTTCGAGCCGCACCGGCACCGCGAAGTAGGCGCGCAGCACCGATTCCACGCTTTCGGCATTGCGCGCGCGCCGCGCCAGGTGGCCCGCGAAGTGCAAGCGGGCGTCGTCATGCACTTCGTCGCGCCCCTGCCGCGCCGGGCCGCCGATGCCGACGAAAGCGCCGATCCAGGCGCGAAAGCGGTCTTCGTCGGGGCGGTCCATGCCGGTCGCCGGCCGCGCCTGCGCCCAGGCGCGGTACAGGAACAGCGCGAAGCGGTGCGCGAAACTGTCGAGGAAGGCGAGCCAGGTCGGATCGCCATGATTGAGCGCGCGCTCGCGGATGAAGTCGCTCAGTTGGATCGGCAGCGGACCGTTGGCGCCGAGGTAGCCGAAGAATTGCTGACGCAGCCGGGGCGGCTGGGCGGCCAGATCGAACTGGCTGAAGGCCGCCGGCGCGAAGGCCAGCGAGGGCTCCTGCGCGATGCGCAGCGGCTCGGCCGCGGGGCGCAGCGCATGGCCCCAGCGGGGTGCGGGAAGCGCCAGCGATTCGAGCCGGCGCAGCAGCGCGAAGTAGTCGAAATCCCAGGGCGTGTCCGCGCGCGCCGCCAGATACGCGGCCACGGCGGCGGCTGACGTCGCTTCGGGGGCGGGGGCGCTCGCCGCCGGGTCGGGCGGCGTCACAGAATCGGGCGCGTCCCGCATTGCGGCCTCCAGCGCATGATTTCGCCCTGCCCGGCGGCGACGAGCGCCGTCTCGACGAAATGATTGACGGCCACATGCCGCGCCAGGAAATGCGCCAGCACCGCGCCGAACAGGAAAGCGCTGTGGCCGTGGAAGGCGTTGCGGTCGATTTCGAGCCGCACCTCAAGCCCGCGCCCGAAGGCGATCGGCCCGGCCCGCGGCAGCCGACGCGCGATGGCCCGCGTCTTGACCGAGAGCAGGCCGCGCACTTGCGCCAGACGCGCCTCGTCGGCATGCGCCGCATACAGCGTGAGCAGTTCGCGCAGCGCCGCCGCGCCCTCGGCGGGCGTGGCGTCGGCGAGCGACAGGTAGTTGAGCGCCAGGTGATCGATCACGCGCCAGCCCAGCCCGCGCGACACCACCGGCGAAACGGGGCGCGACAGCCCGCGCGCCACGCGCACGCGCGTCACGGGGTGGGAGTCGGCGCACTCGAAATCGTCGCCGCGCCCGAGCGGCAGGAGCAAGGGCAGGTCGCGGTTGGAGCACAGGGCGCTCACCGCGAGCTGTCGCAGGCTGCCGGCGAAGGGCGCTTCCTGCGCGTCCACGAGTTGCAGATACAGCTCCGAGCCGATGTGGCTGCTGCGCGCGCCTTCGCTGCGCTGGCGCGCCGACGGCGCGCGCGGCTCGCGCGTGGTGGTGTAGTAAGCCGGATGCGAGTGGCGCGCGTCGTGGAAGGCGGCGTAGAAGGGCAGAAAAACCTGCTCGCGCGCGCCCTCGCCGGCGCTCGCCGGCGCCCCGTGGCCGATCACCCCGGTGACGCTGTGCACCTCGAAATCCATGGGCCGCGTGCGGTCGGGCACGAGGTGAAATTCGCTCGCCCCCTCGCCGACCGGCACGCGGTCGAGGCGCTTGGGAAACAGATTGATGGCGGGCACGCAGTGCAGCAGCACGTTTTCCACGCCGACGAGTTTTTCCAGCGCCGCGTCGCCGCGCGAAAAGAGCAGCACGACCTCGATCTCGGTCGCGGCGAAGCGCGCCAGGAGCGGCGCCAGACCGCGCACGCGGGCGAACTGGAAACGCTCGGGAAAGGCGAAATATTCCTGCATCAGGCGATAGCCCGAGAAACCGGTCGCCGTTGGCGGCAGTAGCGCCTCGTCGTCGGCGAAACCCATCGCTTCGATGGCGCTGCCGGGCAGACTTTGCGCCTGCTCGGGGCGGCCCGTCGGCAGCAGCAGCACGCCCACCGGGTCGCCGAGCGCGCAGGCGTGCAGTTGCCAGGCGACATCGCTGGCGCCGCCAAAGTGCAGCACCAACTCGTCCAGCTTGATTTGCGCGAAGTTGAGGCCGGCGCTGGCGCGCAGCGTCAGGCGCAGGCCGGCCCGGATATCCCTGGCGCGCGGGTGCAGCGTCAGCGGCAGGTCGGGCGCGTAGCTGAAATACCGCGCTTGCGTGATTTCGATCGGCCACAGCCGCAGCGCGGCGGCGGTGCGCAGCTCGCAGTGCGTGTTTTGCCCCGCCGCCTGCCGCGCCCGCAAGGCGCTGCCGCGCGGCACCGTCGGCCCGGCGGCGAGCTTGCCGTCCTGGAGGTCGGGATCGAGCGCAAGCACCGCCATGGCCGGCGTGGGCGCGAGAAAGTGCGGATAGACCACATCCAGCAGATGCCCGGTGAAACGCGGGTATTCGGCATCGAGCTTGAGGGCGACGCGGGCGGCGAGAAAGGCGGTGGCCTCGATCAGGCGCTCGACATAGGGGTCGGCCACTTCCTGGGCGTCGAGTTGCAGGCGGGCGGCGATCTTCGGATAGGCGCGCGCGAATTCGCCGCTGCTTTCGCGGAAGTAGCGCAGTTCCTGTTCGTAGAGATCGAGAAGGCGCGGGTCCATCGTCAGGCTTGCTCCATCTCGACGCGGCCTTCTTCCAGGTCGATATTGCTGCGCAGCAGGAATTCGAGCGGCACGGGCTGCGCCCACAACATGCCCTTGATCTGCAGCGCCACGCGATTGTGGGAGTCGAGCGCGGGGCCTTCCATGACCAGTTGGACTTCCAGCGTGCGCGGCAGGATGCGCGGCTCGAATTGCTGGATGGCGCTTTTCAGCGCCTGTTCCAGATTGACGCGCTGCAAGGATGAGGTGAACTGGCCGGACAGCATGGGCAAGCCGTAGTTCAATACCGAGCGCGCCACGTTCGGATGGTGGCGGTCGTTCATCGCCAAACCCATGCCCGTGGCGTTGAACAGCCAGCCCAGGTCGCGCAGCACCGCCGCGCGCAACGCCTGGCGCGTGAGCGCGCGCTGCTCCTCGCTTTCGCGCTTGCGCTGCGGCTCGTCGTCGACCAAGCGGTCGAGCAAGGCCGGTTGCAGGCGGTCCTGAGCGACGGACTCGGCCATCAGGCACCCTCCTCCCCGGCGGCGGCAAAGACGATTTCGCGCACGTCCATGAGCGCGAAGTCGCCGGCATCGCTGCCGAACACGCGCTGGCCGCTGCCGGCCCAGACCCCGGGCGCGAGTTCGCGCCAGTCGGTCTTGCGCGCCAGTTGCAGCGCGCCGTCGCCGCTGCCCTCGCTGCCCTCGTAACGGGTCGGGATCAGCGCCAGCGTCTCGCCGCCGTTCTCGAAATCGAGATGCGCGGGCATCCACACGCAGTCACGCAAATCCTCGGGCGCCTCGATCCTGACGCTGGCCAGGCGGGCGAAGGGCACCCAGTAGTAGCGGCCATTGATGTAAGCCTCCAGCACCGGGCCGAGGCGCATGTCGGCGTCGGCCAGCCAAGCGAAGGGCTGGCCGTCGATGCGCCCGGCGCTCGCCGGCGCGGCCTCGAAGGCGCGCTCGCGCAGCGATTCGGCGGCTTCCGCCTCGCCACGGCCGCGGCGCAGCAGGGATTCGATCAGCAGCGCCAGCCACTCGTCGGGCTGACCGAAGACCATCGGCGTGCGTTGGCCGGCGAAAACGGCAGCGCGCAGGCTCTCGCAACGCACGGCGTCGCTATAGACCTGTTTCATCGGCACGGCGAGCGCGTCCAGTTCGGCGGCCACGTCGAGCTGGTTGAGGGCGCGCTCCCACTGGCCGAGCACGCACAGCAACTGGGCGAGAAAAACGCGCCGCTTGAAATCGGCGGGACGGGCGCGCACCTGCTCGGTGAGCGCGGCGAGGGCGCCGGCGGGATCGGCGGCGCGCAACAGTTCAGCGGGATCGCGAAGGGTGTTCATGGCTATGAGAACGTGCAGGTGCGCACCGCGCCGCGCATGCCGCTCGAGAGTTGCGGCGCGCTGCGAATTTCCAGGCTCTCGTAGGCGAAGCTCAGGATCTCGCACGATCCCGTCAGCTTGCTGGCGGTGAGGATGCTCATCGAAGCGATGCGGACCTTGTCGAAAATGAGTTCGAGCGTCGGCTGCGCGTCCTTCGAAATGTCGCCTCCGGCCTTGAAGCTCGACACCCGCACCGAGATGTCCTCGACCTGGCTTTTGAACAGGCTGCACAGCGAAGCGGTGGCCGCGTCGCATTGGCGGACCACGCTGAAATTCAGCATCCCCACCTTGTTTTGCGCGTTGCCCGCTCTGGCTTGGGTGTAGCCCGAGAACATGTAACCCAGCGCGTCCAGGCGCTTCTTGCCATCATCGAATTGGCGCGTGGATTCGCCATCCACGGCCGTTCCCTTGCTTTCGACCAACAGCACGAGATCCTGGCTGGCGCCGGCCGCGTGGGCCAAATCGAGCAGGCGCAGCGCCTCGTCGGGGTCGATGTGGCCATCGCTATCGAATGACATTCGTTTTCTCCTGAGAGTTGGGGATTCAAGAAGGAACGCGGGAAAGGTTCAGTCGTCCACGCACGCCCCTTCTTCCGGCACCAGGCACTGCGGCAATCCATTGCCGGCGCCACCGCGGGTGCGGATCGCTCCGGACCTGGTCGCCGCCACCACCTGGCCGCGCGGCAGAAGCACCCACATCTGGCCGCGCTCTTTCATGCGCCGCGCCTGCCGCACCGCTTCCTGGCCGTTGCCGAAGAAATAGTCGGCCCGCACCGCGCCGCGAATCGCGCCGCCGGTGTCCTGCGCGACCGTGAGGCGCTGCGCCGGGGCGTCGCTGCCGGGCATGCGCGTGGAGACGAATACCGGATAACCCAGGGGCGTGGCGCGCGGATCGACGGCGATGGAGCGCCCCGGCGACAGCGGCACGCCCAGAGCGCCCACCGGCCCGCCGCCGATGCTGGCGAGTTCCTTGAAAAACACGTAGCTCGGGTCGCTGATGCCCGAACCGGTCACGCCCGCTATGCGCTGCCCCGGCACCAGCACCGGCCCTGATTTGGCCGGCAGGGCGAGGTTGAAGCCGCGCACGCGCACCGAGCCAATGCCATTGCCGGTGTCGTCGTCGGCGGTGTCATCATCATCGACCTCCAGTTCGATGACGCCGCCGCGTGTGCGCACCGCCGTCGCGCTTCTGCCTTTCGCGTTTTGCGCCAGCGTGGGGCGGAAAGGGTGGCCATTTTGCTCGGCGTAGCCGAGGCGGATGATCGCGCCGTCGGACAGGCGGATGCGGCCCGATCCCTGGATCTGCATTTCGTAGAGCGCCATGGGACTGCTCACGAAAGCCAGAACACGCGCGTTCGGCACGCCGCGCGTTTCGATCTCCTCGCGCGTGTAGTAGGGGCGCAGGTTGCGGCCATCGGCGCGCAGGCGCACCTTGCGGTCCAGCGCGTCGCGCGTGACGAGCGAGAGATCGAGCGCGTACAGTCCCGGCCCGCCAAGGTCGCGCGTGCTCAGGTTGGGCTGCACCACGACCTGCCGGCCCTGCACGCGCGCCGCGACCACGCCCTTGCCCGGCGGCGCCTTGCGCGCGTCGAGAAAGAGCATGTCCGCGGGCTCGCCATAGACCGGGTAGATGAAGGGCGGCTTGTACACGCGGCTGCCCGCGATCTCGGACTCGAAATAGCCGGTGACCACGCCGTCGGGACGGCGGTCGTCGTCGCGGATCTGGTAGGCCGCGAATTCGCGCTCGAAAAAGCCGCGAATGGCCGCCGTGTTTTTCGCATCGACCTGACGGGCGTTGGCGCAGATCTGACGCCATGGGTCGCCGCGCCCGTTGAGCACCTGGCAACTGGCGCGAAAAGCCGGCCAGCTTTGTGTGAAATCGTCGCGCTGCCAGCCCGGCACCGACTCGAAGCCGACGGCGGTGTAGGTCGCCATCTGGGTCGAGAAAGTGCGCGCCTGGCCGGCGACATTCGCACCGGGAGCCGGGGCGGACAAATCAGGGCTGATCTGCGCGGTCTGCGGCTGCGCGTCGTTCGGTGCGGACGCGCCGGCGCCAATACGCACGGTCTGCTGCTGCGCGCCATCCGGCGTTGCGGCGGAAGTTTCCGGTTTGGACCGGGGTGGTGAGGCGCAACTGGCGATAACGGCCACGGCCAGCGCTGGGACGGAGATTCTGAAAATGAGATTCATGGCGTTCTACCTCTCATCGATTTCAAACATCGCGACGCCATGGGCGTCCTCGCAGGAGACGCCCGGCGCGCACACCGGTTTGCCGGCGAGCGGCGGCGGCCCGCTGCCGCGCGCGGCTTCGAGCGCGGCCAGCACCGGCAGCGGGAATTGCGGAAAGATGCCGTCGCCGCGCATGCCGCTGTCGGTGAAGTCGCGTTCGTGCTCGCTCACGAGCACCGCGAAGCGGTCGGTGCCCGGCGGGCCGCCCGCGTCCATCGGCCACGAGGCGCGCGGCAGGGAAAGCGTCTGCCCGGCTTCGACGCGGTTGTGGCGGTCGAGCAGATTGGGGAACAGCATCGACAGTTCGCCATTGGTCGACAGCAGATAGACGTAGACGTAACCGGCGTTGCTGGAGCGCAGTTCAAAGCCGAGTTTGTCCTTGCCCACGCGCACTTCGCGCTGGCGCGGCGAGGCGGTGACAACGAAGCCGGGCGCCGCGCCTTCGGCCAGCGAGGCCAACGAATCGGCCGCCGTGCGCGGCGGCGGCGCGGAAGGCGGCGACGCTGTCCCGGACGGCTGCGGCGAGGTCGATCCCGGCGCGGAGGACGACGCGGCAAGCGGCGCGGGCGCCGCGCCATGCTCGCGCACGGCCAGCCAGCCGCCCGCCGCGGCCAACGCGGCCACGACCCCGAGCGCGAGGCCAAGACGCCGGCCCGGCGCTGGCGTGGTGGCGCCTTTCGCCGCCGGCGATGCACCCGCCGCGCCTTGCAGCCCCAACAGTTCCCGCAGCGCCTCCATCGACTGCGGACGCGCCTCGGGCCGCACCGCCAGCCCGGCATCGATGGCGCCAAGCAGGCGCGTGCTGAAGCGTTGGCGCAGTTCCGCCTGCGCCGCCAGGGGATGGTAGCTGTCGGCCATCAACCGCCCCACCGAGGGCGGCGGCGGCCGGCCCGCGACGGCCACGTGCATTACCGCCGCGAGCGCGTACACATCGGTCCACGCGCCCTGCTTCATGCCGGGCACCTCGGCGTACTGCTCGACCGGCGCGTAGCCCGGCTTGAGGATCACCGTCAGCGCCTGCCGGTTGCCGATGACGCGCCGCGCCGCGCCGAAATCCAGCAGTACCGGCGCGCCGCTTTCTTCGAGCAGCAGGATATTGTCGGGCGCGACGTCGCGGTGATAGCAGTCGGCGCGGTGCATCACGGCGAGCGCCTGCGCCAGGCCATCGACAATGCGCAGCAGCCAATCCTCGCGCACGCCTTCCCCGCCCGCTTGCGCCAGCGCCTGCCGCAGCGTCGGGCCGCGATACAGCGGCATCACCATGTAGGCCGTGCCGCGCTCCTGCCAGAAACGGTAGACCTTCAGCAGTGAGGGATGGTCGAACTGCGCCAGCAGCCGCGCCTCGTTGATGAAGCTGCGCATGCCCAGCTCGAAGGTGTCGCGCTCGCGCTCGGACACTGGGTGAACGGCGCCGTCAGCCTCGCGCAAGGAGAGCGAAGCCGGCAGGTATTCCTTGATGGCGACACGACGCTCGAGCGCGTGGTCGCGCGCTTCATAGACCGCGCCGAAGCCGCCCTGCCCGATCAGCCCGGTGATCTCGAATTCGGCCAGCCGGCTGCCCACGGGCAACGCGCTCGCCTTGCCGGGAGCGGCGACGACGAGGGTGGTTTCTTCGTCCACGGCGGTCATGATTTGCTCCTCCCTCCTTTGGGGGAAGGAGAGAAAAGCGCGTCGAACTGTTCATTGCGCGGCAGCCCTTCAAACGCCAGATCGCCGCCTTCCGGCTGGATGCGCCACGACGAATGACCGGCCTGCGGCGGCAGCGCATTTCCAAGCGGCTCGGCAGCACTGAAGCCGAGCGCGATCGCTGCTTCGAGACGCTCTGCATCGAAGTCCTCGTCAAGCGCCGTCAACGCCACCCCGGCGGCGCGGATCCACCAGCCCGCGGCATCGAACGCGGCATCGAACGGACGCGCCAGCGTCAACGGAAAATAGCGCCCCACGTCATCGACCGAGGGCATCAGCACGCCGATCCACGCCTGCGGGCCGAGGGTGTCCGCGCCAAGCGCGAAGCACCACAATGGGCCGTCGAGATAAAGCGCCGTCCAGTCCCGCAGATGCCGCTCGCGCAAGCCCGCGAGACCGTCGCTGAGCCACTGGTCCCACGGCTCGCGGAACAGCGCAGGCAAGCGCCGGTGCGCGAAATCGCCAAGACCTGGCAGCTTGCCAAACCAGCCGGGCAGCGCGTCGGTCATAGGCCCTCGGGGCATGAAAATTCGCCCAGCTCGCGCAGGCGGATCGGGTGTTGCACGCTGTTGGCCGTGACTTCGAAACGCGCGCGCCGCTTGTCGATCGTGAAGGTGATGAAGAACCGTTCCGGCGCGTCAGCCGCCTCCAGTTGCGCTTTGTCGAGCGCGCGGAACAGCGCCCACGGCCCATCGACCGCCATTCCCGAGCTGTCGGTGGCCGAGGGCGGGCTGATCTGCACCCGCACCTGATTGCTGCCCTTGGGCCCCGGCCACTGCACCGCCATCGGCACAACCGGACCGTGCGCGTATTTCACAAGCTGGCCGTCCACGTCGAGGATGAATTGCGTGATGTCCGCGTCCATCTCGACCGGCTTGAAGTCCAGCCGAATCGATGGCCCGCGCCCGCCGCCGCGAAAGAAGATGTCGCGGATGCGCGCGGCGCGCTCGAACTGCGCCAGCGCGACGCTGGTCACCGCCGGTTTGTCGGCCACCGGCTTGTAGCGCCAGGGGTGCGTGCTGGTATCGACCAGCGCGGCAAGCCGCTTTTGAAAGAAGTCGTCCATCAGTCCGCCAGGACCGAAGAACTGGCCGAAGTCCTCGGGCAGCACGTCGCGCTCGCTGGCCGGCGCGAGCGGATAGCGTCCGGCAATCGCGCGACGGCAGAACCCGATGACCGGCTGCAAGTCCTGGCTCAGATTGCCGCGCTCGGCCGCTTGCGCCTGCGTGGCGCCGGACCGGCTCAGGTTCTCGACCATCGAGCGCGCCGGCTCGGGCAAACGCATCGCATCGGACTTGAGCTTGCCGGCCACGTCTCCCAGCGGCGGCGCAGTGCGGCCCTTGACCGCCGTATCGACCGCCATGAGAAAGACGTAGACCTCGTTGAAAAGCTTGAGCGCGTCATCGATCGGGGCCGGTTGCCCCGGCGCGGCGCTGAACGCGAACTGGCGCAGCGGCGCGAAGTGGTCATCGACGATGGCTTCGATCGGGCGCCCCGGCGCGGCCTGCTTTGCGGTGTCGGCGCCGAACAAATCTTCCAGGTTCCTGCGCGTGCTGCGCACCGTGTCGGCGGCTTTGCTGACAACGTTCCTGTCGCCTTCGGGCGGGATCAGCGTGGTTTCCTTGACGACGGCGCGCAGGTAACTGGCGAGCGGCGAATTGGCGCCCGAGATGATGCGCGCGATCTCGATGTTGCGCTCCAGGCTGTCCGTGCGCACGAGTTGCACGTCGGCCAGCAGCGCGTCCCACTGTTTGACGTAGGCATCGAGGTACAGGCGGCGCACGCGGTCGGTGAGCGCGTCCTGAGCCGCGGCGTCCTTTACGCGGTCCGTGAGGTTGCGCTCCAGGCCAAGCACCCACGGTTCCTCGAGCGCCATGACGCCGGTGAGACGCACCACCTCGGCCTGAAAACGCTTGTGATAACCGTCATAGGTGAACAACCCCGGAATGCCTTCGGCCAGCGGCGCGCCGCTGGCGCGCTGAAACACCAGCGGCGCCGAAGGACCGGCCGCCTGCGCGACGGAGAAGGCCGCAATGTCGCGGCCCACGCGCAGACGCCGCAAGCGGCTGAAGATGCGCGTCTCCAGCGGATAGCTCGCCAGCAGGGCGCGCACGCTGCGCACCAGGTTCTCGTCCATCGGCAGCAGCGAGCGCGGCGCGCCTTGCGCCAGCAGCGCGTCGAGTTGGCCTTCCAGCGCGGCGCGCTGCTCCAGCGTGACGCCGCGATCCAGGCTGCGCTCCCAGTCGAGCGTGATCCACGCCTTGAGCGCGTCGGCGTCGAAGCGCTGGCTTTGGTGCAGCATCAGGTAGCTCTTGAGCGCCTCGTAGCCGTATTCGAGGTTGTCCTTGCCAGCGCCGCGCAACTGGTCTTCGAGGCGGCGATCGAGTTGCGGCAGGAAGATTTCGGCGAGCGCGCGCTGATACGTGAGCGCGGCGGCCGATTCGAGCTTGCCGCCCTGATAAAGCCCCAGCGTCATCGCCAGCGGCGGATCGCCTTGGCGGTTCTCGGGCGTGCGCCACAGGTCGCTCAAGCCCTGCAACGGCGGCGCGAGTTGCGCGATAGAGCCGACCTGCGCGGGCAGCGCGGCGAGTGCCGCGCGCCCCGGCGCGATGCGCGCCTCGACCGACTCCAGGTATTCAACATTGCGCATCAAGCTGTAGCCCCAGCCGCCGAGCAACCCCACGGTCACCAGCGCCATCGCCGCCACGGCCGCCAGCCGCAGCGTGTGGCGGCGGCGTTCAAGTTTGAGGTCGGCGCCGGCCAGACGCGCCTCGGGGAAAACCACTTCGCGCAGCAGCGTTCCCAGGAAATAGCTGCGCCCTCCGCCTTGCTGCGGGGGCAATATCGCGCGCTCCAATCCAAAGTTGCGCGCGAGGCTGCCCATCAGGCGATCGATCGGGTTGCCTTCCTGCGTGCCGCTGGTGAAGTACACGCCGCGTACCCACGGCGGCTGCGCGAAGCGCGAGCCGGTGAATACCTGATCGAGCAGCTCGCTCAGCGCTGGCGCGAGCGCGCCAAACTGCGCCGGGAAGCCGAAGATCGCCGCCCGCCGCACGCCGTCGGTTTCCTGCTGCATGCGCTCGATGAGGCCGCTGTCGAGGCGCTGGCGCAGCAAGGCGAATTCGCGCTGGAACGGCTCCGCCAACCCCTGCTCGGCGATGCGCGCGCTTTCCACCGCCGGCAGCGTGAAGCCGAATACCTGCGCCCGCTGCTCCTTGCCCAGATCGGCGAAGTAATCGGTGAAGCCGTGCAGCAGATCGGCCTTGGTCACCAGCACGTAGACCGGCAGGCGCGTGGCGAGCCGCTCGCCGAGTTCGAGCAGGCGCGCGCGCATGGCGGCGACCAGGGCGGCGCGTTGCTCGGGGCCGTGAAGGATGAGATCAAGCACGCTGACGGTCAGGAACACGCCGTTGAGCGGGCGGCGCGGGCGCGATTTCTTCAGCAGCGCGAGAAAGCCTTCCCAGGCCACCTTGTCCTCCTGGGCGTGACTGTCCTGCGTGGTGTAGCGCCCGGCGGTGTCGATCAGCACCGCCTGGTCGGTGAACCACCAGTCGCAGTTGCGCGTGCCGCCGACGCCGCGGATCGCGCCCGCGCCGAACTTCTCGGCCAGCGGAAAGTTCAGGCCCGAGTTCACCAGCGCCGTGGTCTTGCCCGCGCCTGGCGCGCCGATGAACAGATACCACGGCAGTTCGTAGAGGTAACTGCCACCGGACAGTGAGAGCCAGTCGCGCCAGCCCGGCTTGCGGCCCGCCGCGGTCAGGCGCATCTTCCTGAGCGTGGTCACGGCATCGGCGAAACGCTCGGCCAGCGCCTTGTGCTCGGCGTTCTCGGGCTGGGCGGTCGTGGCGAATGCTGGCTTGGCCAGCCCTTCGCTCAATTGCCGGCTCGCACTGCGCGCGCGCCAGCGGCGCGCCAGCCAGCGCAGCAACGCCAGCAAAACCACCACGCCGATGAGCGCCGCGCGCGCCCATTCGGCAACCAGCGGTTCGACGTCGCCGATTTTCACCAATGGCCCGACCCACCACACCAGCAGTGCGAAGACCGCCAGCGCGACGAACATGAGAAAAAACGCGCTGAACAGCCAGCCAAACATTTTTTTCATGACGCGCCCCCGGTCATCAGCACGATCTCCACACGCCGGTTGCGGGCGCGGTTTTCCGCTGTGTCGTTGGGGCCGATCGGCTCGGCGTCGGCCCTTCCGTCGGCGCGCATGCGCGCCGGATCGACCTGTGCCGAGAGCGCCTCCAACACCGCCTGCGCGCGCGCCGTCGAAAGGTGCCAGTTGGACGGGTAGCGCAGCGAGCGGATCGGCTGGTTGTCCGAATGGCCTGTAATCAGCACCTGGCCGGGCGCCCGGGCCAGCGCCTCGCCGATGCGGCGCAGCACCGGCAGCGAGGCCGCCGTGGGATCGGCGCTGCCCGAGGCGAAGAAGCTGTCGCCGCGCAGGCGCACGGTCGAGCGATCGATCTCATCGGTGACGGTGACCAGCCTTTCCTTGATCTCGGGCTCGAGGAAGCGCGCCAGCCGCGGCGTGGGCGCCGGCGCGGGCGTCGGCGGCGCGACCTGCGGGTTGGGCACGCGCAGCGTCGAGATGGCGTTGTAGGTCGCGTCCGAACGGTGGTTGAGCCACAGACGCATGCCGAACCAGGTCAGCGTGAGCGCCAATGCGAAGGCCGTTGCCGCTACCCACAGCGGCAGCATGCCGCGCAACTGCATCGCGCCGGCGGTCTCGCCGCGCCAGTGCGGCGACAACTGCGGCTCCAGTGGCGGACGATCCTTGCGAATCAGCTCGGCCAAGCGCGCGCGCACCGCGTCGAGCTGTGCGCGGCCATTGTCCGCCACGCGATAGCGGCCTTCAAAGCCCAGCGCGAGCACGCAATAAAACAGTTCCAGCAACTGGCGATGCCTGGGCACATCCTGCGCCAGTTTGCCCAGGAGTTGAAACACTTTCTCGCCGCCCCAGGTCTCGTTGTGAAACTGCACCAACAAGCTTTTCTTGTTCCAGTTTGCGGCCGCGCCCCAAGGCGTGTTGGCGACCGCCTCGTCCAGCGCGGTGCACAGCGCGTAGCGCGCGGCCACCACCGTCTCATTGCCGATGCCGGCGCGGCGCGCAGCGGCATCGAATTGCTGCACCGCCTCGGCGGTGGAAGCGCGCAGCGCCGCCGCGTCGGGCGTTTGCGCCGTGTGGCGCAGCTTGCCGATCAGCAGCAACAGGCGGCTTGCGCACGAAACCAGCGGATTGAGCAGCGCGATCTGGCCTGTTTCCGCCGGCGCGTCCCGATCCGCATGACCACTGCCCGGCGGCAATGGCGGCGGGCCATTGGACGCGTGTGGCCTGGGTTTGATGACGGTTCGCCCGGACTCGAACGCGGCAAAAGGATCGGAGGTGCTCATGCGCGTATGGCCCAGAAAGCCAGGTCGAGCCCGGGGAAGTCGCCCGCAATGTGCATCGCCAAGCCGCCTGACTGCTCGAGCTGGCGCCACAGATCGTTGTTGCGCGTCTCCAGTTCGAAGTAGCTGGCGCCCGCGTGATAGGGGATCTGGCGCGGCGCGACCGGCATCGGCGTAAGCGCCACGCCCGGCAGCGCGAGATTGACCAGATCGCGGATGCGCTCGACCGGCCCGATCTTGACTTGCGTGGGAAAACGCGCGCGCAGCGCTTCACTGGGCATTTGCGACTGCACCGCGAGCACGAAACTGGCGTTGCGCTGCAACTCGACATCGGCGATCACCGCCACATGCACGCCATGCTTGCGATCATGCAGCTCGATGCGGATCGCCGACTGCTCCAGCACCATCGACAGGCTGCGCCGCAGATCGTCCATCAGCGGCCGGAAGGTGGCCGCGAGATCGTCATGCACATAGTGCGGAAAACGCGCGGCGCGGCGGCCGTCGCGAAAAGTGGCCAGATCGCCCGCCAGCGCCAACATGGATTCGTGCAGGCGCTGGGGGTGCAGCAGGCGCGCGCGCGCCTGCTGTGCGAACACCGGCTCGTGGCGATTGACGGTTTGCAGCAAAAGAAAATCGGCGATTTCGGCCACGCCGCCCGTGCCGCCCTGCGCAAGCCTTCCCGTGAGCGCCTCGGCGCGCTGGCGCAGCAGGCCGACGAGTTCGTCGATCCAGGCGCGCGGGGGCATTTGCGCCGTCTGCGCGGCGACATCGAGCAGCGGCGGGATATAGGCGCGGTCGAGCACCACCTGGTTGTCGGCGCGGCGCTCCACCACGCGCGCCACGCCCAGCGTGGTCCAGGCCTCACTGGCTTCGCCGGCGGGCAGCAGCCGGGTGTGCAGCGCGCCCAGTTGCAACATCGCACTGCGCTCGCCAGCGGTATTGGCATCGGGCACGTCGGCTTCGAAAACGCGATGGCGCACCAGCACATCGGCGCGCGCATCCTCGTCGCCTTCGGCATCGGCCTCGCGCGCGCCCGCGCGGCGCAGCGGCAACGCGAGCGCGAACACTGCGTCATGCTGGTCGAGCGGCACCTCGAGCGGCGCGGGCAGAGGGTCGATCGCCGGCATCTCGAAGGCCGTGCCGTCGCCGAACACGCCCGTCGCGCGCACCAGGGCCAGCCGTCCGAGCGCCAGCGCCGCCGTGTCGATCTCGATCTCGGCAAAGCCCCAGCCGTGGGGCGCCAGCGCGCGCAACAGAAGATGCCGGACGTGATCGGCGTGACGCTCGCTTTGCTGGAGATGCTGCGGCTGCAGCAGCATCCCCTCGCTCCAGACTACTTTTGTCCGCCAACTCATTCACACGCTCCATTACCGACAAGGGCGCCACAAACGAGTAAGTGTCTGGCGGATGTGAATGAAGTCCAATCTGTCTAATGGCCTAGGCGAATCAGCAGAAGGCCTGACCTTGCCTGCGTCATGACGCGCTGCTCGATCCTTGGGAAACGCCCCATTGCAAGTCGCCCGCGTCCTTTTTTTGCTATTGGCGATAGACCGTATTGAGAATGGCGGCTCTCGAGGTTCCGCTCCTAGACTCATAGCTTGACTGCCTGTGGGGTGCGCGCAGTGGGTGAGAATCAGATGCAAATCTTGGCGAAATGGGCGTGGACAAAATTTCTCGCGTGTGCTGGCATTCCGGCCAGTCTGGCGGTCGCGCTGGCATTGGCGGCTTCACAGGCGGTGGCGCAGCCGGCCAACGCATCGGTGCAACCGCCGGATGCCGAGGCCGCGGCGGCCCGGCAGGAACAGGCGCGGCTGGCCGATACCGACACCATCTTCGCCCTTACCAGCGATGGCGCCGCGCTTTACGCGCAGGATAAGGTCAAGCTCTCAGGCTATCAATATTGCAGTCAGTCGATGGCGCTCGCCAACGGGGGCGAATTCCGCCAGGGCGTGCGCGCAGCCAGCAAGGCGCTGCACGTGGCCGACCGCGCCAATGCCCCGAACCTGCGTGCGTTGGCCAACCGCGATCTCGCCATCATCTACAGCTACGCGGGCCAGCTTGACAAGGCGGTGGAGTTCGCGCGCGAGGCCTTGCGCTATCCGGTGCGCGATTCGCACCTGGTGACAGGCCCAGCCAACAAGGTGATCGGCGACGTGCAAACGCGCCGTGGCGACTACGCCGGCGCCATCGCCACCTACGAAACCGCGCTGGCCGGCAGCACCGAGCGCTACGCGCCGCTGGTACAAGCCTCGCTCGCCAACGCGCTGATCGAATCCGGCGACGCCGCCGAGTTCGATCGCGCGGCGCGAATTCTCGCCGGCCTGAAGCCGCCCGACGATCCGGCGCTGGCCGTGCAACTCGAGCGAGCGCGCGCGCGGCTGCTGCTGGCACAAAACAAGCCCGGTGAAGCGCGCGACGCCTACCTCAAGCTCACCACGCGCAGCGTCGGCGCCGACAGCGGCTACTACCGGCTCTGGGGTTGGGATGGCGTGGCCCGCGCCGACATCGCGTTGAACGACAAGGCTGCCGCCGCCGAGGCCATCACGCGCGCCCTCGATGGCGTGGACGCCGTGCGTGCGCGTTTTCGCAGCGAAGAATTCAAGATGGGGTTGTTCTTTGATGTGCAAGACGTGTTCGACCGCGGCGTGGGCCTCTATACCGATCTGGGCGACGCGCAGCGCGCTCTGGCGCTGAGCGAGCGCAGCCGTTCACGCGCGCTGCTCGATGCGGTGCGTGGCCGCGCCAGAGTCAACGAATTGACATTGGCCACGATCGACCCTTCCAAACTCCAGCACGCATTGGCCAGTAACGAACGGGTGCTCCAATTCCATGCCCTGCCCGACCGCCTGCTGATCTGGGTCGTCGGTCCGGACAGCATCCAATCGAAGACCGTTGCCGTCAGGCGCGATGAACTCAATGATCTCGTCGAAACTTTCCGCAACTCGGTGGTGCGCGGGCGGCGCACCGCCATCGTCAATGCCGACAGACTCGGCGCCGCGCTGATCGCGCCGCTGGGGCTGACCGACGGACAACGCCTGATCGTGGTGCCGCACGGGCCACTGCATTACCTGCCCTTCCAAGCGCTGCGCGTCAATGGCAGGTACCTGATCGAGTCCCATCCGGTCTCGGTCGCGCCCTCGATGAGCATCGCCGCCGAGCTTGCGCAACGCTCCTCCCGCGTCGAGGCGCAACTCACCGCCTTCGGCAACCCGCGCATTGCCGACAAATACGACCTGCCCGGCGCCGAAACCGAGGTCAAGGAACTCGCGCGGTCGTTCCCGCGCAACCGGCTGTACGTGGGCGAGCAGGCCACCAAGACGCAATTCCAGCAAGCGGCGGGCAGCGCCCCCATCGTGCATGTGGCGGCGCATGCCGAGGTCGATCAGGTCGATCCGCTGTATTCGCGCATTCTCCTGGCCAACGAAGACGGCAGGCAGCGCTTTCTGGAGGCGCATGAAATCCTTGATTTGCCGATGCAGCGCACCGCGCTGGTGACGCTGTCGGCCTGCGAGTCCGGACTTGGGCGCGTGAGCGGCGGCGACGAGGTGCTGGGTTTCCCTCGCTCGTTTCTGTCGGCCGGCGCTTCAGCGCTGATTGCCTCGCTGTGGCCGGTATCGGATGACGCGACCGAGACGCTGATGAGCACCCTGTACCGCGAACTGGCCGCCGGGCGCGACGTCCAGCGCGCCATGCAAGCCGGCCAACTCGCGGTACTGAGCCAGCCGAACACGGCGCACCCCTTCTTCTGGGCGCCGTTCAACTTGATCGGTGATTGGCGTCTGACTGTCCGAACAAGGGATTGAAATGCACAGAAGCCCCATGCATGCGACCCCCATTGCCAACGCCGCCGCGCTTGTCGCGCTGTGCACTGTCGCCTTCACGGCACAAGCACAAGGCGAAATCGACCTCGCCCCGGCCGACGATTGCGTCTCTTGCGCGCCATCGAGGACCCGGGCCGCGCCGCCCCCCACAACGCCGCAGAGCTTGCCAGCCACGCCTTTGGCGCCAGTGGCGTTCCGGCTCAATGGCATTCGCCTGTCGGGCGCACAGGCACTGCCTGCGGGGGAACTGAATGCGCTTACCGCTCCCTACGTCGGCCGCAATGTGACGCTGCCCGAACTCGAAACCCTCGCGCAGCAAATCGGCGAGAAGTACCGCGCACGCGGCTACTTCCTCGCCCAGGCCGTGGTACCGGTGCAGACGGTGCAGGGCGGCATCGTCGAAATCAGCGTGATCGAAGGACGCCTGGGTCGCCTGACGGTCAATGTCGCACCCGAAGCGCCGATTACTGAAGCGCGGGTGCGCGCCTTCCTGGCGTCTTTGCAACCCGGTCAGGCGCTCAGCGGTCCAGCGTACGAACGCGCCATGCTGCTGCTGTCCGACCAGCCCGGCATCGCCGTCAAGTCGAGCCTCGAGGAAGGCGCGCAACCCGGCGCCACCGACCTCACGGTGGACGTCGCCGCCGCGCCGAAGTGGGCTTTCAGCCTCGACGCGGACAACCACGGCACCAAAGAAACGGGCCGTTATCGCGCCGGCGGCAACGCGCGCTGGATGAGCCCCTTCGGCATTGGCGACAATCTTGACGCCCGGTTGATGGCCTCCAACAACGGCGAACTGGCGTTCGGGCGCGTCTCTTACGAAGCGCCGATCGGCGCCAGTGGACTGCGCGCGGGGATGGGTTTGTCGCACATCAACTATGAGCTTGGCGGCGAGTTCGCCAACCTTGATGTCCATGGCACCGCCGACATCGTTGACGCCTCCCTCAGCTACCCCCTGATCCGCTCGCGCCAGCAAAACCTGTCCGTGCGCCTGGGCGCGGACCTGAAAAATCTCAGGGACAACTACCGAGCGGTCGATTACGCTTCCAGAAAGCGCGTCAACGGCGTTGGTCTGGGCTGGGTGTGGGAACGGCGCGACACGCTGCTTGGCGGCGGCTACACCGCCAGTTCAGGCGTCTGGTACCACGGCCGGCTCGACATCCGCGACGCTCTCAACAGCCAGGCCGATCAGTCGTCCTCAGGCAACCACACCCAGGGCAGCTTTGACAAACTGAGCTTTCAGGTCTCGCGCCTGCAACGCGTCGTCCAAAACCACGCGCTGCACTTGTCGATAGGCGGGCAGCTGGCTGGCAAGAACCTCGATGCCTCGGAGAAGATTTCGCTCGGCGGCGCGCAGGCCGTGCGCGCCTATCCCCTGGGCGAGGTGCTGGCCGACCAGGGCCTGACCGGCTCCATCGAATGGCGCTGGAGCGTCAATCCGCAGTGGACCATCTACCCCTTCTACGACGCCGCGCGCGGCTGGCGCTCCAAAAATTCGCCGCTCGCCGACCCCGACAACCTGCACAGTCTGCGCGGCGTCGGCATTGGCGTGCAGTGGGCGCGCCCCAACGATTTTTCCATCAATGCCACGCTGGCCTGGCGCGACGGCACTCCTCCCGCAGTTACCGATGGCGGCAACCACCACAGCCCAGGTCTGTACTTGCAGTTTCAAAAGGTGTTCAGATGAGCCGGCGACGCACACCCCATCCCGTCTTACCCCTGGCCGTCGCGTGCATGTTCGGCGCGATGGCAGAGGGGCAGACTCTGCCGACAGGCCTCACTGGAGCCACTGGCGTGAACGCAGTGACCTCTGGGAGCACGATGACGATCACGCAGACGGCAGCGCGCGCGGTCGCGCAATGGACGAGCTTCTCGATCGGCGCAAGCAACACGGTCAACGTCGTCCAGCCAAGCGCGAGCAGTGTGCTGCTCAACCGCGTCATCGGTTACATGCCCTCGTCCATCGACGGCACGCTCACCGCACCGGGCAGCGTTTACCTTATCAACCCGAACGGCGTGCTCTTTGGCGCCACCGCCCGCGTCAACGTGGGCGGGCTCATCGCCACCACGCTGAACATCCCCGACGACGCCACCTTCCTGCGCGGCGGGCCCCTGACGTTCGAGAACCAGAGCACCTCCTCCAGCAGCATCCCCCCGCAGGTCAGCAATGCCGGGAGCATCACCGCTGCGCCTGGCGGCACGGTGGCTCTGATTTCCGATTATCCGGTCAGCAACAGCGGCGCCATCAACGCTCCGGGGGGTACGGTGGGGCTGGTGTTGGCGCGCGCGGTTAACGTTGATTTCAACGGCGACGGGCTCACCACCTTCACCATTCCGGCCAATTCGCAAACCTCCATACCCATTGCATCGGTGGGAAACACCGGTACGCTTTCAGCCGACGGTGGCCGCGTGGCGATGCTCGCGGCATCGACCGTGCAGGCGCAGGTCGTCAATCAGAGCGGTGTCGTGCAGGCACATTCAACTGTCAGCCGTGGCGGTCAGATCATCCTCAGCGGCGATATCACGAACGACAACGGAGTGACGATGAGCGGCACGCTCGACGTTTCGGGCGGCGCGGGCAACGCGGGCGGGTCGGTGCAGGTGGACGCGGGCAATGTGACGATGGACAACAGCAGCGGCGCGACGGTCAATGCGAGCGGTGTCAGCGGTGGCTCGGTAAACATCCATGCGAGCAACGCGCTCACCGTCGGTAACACAGCGAACATCGCGGTCAATGGTGCGAACGGCCATGGCGGCAGTATTTCGCTGCTGTCCGATGGCGGTAGCGGCCAAGTAATGGTGGGCGGCACGCTCGACGCTTCAGGCAGCGCAGGCAGCGCGGGCGGGTCGGTGCAGGTGGACGCAAGCCAGGTGGCGGTGGGCAACGGCAACGGCGCGACGGTCAATGTGAGTGGCGCCAGCGGTGGCACGGTGAATATCCACGCGCGCAACACGCTCACCGTTGATCCCGCGGCGAACATCGTGGCCGATGGCGCGAGCGGCAATGGCGGCAGCATCTCGCTGCTGTCCGACGGCGGGTTGAGCGCGCACGGCAGCCTCAGCGCACGCGCGGGCGCCTCGGGCGGCAACGGCGGCACGATAGAGACATCCCCGGTTTCGACCTTCGACCTCAGCGGGATTCAGATCAATGCCTCGGCGCCCGCAGGCACGGCGGGCAGGTGGATCCTTGATACCGACAACATCACCATCGTGCATGGCGCGGTGTCCTCCTCCGGCGGCGTGTACCACGCAGTGCCTGACGACCTCATCAACGCCACGCTGGCCGGCGGCACCAGCGTGGCTTTTTTCTCCTCCTCCTTGCCCAGCGGCAGCAGCGCGTCGGACGGTTGGCTCCAGTTCAGCAACGGCGTGACCATCAGGAACGACACCTCCGGCCGTCCGCTCACGCTACAACTGAACGCGGACTTGGACATTGCCTCGAGTGATATGAACACGCTGATCGAGTCGAGCGCCGGGCCGCTGTCGGTCGAGTTCAACGCCGGTTCCGGGGGATCCGGCGGTGTGATGTACGGCAGCCAGATCTACACCAACGGCGGCAGCGTGACGATGAACAGTGGCAGCAACGGCAGTGTGTACCTGAGCGGCGCCGTGGACACCCGCGTGGGCCGCCTCGACACCGGCGCTGGCGGCGATATCGAGCTGACGGGCACGTACAACGGCGCCGCAGGGGCGGCGCTCACTCTGGATGGAGCGCACCTTCACGCCTCCACAGGCAGCGTGGCGCTCAATGGCACATCCGCAGGCAGCGCGAGCGTCGCGCCAGTCGGCGTGAGCGTCACGAACAGCGCCATCGACACCACCAGCGGATCGATGACGCTCACCGGCGTTGTCACCGCGGGCCCAGGCGCCGGCGTGGTATTGGATAACGCTCAACTCACGAGCAGCGGTGGCGCGATCACGGTGCATGGGAGCAGCGCTGGCGATGCTGGCGTACTCATAACCACCCTGACCCGTGGCAACAGCAGCGTTACCACCGGCGGCGGCAACATCGATATCGTCGGAAATTCAGGAGGCCGCGCGGCCGGATTGCAAGTCGATGCCGGCGCGGCATTCAACACCGCCAGCGGATCGATCACGTTCACCGGCGACGGAACCGCAGGTCCCGGTGTGGTTCTGGAAAACGCGCAGGTGACCAGCGGCGATGGCGCAATCGCGGTGCATGGGAGCAGCGCTGGCGATGCTGGCGTACTTGTAACCACCCAGACCAGCAGCAGCGGTACTGTCGGCAGCACCATCGTCACCACCGGCAGTGGCGACATCGACATTGCCGGGCGCTCCGAAAGCGGCGCGCCCGGGCTGCAAATCGATGCCGGCGCGGCGGTCAGCGGCACCCACGATGTGGTTCTGCGCGCCAGCAACGATGGCAGCGCCGACGCGATCGTCGTCAACGGCGCCGTGCAAGCCGCGAACGTGTTGAACCTGCGTCCCGGCGGCGTTGATGCCACAGGCAACCCGATCGATCGCACCGGCGATGCAATCGTGCTGGGCGGCGGCGGCACCAATGGTTTCTCGATTTCGTCAGACGAACTTACGCGCATGAGCGCGCCCACCATCGTGGTGGGCAGCAGCGCGCACGCGGCCAACATCACCGTGGCCGGCGCGATCACCGCCAGCACTTCGGCGTTGACGCTACAAAACGGGGGCGGCGGCAACATCGCGCTGAACGCGCCAGTCTCCACGCCGCGGCTTGGCCTCGTCAGCCATGGCAGCATCACACAAGCCACGGGTGCGGACATCACGGCGGATGTCTTGCTGGCGCAGTCCAGCAACGACAGCGTAGGCTTGAACAACGCCGGAAACAACGTCGGCGCCGTCGGCGGACAGGCGGAAAATCGCTTCTCCTACACCAACGCCAACGCACTCACCATCGGAGCCGTCAGCATCACTGGCTACAGCGCTGCGAGCCGCGCGCCCGTCACCATCGCGGCCAGCACACTCTCGGCTGACAACGTTCTGGTGCGCACGCTCAGCGGCGACCTTGGGCTGGCGACCGCCGTAAGCAGCGTTTCGGGCGCTGATCTGGTGGCGGCGGAGCGCTTTCAAAATCTCGGCGGCTCCATCAGCGGCGCGCCGTGGCGCGTATGGGCCGACACCTGGGTCGGCGAAACGCGCGGCGGCATGACCGGTTCGGGCGCGTTGCCCAATCTCTACGACTGTGCATACCTCGGGGCGTGCGCCGTTACCGTTTCGCCGGGCGACAACCACTTCATCTACACGCAGCAGCCGCAGGCCAGGGTGGTCATCGACGACCTTTCGCGTCCCGCCAACGAGGCCAATCCGCCGCTGACCTATCACATCGTTGGGCTGATCCTGGGCGATAACAGCTCAGGATTCACGGGCACGTTGAGCACCTCCGCGACCATTTCAAGTCCGCAGGGTGACTACCCGATCACCGGCTCTTTTACCTCGGCTGCGGGCTACCTGGTACAAGTTGATCCGGGTACGCTGCATGCGCTGGCGGCGCCCCCTCCGCCCCCTCCGCCCCCTCCGCCCCCTCCGCCCCCACCTCCTCCCGTAATCAATCTCCCCGATTTTCCACGCCCGGACCTGCTGCTCGATCCGCCCGACACTTGGGTGTACGACCGCAACTTCAGCCTCGCGCCCCCCATCTGTCTGGCGAGCCAATCGCCTAGCGCCGCCGCCAGCGGCCCGGAAAGCGGCGATGACAGTCTCGCTCGCGAATGGTCGCGTGTGCGCACGCGGCCCAACCTTGCAAGCTGCGTTAATACTGGACAGGTCAACGGCTGTTCCGATTTTTAGGCTCTTGTCGAACTTGAGGCCGCCGAGTACAAACTGAAAAAGTTGACGTGATTTTTCAGGCGTTGATGCTGTTGATAGCTCTCCCCCGTTGGCGCCATGGAGGATACTTATCCAGCGCCGACTGACTCCATTTCGTATTGGAAGCGTGAACAATTCTTGCTGCCATCATAGATGGCAAGATCAGGAATCATTGTCCATATTTTTATGCGAATTGGAATGACTGGTGTATTTTTGCGATTTTATTTAAAAAAATCGTTGCCAATTTTTATGCTGGATGGCCAAGTGGAATATTTGAAATTGGTCACCGGGCTCCCTATCACTGGTAACGCACGACCCATTTCGTTATGGTAGGTTCGTTGATCTGGCTTGCATGAATACGACAGCCAAGCCAATACCGGATCTTCTGGAGGGCCCAAGACTCCAGAACCAACATCAAATTTCGATAGATTTACAGAGCTGGCTTTATGTAATTTGCCGCCTCTCCATTTGATATTGAACTCATATCGCAAGGTCCATTGAACATGCGCCAGATGCTGGAATTTCATGGATGGATCAAGAACGGTGAAGATGGTGCATGCTTCTCGCTCATCCTGAATCTTGGCCAAATAGTTAAGGCGATCGGTCGAGTCGTTAAATACAGTCGTCGGGACGCCGCTCATCGGTTGATCGCCGAATGTGGCTATTTGTTCTCGTTCCTGTTCATTGAATTTCGCGAATGGAGGCACAGTTGGTCTCGCGAAAGGTTTGATGGTCATGGTCTCGGCGCAATCGAGAAAATAGTCATCTTTTATAATTTTCATTCGATCTATGGTGATGCATCCTTCCTTGGAGGTCTTGCCAGCATAGACAGTGTCTAATTTGCGTTGACGCATGAATTGGATGAACCCGAATCGGTAGCCGTTCAAGCTATCTCCCGGGTTAAGATTTATCTTGACGTGACCGGTAAATTCAAACGCCTCTTTCGAGTCAGACCATGCATTTTTGTTGAAATTATAGGTGAGGTGGCATACGACAGCGCCTTCAGTTGCATTGCGAGAAATCAAATCAAAATCCGGCCTGGCCATACTGAACGTGGAAATCCTGGCTGTTGTGGCATCAATCGCTACAGTCATGGTGAATCCTCGGTATATATATCAAGCATCGAATGATGATGGGGTTATATTGATTCTCAACTATACAACCCCGGCGCTCGGCATTTTTTGTGGCCCAACATAGGGTTGCTGGCGCCGGATGTGTACAGATCAGCGCGTTTCGGTCGTGCGCGTATCCCACCCAAACTTGATGTCGCCGCCCAAACTGCCATCGGCTTTCTGCGGCTTGTAGGCGAATTCGATATCGCCATAAGACAGTGTTACGCTTTCATGCACATCGCCGCCTTGTGCAGCGCTGACGTTGACATCGGCAATAAATACTTCCTTGAGATTGACCGTCATGAAGGTCTGTTGCCCTTCGCCGGATTTTGCCATGCTCAGCGTGGCGGTGGTGAAATGCTTGCCGTTGGCGCAGTACTTGGAAAGCGTGGGCGAGGCGCTGTCATATTTTTTCGAGCAGTTAATCATTCCCGGCGTGCCTTTGCCGACGGCGGAACCGCTGCCGACAGTACAGGAAGCGTTGTGAACGCTCCAACTCCAGTTGAACAACTCGATTTCGTCCTTGTGATCCTTGTGGATGGATTCGCCCTTGACGCCATCGAGTTTCAGGTGGCAATCGATACTCATGTATTTTCTCCTTTTTGGTGGCCTTGGTTGGTAATGGCCGGGTTGACGAAAATTGCCGCCAGACCATGCTTCGCATGGATGCGAAATGAGAAATCAGCAGCGTTTTCGGGCGGATGGCCGCAAGTGCGACACTGAAAAGCACAGCTGCTTTTGCTTACTTCACGCCTTTGATTGAAGGCAGTTTGGTGACCAGCCGCAGCGAGACGGTCAGCCCCTCAAGCTGGTAATGCGGGCGCAGGAAGAACTTGGAGGTGTAGTAGCCTGGGTTGCCTTCAACTTCCTCCACCACGACCTCGGCGGCAGCGAGCGGTTTTTGCGATTTGGTAATTTCGGATGAATTCACCGGATCGCCATCGACGTAGTTCATGATCCACTTGTTGAGCCAGCGCTCCATGTCTGCGCGCTCTTTGAAACTGCCGACCTTGTCGCGCACGATGCACTTGAGGTAGTGCGCGAAACGGTTGCAGGCGAACAGGTAGGGCAGCCGCGCGGCAAGGTTGGCGTTGGCGGTGGCGTCGGGGTCGTCGTATTCGGTCGGCTTGTTCAGCGATTGCGCGCCGATGAAGGCGGCGAAATCCGAGTTTTTGCGGTGGATCAGGGAGAGCAGTCCGGCTTTCGACAGTTCGGCCTCGCGCCGGTCGCTGATGGCGATTTCCGTCGGGCACTTCTGGTCCACGCCGCCGTCGTCGCTCGGGAAGGTGTGCAGCGGCAGGTTCTCGACCGAGCCGCCTGATTCGATGCCGCGGATGCGCGAGCCCCAGCCGTAAAGTTTGTAGGAACGGTTGATGTTGGTCGCCATCGCATAGGCGGCGTTGGCCCAGGTGTATTTGCTGTGGTCGGCGCCGGCGGTGTCTTCCTCGAATTCGAATTCCTCGATCGGGTTGGTCTTCGCCCCGTAGGGTGTGCGCGCCAAGAAGCGCGGCATGCACAGGCCCAGGTATTTGGCGTCGTCCGATTCACGCAGCGAGCGCCAGCCAGCGTATTCAGGCGTCGAGAAGATTTTGGTGAGGTCACGCGGGTTGGCGAGTTCTTGCCACGAACCCATCTGCATCAGGCTCGGGTTGGCGCCGCTGATGAAGGGCGCGTGCGCGGCAGCGGCAATTTTTGCCATTTCGCCAAGCAATTCGACGTCGGGGGGGCTCTGGTCGAAGAAGTAGTCGCCAACGATGGCGCCGAAGGGCTCACCGCCGAACTGGCCGTACTCTTCTTCGTAGATTTTTTTAAACAGCGGGCTCTGGTCCCAGGCCGCGCCTTTGAACCGCCTGAGGGTCTTGCCCAGTTCCTGCTTGGGCATGTCCAGCACGCGGATCTTCAGGTGTTCGTCGGTCTCGGTATTGTTGACCATGTAGTGCAGGCCGCGCCACGCGCTTTCGAGCTTCTGGACGTCGCTGTGGTGAATGATTTTGTTGATCTGCTGCGTGAGCTTCTGGTCAATCGCGGCGATCATGGCCTCGATGGATCGCGTCACGTCCTTGCCGATGAGTGGCGTCTGCGCCAACGCCTGTTGCGCCAGCGTGAGCACGGCCTGTTCGACGGCGCTCTTGGCTTCGTCGCTGCGCGGCTTGAATTCCTTTTGCAGCAGCGCGGCGAAGTCGCCACCCTGGTATTCGACGTCTTTGAGTGCGCTGGATTCGGTGAGCGTTTCTGCCATGACCTGGCTCCTTGCGTGATCGTTGTCGTTGATGAATGCTCAGGCGGCGGGCTCGGCAGGGGCCGCGTTGTCCTTGGGTTTGGCGCAGGCGGCCAGCGATTTCAGAAGCGCCGGGTCGTCAAGCACCTTGGCCAGCAATTCCTCGGCCCCGCCTTTGCCGTCCATGTAGGTAACGAGGTTGGTCAATTGCGTGCGCGCTTCGAGCAGTTTGTCGAGGGCATCGACCTTGCGCGCGATGGCGGCGGGGGAAAAATCGTCCATCTTCTCGAAAGTGAGTTCCACTTTCAGATTGCCTTCGCCGGTGAGGGTGTTCTCGACCTCGAAGGCCGCGCGCGGCTTCATCGCCTTCATGCGGGCGTCGAAATTGTCGACATCGAATTCGAGGAACTTGCGGTCGGCCACCGGCGCAAGCGGCTCGGCAGGTTTGCCAGAAAGGTCGGCCAGCACGCCCATCACGAAGGGGAGCTGGATTTTTTTCTCGGCGCCATACAACTCCACGTCGTACTCGATCTGGACTCGCGGCGCGCGGTTGCGCGCGATGAATTTCTGACTGCTGGCCGGCATGGCGGGGCTCCTTGGGAAAAAGTTGTGGTTTGTCGATTACTCGGACGCTGGACAGCGCCCCGTGACGGTTTGGATCGTGTCCAGCGCGCTGGGGGCGAGATTGGCCACGATGTCCAGAAAACTCACGCCGATGAGTTGCTTGGCGCGTTCCAGCAGCAGTGGCGCGGGGTTGCCTGGCTCGGCTTGCGCGAACCAGACGATCACGCGGTCAAGCGCGCGCAGCGCGTCCTCGCGGCTGCGGATGCCGGTGTCACCAAGCGGCGCGGCAACAGCTTCGCCATGCGTCGCCACATCCGCCGTGTGATCCGGTGTGGCCGCAACGGCAGGTTGGATCTCGCGCCCAATCTGCGCCAGCAATTTGCCGATCGATGCGAGACGGCTCAAATCGAGCAGATCGTCCCGGCCACTGCGCTCACTCACGGTCTTACCCAGCGCGGCAACGCGCGTGTCGACCTCGGCGAGAATTTGCGGAAGCCCGGGCCGTTCAACCCGGATTTCACCGAGCGCGCCGAGCACCTGCGCCTGCGACGGCGCATCGGCGGCGCTGGTCAAGACGCCCTGCGCAATGGCCACCTCGCGCACGCGCAACAGGCCAAGGCTACGCGCGACGCCCACCGGGGCTTCGTAAAGGTCGCGCAACAGCATGGTTTCGTCGGTGAGCGGCGCGAGCGCGTTGACGCGCATCGTCGGATCGTTGCCGTCCTCCGCGTCCAGCAGCGGGTGCAGAAGCTCCCAGTAGCGGTCAAGCAAACCAGTGATCAGTCGTAGACCCAGCGCCAAGCCATCGAGTCCCTGCTCGCGCGTGGCGGCCCGCGTCAGCAGCACCGCCGGACGCAGATCCTTCGTGCGTTGCAGCAGCGCCTGCGCCTGCTCGGCCACCATGCGCCATTCGGGTTCGACCGCCGGGATCACCGTGTCGCCGAACTGCTGCTCGCTTTTACCCTGCGCGGCGGTCTCCAGCGCGGTGAAGGCCGGATCGTATTCCAGATTTTTGCCGCATGGCGATGCGTCGTTCACGGGCGCGAGCAGGGATTCGACGAGTTCGGGAGTCAGCATGTTGCTTGTGGATTGATCCAAGAATGATCGAAGATGCCCTCTGGGCGGTCAATGCAACAAAGGCAATAGCATGAAAGGACAAGAGGCCCGGGTTGGAGCCGCCTCTAAACTCTTGAAGCGGCCCTTCAACAAAGGAAACAACGTGATGGCGCTTCGAACCAGTCTTTCATCTTGTGGCTTGCACCGCCGCGCCTGTCTGGCCGCTGGCTTGCTCGCCGTCGCGGCGCTTGCCGCAGGCTGTGCGAGCAAGCCGCCGCCAGTCACATCGGTTTCGCTCGGTCTGATCGCTGACGCCGACGCCAACCCCGACGCGAGTGGCCGCGCTTCGCCGTTGATAGTGCGCGTGTACGGGCTGAAGACGCCCGGAGCCTTCAGCGAAGCCGACTTTTTCTCGCTCTACGACAAAGACAACGCCACGCTCGGCACCGACCTGGCGCAGCGCGAAGAAGCGCTGCTGCGCCCAGGCGAGACGAAAAAACTGGACTTCACGTTTGGGCTCGATGTCAAGAACATCGGCGTGATCGCCGCCTACCGCGATCTCGACCGCGCACACTGGCGTGAACTGCTCCTGCTCAACGTTGGCAAACCCAACAACCTGGACGTGCGTTTTGGTGCGCGCCAGATAAAGATCCTGGCGCGCTGAACCCCGCGCGCGGGTTCCAGTTCAGCGGCGCCATAGCCCATGAGGCCTATGCCGTTTGGTTGCCGCCCCGGCTTCACTGCGCGTGTGAGAACCTTCTATTATTGAGGTGGTATCCATGTGCTTTTGAAACATCTCATCTTCAGAGAAAGGGGCGTATCCGCAACGTACGCACGCCACCATGAAGATCATGATTGCCGATGACCACCGGCTCGTGACAGAGGCGGTCAAGACCAAGCTTTCAGAAATCGTGCCCGATGCGAGGTTCATTCTTGCGGCCAGCGCAGACGAACTGTTGTCACGGGCCGACGATACGCTCGACCTGGCTGTGATCGATCTCAGCATGCCCGGCGCTGAAGGCTATTCCCACGTGGACGAGTTCCGCCGCTGTCATCCGGCTGTGCCGGTGATCGTGCTTTCCGGTTGCGAGGATCCGGCTTTGATGCGTGCCGCGTTCGACCACGGTGCGTTTGGCTTCATACCAAAAGCATATTCATCTGAAATCATGCTCTCGGCAGTACGGCTGGTGCTTGCCGGCGGCATATACGTGCCGCCGATGATGTTGTCGTGGCCGAGGTCCGTCGCCCAGCCCAAGCCCGCGGCGCCTACATTTGAAAGTCTATGCAACGTGCTCACCGAACGTCAGATTGAGGTGCTGCGATTACTCTCGCTGGGCAAGCCGAACAAACTCATTGGACGCGCGCTCGGCATCGGCGAAGGAACCGTGAAAATTCACCTTGCCGCGATTTTCCGCGCGCTCCATGCCCACAATCGCACCGAAGCGGTGGTAGCCGCGCGATCGCTGATCGAGGCGTCGTCGTAGATCCGACATGTGCTGATGGGTGTGGGAATCCGGTTGCGTCACTGGCGAGCGCATCCAACTGCCGTTTTTAGGTTGAACCCGTATTCATCCGGCTCATCAACAGCCGCAGGCCACGCAACCGCGCTCGGTCAACCACGGCGACCGCCATGGAACCCGTTCACAGTTTCAGATGGCCCGCGTTGGGCCGCAATCGAGATGAGTTGGCGGCCAAGTCGCGCCGATCACCCCTGCCGCACCACCCGTGCCAGGATGCCGATGCCCTGGTCGATCTGCGCCACCGTGGAGGTGACGAAGGACAGGCGCAGCGTGCGCCGGTCGGCTTGGTGCGCGTAGAACGGCGCGCCGGGCACGAAGGCCATGCCGGCGTCCACCGCCTTCGGCAGCAGCGCCTGCGCATCCATG
>Ga0123357_10000497_pt1 | contig 38237 bp, 22 predicted proteins | sample TergutEmb28metaG_FD_89873 | JGI IMG/M metagenome (GOLD analysis project Ga0123357, IMG submission 89873) | Embiratermes neotenicus P4 segment gut microbial communities from Petit-Saut dam, French Guiana - Emb289 P4 | ecosystem: Host-associated > Arthropoda: Insects > Digestive system > Gut ... | reverse complement strand
TTATTTGGACAACACAAATTTGATTTTTGCACTCGCAGAACAACAGCCCGAAGTCGGCAACATTCGTGAAACCATATTTTTCAATCAAATGCGTGTTAAAAATGAGGTTTTTCGTTCCGAAAAGGCCGATTTCAACATCAATAATATCACTTTTGAAGTTGGCGGAAAAAGCAAAAACCAAGAGCAAATCAAAGATCTCAAAAACGCATACATTGTGAAAGATGATATTGAATACGGTTATCAGAATATTGTCCCTTTATGGGCGTTTGGACTGAATTATTAATGGCTATAACTTATGAATCTGCACGTTTTCATCCGGAATTTGTCTGCAACAGCAATAAGTTTGTTGTGCTTACTAATCGTATCTTGCAGCGTGACCAAAAATATTCCAGAAGGTCAATATCTTTTGGATAGAATTTCATTAACAACCGATTCCACCGAAATTTCTTCCGCTCAATTATTGAATTTTATCAAACAAAAACCAAACGATTCCAAATTTGGTTTGATGATTTATAATAGCGTCAGAAACGATTCCAACTGGTTTAAAAGAGCCATTCGTAAACTTGGCGAACCGCCGGTTATCTATAACCAAAATTCAGTTAATCAGTCGTTAACAGAATTGTCGATTGAAATGAAAAATCTGGGCTTTCTAAATGCAACCGTGCAGGCTGTTGCCGATACGGTAGGTAAAAAAGTTTCAGTCAATTATTTAGCTCATGAAGGAATTCCCTACCGGATAAGGGACTACGTTATACAACTTCCCGATTCGCAGATGAATAATTTAGCGCGAAGTGTTCGCCGCCGCCGAAACAATACCCTTGTAGCGAGCGCTATCAAACAAGGTGGTATTTTCGACATGAACCGTTTGAGTGAAGAAAGAATGAGAGTCAGCAACATTCTTCGGAATCAGGGATATTATGATTTAACGATTGATAATTTGCATTGCTTAGCCGATACATCCTTAAATTCCAGTCAGGTTGATTTGATGTTGTTTTTACAGGATACTACGCTGACAAACGTTTACCGGATTGCAAAAGTCAAAGTATTCAGCGGATACGACCCTTTAGCGAGCGAAAAATATGTCGTTGTCGATTCTATTGAAAAAAACGGAATTGAAATCTATTACGATAAACTTCATTTTTTACGCCCTCACGTAATCACCGATAAAGTGACGGTACGTCCCGAAGGCTTATTCCGTGAGCGGGCTGCGACGTCCACTTACGGTCTTTTTCAGGCGTTGAATTGTGTAAATAGGGTTAATGTAGCCTATAAAGAAGGAAATTATCCCGATTCAACCCTTCTCGATTGCGATATTTTTCTGACGCCGGGGAACATTCATTCGTTTCAAACCCGGTTGGGTGGTACGAATAATGCAGGCGATTTTGGCGTCGCTCTGGATATAAACTACGGACATCAGAATTTGTTTAACGGCTCGGAAATATTTAACATCCAATTAAAGGGCGCTTACGAATTTGTTTCCGGCAAATCGGGAAATAATTCGATGAATCCGAATTTTTATGAACTGGGCATCCTTCCGTCGTTGACTTTTAACAAACTTCATTTGCCTTTGTTAGGCGCTTACCTTCGGAATAATTATAATATGCAAACCCAGTACAGTTTGGGATATGATGTACAAAAACGACCGGAATATACCCGTAATTTTTTTAATTTTAAATGGCAAATTCGCTGGTCGGACCGCTACAATCGTGTGACGCATTCGATTAGCCTGCTGGATGTGAATTATGTAGCTATGCCTTGGAAATCGGATAGTTTTCAACAATATCTGGATACGGAAATTGATCCGTTGACGCGATTAAGCTACAACGATGTGTTTACGGCAGGCATTGGTTATGGATTGATTTATACGAATTCAAGTCAGGGGAAAACGTATCAGCGCTTATATACTGTGCGGTTCAACGCCGAATCGTCGGGCAATGCCTTGCGGGGGATTTTTTCTTTAATTCATGCGAAACCCAACGATCTCGGACAATACATAATAGGTGGAAATCCGTTTGCCCAATACGCGAAAGGAAATATTGACTATGCCTTAACCGTTCCGCTAAGCGAAACAGGCAAATTTGCGTTTCACACCGCTTTCGGATTGGCTTATCCTTATCAAAATTCAATGATACTTCCTTTTGAAAAGCGTTTTTTTGCCGGAGGACCGAATAGCGTTCGCGGTTGGCCTACCCGCTACTTAGGACCCGGGTCGTTTAATCAAGGCATCCCCGGCGACCCGACCACTCATGTCGGAGATATTTATTATATTTTGAGCGGAGAATACCGTCGTAAAGTATTGAAATGGTTAGAACCTGCTTTCTTTGTCGATTGCGGAAATACGTGGACAATCAGAAATTATGAAGGGCAACCCGGCGGATTTTTCCAATGGAATCGCTTTTATAAAGAATTAGCGGTCGGAACCGGCGTTGGTTTACGATTTGATTTCAGCTTTTTCATTTTCCGTTTGGATGCAGGGACGCGGGTTTATGACCCTGCACTTCCGGAAGGCAAACGCTTTATGTTCTTAAAAGAAAATTTTTGGCAAAATTCGGCAGCATACTTAGCGATAGGCTACCCGTTTTAATTTAACTAATCCTTAAAAAAATAAAACTTCTTTTTTGAAAGAACCATCGTTTATCTGTTAAATAAATTACAAAATCGTTGCTCAAATGTGTTTTGTTAAATAAATATACCTTTTTGCAAAAAAAAGATACTGCTTTTATGTACAGGTATAGTTAACTTTGTTCTTTAAAAAATTAAATTTTATTAAATAATTCTGAAAATATGATAAAACAAAAATTCGCAAATTTAGTAATAATGAATAATATGAAGAACAAGCGTTATTTATTTTGGCTGTTTATTCTTTTGGTAATAAACTTGTCGTCATGTAGTAATAAGAGTTTTTTAGATGAAACGGTAACATCGGATTTAACAACGGATGTTATTTTCTCCGACAGTACCTATACGGAAGGATTTTTGTCGGAAATTTATCGAGATTTAGGTTTTGATACGGGCCCCGGTCGATTTTCAAATAGTTCTGAAAGTTTCGGCGGATTGCAAGGCGCCTCGGATGAAGCGGAGTTTAAAGCGTCGCACACAATAACAAGCGATATGCTTTTCGCTACGGGTTCGGTCAATCCGATAGTGGTTGCAACGGATTCATGGGAAAAGCCATGGCAAGATATTAGGCGCGTCAATGTGTTCCTGCAAAATGTGGATAATGCTCCGCTGAGTGATTCGAAAAAAACGGCTTTCAAATGTGAAGCGCGTTTCTTGCGTGCCTGGTATTATTTTATTCTGCTTCGGCATTATGGCGGCGTGCCTCTGATTGGCGACGTAGTATATGGCCCCGGCGATGAGATAAAAACAACGCGCGACACATTTGCCGATTGCATCGACTATATTGTTTCGGAATGTGATGCAATAGCGCCTCTTATGGCTTTCAGACCTTCCGGTATGGACTATGGACGGGCAGGTGCGGGCGCTTGTATGGCGTTGAAATCAAGAGCGCTGTTATATGCCGCCAGTCCATTGTTTAATGGCGGCGTTGAAGTTCCCGACGGTTATCCGAAAGAATTAGTCGCTTATCCCAGTTATGATAAAAACAGGTGGAAGACGGCAATGGATGCAGCTAAGGCAATTATTGATAGAGGCGTTTATACCCTCTTTATGAGTGATCCGGCAAATGATTACAGTGTCAGCGACCCTAATCTGCATGCAAATGGATTTTTCTGGGCTTTTCTGGCAAGCGACAAAGCGCAATATGGATCGCAATTGGAACTACTGGTAGAATTGCAACAAGCGAAAGGACAAGATCGAGAAAAGTTATTCAATCCACCGTCACGCGGCGGTAGCAGCGGCGGAGGGTTCGCCTATCAGGAACTGGTGGACGCTTTCCCGACGATTAACGGACTGTCTATTGCGGATGATCCTTCCTACAATGATCAAAACCCATATATGAATCGCGATCCGCGTTTGTATTTGACGGTTTGTTTCGACCAGCATCCTCTGTTTAACGCAGCTACTACTTCCATGACTCCAGTGAATACCTATCTGAAAGAAGATGGGACGGCTTTCGATCAAGACGGCGTTCATACCGGCACGCCTACCGGCTATTATATTTGCAAAATGCAACATTGGGAAGCCACTGCTGCTAATTATTTTATTGGAGTACCGCAATCGCGTCCGCAAATACGTTATTCCGAAATTTTATTGAATTATGCAGAAGCTGCAAATGAATGGTACGCTCCCGCCAATCCTACGGAAGATATCTACAACGCATTGATACTCATCCGTCAACGGGCAGGAATACTTCCGGGAAATGATGGTCTGTACGGGCTGAAAGCCAATATGACCTCCGACGAAATGCGTGTGGCTATCCAAAACGAACGGCGCATTGAACTGGCTCTCGAAGGGCATCGTTTTTTCGATGTTCGTCGCTGGATGATTGCGCCACAAACCGACAGTCAAATGATGACCGGTATGGAAGTTCAATTGAAAAGCGGCAAAAAAGTTTATACCCGTTTCAATGTGCGTCAACATGTCTGGCGACCGGCTATGTACTTTTGGCCTATTCCCTACGCGGAAACTTCCAAATCGCCCGATTTGATACAGAATCCTTATTATTAATGTTTAAAATACAAAATTTGATATGAAGAATATATCGTATAAACTGCTGTTGTTTCTTTTGGTTTGTTTTACAATCGCTTGCAATGATTTTAAAAATCAGGGATCCGGCGTGCCAGAAGAAGCTGTTAAAGTAATTAACGGAAGCTGGAAAATTGTTCAGGCAACGCGCAACGGGGTGGATATTACCAGCCTGATGGATTTTACGCAGTTCAGAATTCAGTTTAATTCTGATGGAACCTACACAATTCAGAATTTCCTTCCGTTTGTTGTTCATTCCAACGGAACATGGAACTTCGATGATCCGCAATATCCGTTCAATTTGAATCTGACCGAATCCGATTCCGGAGCAACATTAACAACCGCCTTTAATTATCCGGTAGTAAATGGCGTGCGTCGAATCGGTCTGGCATTCAGCCCCGGATGTAAAAATAATATTTATACCTATCTATTTGAAAAAGAAACCTCAGAAAATTAAATTCAATGAAAAATATATTTAAAAAAAGCAGAAAATGGTTTTTGGCAGGTATGTTATGCTTATTATGGGCGACAATGACCTTTGATCAGTGTGTTTTTCTTGATGGTAGCGTCACATACGACACTACGCTGACGGCGGGAGAAATGACGACATTTACAGTGAACATGCATATTAAAGCCATAGAGGATAATACCTCTCGTTTGGTTCTTGCAATTCTCGTTCCAAAATCATGGAACTTTGCAGCCAATACAACGATCACTTATATCGACACGTATAAACCGGGAGTTGTAAGAACAATGTCGTTGATTCCCACAGGAAACGCTCCCAAAAGTCAACCCGGTATGACATGGGCTGACGCTTTGAAAGCGCACCTCGGAGTCGGTACTAACGTGGTTGACGAAATGGAATGGGTTTCCTTTTGGTCGGATGATACGTACGACGTACATAACGGCGATCAGCAATCGGCGGTTATTACGATTAATACCAAACTGGGTCCTGACGACATGCGGGTGAAATTAGGATTTTTACTCAATACCAGCGATGATGGATTAAGCTGGACTGACGATCAAAAGTATTATGATTATCAATACACCGATTGTATTGATGTCGTAGGCGGAAACAGTGCGACATACATTGATTTTTGCGAACGTCATCTCAATTCATTCACACCGTTTAGCGTTACCAAAGACGACATTGTCACCGTCAAATTTCAAGGCGATGTCCAGGCAAATGCTTTAGACGGCGTATCCCAAATCTATTTGTGCGCCAAGGCAATTACAAATACGCTTCATGAATATACGGTAACCGAACGCACTGCGAAAACCCTAATGAATAACGACTCACCGAAAATATACAGTTTAACTTTTTGGCCTGCCAGTTTTTTCGGGATTCCCGACAATGAAGATATAATACGATTCGACTATTATTTTACCAATGCAGACGGCAGTTTGTGGGTTATGCAATCCGATGATTCTACGCCTGATAATCCGGATGCATGGTTTTCCTCACCGTTTACTTGTAATTAACAAATTTATAATCTGTTTTTTATGAATCAACTAATTATCAAAATAAATAAAAAATACCTGTTAGCCCTGTTGACAGGAATGATTATGCTATCAACAGGAACAGGTTCGGCAATCGCTCAGGAAACGAACGTTGCCGATACGACAAGAACTGAGAGTATTTCTACTGCCAAAGACAAGTTGGATACGCCTTACGGAACGGTTTCTAAAGACAGTTATTTGGGAGCTGCAAGCATAGTTTATACCGATAAACTGACTAAAACACTGGCGCCAACATTCTTACCGGCATTGACCGGAGCTATGCCCGGATTGTATATCAACCAATTTGCCGGCGTATCTCAGCATAACACTTCTTCCGGTTCCAACCTTGATTTGATAGGGTGGGTACCGGTGTTCGGGACAGGTAGTTACAGCGATAATTCGCAGTTTAATATCGGTTTGCGAGGTCAGTCGCCGGTTGTTATGGTCGATGGAATCGAACGCGAACTATTCGATCTCGATCCCGAAGTAATCGAATCGGTATCTGTGCAGAAAGACGCTTTATCGTCGCTCCTTGCAGGGATGAAGAGTTCACGAGGGTTGATGGTCATTACTACTAAAAAGCCTAACGAAGCCGGATTCAAACTCTCGTTCACAGGTAGATACGGTATAGAACAACCTTTATCTACGCCACAACCGCTGCCTGCTTATCAATATGCTTATTTATTGAACGAAGCTTTACAGAATGACGGTAGAACGCCGGCTTACAGTTCTGCCGATTTTAACGCTTATCGCGATCATTCTTCACCCTATACGAATCCGGATATCAACTGGTATGATCAACTGTTGAAAAAACAATCGACAACACAATCCTACAACCTCTGCGCTTCGGGTGGCGGACAAGTCGCTCAATATTTTGTCAGTTTGAGTTATATGAATCAGGGAGGTCTTTTTCGTACTTCGTCGGATAATCCATACAACACCAATCAGGATTATTCGCGCTACCTGATTACTTCAAAAGTTAACGTACAGGTGACAAATAATTTTCAGGTTGATTTATCGCTGATTGGACGAATCGAGAGCGGAAATCAACCCGGAGCCGGTACATCTTCTATTTTGAACTCACTTTACAGCACACCCAACAATGCTTATCCAATCTTTAATCCGAATGGATCTTATGGAGGAACGGTTTCTTTCAATAACAATCTGTGGGCGCAAGCCGTTCAATCGGGTTACCAGAGCGATAATGCACGCGATGTAGTTGCTAACTTGAACATGAAATATGATTTGGGAAAATTGGTGAAAGGATTATCGGCTAAAGCGACAGGAAGCGTATCGGCACAAAGTCGATCGGCTTTGCAACGCAACAAACAGGTAGCGACTTTTCTTTACAAACCTGGAGACGGTATTAGTCCTCCCGCTTATGAATCATACGGAACAACGCAGACGCAATCAAACAATTTTATTTCGGTTTCCAATTATCAATACATGTATGGACAATTTGGGCTGAATTATGAACATAATTTTAATTTACATAAATTAAGCGTTGAAGCTTTTGCCGACATCAAGGAAATCACAGTCAACTATAATTTGCCTGATAAACCTGCTAATTATTATGGAAGAGTCAGTTACGATTATGCAGGTAAATATTTTGCAGATGCGGCAATCGATCGGAGTTATTACAATGGCTACGCTCCCGGCAAACAGTGGGGTACGTTTTATGCCGCAGGGCTGGGGTGGATGATTAATCGCGAATCCTTTCTGAAAAATGTCAAACAATTGAATCAATGGAAAATACGCGCAACATTCGGACAAACCGGCAGTGGAATCGACAATGGCGGTTATTATACATGGAGGCAATCGTATCAGGAAAATGGAATTATATTTTACCCACACGGAACAAGCCGCAGTAATAGCGACGTTGTTTATGAAACAAACGGTTCATTAGCTAATCCCAATGTTTCGTATGAAAGAGCCAGAAAATTGAATATAGGCACCGACATCAAGCTGTTTTCAAATAGTTTGTCGCTGACAGCCGATTATTATAACGACTATTATTACGATTTGCTGATGAGTCGGGGCAAAAGCATCGAATTGATCGGTTTGTCGTATCCTGTTGAAAATATAGGAATTGTGAGAGCGCATGGAGTCGAATTATCAGTAAGTTACCAGAACCATATCGGTAAATTCAAATATGCTCTTGACGTAAACTGGTCACTACAAGGCGATCGTATTCTGTTTATGGACGAACAGGACGTCAGCAATGAAAATTACCGGCATACGGGAAAATCGACTAACGCCATTTTTGGCTTGCAAACCAATGGATTTTTTACTTCCCGCGACGATATCAATCAATCGGTAATGGTTTCAGGATACACTCCGAATAACCTTATTCCAGGCGATGTTAAATATGTGGATCAGAACAAAGACGGAACTATTGATCAATACGACCAAGTGGTGATTGGCGGAAATAAACCCTTAAATTTGTTTGGTTTCAATTTGAATTTGGAATATCACGGATGGGAATTGTCGGCATTCGCTCAGGGCGTTTATAATCACGACATCTATTTTGCCGACCCGACTTATGCCGCAGGGTTTCAAAGCGTGAATCAAGGTTATGCCCAGTCATACACACAAATCCTCAACCGGTGGACGCCTGAAACTGCAGCAACAGCTACGCTTCCCCGTCTTTCGGCAGGCGGTAACTCTTATAATTTACAACCCAATGGTATCTATTCATCTTTATGGGTACAGTCGGGGAATTACATCCGCCTGAAAAATGTAACCCTGGCATATACCTTGCCGGAAACATTCTCACGCTCCTATTTGGGAGGATTGAAAATTAAAATCTTTGCTACCGGTCAGAATCTGCTCACGCAGGCGGCATGCAGCAGCGGTATTGATCCTGAAGTCGTTGATTTCCGGAACTATCCTAACACACGTGGTTTTAATATGGGTATTAACATTAAGTTTTAAATAAAGAAATAATATGAAATCAATAAAATACAGTATCATTATCGGATGCCTTACTGTTTTGGCTTTGACTTCCTGCGACCAATATGAATCTGTTCCAATAGAGAATTTTACGCTTGATTATGTATTTTCTTCAACGGATTCGCTGGGTAACAACGCTATGAAATACTTAAATTCGATTTATTATGCCATGCCGTTCGGGCATAACCGCGTGGGAGGCGACTATTTGGACGCTGCTTCCGACGATGCAATTTCATCGGCTATTGCTGAGAATGATATTCAACGAATTGCAGCCGGACAGTATTCAGCGACAAATCGCATAGGCGCTGCCACAACTGTTCCCAATCAAATTAATGGCGACATGGATTGGGGAAGTTATTATGCCGCTATTCGTCAAGCGATAACGTTTGTCAATAACATCGATGTGGTGCCTTTGATGTTGACATTCACGAATAGTTCGGGAGAAACAGTTCCTACAAAGCGGGCATGGAAAGCGGAAGCTCGTTTTCTGAAAGCGTTCTATTATTTTGAATTGGTGAAACGTTATGGCGGCGTTCCAATCCTTCGTGATGATGCTACTTATGAATTAAATGATGATATAGAATTGCCGCGCAACACGTTTGATTATTGTATCAATTACATTGTAAGCGAATTGGATGCCATTAAAGACAGCCTTCGCACCGTACCTTTGAATAATCCTGCCGCCGACGGACATGTTGTTACGCAGGGCGCGGCAATGGCGCTGAAAAGCCGCGTACTGCTTTATGCTGCAAGTCCGCTGTTCAATGCGAATCCAATCGATAAAGGAAATGAATTGGTCAGTTACGCTCAATACGATAAAGAACGTTGGAAAGTGGCTTCCGATGCCGCCAGGGCATTTATGGACGCCTACAACCCAGCCGTTTATGCGCTTAATACGTTGAACACTCCATCTACAAAAGGGTTTGAGTATCTTTTCCTGAATGATTACGGCGCTACGAACAAGGAAATAATCTTTTTTCGTCAAGGGTCGTCAAATCATACTATAGAAATAAATAACGGACCGATAGGATTTACGGGAACCAACCAGTCGAACGGTCGCACAAGTCCAACTCAAAACCTGGTGGACGCTTTCCCCATGTTAGACGGAAAAAACATTGGCGATCCGACTTCAAAATATACGTATAATCCGAATGATTCAACAATGTACAACAATCGCGATCCAAGATTGGGCTATACGATTATGCGCAACAACTCGCGATGGCTGCAAACGAATCTTCAAACGTATATAGGCGGAATTAATAACCCCAGTCAATCGGCGCAAACCACCAAAACAAGTTATTACATGCGAAAGTTTATGGGTTTGTTTGAAGAAGTAGCAAATTATTCCGATAGCTATGTGCATGTATGGATAATGTTTCGTTATGCCGAAATTCTGCTCAACTTTGCAGAAGCGGAAAATGAATACAATGGTCCTACTCAGGAAGTGTATAACGCAATTATTCAATTGCGGAAGCGAGCAGGAATAGAAGCGGGATCAGACCAGCTCTACGGCTTGGATGCGAATATGACTCAAGACCAAATGCGCGAAATCATTCACAACGAACGCCGCATCGAAATGGCTTTTGAAGAACAGCGCTATTGGGATATCCGGCGTTGGCGAATTGCCGAAGATGTTTTTGCAAATCCTTTATATGGATTAACAATTACGAATAACGGCGGTAATTTGAATTTCTCACGGATAACGGTTGCTCAATATTCGTTCGATATGAAAAGGTATTTCTACCCTATTCCTTATACGGAAGTACTTAAAAATAAAAATATGGTTCAAAATCCCGGATGGTAATTTATTAAACATTATAAAATATGAAACGACTGATTATATTATTTATATGTATCCAATGTGCTATGCTTGCCTTTGCGCAGCAAGTTCAACTGAAAGGAAAAGTTGTATCGGCTGACGGCGAAGGGTTGGTTGGAGTGACGGTGGAGGTGACCGGAACAGACAAAGGAACTACTACCGACGTAAATGGAAATTATCAACTGACTGCAAATGTGGGAAATCAACTTCTGTTTACTTATATTGGTTTCAAAAAAACATCGATCACCGTTGGCAATCAACGGGTAATAAATGTCACAATGATTGCCGATCAAAGCAGTTTGGAGGAAGTAGTTGTTGTGGGATATGGAAAAGCCAAACGTCTCACATTGACCGGATCGGTTAGCGCCATCAATGCGAGCGAAATTCGTGCGATACCGACTTCAAGCGTACAAAATGCCTTAACCGGAAAATTACCGGGATTTTTTAGTCAACAACGATCGGGACAACCCGGTAGAGATGCGTCCGATTTCTTTATCAGAGGCGTTAGCTCTTTAAATTCCGATGGTAACCAACCTTTGATTATCGTCGATGATATGGAATATTCTTATGACCAGTTGTCGCAAATCAATGTCAACGAAATCGAAAGTATCTCCATTCTTAAAGATGCTTCAACTACAGCCGTTTACGGTATCAAAGGCGCTAATGGCGTTTTAGTAGTGAAAACCCGTCGCGGCGCTGAAGGAAAACCGCAAGTCAATGTTCGTCTGGAAACCGGAATACAAATGCCGGTACGTACCCCGAAATTTCTGGATTCCTACAATACGGCGGTTTTGGTTAATGAAGCTTATAAAAACGACGGTTTGGTACAACCTTTTTCCGACAATGATTTGAAACTGTTCCAAGATGGAAGCGACCCCTACGGACATCCCAATGTAAACTGGTATAACGAAATTTTTAAAAGCGTTGCCACTCAGTCAAACGCCAATCTCGATATTTCGGGCGGTTCTCAAAAATTGAGGTATTTCATCACCGGCGGTATGTTTTCACAGAACGGATTGACAAGAGACTTTCAGGATCCGACGAGTCAAGTCAATACTACTTATTATTACAAGCGGTTCAATTATCGCTCGAATTTGGATTTCAATGTGACAAAAACAACCAATATGCGGTTGGATATCTCTTCACGGTTTATGAATATTAACGAACCTCGCAATTTGAATGCAACCGGCGAAATCTACAATTTTTCCGAGATGCACCCTTATTCGGCTCCAGTGATGAATCCAAACGGCACGTTTGCTTACATTTACGATACCAATAATAAGCTGCCTACTTTGAACGCTCGATTAGCTAACGAAGGATATTATCGCGACCGTCGTTTTGATTCGGATATTCTGTATGAAGCCAATCAACAGCTCGATTTTATAACAAAAGGTCTTTCAGCCAAAATACGCGTCGCCTATTCAAGTATTGACGAGAATTTTCGCCAAGCCGTGAGAATTGCCTATCCGACTTATCATTACGATTCAAGTGCAGATACTTATACTATTAATCCGAATCTCCAATATGCTTATGGCACTTACTGGATAAATGGCTATCCGATGCAATCAATTACGAATTTTAACCTGCAAGGGTTTTTGAATTACGAAAAAACGTTCCACAAAGATCATAACTTTAAGGCTATGCTTCTGTACAACCGGCAAAGTCAAACAGTGGATAAGGATGCATTTACCAGTGCAAATGTACCGGCAAATTTTGAAGGATACAGCGGAACATTCAGTTATAATTACAAAAACAAATATCTTGTCGATTTGAATATGGCTTACAATGGAACCGATCGTTTCGGATCCAACAATCGCTATGGTTTTTTCCCTGCCTTGGGTGTAGGTTACAGCATTTCGGAAGAAAACTTTTTCAAAAACCATGTGAATAACATACAATTGTTGAAGATACGAGCTTCTTACGGTTTGGTCGGTTCGGACATTGCCCCCGGTAATCGTTACCTCTACAAGCATGTTTATGTTCAGGACACCGATTATTTGTTCGGTGAAGGCAACAATACTCCATATCCAACGTATAGAGAAGATGCTCTGGGCAATGATAACGTAACATGGGAAAAAGCGTGGAAATTTGATGTTGGTATCGACGCCAATTTCTTTGATAAATGGTCGCTGACGGTTGACTACTTTCGTGATCTCCGTTTCGATCAGTTAGTCACACGTCAAGATATTCCGCTGATATTGGGCGTTAACGTTTCCCCGACGAATGTAGCAAAGACTATTAATCGTGGATTCGACGGACAAATCGGTTTCCAAACGAAAATAGACAAGGTCAATTTCAACACAAACCTCGTTTTTTCGTATGCCAAGAATAAGATAATTTTTATGGCTGAAGCGCAACAACGCTATCCATGGCTGGCGCAAACCGGACATGCCATCGGTCAACCTTTCGGCTATCATTTTATCGGATATTATACGGCTGACGATATTGCTAAGATCGCTGCAAATGCTCCCGATAAACCGGCTGTTCCCAATACCGATGTTCCGGTGCAAGCGGGCGACTTGAAATACGCCGACTTGAATGGCGACGGAATTATCAACGATTATGACAAGGAAGCTATCGGACATCCCAATTTGCCCAGCACAACCATTGGCTGGACACTTGGCGGGCAATACAAGAATTTTTCATTTAGCGTCTTGTTTCAAGGTTCTTACGATTATAGTTTCAGCGTTGTGGGTACCGGTATCGAAGCCTTCCAAAGTCAGTTTCAACCGATACACTTAAAACGGTGGACACAGGATAGAGTTGACGCCGGCGCTCCGATTGATTTTCCCCGTTTGACAACAAATCCGGCTACAGTGAACAGCAGTGCGGCTTATCCATCTGATTATTGGTTGATTAACGCTTTATATGTGCGTTTGAAAACGGTGGACATTGCCTATCAGATTCCATCGAGCATATTACCGCAGAAAATCGGTAGCGCTCGCGTGTATCTTACCGCTTATAATTTGTTTACTTTGACAAATTATACTAAATATCAACAAGATCCTGAAATTCAGACTAATTCGGCAGGCGATGCCTATATGAACCAACGTGTCATTAATGCAGGGATACAAGTAACATTTTAACAGTTTTTACGGGTATGAAGAAAGAATTGTTTTTAATAGTAATTGCTTCAATATTAACGTTATCATCGTTTTCACAACAGATAACGCCTTTCAGGGATGGCGACAGAGTCGTTTTCTTAGGAAACAGTATTACCGACGGAGGGCATTATCATTCTTATATTTGGCTTTATTATATGACCCGCTTTCCCAATACGCGCTTGCGAATAATGAATGCGGGAATTGGCGGAGATTGTGTTTCCAATATGTACAACCGATTCGACGGAGATGTTTTAACTAAAAATCCTACGGTATTGGCGATAACTTTTGGAATGAACGATAGCGGTTATTTTGAATATAATGACGCAAATCCGCAACAATTTGCCGACAAGAAAGTCAAAGAATGTTACGACAATTATTTGCTCCTCGAAAAGAGATTGCAAAATTTATCGAAAATTAAAATTGTTTTGCTTGGGAGTTCCCCTTATGATCAAACGGCTCAGTTTGAAGGTAATCTTTTCAAAAAGAAAAATGATGCCCTGCTCCGGATCGTTGATTTCCAGGAAGCTTCGGCAAAACAAAATCAATGGGAATTTCTGGATTTTAATCGCCCGATGACTGCTATCAATGAAAAAGGACAACAAACCAATCCTGCTTTTACCATTTGCGGCGGAGATCGCATTCATCCTGATAACGACGGTCACATGGTTATGGCTTATCTTTTCCTGAAAGCGCAAGGATTTGCAGGAAAAGAAGTGGCAAATATATCCATTGATGCATCAGCAAAAAAAATTATAGCGTCCGATAATTGTGAAATCACCGACTTGAAAATTTCCCCGACAACCGTACAGTTTAATTATCTGGCAAAAGCGCTGCCATATCCTTTGGATACAATTGCGCGCGGCTGGGGACAAAAAAAAGGACAAGCTCAGGCGATTAATTTAGTCCCTTTCATGGAAGAGATGAATCGGGAAATATTGAAAGTGGAAGGTTTGACCGGCAGTTATCGTTTGTTGATTGATGGCGAACAGGTTGGAACTTGGACTGCCGGAGAATTGGCAGAAGGCGTCAATCTGGCGGCTGATACAAAAACGCCCCAGTATCAGCAGGCATTGAAAGTGATGTACCTGAATGAAGAGCGTTGGGAAATCGAACGTCGTTTCCGTGATTTTGCATGGGTACAATACGATTTTTTAAAAGACAAAGGACTTCTCAATGCGGATAACAGGGTGGCGCTTGATTCTATCGATGCGAATGTTGCCAACAATGTCTGGCTTCAAGGACACAGGGATATTTACGCTAAAGGCATGTCGCCGGAAATCAGGAAGGTCTGGGAAACTGAGATGGATCTTCTTGTAAATACGATATATTCAATCAATAAACCGGTAAAAAGAACAATCGCTTTGGAAAAAATTATATCCAACAAGTAATTATGACTGCAAAATGAAAAAAAACATTTACAGCTTTCTTTTAATTGTTATATTATTTTTATTAAGTTTTTTAGCGGCAAATTCCCAACAAGATTTCGTCCGGTATGTCAACACGCGTCAGGGAACCGATTCTAATTTCGGATTAAGTCACGGAAACACCTATCCGACAATTGCATTGCCGTTCGGACAACATTTTTGGTCGGCTCAAACCGGTAAAAACGGCGACGGATGGAAATACCAATATACTGCAAAGACCATTCGCGGATTTCAGCAAGTGCATCAATGTAGTCCGTGGATGGGCGATTACGGCGTTTTCTCTCTGATGCCGGTCGCAGGTGAGTTGCGCGTTGATGAAGAACAACGGGCGGCAACATTCAGCCATGACAACGAAACTGCTTTGCCGAACGATTACCGGGTGAAACTCGACAACGGAATTACCGTTGAAATAGCGCCCACCGAACGAACGGCTCATTTCAAATTTACATTCCCCGGTAAGCAGGCAGCTTATATTGTATTTGATGGCTACACGAAAAACAGCAAGGTCGAAATTGACCCGCAAAAACGGCAAATCACCGGCTATGTGGATAATGGCAGATTTACGCCCAACAATTTCAAAGCTTATTTTGTCATTCAATTCGACTGCCCTTTTGAATCTTTCGGAACATGGGAAAATACAAACAACGCCATAAACGCTCAAAACCGTTCGGCAGAAGGAAAAGGCATGGGCGCCTATATCGGTTTCAAAAAAGGAGCTACGGTTGAAGCGAGGGTGACTTCATCATACATCAGTCCGGAACAGGCGCTGGTTACGCTCAATCGTGAACTGAAAGGTTTTAAAACGATAGCCGATACACGCAAAGCCGGCGCTAAAATTTGGAACGATTTGCTGAGTCGTATCACGGTAGAAGGAGGAACAGAGGAACAATTGCGTACTTTTTATTCCTGTCTGTTTCGCGCCAATCTTTTTTCCCGCAAATTTTATGAGATAGACGCCGATGGAAATCCGTATTATTTCAGTCCTTACGACGGAAAAGTTCACACCGGATATATGTTTACCGATAATGGTTTTTGGGATACCTTCCGGACACAGTTTCCTTTGACGAATATCTTACATCCAACCATGCAGGGACAATATATGAATGCTTTGCTGGATGCGCAGGAACAATGCGGATGGCTTCCTTCCTGGTCGAATCCCAGCGAAACAGGCGGGATGATCGGCAATCATGCAATTTCCCTTCTGACTGACGCTTGGGTCAAAGGCATCCGGTCTTTCGATCCCGAACGCGCTTTGAAAGCCTATTTTCATGAAGCAACCGACAAAGGTCCTTGGGGTGGAGCCAATGGGCGAATACGCTGGCGGGATTATTATCAGTTAGGATATGTCCCTTACCCTGAATCAAGCGGATCAACCGCCCAAACATTGGAATACGCTTACGATGATTTTTGCGGATACCAGTTAGCGAAAGCAATCGGCAACACGTTCTATCAAAATGTTTTTGCCCGTCAGATGTATAACTACCGCAATGTATATGACGCTTCGGTCGGATTTATGCGTGGACGGCATATCGACGGTTCATGGTCGGATTTCGATCCTTATGAATGGGGCGGTCCCTATTGCGAAGGAAATGCGTGGCATTATACATGGACGGTGTTTCATGATGTACAGGGATTAATTGATTTAATGGGCGGAGATGAAAAATTTACGACAAAGATTGATTCGGTATTTTCCGTTCCAAACATAGTTAAAGTAGGCACCTATGGTCAAAAAATTCACGAGATGACGGAAATGGAAATAGCCGGGATGGGACAGTACGATCAGGGCAATCAACCAAGTCAACATCTCATCTATCTTTACAGTTATGCAGGACAACCCTGGAAAACGCAATATTGGATCCGGCAAGTAATGGATCGTTTATATAATTCCTCTGAAAAAGGCTATCCAGGCGATGAAGACCAGGGCAGTATGTCGTCGTGGTACGTAATGAGCGCATTAGGCATTTATAGCGTTTGCCCCGGCACAGACGAATATGTGCTTGGAAGTCCGCTGTTTCCTAAAGCTGTCATTACGATGGAAAACGGAAATAAATTCGTTATTGAAGCTCATGGAAATAGCGCTGAAAACGTTTATATCCAATCGGCTACGTTAAATGGCAAACCGCTGTCGGCAAACTATATTCATTACAGCGACATAGCTAATGGAGGCGTTCTGCATCTCGAAATGAGTTCAACGCCGGAATATAAACGCGGTATCGACAAAGCAAACCGCCCATTTTCATTATCATCAACTATTCATTAATATGAGAAATAAAAATATTTATTTGATTTTATTGGCAGGAATCTTCCTTCTATCTTGTAAGCAACTCACAACAAAAGATTTGTATGATCCGACCTTTCCTTTAGGTCCCTTTGTGCGCGCTGTGGACGTAAATCCGATTATCAGTCCGGATAAGACCTCCCGTTTCTTCGATCCTGTTTTACAAGATTCGATAGCGTGGGAATCGAATGATACATTCAATCCTGGTGCAGCCGTACTGGACAATAAAATAGTGATTTTATATCGCGCTGAAGACGGTTCGGGACAAGGTCTCGGAAACCGCACTTCCCGCTTGGGTTATGCCTGTTCGACCGATGGACTGCATTTTAACCGGCAATCGACGCCGGTGTTCTATTCTGATAATGATGCGCAAAAGAAGATGGAATGGCCCGGCGGCTGTGAAGACCCGCGCATAGCTTTGTCTGCCGACGGGACTTATGTGATGTTCTATACGCAATGGAACAGGCAAACGCCTCGTCTCGCAGTAGCCACCTCTACCGATTTGAAACATTGGACTAAACATGGTTCTGCTTTTACTAATGCATATAACGGACGGTTCGCTGATATCCCTTCCAAGTCCGCTTCGATTGTCACCCGCTTGGTCAACGGCAAACAAATCATTACAAAGATTAATGGTAAATACTGGATGTATTGGGGTGAAGAAGCTGTTTTCGCCGCTACCTCCGATAATCTGACCGATTGGTATCCGGTTTTGGATGATCATGGTGAATTAAAAAAACTCTATCAACCGCGTAAAGGCTATTTCGATAGCGATCTGACCGAATGTGGTCCTCCGGCTATTTTATCCAGCGATGGTATCATCCTGTTATACAACGGAAAAAACAGAGCAGACAAGGATGGTGATCCTGCCTACACGCCTAACACCTATTGTGCAGGGCAAGCTTTATTTTCTGCCGACGATCCTACCCAATTCCGGAAATCTTTAGACAAACCCTTCTTCGTTCCGGAAGAATCGTTTGAAAAAAGCGGACAATATCCGGCGGGAACTGTCTTTATCGAAGGATTGGTATATTTTCACAACAAATGGTTTCTCTATTATGGTTGTGCCGATTCACGGGTAGCCGTTGCAGTTTTTGAATGTAACAATAAGGTTCAACAAAAAACGGAATTATCTCAATACGTTAATCCTTTCATTGGAGCAAGTACAAGTATTGATGCAGCAGGCGATTATTCTGGTTTAGGGAAAACATTTCCGGGCGCTACGACGCCTTTCGGCATGGTGCAGGTCAGCCCGAATACGATTACGGGAGGCGATAACGGTTCGGGTTACAGTTACGAACATCAAACAATCGAAGGTTTTGCATTTACTCAGATGAGCGGCATAGGATGGTATGGCGATCTGGGTAATTTTTTGGTTATGCCTTCTGCCGGTCCTTTGAAAACCATTGCAGGGAAAGAAGGTCGCACCGATTTACAAGGATACCGTTCGCATTACGACAAAAAATCGGAAACAGCTACTGCCGGTTATTATTCTGTTAAGTTGACGGATTATGATATTCAGGTGGAAGCTACTGCCGCTCCGCATAGTGGAGCGTTAAAATTTACATTTCCTGAGAATAAATTGTCGAGAATTCAAATCGATTTGGCTCGACGGGTAGGCGGAACTTCTACTTACCAGAAAATCGAAATTGTAGATGACCAACACATTCAAGGTTGGATGCGATGTACTCCCGATGGAGGCGGTTGGGGCAATGGCGATGGGAAAGCCGATTACACCGTTTATTTCTATGCCGAATTGAGCAAACCGATGAAGCAAACGGGATTTTGGGCGGCAGATATTCCGAATACATGGAAACGCTTGCGCGACGAAACGCAAAGCGACAACTACCTCCAACAGGTGGCAAAAGCGCGCATTATCCGAAATAAACGCCAATGTGAAGGAAAGCATATCGGTTTTTTCACCGAATTTGAAACCCAGCATGGGGAAGAAATTACGCTCAAAGCAGGAATCTCGTTTGTGGACATTGATGGCGCCCGTAACAATTTCGAGCGTGAAATAGCCGGCAAAAAATTTGAAGACATTCATGCCGGAGCTATCCGTTTGTGGAACGACGCTCTGTCTAAAATTCAGGTAGAAACTGCAAGTCATGAAGATAAAGTGACGTTTTATACGGCGTTATACCATACGATGATTGATCCTCGCGTTGTTGCCGATGTGGATGGCAGGTATATTGGCGGCGACGGCAAAATTCATCATACCGAAAACTTTACCAAACGTACCTTTTTCAGCGGGTGGGATGTCTTTCGCTCGCAAATGCCGCTACAAACGCTTATCAATCCCCGATTGGTAAACGATGAACTTAATTCATTGATTACTTTGGCAGATGAAAGCGGGAAAGAATATTATGAACGTTGGGAATTTCTAAATTCTTACAGCGGTTGCATGATTGGTAATCCGGCGCTGTCGGTATTAACCGATGCTTACCGGAAAGGAATTCGTAGCTATGATGTTGAGAAAGCCTATCGCTATGCAGTCAACTCTTCCAAGCGATTTAGCAATCCTGACGAACCGGGCTTTACCGGTCCTCCGTACAGTATTTCCAGCACGCTCGAATATGCCTATTTCGATTGGTGTCTTTCAAAATTAGCCGAAGCATTGGGCAAAACCGATGATGCAACTTATTACGGGAAGAAAGGCGCCTTCTACCGGAATGTGTTTGATTCTTCGAAAGGATGGTTTCGTCCCCGTCTTGCTAACGGCGAGTGGGAGCCTTGGCGCGACGATGCTTTGATTGCCGAAGGATACGGATGTATCGAATCCAATCCATATCAACAGGGATGGTTTGTCCCTCACGATGTGGAAGGAATGGTTGAACTGATGGGTGGTCGCGATTCGGTTTTGCACCGCTTGGACGATTTTTTTGAAAAAACGCCTCATGATATGTTGTGGAATCAATACTATAATCATTCCAATGAACCGGTGCATCATGTAGCTTATCTTTACAATCGCCTTCATGCTCCATGGAAGACGCAGCAGTGGTCGCGAACGATTTGCAGGGAAGCCTATTTCAATTCGGTAGCAGGTTTGGACGGAAATGAAGACTGCGGACAAATGTCGGCATGGTATGTTCTATCTTCCACCGGATTGTATCCTTTTTGCCCGGGTGAAACGCGTTTTGAAATCACTTCACCGGTGTTCGACCGTGTGACTTATACGCTTCCGGATTCAGGGAATACTTTTACAATTACAGCTCAAAATAATCGATCCGATCATTACTATATTCAGTCAGCGCGCTTAAACGGCAAACCGTATAACCGTTGTTTTATTGATTACTCCGATATTCTGAAAGGAGGAACCTTGGAGTTGACGATGGGCGCTGATCCGAATCCGAAATGGGGAATAGGAAATTAAATACATGTAGAATGGCATACAAATATTTGGCAATCGGTTTATTACTTTATTTTTTAGGAGTAGGACAGCTTTCGGCTGCCAATAAAAAATTAAGTGAACAGGCGCAAATAAGTATTCTGATAGGAGAGCCTTCCGATATCGACATATTCTCGATGTTCGGTCATGCGGCTTTGCGCATTCAAGATCCCGAATTGGCAATCGATTATGTATTCAATTACGGGATTCCCCGTTCTTTCACCGGTGGGGTAGTTAATTATTTTAAACTGATCCAGAGAGATTTTTCCAATGAATTATACGCCGTTCCCTATACTGATATCGAAAAAGAATATTTGGATGAAAAGCGGTCATTAAATGAACTGACGCTAAATTTTTCTCAGGAAGAAAAAGAATCGTTGTGGCAATCGCTTTTAACAATCGCTTCCGGCGGCGGGAAATCTTCATATTACAATTTGCTGAACCATAATTGTATCTTTCTCCCACTGGCTTTGCTTGAAAAGGATGCGGCAGGAACAATCATTTTTTCCCAACAGCGGACAGGTAAAAGTTACCGTGATTATCTCAATCAATGTCTTCAAGAACATCCGTGGTCAAGTTTTCTGCTGAATATCTCGCTTGGACGGGGTATCGAACGCCCAATCAGCTATCGTGAGAGTTTTTTCCTTCCCAGTAATTTTGAGGCAGGATTGCTCTCGGCGAATGTAACGGACAGTTTGGGAAACGCTCATCCCTTGATTGCCCACAGCCATTATCTTGTGCCTCCTGAAAAAAGACCGCTTGTTTCACCTTTTTTTACGCCGGCTCTTTGTGCATGGGTGTTATTTGCAGTCGTCCTTTTGTTGAGTGCGTTTGAATGGAAAAGCAAACATATCATGCGCTGGATAGACGCCATACTGTTTGCCTTAGCAGGAATTAGCGGTTGTTATTTGTTCTACATTCAGTTCATTATTACTCAGTGGCTCTCTTTTCCGAGTTGGTGGATACTGTGGATGCATCCGTTGCATTTATTGGGCGCCGTATGGTCGGCTTCCAAACGCTACGACAAATTTGCAACGTATTATCATATTTTCAATTTGAGCGCACTAAGCGTGATGTTCATCGGCACGTGCTTTGCTGCGCAATACTATCATCCGGCTTTTCCGCCGTTGATGTTGCTGTTGGCTTTACGTTCCGGTATCCGTATCCGGCTGAGACAACGAACAAAAAAATGACAGGTGTTTTTTAATTATTAATATTCATTTAAAAATTATTTAGTATGAAAAAAAAATTATTCTTTTTGGCAATGTTTGCGAGTTGTGTATTATTGACGCAAGCAGGCACTTATTACTGCGGTGTGAACCAATTGTATCAATTGTTGACATCTGTAACAGATCAGGATGGGAATGACCTCACGGGTATTCCACATTATTTAGTATGGGATAATAACGTTCAAGATTCTGTTACAAATAATTCAGATACAACATGGGAATGGGTTGGTACGACATGGACTGAAGTCGGGGGAACTCAAATGATCTATTGGTCCGGATTAGATGATAGTTATCGATACAGGCTTTTGACCTCATTAGATTGGTCAAACATGGGTTATATTCAAAAACCAGACTCGATCATCAAGTGGGTGCAGGGCGATATTTATGGCGTAATTGATGCTCCCACCGACGCCCCAAAAAATGCCGTACAGGATAACGATCTTCAGTTATTGGACAACCTGAACTTTTCAGGGAATAAATTCTTCGATTTTGAATTGGATGGCAGCGGTATAACGCCTGTCACCCACATTAATTTTTCCAATAACCCGACATTGAAAAAATTAGTTATTCAAAATTGTCCGGATTTGATAGATGTAGATATCACCAACAGCGGTTTGCGCCTTTCAACAGTTTATTCTATCTCTCAAACGGTGGATGCGAAGTTGCTTTATGCTCCGCAAGGCGTGGTGTCGCTCGCTTTCCCTGTAGATGCAGTTGATTTAAGCGCTGACCTCACGCTGGGCGGGGTAGCGACAACGATAACCTGGGAAGGCGACCAACCTACGGCTGACAACAACGGCGTATTTACTTTCGACGCTTCGCTTGCAGGCAAAACGGTAAAAGCTCTTTTGTCCAATAGCAAATTGAGTAGTTTCGGCGATGGCGTGGAATATGACATTACCCTTGCAGACTCAAGCGATGGTATTCCGACCTTACAAGCAGCTAAGGCGACAGTATTTTCGGATAAAGGGCAGCTATTCATTACAAGCACAGCTAACGGAATGGCAAGTATTTATCTCATTGACGGCAGCTTGGTGAAAACGCTTTACTTAGTTCCCGGAACATCAAACATAGCGCTCCCATCCAATGTGTATATTGTCCATTTTGCCGACGGCACGTCTCAGAAAGTAATTGTTAAATAAATTAATTACAATGAAATTTTTCGGTATATTGATTTGTTGTTTACTGTGCCTCCATGTTGAGGCACAGTATTTGCTTTTTTAAATTTTATTATGGGGAAAAAATTATTTCTTTTAGTTTTATATATAAATTTTACATTATTAGCGCACGCATGCGCTTATACTCACACAGGGGTGAATGAATTATATCAATTGCTGAAATCTGTTACTGATCAAAATGGGAATGACCTACCTAATATACCTGATTATTACATAGTTAACAATAATACAGAGCAAACTACTGCAAATAATAAAGATAAAGTGCAGGGACATTTTGATGCAACACGACTAAGCCGTACCATTTGTAGTTCATGTGGTGAAACTTCTAATGACAGTGTAGTTACAAATAACCAAGATGGAAGATGGAATTACCCGGGTACAAACTGGACAGTCGTAAGCAGCGATGATGTAATTTATTTGCAAAGCGGTTACTTCCTTCAATTTTTAACTTCAATAGATTGGTCGGATAGTAGTTATATTCAGAGACCGGGGTCGCCCATCGTTTGGCAACAACCCGATATTTATGGAGCAGTTGACGGTAGCAACGACTACAAAAATGACGTACAGGATCGCGATCTCTCCTACTTGAACAATCTGAATTTTTCAGGTAATAAATTCTACCATTTTGAATTGGATGGCGCCGGCACAATACCCATTACCAACATTAACTTTTCCAATAATCCCGGATTGGAAACTTTGATTATTAAGAATTGTCCAAATTTGATAGATGTAGATATTTCCAACAGTGGTTTGCGTCTTTCAAAAATTTATGACATCTCTCAAACAGTGGATGCGAAATTAATTTATGCTCCACAAGGAACAGTGTCGCTCTCTTTCCCCATAAATGCAGTTGATTTAAGCGCTGACCTTACTCTGGGCGGAGTAGCTACAACTATAACTTGGGAAGATGATCAACCTGTTGCTGACAATAACGGAGTATTTACTTTCGATGCTTCGCTTGCAGGTCATACTGTAACGGCTATTCTATCCAACAGCAAATTGAGTGATTTCAAGAGTGACGGTTTGAGATATGAAATTAGTCTTACAAATTCAAGTACAGATATTTCTACTATTCAAACAGATGCGGAACGAGTATATTCAGCTAATGGACAGTTGTTTATTAAAAGTAATGTTAGCGGAACGGCAAGTATTTATCTCATTGATGGCAGTTTGGTAAAGGTACTTAACATAACTCCCGGAACATCATGTATAGCTCTTCCATCTAATATATACATTGTACGCTTTGCTGACGGGATAGCACAAAAAGTTGTTGTTAAATAAATTAACCAAAGTGAAATATTTCGGTATATTTATTGGTTGTTTACTGTGCCTCAACATGGAAGCACAGTATTCGCTTTTTTCATTAAATTCCGGACCATCGGTTGCTTGGAAAGTTTCTCCTGTCAGCGCTACCAATAGTTCAATAGCTGCGCTTTCGTCTTCCGATTTCAATGTTTCCGCGTGGATTTCAGCAACTGTACCCGGAACATTCTTTGTCGATTATGTCAATGCCGGTTTGGAAGCGACTCCTGAATATGCCGATAATATCTATCAGGTTGATGAATCAAAATATAATCAACCATTTTGGTATCGTACCGAATTTGAAATCCCCGCTTCGTTCGTCAAGGGGAAAATCTGGTTGAATTTTGATGGAACCAATAAAATGGGAACCGTTTATCTTAATGGAACGCAATTAGGCGTCATCAAGGGTTTTATGCAACGGGCTAAATACGATATAACTAATATTGTATCCACAACAGGTAAAAATATCTTACTGGTTAGAATTGATATTCCCAACCAGCGTCACGACCGCCATCCTGTAGGATTCGACAGTTTCGCCAATTACGCCATGCCGGAATATATGGGCAGCGCTTCCTGGGATTGGATGCCATACGTTCCCGGACTCAATTGCGGTATTACCAACAATGTTTATCTATCAAATTCAGGCAGTGTCACATTGAAAGATCCTTGGATTCGCAGTGAACTGCCGGATACAACGCTGGCTGATTTGTCTCTTCAGGTAGAAGCAAACAATACCGCTTCGCAAGCTGTTTCAGGTACGCTGAGCGGCTTGATTATGCCGGGGAACATTACTTTTTCCAAGCAAATAAATCTTCCTGCAAATTCGGATTCGATTATAACTTTAGATAAAAACGAATATGCACAGCTAATCATTCACAACCCATCCTTGTGGTGGCCCAATGGTTATGGGGAGCAGAACTTATACGATTGCCATCTGTATTTTACCGTTAATGGCGTAGTTTCGGATGAAAAAGATTTTTCGTTCGGTATTCGGCAATACGATTATCGTACGGAAAACGCAATGTTAACTTTTTATATCAACGGTGAAAAAATTCTTTTAAGAGGCGGCGACTGGGGCATTTCGGAGTATTTGGTGCGTTGCAAAGGCAGCGAATATGAGAAGAAAATCAAAATGCACGCCGATATGAACTACAATATCATTCGTTTGTGGACAGGTTGCGTTACAGATGAAGAATTTTATGATTATTGCGACCGTTATGGAATTATGGTCTGGGACGATTTTTGGTTAGCTAACGCTATCGGCGCTCCCGACGATTTAAATGAATTTCGCAGCAATGCAACCGAAAAGGTTAAGCGATTACGCAATCATCCCTGTATTCTAGTCTGGTGCGGGGCGAACGAAAGCGTTCCTCCCGCCGGTTTGGACAACGATTTAAGAAACATTATCACCCAATACGATGGCAACGACCGCCGCTATCAATCCAATTCACGTCAAGGGGGAGGATTAACCGGTAGCGGATTCTGGAATAATTTCCCTTCACGCAGTTACTTTGGCGATGGCATCCCAAGTTGGGGCGGCGATTTCGGCGATTTGGATAAAAGATGGGGCATGCGCTCCGAAATAGGTTTGGCAACTTTTACTACCTTTGAAAGTTTTCGTGAATTTATACCGCAAGCCGATTGGTGGCCTGCAGATTATACTCAAGATGCAATGTGGAACGACCATTTCTTTGGTCAATCGGCAAGCAATTCAAATCCTGGCACTTATTTCAATACCGTGAAACAAAATTATGGTGAATCGCCGGGTATTGAAGCTTTCTGCGAAAAAGCGCAATACCTGAATTTGGAAATAGGAAAAGCCATTTATGAAGGATGGAACGATCATATTTGGAACGATGCTACCGGCGTTATCCTGTGGATGAGTAATCCTGCTTATCCTTCTTTTGTCTGGCAAACGTATGATTATTACTACGACGCTACCGGCGTTTATTGGGGAGCGAAGAAAGCATGCGAACCTTTGCATATCCAATGGAATAGCGCCAATAATTCGGTTAAAGTAATCAATACGACTTTGCATGACTATACGAATCTGAAAGCAAAAGCCACTGTATATAATTTGGATGGAAGCATCTACGATCCGTTAAGTATGGAAAAAACCGTAGATGTCCCTTCCAATCAAGCGCTCTCATGTTTTACGCTTGACTTTGGCGCCAACAACAACTTAGCGCTGAATAAACCGGCTTATGCTTCAGGCGACGACGATCCTACCCGTGATGCCTCAAAAGCCGTTGACGGAGATAAAAGTACGCGATGGGCAAGCAACTACGACGACAACGCGTGGATTTATATTGATTTCGGCGAACCGATAAAATTTCATCAGGTGAATCTGTTTTGGGAAACCGCCTACGGGCGGCAATACATCATTCAGGTTTCCAACAATGCTTCCGAATGGACGGATGTTTTTGTCCAAAACAACGGTAAAGGCGGACAGGAATCCCTGTCATTCGATGAAGTTACGGCGCGGTATATAAAACTGCAAGGCGTAAAACGGGCAACGGCGTGGGGATATTCTCTCTATGAATTTCAGGTTTTTGATACGCCTCCGGTAATCGACAACACGAAAATCTTATCGGATTTGAATTTCATTCGTCTCGAATTGCGCGACGACGATAATCAGCTGTTGTCGGATAATTTCTATTGGAGGAATGTAAACAATGCGGATGATTACACCGCCCTTAATTCTTTACCGCAAGCCAAATTATCTTCAACTACCGTAAAAACGCAGGAAAATGGCTTATATACTATTGACTATAAACTGACCAATCAATCTCCAACGGTGGCTTTCGGCATTCGTTTACGGGTAGTCAATGCCCGTACGGGACAGCGCATTTTGCCTGTTTTCATGAATGAAAATTATTTTACGCTCATGCCGGGTGAAACCGGACAAATTAAAATTTCATTCGACCAGTCGTTAATTGGTAATGACGACGCGATGGTTTTATTAAAACAATACGGATACGCAGAAGAAAAAAGTCCGGATGAAACCTCCATTTCCATTCCGAAATCATCGCCTGCGCTGCAAATATATCCCAATCCCGCATCGGATACAATATATTTAAATACGGGAAATAAAGTGTTTTCCATTGAAATTATAGATATCAAAGGCAGGGTCGTTTATAAAGGAAATAACAATTCAACGATTAATATTTCGCATCTTGCGAATGGCGTTTATCTCTTGCAGGCAACTGCAGGCAAAGAAATTTTAACAGGAAAATTTGTAAAACAATAAAGTAAACGAAATAAAGAATATATTTGTGCTATGAAATTGCGTATACTATTGATATTTCTTGTAACGGGAATTTCGCTTTACGCTCAAACTCCCTATTTCGCCGATGGTTTTCATGGGGGCATTTATGGACATTATCCTTTGTGGCACACGCAATTCATGGTTGAAAAACTTAACGAATATCCCGATTGGAAGATTAATCTGGAAATCGAACCCGAAACTTGGGACAGCGTTCAGGTTTATACGCCGGAAGCTTATCTGCAATGGCAAAAGTTAGCGGACAATCCGCGGGTGGAATGGACGAATCCTGCTTATGCACAATCCTATTGTTTCAATATTTCCGGCGAAAGTATTATCCGGCAATTTGAATATGGAATCCGAAAAATCAAGCAGCATTTTCCTAAGGTTTCTTTTTATACTTATGCTGTGGAAGAACCTTGTTTTACGAGCGCATTACCTCAAATACTTCATTCTTATGGTTTTCGTGCGGCAGTTTTGAAAAATCCGGATACCTGTTGGGGCGGTTATGTCGACGGCTTCGGGAATGGGATAATTCACTGGATTGGACCCGACGGAACATCGTTGCCTGCCGTTCCCCGTTATGCCTGTGAAGAATTAGAGAAAAATTCCACATGGCAAACCGCCTCATGGAATAATTCAAACGAATATCTTCAGGCATGCGCGGCGGCTCATGTGAGCTATCCGGTTGGCATGTGTTATCAGGATGTGGGATGGAAAAACGGTCCATGGCTCGGTTCAGGCGATCATACAAAAAACAATTCACGCTATGTAACATGGCGCGAGTATTTTACTTCTATTTATAAAGGAGATATTACCGACGCTTGGCATTTATCACAGGAAAATATACGGGTTAGCTTGATGTGGGGCAGTCAGGTTCTGCAACGCATAGCTCAACAGGTGCGACATTCGGAAAACCTGATTATTCAAGCGGAAAAAATCGCTGCCATGGCTCGCATGGAACGTAATGATTATCTGCTGCCGGATAATGAAATTGATGAAGCATGGCGTACTTTATTGCTGTCTCAACATCACGATTCATGGATTGTCCCCTGCAACCGTATGAAAACAGGACGTACCTGGGCGGAAGAAATTGCTCGCTGGACAGACAATACCAACCGCATTGCCGGTCAAATCATCCTGCGCGCGGCATCGTCTTCGGATACTGTAATGAATAATGAAACGCCCGTCTATCTGAAAATATACAATACCTTGCCTGTAATGCGGAAAGTTGAGGTTTCGGAAGTTTTACCCGGAATGCCCCAATCAAAAACGATTGCTCCAATCGACGTAAAAGGAAACATTTTGCCTTCCCATACGGAAATGAAAGACGGGCAGGCGCATCTCACGTTTGCTGTCGTCTTGCCGCCTTTCGGTTATACTACCGTCCGTCTGGAAGAAAAATCAATGCCGGCGGCTTCGGCAGGGCAGGGAATTCGTTTCCTTTCCGGACAGGAATGTGTGATGGAAAACGATCGATACCGGATCGTTTTTGATTTGGAACACGGAGGAATTATCAAAAGTTTAATTGCTAAGCAGTTGAAAAATAGGGAATTTGTTGATAATCAAAGCGCTTTCGGTTTTGGCGAACTGCGCGGCAGATTTTACGAAAAAGACCGGTTTATTTCTAACCGCGAACAGCCGGCGCTATTAACCGTTGTCGAAGACAATGCTTTGCGTAAGCAAGTTTGTATTGAATCGCAGATCGACGGACATCCTTGCCGCACAACGGTCACTCTGAATCAATCGAGCGAAATCATCGATTTCTCTCTGCAAATCGACTGGAACAATAATACCGGAATCGGCGAATATTGTCAAACCTCCGACTGGAGAGCCAATCGAAGAGCTTTTTACGACGACCGTTTCAAATTGAACACACTTTTCCCCACCCGTCTAAACCATCCGGCGCTTTACAAAGACGCCCCGTTTGACGTATGCGAAAGCCGTATGGAAAACACATTCTATAACGCATGGGACAGTATAAAAAACAACATTATTCTTCATTGGGTCGATTTGGTACAAGCTGATCGTCAATACGGTTTGACACTTTTTTCAGATCATACTACTTCTTATTCTTATGGATCGGATTTTCCTCTGGGTTTGACATTGCAATATTCGGGAATCGGTTTATGGGGAGTGAATTACGCTATCACCCAACCGTTGCGCGTAAATTACGCTTTGTTGCCTCATCGAAATGCTTGGGATGAAGCCGGCGTAGAAACAAAGAATACCGGATGGAACGAACCGCCGGTAATTGTTAAACTCGGAAAAAGTAAAATGAGCGAACATTCATTCTTGCGGTTCAATCGCCCGGGATATGAAATAAGCGCTTGTAAACCTGATGGTAATCAAGCGGTGATTCTACGAATATTCAATAGCGAAAGCGATGGCAAACCTGTGCAAATCGACTTTAAATTTCCTGTAAAAAATTGTACGGAAATTGCGCTTAATGGCGAAAGCCAGTCCGTTTGTCAAATAAAAAATAACAGCATACGGATTTCTATTCCGCATTTCGGAATAAAAACTTTGTATATCCAAAAATAATTGTTTATAAAGTAAAACAGTATGAATAAAAAATTCTGTCTTCTATTAATGATGTTCGGTATGTTTCTTTCTACCTTTACGGTTCATGCTCAAAATGATACCATCCAGGGAATCGAACTGCAATATGTGCCTAACGATGGTAGCAACAACCCTTTCGTTACTTCTAATAACAAATGGGACAACGTGCTCTCCGTTTATAACGATGAGACGTACGATTCATTTTTTCACAGAAGTTTAGGCTGGAACGGCGGCGATGGCTGCTATTCTACTTTACTGCCCGACGGTAATACATTCTGGTCGTTCGCCGATAGTTTTTTCGGCGTAATCAGTCCGGGTAGAGTCCGGAGTGGAAACAATTTACCCCGCAATGCCGGTTTCATTCAAACAGGGGAATCTGCTGACGGTTTTCTCTGTTTGAACGAATATGTACAAACCCAATATGATTATTTAAGTACTTACTATGAAGGCAAGACCTGGTTGCGCCACCCGGAAGGAGAAATGACGGATGCTGAAATTGCTCAAGGCCAGACAGACCAGAATATGCTTTACTGGCCCGGTGATGCAACTATTCACCATGGCGAAACCGGAGATACTTTGCAGATGCTTTGGGGACAGGTGGATAATACGATGAATCGTTGGGAAACCGCTTTTACCGAATACACGCTTGAAGGCAAACCGGGTGATGAAGGTTACATGAAGTTAGTAAACTATGTACGCTATTTTCAACCTTATACTGCTAATTACGGATCAGGAATTTTTGAAGATGAGGATGGTCATACCTATCTTTTAGGCAACAAAACGCCTGCTAATTCAATTTATGGAGGCAGTTTTCCATTAATTGCCCGAACAGAAACGCATGATTTGAAAAGTAAATGGACATACTATATCAAAGATACGAATGGGCAGTGGAATTGGCAGGAAACGCCTCCGACCAATGCGGAAATGGATAACTCCTTCATTTCAGACGGTTGGATTGGCGAACCAAATCTTTTTAAATATTTAGATAAGTATTATTTAGTGGGACAGGAAGCTGATTACGGACAACAAGTCTATATATGGCAAGGCGACCATCCTTGGGGACCTTTTACAAATAGTAACCGGAAAATACTTTATGTCACGCAAGCCATCACGCCTACAAATAAGCCGGCTGAACCGGGGGCTACATACAATGCTTTCCTTCACCCGCAACTGTCAAAGCGAGGAGAATTGGTCATCTCTTTTAATAATAATCCTCAAAATTTTTGGGATAATTTCAATACTCCCGGTAGCGCCAATCTCTATTTGCCGTATTTCGTAAGAATATTCAACTGGTATAAACTCTGGAATTTGCCTAATCCAGACCCGACTGCAATTAACAACGTCCGCAATGATACTCAATTAAATATCTATCCCAATCCGGTAACTGATTTACTGAATGTGTCAAGCGCCTCTTTAAGTATGTTCCGGTGGAAATTATTGAATGTTACGGGAGCCTGTTTGCAAAGCGGGAAAGCAACCGGCGCTGCAACTATTCCGGTTAAAAACTATGCATCCGGCATATATCTTCTGCAAATCGAAACTCAATTGGGCAATCATATATATAAAATCATCAAAAAATAGTATCTTTGACCTCTACAAATGAATTATATTTATGCATAATAATCATTTAAAAAGGCGAGGTCGGAGACAAAATTTCTTTTTCATTCTTACTTTTTGTCTGATTTTCTCCGGATGCAAAAAAGAATATTCGTATTATCGAACTTCCGGCGAAATTTTCAAAACGTATTTTCATATCCAATATAAATACAACAGGGTATTGGATAAGGAAATTCAAGATTGTTTACAAAAATTCGATTTGTCGTTGAATCCTTTTAATAAAGAATCTATCATTTATAAAGTTAACAACAACCTTCCTGTCGAAGTGGACGATTGGTTTATTAGCGTTTTTAACAAAGCGATGGAAGTTGCAGAAATTTCGGGAGGAACGTATGATATTACCTGCGCGCCGTTTGTTAATCTCTGGGGATTTGGTTTTCAAAAAATTGATCAGGGGACGGATATGCAGCATACAATTGATAGCCTCAAAACGTTTGTCGGTTACCAAAAAGTACATTTAGAAAGTCGGAAAGTAATCAAAGACGACCCTCGTCTCGAACTGGACTGCGCATCCATTGCGAAAGGATACGCTTGCGACGTAATTGCTAAACTTCTTGAATCTTATGGTATTATAGATTATATTGTCGAAATAGGCGGTGAAATTCATGCGAAAGGGAAAAATCCGTCCGGTCGTTGTTGGCGCGTCGAGATTTCCAAACCGGTCGACGACGCAAGCGGTCAGGTCAATGAACGAATGGAAGTGATTGAGTTATGTGATAAATCGTTGGCAACTTCGGGAAATTACCGTAATTTCTATATAAAGGACGGGAAAAAATATGCGCATACCCTCAATGCACTCACCGGCTATCCTTCCGAAAGCAATATATTGAGCGCTTCGGTCGTATGCTCCGATTGTATGAATGCCGACGCTTTCGCAACGGTTTTCATGACTGAGGATTTGGATGATGCTGTTGCTCTCGGCGACCAAATAGAGGGATTAGATTATCTGTTTATTTATTCGGATGAAGATGGAAATCTGCTTGAAAAACGATCGATAAATATGGATAAATACGTGGTTAAATAAAAATGACTTACGAAGAAACCATAGAATATCTCTACAATTTAGCTCCGATGTTTCAGCAAGTCGGGAGCAGCGCCTATAAGGAAGGTATGGAAAATTCCTTCCTGATCGACAAGCATTTGAATCATCCGCACCAACAATACAAAACCATTCATGTGGGCGGAACCAACGGCAAAGGCTCTACTTCTCATCTGTTGGCTTCGATATTGCAAGAAGCAGGCTATAAAACAGGACTTTACACTTCGCCTCACTTATTGGATTTCAGAGAAAGAATCAAAGTCAACGGTGAAATGATTGACAAGACGTTTGTTGTAGATTTTTTCGATCGCAACCTGACATTTTTTGAATCCCTGCAGCCTTCTTTCTTTGAATTGACGACCGGCATGGCTTTCGCCTATTTTGCCGAACAGCAAGTCGATGTCGCGGTTATCGAAGTCGGTCTGGGCGGTCGGTTGGACTGCACGAATGTCATCGCGCCGGTTTTGAGCATAATCACCAATATCAGCTTTGATCATGTTCAATTGTTGGGAAATACGTTGACGGCAATCGCTCGGGAGAAAGCAGGAATCATCAAGGCTGGAGCGCCGGTGGTGATTGGGGAAGCTGCTGGGGAAGTGGAAGAGTTCTTTAAATCCTTTAAATCCCTTAAGGTCTTTGCCCAAGAGCAAAACCTTATTCATTCGGCTAAACTGTTACCCTCCGGCTATTGGCAATTTGAAACTCCGGACTATCCCAAGTTGGTTGATGAATTGGGCGGTTGGGCGCAGGAAAAAAATGCGGCAACCGTTTTATGCGCAATTAATATACTAAAAGATGTTTTTTCTATTCCGCCAGAAGACGTTTATCGGGGTTTTCGTTATGTAATCGAAAATACAGGATTGATGGGACGCTGGCAAATAGTTGGTCAACATCCGAAAATTGTGTTGGATACGGGGCACAACAAAGCCGGAATCGAATATATTGCACATCAATTGCAATCGGAAAAATACGACCGCTTGCACATCGTTTTTGGTATGGCAAACGATAAAGACATAACTTCCGTTCTCGGACTCTTGCCGCAAAATGCACTGTATTATTTCACTCAGGCGAATATTCCCCGCGCTTTGGATGCGCGCCTGTTGGCGGAAAAAGCAGCGGAATTTAAGCTGAAAGGCGAAGCATATCCTACGGTAAACGAAGCTTTTTCGGCTGCAAAGCAAAATGCTGCGGAAAAAGATTTTATCTTTGTGGGCGGAAGTACGTTTGTTGTGGCAGACACGCTAAAAGAATTATTAACTACAAAATACAAATAAATGAGTTTACGGGATAAAAAAAGTGTACGCTGGACGGTTCTGATGATCGTTTCGTTTACAATGATGGCTGCCTATTTCTTTTACGATGCAATGGCGCCCCTGAAAGGAATGCTTGAACGAACGCAAGGATGGAGCAGTACCGATTATGGTATGTTTACAAGTTCCTACAGTTGGTTCAACGTGTTTTTAATGATGTTGTTTTTGGGCGGACTGTTGCTCGACAAGAAAGGTATTCGCTTCACGGGCGGTTTAGCTACCGGTTTGATGGTTTTAGGAGCATTGATCAAATATGCTGCCTTGTCGCGAATTTTACCGGTGGAAGGCGTATTGTTCGGTATTAAAAGCCAGGTATTGTATGCCTCTGTTGGTTTTGGGATTTATGGCGTTGGCGCCGAAGTGGCAGGCGTAGTTGTTACACGAACCATTGTAAAATGGTTTCGCGGTTACGAAATGGCTTTGGCAATGGGGCTGCAAGTTGCTATTGCGCGCATCGGGACAGGAATCGCTTATTTGACCGCTAACCCTTTAGCCGACTATTTCCAAAATATTCCAAGTCTGGTAATGTTTGGAACTGTATTGCTTATCATCGGAATGTTATCATTCTTAATTTATAATATTTCTTTGGATAAGAAATTGGATAAGGAAATTGGAACTGCCAACGCAACATCATCTGAAGATGAATTTAAACTCTCCGATGTGAAAATTGTCTTTGGCAATTATGGCTTCTGGTTGTTGACGCTCCTCTGCGTGTTGTTTTATTCCTGCGTTTTTCCGTTTTTAAAGTATGCTCCCGACTTGATGACCAACAAATTTGGTATTGAAGAAAAATGGTCGGGCGTGATTCCTTCTGTTTTGCCTTTAGGCACTGTTTTGCTTACTCCATTTTTCGGTTCGATTTATGACAGAAAGGGAAAAGGCGCTACAATCATGATTATCGGCGCGCTAATGCTGGTTGGCATCCACGCCTTGTTTTCCATACCGGGAATAAATAATTGGGTTTATGCCGTCTGTCTGACTGTTTTATTAGGTATTTCTTTTTCATTGGTGCCTTCGGCAATGTGGCCTGCCGTTACGAAAATTATTCCCGAAAAACAACTCGGCACCGCTTATGCCCTTATCTTTTGGGTACAGAACATTGGCTTGATGTTTATTCCCTTACTTATTGGCATCGTGCTGGATAAATATTGTATTAACGGGGTAGTATTGAAAATCATTGATGGAAAAAAAGAAACCGTAACTTTATATAATTATACCCTTCCCATGCTTATTTTTACAGGAATTGCCATTTTGTCGGTGTTTGTCGCATTCCTTTTGAAACGCGAAGATGCGAAAAAAGGCTATGGACTGGAAGAACCGAACATTGAGAAGAAGTAGAAAAGATAATTTTTTGTTCTTGATTTTGTCAATAACATTATCAAAGATATGCGCCGCTATTTTATCTATCTGGCTTACAACGGAACGAATTATTGCGGTTGGCAAAACCAGCCGAATGGCATTTCCGTTCAGCAAAAAATAGAGGAAGCTTTGGGCGTCCTTTTACGAAAGCCTGTGGCAATCACCGGAGCGGGAAGAACCGACGCCGGAGTGCACGCTCGCCTGATGGTCGCTCATTTCGATTGGAGAGACGACCCCTTTGACTTGACTTTCCTGTTTGAAAAAATGAATTACTTGCTGCCGAAAGATATTTCTATCCTGAGAATACTGCCGGTTGCGCCCGAAGCGCATGCCCGTTTTGACGCCGTTTCCAGAACCTACAAGTATTATATTTGCTCAGAGAAAGACCCTTTTACCTATCCGTTTTATCATCGAATCCGGACGCTCCCTGATTTTGAAAAAATGAACGAAGCCGCTGCTATTCTTTTTGAATACACCGATTTTACAAGTTTCAGTAAATTACATACGGATGTAAGGACGAATAACTGTAAAATCCTGCAAGCCGGATGGATACAAGAAGAAACCGGTTGGGTTTTCACAATTCAAGCCGACCGTTTTCTGCGTAACATGGTGCGGGCGATTGTTGGGACGCTGCTGGAAGTCGGACAGGGAAAATTGTCTTTGGACGGTTTCCGACAAGTGATCGAATCAAAAGACAGGGGAAAAGCAGGAGCTTCGGTACCCGGAAATGCTTTATTCTTGGTAGATATAGAATATCCGGATATTATTTTCTGCTGACTCTTTATTCGAAATTCAATACATTTTAATCAAGCAGATCTGTCGCTTCAAAGTGGTGACAGGGTGATTTCTTTCGAGGTCAGGAACTCTGAAGTTACAATTTAAAAGTTTCATTACAAAACATTTTTTCCCTGAAATTTGACCTATACACCGAAATTTATTTATGGCGTGAGGAAAGAGGGAGCGCGGGCAAAAGATTATGAACTGGCTATTCAATGGTTGATCGATTCCGGCATTCTGCTCAAAAGTTACCGGCTATCAAAACTCAGTATGCCGCTTATCGCTTATCAGGATTTATCGGCTTTTAAACTGTTTTTCAACGATGTGGGTCTGCTCGCAGCAAAATCCCGTTTGGATAGTAAATCAGTTGTCGGCGGAAATACGCTTTTTACCGAATTTAAAGGCGCATTAACCGAACAGTTTGTCATGCAGCAACTTTGTGCGGCAGAAATTGATTACATCGGCTACTGGACAAACGACAAAAGTACCGCCGAAGTAGATTTTGTTATTCAGCACGAAGGCGAAATTATCCCCATGGAAGTAAAAGCCGCTGAGAACACAAAAGCCAAAAGTTTTAAACTTTTTTGTGAAAAATTTCAGCCCGCAACGGCGATTCGTACTTCTCTTTCCGGCTACCGGCAGGAAAGTTGGATGACGAATGTGTCGCTTTATATTATTGGCGATTATTTTGGAATATAAGACAAATATTTTATGTTTTACTGATACAGCGGTATGGATAAAACTGCAAATATGAGAATAAAATTTATGCAAGGTTATTTGCTATGATTAAAAAGTTATCCTATCTTTGTATTTAAAAATACAATAATTTTAAAAAGATGCACGCATACGAATTTAATACGATTGTACGTGATGGGATTATTCATGTCCCTAAGCAGTTTTCTGAGGAAAATTTTTCAAGGGTAAGAGTAATTCTTTTAGCTGATTCTGTGAAAAAAGATTCCGAGCCTTGCAACAGCAAATTTACCGCCATGCGATTGAAAACAAAAGGGTTTACTTTCAACAGAGAAGAAGCGCATGAACGATAATATTTTTCTCGATACAAATATTTTTGTTTATCTGTATTCAGAAGATATGCAACATAATCAACTCATTGAGGAAAAATTAAAAATAGTAAATCCATTTCGAAAACAGATTAGGTAGCTATTTTGTCCTCTCTCTTTCAACATATTATAAAAATAACACGAATTTTTTTCAAAATAATCAAAGTTTTATTTGCAAAATTTGTAAGGAAATAGTAATTTTGCGAAACTTCTTAATTGATGTTTCACATTCATTATTAGGTTTTTTATATTTGCATAAAATTTTATATTTAAATCATGTCTGAAAACGTTGGATATATTTCTCAAGTAATCGGTCCTGTCGTAGATGTTTCGTATGAAAAAGCAGGACACTCAATTCCTAAAATTTACGATGCCCTTCAAATAACCCGCCCCGACGGTAAACCGTTGATAGTGGAAGTACAGCAG
>Ga0123357_10000496_pt1 | contig 38240 bp, 30 predicted proteins | sample TergutEmb28metaG_FD_89873 | JGI IMG/M metagenome (GOLD analysis project Ga0123357, IMG submission 89873) | Embiratermes neotenicus P4 segment gut microbial communities from Petit-Saut dam, French Guiana - Emb289 P4 | ecosystem: Host-associated > Arthropoda: Insects > Digestive system > Gut ... | reverse complement strand
TCCGCCGGCGGTGTCGTGGTCGTCTGCGCAGGAGGTGTATTTCTCTCCGAATGGTGATGGTCAGAATGACTCGGTCTCGTGGTCGTATTGGTTGTCGCAACCGGCGGATGTGGATGTGTGGGTCACGGATGACGCGGGTGCGACTGTGCGGGTGTTGGAGTCGGGGTCTGCGTCTCCTTCCACTGGGTATGGGTATCCCCTGAATGCGGTGTGGGATGGGTTGGATGACGCGGGTGTGGTGGTCCCGGATGGGGTGTATGTGGCGCATGTGACAGCGAGCAATGCGGGTGGTGACGCCGATGAGATCAGTGTGCGTGTGGGGGTGGACACTCGTGTGCCGGGTGTGGTGACTGTCCCCGCGCCAGGGGATGTGGTCAGCGGCTCGTCGGTGGGGTGGGTGTTCACTCCGACGGCGGGGTTTGGTGTGGACATGGTGCAGGTGATGTGTGACGGCGGGTCGTCGTCGACGGCGCAGGCTCCTGTGCTGGGTGGACCGGTCAGTGGGATGTTGGACGCGTCGTCGTGCCGGAACGGTGATAACCAGGTGTCGGGGTGGGTGTCGTGGACGGATGGGTTCGGTGGGACTCATTCGTGGTCGTTCCCGGTTGTTCCTGTGATGGTGGTGAATCCACCGGTGGTGTCGTGGTCGTCTGCGCAGGAGGTGTATTTCTCTCCGAATGGTGATGGTCAGGATGACACGGTCTCGTGGTCGTATTGGTTGTCGCAACCGGCGGACGTGGACGCGTGGGTGACGGATGACGCGGGTGCGACTGTGCGGGTGTTGGAGTCGGGGGTGTCGCATCCTGCCAGTTGGTCGTGGTATGCCCTGAGTGTGGTGTGGGATGGGTTGAATGATGCGGGTGCGGTGGTCCCGGATGGCGTGTATGTGGCGCATCTCACGGCGAGCAATGCGGGTGGTGACGCCGACGAGATCAGTGTGCGTGTGGGGGTGGACACTCGTGTGCCGGGCGCCCTGACCGTCCCCGCGCCAGGAGACACTCTGGCGGGGCTGGCACGGTTCGTCTACACGCCCACCAATGATCTGGGGGCCATCACCTCTGTGCGGTTCGAGGTCTCCACGGGAGGAGGGGCCACGAGCTATAATTCCTTGCCGGATGGCACATGGCGCACCTCCGTCCTGACGGGTTCCCTGCAAGGGGGTCCCGCCACGGTCGTGGCCTATGTGACCTGGGTCGATGCCTTCGGTGCGCAACACACCTGTGCGACTCCGGCGACAGCGGTTGTCATTGACAATACCTCTCTTCCCTTGGATGTGGCAGCGAGTTCCACGTCGGGCCTGGCGCCGCTGACGTCCATGTTCGCCATCGACACATCAGATCCTCAAGGGCTGCCGGTGGACTACACGATCAACTATGGTGACGGCAGTGCCCTGGAGCGTGGCACGGCGCAGAATCCGTACCCCACCATCCAGGTGGCACACACCTATCAGACGCCAGGCGCGTACCAGGCCATCATCATGGCGACCAATGGGCAGGGTGCTTCCGCTGTTCAACAAGTCGCCATCACGGCGCTGTCTGTGCCGAACAACCCTCCCACAGCGATGCTAGCGGTCACTCCGACACAGGGTGTGGCGCCTGTGGATGTCGCGGCGAGTGTGGACGCGACTGATCCTGATGGCGACCAGTTGACCTACTCCATCGACTTCGGCGACGGCAGCGCAGTCCAGCAGGGGTCACTGCCGGTAGCTGACCTCGGGCACACCTACACCGCCGCAGGCACGTTCAGCGTCCGGCTCGAAGTCTCGGATGGCAAGGTCAGCGTCGTTCGATACGCGAAAGTCTCCGTGGGTCTGAGTCAACCGCTCGCGGCGTCAGCGGGCGACGATCAGACCGTCGCAGTGAATTCTCCGGTGGCCTTCGATGGGTCGGCGTCGGTTCCAGCGGCGGCGATCACGTCGTACCGCTGGGACTTCGGTGACGGCGCCAGCGCTGACGGAGCGCGCTCATCCCATAGCTACGCCCAAGCGGGAACCTACACGGCGAAGCTGACGGTCGCCAGTGGCACGGTGACAGCCGTGGACACCGCCATGATCACTGTGGTGAGCCCGCCTCCCGCACAGGGGCTTTTCGTCACCGTCACCAGTGGCGCGGCTCTGCTCGCTGGTGCCGATGTGATGGTCATCCAGGCCGACGGCAGTCGTGTCAGCGGCATCACGGACACCACCGGCCAAGCAGTCCTCGCGGGCTTGACTGACGGGTCGTACACCGCGTATGTGTGGGCCGGTGGTTTTCAGCCGACGACTGTGACGATGACCGTCACTGATGGACACGGCGATGCCACGGTGGACCTCGTGTCCGGCGCCGCGGGGGCGACGACCCTAGAGTCTCATCGCATGACCGTGGATGAGATCCAGGAAGCCGGGATCGACCTCGCAGATCCGGAGAACTACCACATCTACGAGGCGACCATCAATCTGCACTTCGTCGCCGACCAGCCCGCCGAGGACGTCACGGTGTGGGTGTCAGACACCGGCTCCGTGGGATGCATCGGCAACTGCGGCGGCGTCACCGGTGGTGGTGACGGTGGCGGCGGTGGCGGCGGTGGCGCGAGTGGACCTGTGTGGACCCTCGGCGAGCAGAAAGCCATTCCGACCGTCATCTTCGTGCAAGGGGAACCGGTCATCCAGTGGCTGGTCGTTCCCATGCGCGCGTCGTTCTTGAAGGAGTTCTTCCAGGTTCAGATGGTCGTTCAAAACCTCACCACCGGATTTGACTTTGAAAATGGCAGCGCGGAACTCTCGCTTCCATCTGGGCTCTCCTTGGCGCCGACATCCGTGGGGCAGGCCTTGACCCAGGAGGTGGCCTCCATTCCTGGCGGTCAGAGTCAGACGGTGACATGGCTCCTACGAGGCGACACGGAGGGGGAGTACGACCTGTCAGCTGTCTACAATGGCTCCGTCGAACCTATCGGAGAAGGCATCACGTTGACGGCGACCACGCAGAGCAGCCTCAAGGTCTGGGGCGCCTCCGCGCTCCAGACGACGATCACTGTCGATTGCAACGCTCAACGATGGGCGCCGTACGACATCACCATCGCCCTGAAGAACGTCTCGGGCTCTGATCCGGCGAACGCCGCCCCCGTGTACAACGCACAGGTCGAACTCTTCGATCGTCCGGACTCGCAAACCGCAAACGACGCGGAGTACTTCTTCGCGCCCGGAACGCAGCAGGCTCAGGGCACTGCCGCGATCGATCCTGGTCAAACCTTCGCCGCCCAGTTCACGATCTTCCCCGGTATCGGCAGTGACCAGATTCCGCAGATGCAGACCGATCTGCTGGAGTCGTTCGTGGCGCAAACGGGAGGTGATGTGGATCTGCATCCGGTTCTGCAATGCGCGAACGGGCAGACGAGTGGTCAGACAGCCGGTGCCGTCAATTCCGTGGTTCAGCGTGTTGGTGGCATCGACAACGCCCACATCACATGGGATTCAGCCTCGGTGTGGGGTTCCCCCAGGACGACCACGCCCACCTATATTCTGGTGTTCTCGGGGCCGACGGCGGTCGACGACGCCACCACTGTCATCACCGCTCCGCCAGGGACGACCTTGGCTGATCTCGACTCCCGTTGCACGCTCAATGATGATCACACTCAAGCGGCCTGTTCTTCGGGGCACATGGATGCCGACAGCACCGTCATGTACGCCTATTCGGTGGTTGTCCCGCCCGAGGGTGTCACGATCACCGGGTATGAGATGTGGACCCGGCAGACGCTGAGCAATGGGCCGTGGACGCAGTACGACACCCTGTCTCCCCAGGACGGTGGTCTCCAGTGGCTCGACATCCCCTCGACTCAACGAGTCTTGGGACGCTATTACGGGGTCATGGTGGATTATTCGGATGGATCGCGGGCCTCCAGCTACAGCATCGGCGTCGGGCCCTCCCGCTACGTCTCTCTCGGCGATTCCTACTCCTCTGGCGAGGGTGTCCCGGAGTTCGAGCCTGGTACGGCCTCCGACGTGGACGAGTACGGCGGCAACACCTGCCACCGCTCGGCCATGGGGTCGTACGGCCGTCTCCTCCTCGATGACCCGTCTGTGACGGCCAATCTCGAACCAGCGACCTTCGCCGCCTGCTCGGGAGCCGTCACCGCCGACGTCACATCACCGAACCCGGTGAACGCTGGCGAACCAGATCAACGATCGCATGTGGACCAGTTCACCGACGTGATCACGCTGACCATGGGTGGGAACGACATCGGATTCGCGGATCTTGCCGTGAAATGCGTGCTCCTGGATTGCTACCAGGAAATTTCTTGGAAGGAGGCGATCGGCTCCACGGGGTTCTTGGATGGCCTCATGCAGTTCGTGGACCAGGCTCATGATGCCCTGGGTGGTGGGGTGAACACTGACACGATCGTCGATTGTCTCCAGGCGTTCACTGATCCGGCTCATGCGATTCTTTGCGCGTATGATGCGTGGACGGCGGACAAGTTCTACAGCGGGGTTGCGGATGCGGTACAAGCGCTCGCGGACTTCAATCCAGTGGAGTTTACGAACTTTGTGAAGGCGCTCGGTCATCTTGACCCGGATGCCATTTCCACCCTCAAAGACACGGTGGGTGGAATGGTCCAAGATCAACTCACCAATCTCAACGTCGACACCTTGGTCAGCCTCAATAGCTCTCTCAGCAGCCTCGATTCGGGCTCACTGGACAGCATTGTCGGCGTGTTGGCGGACTATGGCGCCACGGCGCTCAATTTCGGTCCTCAGGGTGTGATCGACCTCATCGATTCAGCAGTGAGCTTCAACGCTGATCGCATGTCCTCGCTGAGGTATCTTGTTGACGGGACGCTGGTTCATCGCCTGGACTCGGTGTTCCGTTCCTTGGCGGCCTTGGCGCCAAATGCCAAGATTCTTGTGATGCCCTATCCTCAGTTGTTCGACGAGTCGAATCCGACACAGGATTGCCTCCTGGGATTGGGTAACCTGGGATTCAGCGGTAACGAGCGCACTGTGATTTCTGAACTCATCGACCAACTCAACGATGACATCAGGCAGGCCGTCAGTGCCGCGAATAGCGGGCTTGTCGGCGCTCCTGTCCAGATGGTCTCACCGTACGATGTCGGTGCACAGTTCTTAGGTAAGACGCTGTGTAAGGATGGGTCTCTCAATGGGGACAGTTACTTCAATGGGCTCGTGAATCCGTGGGTTCCATTGCCGGGAAACAAGGGGCCGGTGTCGTACTCCTTCCATCCGAACGCACTCGGACAGCAGGCGTACGAACGGGCGCTCGCGCCGTACATCAACTCGGCCATCACGGCGGTGACGCCGAAGCAGACCTCGACTCTCGCCAGCACCTTTGTTCCGTACGGCGCCCGACAACTCCATGTCGATGCGGCATGGCCGGGTAGTACGGTCCTCCTCAGTGTCATCGCTCCGGACGGGACCGTGTACGACGCCCACACGCCTGGTGTGAGCAGTGGTGGTGATGCGACCAGTGCGTGGCTGGCCATCTCGAATCCCATGGCGGGGACGTGGACTCCGCAGGTGTACGGCGAGGACGTGGCGGAGAACGGCGAGGACGTTCAGGTGACAACATCCATCGATCTGGTCATTCCCTCGCCAGAGGCGTCAGTGCTTCAAACCGTCTCGCCGACGGACCCCCGTACCGTCACCTTCGACGCGTCGGGTTCCACCAGCGCGCAGGGGACGCTCTCGTACTCCTGGGTGTTCTCCGACGGGAGCTTCGACACGGGAGCGGTGGTGACTCACACCTTCCCTGCGGATGTGCCCATGTGGGCGACGTTGAGGCTGGACGATGGCGTGTCCATCCCCACCTGGCTGCCGGGAGTGGCCAACTCGGTGCCGGTCGCGATGGATGATGTCGCGACTGTGGTGAGTGGGGAGGCGCTGACGGTCGATGCCCCTGGCGTCCTCGCCAACGACACAGACGTCGACGGTAATGCCCTGACGGCAGTCCTCGGCCAGCCGCCGTCCCATGGCACGGTGACCCTGGACGCCGACGGGAGTTATGTCTACACGCCGGTCGCCGGTTTCGTGGGTACGGATCAGTTCACGTACGTCGCCAACGACGGAACGGTCGACTCCCTTCCGGCCACCGTGACGATCACAGTCACTCAGGCTGACGTCCAACCGACGCCGACGCCGACGGTTACGCCGACGGGTACGCCCACGCCGACGCAATCGCAGACGCCGACGGGCACGCCGACTGCGCCTGGGTCGACGACGCCTGCTCCGACGACCCCTGGGCCGACGATGACTGCACCGACGAGCCCGGTGAGTCCGACGTCGTCTGCCACAGGAACGTCCACACCCTCGTCTGGCACCTCGTCTCCCGGTGGGCCCACATCGACGTCGGGCGGCACATCAGCATCGCCAACTCAGTCCGCGTCAGCAGGGGAGAGTTCGGGGAGTCCGTCGATGACGCCCACGGGCTCGCCGACGGCATCAGGATCGACGAGTCCGGGGTCGAGCCAGTCCCCGACGGGGACATCCACGCCGTCGAGTTCGACGTCTGGTTCGTCCGTGCCTCCGAGTGGTTCTCCCACGGGAAGCCCGACGGTGACTCCGACCGGTTCCACGAGTGTGAGTCCGACCTCGGGTCCCACGCACCCGACGCCGACCCCCTCGGGCACAACGACACCGTCTGGTGGCGCATCGCCGGGCCAGTCGTCCTCAGGCGCGAGTTCGACGTCCACGGGCTCTGCCACAGGTGGTCCGAGCCCATCGGTGTCGACGGGTGGTCCCACGCAGTCCGCGTCTGGGAAGCCGACGGTCTCACCCTCGCAAAGTCCCAGTGGCACGCCGACGGAGACCCCCACGCCTGAGCCCATCATCGACGTCCCCACGTCGGGGGTTGCCATTGCGACCCAGGCATCCACGCGCATCCTCTCCTTCACGGGGTCCGGGTTCGTCCCCGGACAGTCAGTGACTGCTCGCATTGTGGGCGCCTCGGTGGACCTCCCACCTGCCGTCGCCACTCTCCTCGGGACGGTGACGTTCCAGTGGACGGTCCCGGATGGGTTCGCCGTGGGTGACTACGTCATCCAGATGAGTTCGGGCGCGACGACCGTGTCCCAGACCTTCACGATCTCGGAGCTGACATTCGTCGACAACGTCTCCAACGCAGCCGGTCCAGGCCAGGTGACAGTTCTCAGTGGGGGCGCCGCGTCGCCAGATTGGGTCCCAGTGTCCCTGGCGATCCTCTTCTTCCTCGTCGGTGGGCTGGGGCTTCTGCTGCGTCGGACGTGGATGGCGCGAGGAGGTCACTCTGCGAACCGCCGGTGGTGATCGCTGGCGGATGGGCTCAGTTCACGTCAGGACGTCAGGGTCCTCGGTCTTCGGACCCGTGTGGTGAGCAGATCTCCTGCGAGATTCCTCACGGGGGCGCAGATCGGAAGGTGTGTCACCGCCGGACTGTTCGGGACATCACCTGCCAGGCGACGAGGGAACACACGAGGGTCATGGCGACCAGGACGAGGACGATTACGCCCCAGCTCCACCCCAGGGAGTCGGGGGTGAGGGTCATCGCGTCGATAGTCGCGGCTCTGACCGAGTCGGGGAGGGTCGCGACGACCTCGGCCGTGTACGGCGCCCGTACCAGCGAACTGGCCTGCGCGAAGGGGAGCCAGGCCAGGATATGGCCGACCGGATCGGACAGCGCTGAGCGCGTGACATAAGTCTCGGACAGGAATCCGAACATGACGCCGATCACCACGGAGAGTCCCGTGAAGGCGCCCAGGGTGCGCAGGCCGGAGACGGCGAGGCCCATCACGGCGGTGAAGGCCGCGCAACACAGCATCAGCCACCCCCAGCCCGCCAGTACCCCAGACCAGGACAGGGGTACGGCGCTGGCCAGGCAGTAAGCCGTGCCGAGGACCAACACCGTCGTGGTCATGAGCATGGAGACCGCAGTGGCGGCGACCAAGTAGCCCCCGGTGATCGCCCAGCGCGGCAGAGGGGTGACGAGGACATCGCGCCACCGGTTGGTCTCCTTGTCGTCGATGAACTGACGCAGGGCGCCCAGCCCAGAGGTGCAGGAGGCGATCACGCACGCCGAGGCGATCAGCCAGGCGTCGAGCACGTGTCCGGCCTGTTCGCTGCTGACCAGGCCGGAGAAGTTGGCGGTCATCGAGTCCACGATGGTGGGCTTGAGGAAGAGCAGGACGAGGAAGATCGCGATCATGGCCCCCAACAGGGAGAGGAAGACGGCCACCTTGTCGCAGAAGTAGAGCCGGATGATGCGTGTGACGAGGGACAACATGTCAGTCCTCCCTCAGGTTCGTGCCGGTCAGATTGAGGAAGACGTCGTCCATCGTGCCGTGCGAGACCTCGAAGTCCCAGATCAGGCCCTGGTGGTCGTTGATGATGGACCAGGCTTCAGCGGAGTCGGCCACGGTGACCTCGATGACGTCGCGTACCCGGGTCCAGGTGATCCCGGCGTCCTCCAGGGCCACCTCCAAGCTGGTCGGTCCTCGCAGCAAGACGCGATCCCGGGAGTACGCCGCCCGCAGTTGGGCAGGCGTGCCGGACGCGATGATCCTCCCATGGTCGATGATCTCGACATGGTCGGCGCGCTCGGCCTCGTCCATGTCGTGGGTGCTCAGGAAGACGGTGACCCCCAGGTCCTCGCGCAGGCTGGTGATGGCGTCCCACACCAGGCGGCGGGACTGCGGGTCGAGCCCGGTCGTCGGCTCGTCGAGGAACAGGATCTCCGGCGAGGCCAGGAGTGCTCGGGCGATGTCGACGCGGCGGCGCTGTCCTCCCGACAAGGCGCCATAGGTCCGGGGCAGCAGGTCGTCGAGGCGCAGCACGTGGCAGACATCGTCGATGGAGTCCACGCCGTACCATCGGGCCCGCGTGGCGAGGTTCGCCCGTACGCTCAGGGGCCGGTCCAGGAGGGAGTCCTGGAAGACCACCCCGATGCGGGATCGGATCGCCGCGTCGTCGCGTCCGAGCAGGCGGGGGTCCTCGTCGATGATCGAGTACGTGACTGATCCTGATTGAGCCGGGGCGAGGGTGGTCAGCACGGAGATGGTCGTGGACTTCCCGGCCCCGTTGGGTCCCAGGAATGCGAAGAGCGACCCACGCTCCACACGGAAGGAGATCGAGTCCACGGCGGTGAAGGACCCGTACGTCCGAGTCAGGTCGGTCACGTCGATGATGGGTGTCATAGGTGTCGCTTTCGTGTCAGGGCGCAGGGGGCGGTTCCTGATGCCAGTATGTCCGAAGGCGCAAGCGGCTGACATCGGCTGATCGGTGGATAAGGGCCAAATCGGGCATGTGGCCGATGCCGGGGTGGATGTCAGGGGATCCGTGGTGCCTGGGTCCGGGGGGCGCGAACCGTGCTTTTCTGACCGAAAACAGACAGTTCGTGCCCCCACGAAAATCACGGGGGCACGAACCGTGCAATCTGACCCTGAAAACCAACGATTCGCGCCCCCACGGCCCTGGAGCAGACGCCCAAGGGCGGACGACGATACTGTTCCCTGGGGGTTGGTCGACCAAATCGCGAATGCGATTTTGTCGATCCCACAGTGAGCGAGGTGGTACCCTCCGGGACCACCTCAGCGAACGGCCCCAGGGGGCAGTATCGCCGTCCGCCCGGACCGACCACGAGTATGCGAGTGGTACTGGGCCGTCCGCCCGGACTGACCACGAATGTCGAACCCACATAGGCCCAGACAAACAGGACGACTCAGGGATGCTTGGCGGCGTCCGCCTGCTCGGCCTGGGCGATGGTGACGCCCAAGGCGCCAGTCGGGTCGTAGAAGCAGACTTTCCCCTCGGGGGTACTGGGATGGTACGACGGATCGTCCATCATGCGGGAGAACTCCTCGTCGGACATCCCCGCACCGTCGGGGACATCGTGTTGAGCGAAGCAAGCCCTGATCCGCTGGGGTGGCGTGATCGCCTGTGGGTTGTCACGTATGCCGAGGTAGATGGGCTCGATCCAGTTCAGAGTCCCGAGCATGCACCGATTCCCGGTGTCCTGGGGATCTGCGGAGGGATTCTCGTTGACGCTCCCCGGCGATGCGGAGATGATGTACTGGGTGGCCTCGATGGTGACATCCCATCCCTTGTCGGCCATGCATTGGACGTAGAGATCCTGGGTCTCCCGGTACTCTGCGTCGGTAATGACACGGTCGGAGAGAACGTCACGCTCATAGTCCGTCAAGGTGGGATCGGCGAGCGCTTCGTCGATACGGTCCTCCCAGAAAGGGGCGATGCTGGTGGTAGGGGGTGTGGTGCTGCTCGTACACCCTGTGAGGAGGCATGCGAGCATAATCACCGAGAAGGCTGACATGATGGCAGGAACTGCCGTTGAGATGGCTAACCTTCGTTTCATTCTGTCTCCTTCGACATGGCGGGTGAGGTGTCGAATGCGACATCGCGGCAAGGACGCCAATCTCGAACTACCGTTGTCCGTTAGTCTATTGACGCAAGGAAATGGAAATCAAGGATGACGGTTTCACGGCGAAAAGTGGGCGGAAACTTTCGCACCAAAAGGAATCAAAATATCAGAAGGGGAGTGCGAAGGCACAATCGCGACAACGTCGATACGGGGTCGAGGTTCTCTCGCCGTGCGGATGGTTGGCGCTCAACGTGAGGGCGAGCAGCGCCCTCACCCTTTCGGGGGTGTGAACGAGTTCTCGTGCTCCGTCCCCCGCGCTCGCTCCCAGGACTCATGGATCTCACGCTCGGCGTGAGCACGCCCCACCCAGATGGCGCCTTCGACGGACTTCCCGGGTTCCAGGTCCTTGTAGACGGAGAAGAAGTGCTCGATCTCCAGCAGGGTCAGGTCGGGCAGGTCGGTCAGTTCGCGGATGGTCGCTTGGCGCTGGTCGGCGGTGGCGATGCACAGCACTTTGTCGTCTCCGCCCTTCTCGTCGGTCATCCGGAACATGCCGATGGCGCGGCACTGGATCAGGGCGCCGGGGAAGGTGGGTTCTTGGAGGATCACCATGGCGTCCAGCGGGTCGCCGTCTTGGCCGAGGGTTCCTTCGATGAAGCCGTAGTCGTTGGGGTACTGGGTGGACGTGAACAGTGTGCGGTCCAGGCGGATGCGGCCGGTGTGGTGGTCCATCTCGTACTTGTTCTTCGTCCCCTTCGGGATCTCGATGGTCACGTCGAAGCATAGGGCTGGTTCCATGTGCGGGTGCTGGAAATTGACCACGGTGTCTCTCCTTGTGATGACGCGGTGACGATAATCGAGTCTACAGGTTTCCGCGGGCGACGGGGTATCTGAATGTCCTACCAGGGGGCGTGTCGACACGATGCCGGACTGTCGCCTGCGTCGAGTCGGCGCTGGGCATGTCGCGCGTCGTCCAGCTCGTGTTCCTCTGGCGTGACGTGCCGTCAGGGCGATGGGAAAGCACGCCGCGGAGCGCCTGGTGTGATGGATGCGGACGGGCGTGATCGTACGCCACCCGGATCAGGCGGCAGCGGGCAGGGCCCAGGCCTCGTCGGCGGTGATGCTCACCCCTCTCGCGCCGGTACGACGGGTGTACCCGCGCACGGCGAGGACGCGCGCGTGGAACAGGTCGAGCCCGACCTCGTGCTGGGAGTCGGGGAAGAAGGCGCAGTCCACCACGCCCGTGCCGTCGTCCAGGCTGAGGAAGACGACCCGCCTGCCCGAGCGCATGGGCGGGGTCTGGGTGGCGACTCTGACCCCGGCGACCAGGACGCGGCTGTGGTTGCGCACGGCGAGCAGTTGGTCGGCGCGGGTGACGCCCATCTCGTCGAGGCCCTCCTTCCATGGATCGAGGAGGTGCCCGCTGACTTCCAGTCCCAGAAGGGAGGTCTCCGTCGCCAGCGAGGTGGGGTCGGTCCTCGCTTCGTCCCACGCGTTCGGCTCGTACCCCCGCCCCGGCCCGGGAACGTCGCTCGTTTCGTCCCCCTCGTCCCACTGTGGCAAGGGGTCCTGGTCCTCGGGCACGGCGACGCGGGCGGCGGTCATCCGGCGGGTGAGGGCGATGACGGCGCCGCGCTCGTGGCGTGGGCACAACTGGTCGAAGGCGCCCACGGCGGCGAGTTTGAGCGCGGTGGGGCGGTGGGGGCGCGCCCGTTCGAGGAGGTCTGACAAGGAGGAATAGGGTTGATGGGTGGCCAGTCGACGGGCCTCGGCCCCGCTGATCCCGCTGAGTTGGGTGAAGGGGATGCGGATGCCCAGCCCGTTCGGGGTGGGTTCGAGCCGGAACGAGGCGGAGGAGGCGTTCGCGTCCACCCCGAGGAGCGGAATCCCCAGCCGCTTGGCCTCGGCGGCCAGAAGGCGTTGGGGGTACATCCCAGGGTCGTGCTCCAGCAGTCCACACATGAACCCCGCCGTGTGGTGGGTCTTCAGCCAGGCGGACTGGTAGGTGGTGAGGGCGAACGCGACCGCGTGGGCCTTGCAGAAGCCGAAGCTGCCGAACTCGCGCAACACGGTCCAGATCTTCTCGATCTGGACGTCGCTGAACAGGCGGCGTCCCTGGTCCATCCGCTGGGCGGCGCGAGAGCGGAAAGCGGCTTCGATGGCCTCGGCGTCCTCGCCGAGGTGGCGGCGGATCTCGTCGGCTTCCGCCAGGGTGACCCCCATGCAATCGGACAGGATCCTCAGGACGTGCTCGTGGAAGATCACCACCTGATGGGCGTCGGCCAGGAACTCGCGGAACCGCGGGTGCAGGGCGGCTTGGGACCGGAACCCCAGCCGGGAGTCGAGGAAGGGGGTGATCATGTTCCCCTTCATGGGGCCGGGCCGGAACAGGCTGATGTCGGCGACCAGGTCGGTCATCGTCTCCGGCTGGAGTTTGCCGATCAACTCGCGTTGGCCGGGGGATTCGATCTGGAACATGCCCAGGGTGTGGGTGGAGCGGATGGCCTCGAAGGTGGCCGGGTCGTCGTGGGGGATCGCGTCGAGGTCGATCCGTTCCCCGGTGGCCGCCTGGATCTGTTCCAGGGCGTACGCCATCGCGGACTGCATGCGCACGCCCAGGATGTCGAGTTTCAGCAACCCCATGTCGTCCACGTCGTCCTTGTCGTACTGGCTCATCGCCAACCCGAGCCCCGACGGCTGGGTGGGGGTGGTGCTGAGCAGGTTCTCGTCGGAGACGATGACCCCGCACGGGTGCATGGAGACGTGGCGCGGGAGGCGGTCGAGGCGTTCGGCGAGGTCGACCAGGACGCGCAGGCGAGGATCCACGCTGGCTTCGCGGGCCACGGCGTCCAGTTCGGGCCGCTCGGTCAGCGCGCGGGAGATGTCGTGGGCGTTCAACCTCCACAAGGACTTGGCGAAGCGGTCCACGTCCTCGTCGGGCAGGCCGAGGGCGAGCCCCGCGTCGCGTACTGCCGAGCGGGCGCGGTACTGGTTGCGCATCGACAGCAGGACGGTACGGTGGGGGCCGTAACGCTTGGCCACCGCGCGGTCGATGTCGTGACGGCGGGCGGACTCCACGTCCAGGTCGATGTCGGGCAGGGTGGACCGGGCCGAGCCGAGGAACCTCTCGAAGAGCAGATTGTGCTCGATGGGGTCGGCCTGGGAGACGCCTAGGAGGTAGTTGACGAGGCTGCCCGCTCCGGATCCACGGGCCTGCACGCGTACCCCCATCTGACGGATCATGTCCGCGATGTCGGCCACGACCAGGAAATAGGAGGAGAATCCGAAGCCGGCGATGACGTGGAGTTCGTCGTCGAGACGGCTCATCAGGAGGTGTTTCATGTGGGCGGACGGGCTGGGATAGCGGTCGGGCAGGGCCGAGCGGCACCGGTGGGTCAGGACGTCGAGGGGGTCGTCGTTGATGCCGATCACGTCCAATTCGGGGGTCTTCGCCACCCTCCACCGCAGGTCGGCGTCCGCGTCGAGACCGCACCGCTGGGCGAGGGCTTCCGTGTCGTCGAGGAGGCGGGACAGCGCGTCGTCCCCCTGGTCGGCGTGGGCGCACACGTCGGCGCCGACCTGGCGCATCAGGCGAGCGGGCTTGAGCCAGGCCTCGGCGTTGGGCTGGGGTTGGAAGGCGCCCAGGGGGAGGAGGAGGCCCGCCGCGTCGAGCACGTCGGCGGTGACCGCGTCGGCGGGGTCGAGATAGCGCACGGCGTTGGTGAGGACGGCAGGGACCCCTGCTTCGCGGGCGAGGGCGAGCATGGCCGCGGCGTGGGGGACGCTCGCGGGTTCCCCCGGTTTGGCGTAGTGGCACACGATCTCCACCGCGACGGCGCCGGGGAGCAGCCCGGCCCAGGAGGCCAGGAGGGCGCGGGCTCGGCTGGCGTCCCCCGCGAGGACGGCCCGCCCGACGGAGGAGCCGGGGCCGAGGAGGACGGTGACGGGGATATCGCCGCCGCCTGTGAGGATGCCCTGGATCCGGTCGGCGGTGATCATCGCGGCGCGGTTCGTGGACGTGTCGCGGGGCAGGGCGGAGGATGTGGTGGCGGAGGTCCCGGTGGCGGAGGTCCCGGCGTGGGCGGCAGAGATGAGACGGCACAGGCACGCCCAGCCCTGCCCCTGGTTGCGCCCGTGGGCGAGGACGGTGATCTCGGCGCCGCCGTTGGTCAGCAGGTCGGCGCCCACGATGGGCTGGATCCCGGCGGCGAGGCAGGCGCGGATGTGGCGTACGGCCCCGTAGAGCCCGTCTTTGTCGGTCAGGGCCGCTGCGGGGGCGTCGCGGCTGGCGTCCACGAGGGCCTCGGGCCAGGCCGTGCCGTGGTGGGCCGAGAAGCAACTGGCGACATGGAGGTGGGTGAAGGGTTCCATATCGTGTCAGTCGTCGATGTGAGTCAGGCGCCACCACGAGCCGTCCTCGACGGCGAGGTCGGCGTGGATGGATTCCCCGGTGGCGGGATCGACCCCTGTGACGCGCCACATGTGCTGAGTGAGCGCCTGGACCGAGCCGACCAGGGACGCGGACGTCCACCACGGCTCGCGATTGATCCAGGGGACGGGACGCCCGGACACGGCGTACCGGCGGTCGCGCCATTCGAACCGCGTGGGTTCGCCAGCGGTGGACACCCACACGGGCACGAGCTCTCCTAGGTCAGTCATCTCACTCCAATCGAACAAATGTTCGAGCGTCATCTGAGTATAGTCCACCAGATGTGATCACGCAACGCCCTCAGGGCGGGGGCGGTTAGACTGCGGAGCAGGCCACGAGCGACGTGCGAGAGAGGATCGAGATGGATCTGATGCGGGGAAGTGGCCCCCGTGGTCGCGTTGCTGCTGTCGCCCCTGGCGTCGTACATCACGGGAACCTCGATCGATGTCTCGGGCGGTAGTGGGACGAGTTCCTGAGGGTGTCGTGGCGGCGTGTTACGATGAATGAGTCATCATGGTGCTCGCTAGGGATGGTGCCGCTGGCCTATGTAATCTAGTTCTAAGGATCCTGGAATGAGTGTCAAAGTTGTAGCTGACAATTATCTTCGTGCCGATTCCGTCGACGAGTTCATCGTCGCGGCCCGTGAGCTCGTCGCCGAGACCCACGCGAAAGACTGGGGCTGTTTCGCGTACGGCCTCTTCCGTGACACGGCCGACCCCCTGCACCTGACCGTCCTCGAGGAGTGGGAGAACCAGGAGGCCCTGGACGCTCACCTCGCCAGCGAGCATTTCCAGCGGCTCTTCCCCGTCTTCGGCGCGACGGCCGATCCCGCCAAGCCGGGCGTGGTCAGCGTGTACGAGCCGGTGTAGTCGGTCCTCGGTCCCCGGTCCTGGACGCGGGGAGATGAGGGGCGTGGTGCGCGCGCCCTGGTGCCGTGCTGTGTCGTGTCGTGCCGTGTCGTGTCGTGCGCGCGTCGGCGTGGGGCGGCGATCACATCCGGGCCATGATCTGGGTCGGCGTGCGTCCTTGCCTGGTCATCTGGATGATCTGTGTGAGCCGTGGGACGGCATGGGCGAAGAACAGCGCCAGGCCGTCGCATAAATCGTTGTCCCCTTCGCGCGTGCGGTCCTTGGGGCACCCGCCGTTGCACAACGCGAGCCAGTGGCATTGGCGGCAGCGCTCGCCGAGGCAGTCTCGTTTGTTCTGGCCGAAGCGACGTTGGGTCGCCGACTCCACCATGTCCGTCAGGTGGTCGCAGGTGAGGCTGCCCAGTCGGTGGTCGGGGTTCACGTAATGGTCGCAGGAGTACACCGAGCCGTCGGCCTCCACGATCAGCACCTGGCCGCACGTCGGGGCCATCCAGCACACGCCGGCCCCGCCACCCGCCAGGACGCGGGTCAGTTCGGCGAAGAGTTGCACGTCCATACGACCCAGGTCATGGGTCGCCCATTCGTCGAAGATGGCGCACAAGAACCTTCCGTACGCGTCGCCGCGTACGCTGTCCGGGGTCAGCGCCCCCGTCGAGTCGCGACGCACGATCGGGATGAACTGGATCCAGCCGGTGTTGAAGTCGCGCAGGTGGCGGTAGGCGGCCAGGGGATCTTCCGTCGTCGTGGAGGTCACCGTGCAGAGCAGGTCCGGTTGGATCCCATGGGACTGCAGGCGCGTGATGGACTCGGCCACGCTCTGGTAGCTCCCATGGTTATGGGGGTCCGGGCGGTACTGGTCGTGGATGGCGGGGGTGCCGTCGATGCTCAGGCCGACGTCGAACTGATTCGCCGCCAGGAAGGAGCACCACTGGTCGTCCAGGAGCACGCCGTTGGTCTGGAGGTTGTTCCAACACTGCCATCCGGCTGGGAGGTGCTTCTTCTGCATCTCGACGGCGCGACGATAGAAATCCACGCCCGCCAGGGTCGGCTCGCCGCCGTGCCACACGAAGCTCACCACGGGTCCCGGACTGGCGGCGATATAGGAGGAGATGAAGCGTTCGAGCATCTCGTCCGACATACGCGCCCGGCTCGACCCATGGGTCGATAGGTAGTAGCAGTATCCGCATCGCAGATTGCAGTGGGAGCCGACGGGCTTGGCCATGACGGAGAAGGGCCGCGCCGCACGTGCCGAGGGCGTTGCCATCAGGATTGGTCTCGCAGGTGCTGGTCGAAGAACTGCAGGGCTTTGTTCCAGGAGTCCATGGCTTGGGTGGGACGGTACGACTCTCCGGCGTGGTTCCAGATGGCGTGCCCGGCCCCGTCGTACCGATGGAAGACGTACTCCTTGCCGTGCTTGACCAACTCCGCTTCGTGAAGGTCGACCTGCTCCGGCGTGGGGAATTTGTCGTCGTTGCCGAAGATGCCCATCAAGGGGCAGGACAACTGGCTGGTCAGGTCGATCGGGGCGACCGGCTGGGCCTCGCTGAGGTCCTCCTCGGCCATCACCACCCGTCCTCCCCAGCACTCCACAGCGGCATCGAGGCCCTCGACCTGGCATGCGGCGAGGAAGGCGTGGCGCCCGCCCGAGCACATGCCGATCACGCCGACATGGCCGTTGGAGTACGGCAAGCCGGCCAGATAGTCCACGGCGCCTTCGCAGTCGCCCATCACCGACGCGTCCGGGACTCCGCCGGCCTCACGCGCCCGCAGGGCGACCTGATCGGGGCGACCATGTCCGAAGCGTTCATAGATGTCCGGACAGACGACGAGGAAGCCATGCTGGGTGAATCGGCGGGCGACCTCCCGGTTCAGTTCGTCCCACCCCGGCATGTGGGGGATGAGGACGATCCCGGGGTAGGGCCCCTCGCCCAGCGGTCGGGAAAAGTATGCGTGGATTCGGTCGTCGTCGTGCCCGTGCATGGTCACGGTCTCGGCCAGCATGCCTTCGTAGGCGTCAGTATTCAAGTCATTCCACACGATGGTCCTCCTTGTGGGTTCCCTCGATCGGTGCGGACGCTTTCGCGGCGACATCGCCCGCCCCTCTTCATGTGTGTCTCCGGTGCTGTGCCTGGCACCTCGACCATTCCAACTTTAGCCCTCATTGGCGAGTAGGGCGGACATGTGTCGTCTGTGGACCGGGGTGAGCGTGGGGTGCAGGGGTGGCGCGTGGGTACGTGGGGTACGGGTGCGTGGGGTGCGTGGGGTGCGTGGGGTACGGGGGCGTGAACTGTTGGATGGGGTGGGCGTGGGGGCGCGAACCGTGCTTTTTCGGGGAAGAAGGAACGGTTCGCGCCCCCCTGGATTTCGTGGGGGCACGAACCGTGGTTTTTCGGGGAAGAAGGAACGGTTCGCGCCCCCGTGGCGCTCAGTGGCGGGGGCGCGAACCGTCAGACGATGTGGGGGCGGGTCGATAGGGTCACTAGGCGCATCACGCGGTACCTCACACCAGGGTGCGCGGGTACGGGGGCGTGAACTGTTGGATGGGGTGGGCGTGGGGGCGCGAACCGTGCTTTTTCGGGTGGAAAGGAACGGTTCGCGCCCCCGTGGCGCTCAGTGGCGGGGGCACGAACCGTCAGATGATATGGGAGCGACTCCAGGGGGGTCCCTCGGCACGTCACACAGGGGTACGTCCGGCACGTCGTCCGGCACATCGCACCGCACGCCACACCGGACCCCACCCGGCACGTCGCACCAGCACGTCGCACCGGGCGACTCCGCACCCCCACCGGACCTCACACAGTACGGGAGTGGCGCGGCCCTTCGCCGGGCTGCTGGACGTACTGGTCGAAGACCATGGCGATGACGCGGATGAAGATCCGGCCCAAGGTGGTCGACGCGATGGCGTCCTCGCGTGGTTCGAGCAGGCCGTCCCGGCGCAGCGGCTCGAGCTGGGCCAGTTCGGCGGCGAAATGCTGGTCGACATCGATGCCCCAGGTCTGGGAGAACGTCGCTTTGTCGAGGAAGCCGTTGCACAGCAGGTCGGAGATCGCGGCGCGACGGACGATGTCCTCGTCGGTCAGCTCGACTCCGCGCAGGATGGGCAGGCGGTCCTCGCCCATGGCGGCCTCGTACTCATGCAGACCGCGCACGTTCTGGGCGTACGACCGGTTCAACTCGGAGATGCCGGTGATGCCCATGGCGAACAGGTCGGCGCCGCTCTTGGTCGTGTACCCCTGGAAGTTGCGGTGCAGGCTGCCGTCGCGCTGGGCCACGCACAACTCGTCCTCCGGCAGGGCGAAGTGGTCCATGCCGACGTAGACGTACCCGGCCTGGGTCAGGCGCTCCAAGCCGATGCAGAACAACTGGAACTTGTCGGTCCCCAGCGGGATCGTGCCCTCCAGGACCTGCTGCTGCTTCTTGACCCACGGGACATGCCCGTAGCTGAACAGGGCGATGCGTTCGGGGCGCAGCGTGATCACTTGGTCGAGCGTGTGGGTGAAGGTCGCCGGGGTCTGGCCGGGCAGGCCGTAGATGAGGTCGAAGTTCAACGAGTTGAAGCCCCGTTCGCGGCAGGCGTTCACCAGGTCGGTGACCATCTCGACCGGCTGGATGCGGTGGATGGCTTTCTGGACGTCCGGGTCGAAGTCCTGCACCCCCAACGACAGGCGGTTGAATCCGAGCGCCTTGAGCGCGTCGAGGTGCTCGAGGGTGGTCACGCGCGGATCGAGCTCCACGCCGATCTCCGCGTCCTCGGCGAAGGTCACGCGCTCCCGGGTGTAGGTGAACAAGTCCGTGAGCTGGGCGGGGGAGAAGTACGTCGGCGTGCCGCCGCCCCAGTGGAACTGCACGGTGGGGCGCGACGGGTCGAGCATGCCCGTGATCTTGTCGATCTCGGCCTTCAGCATGGGCAGGTACGACGCGGCGCCGTCGTGATTGGACCGCACGATCACATTGCAGCCGCAGAACAGGCACATGGACTCGCAGAAGGGGAGGTGCATGTACAGCGACACGGGGCGGTCGGACTGGTTGGATTCGGCGATGACTCGGCGGTAGTCGGCTTCGCCGAAGGAGTCGTTCCACCACGGCGAGGTCGGGTAGCTCGTGTAACGCGGAGCGTTGACGTTATAGCGTTCGAGGAGTTCCTCGGTGACGTCGATGGTCTCGCCTGGTAAGTGAATGGTGACGGTCATGCCTATGCTTTCGTTGTTTGTGTCGTGGGGTGAGCCACGTCCACTAGTGTAGCCGTGGGCCAAGAATCCTGCTCGTCGGAGCGGGTGGAGCGTGACACGCTGCGGGGACGAGCCCTCCTGCCGGGTTGTGATCCTGCTCCGTGTATGGGGATGTACGGCGAGGGCCGCCCCGCGACGCGAGGGCCGTTCGGGCGTCGTCGGTGAGTATGTTCAGGGGCTTTACGAAATTCTGAATAAGTGATATATTTTAAGAGATGGGCGTACGGGGCCATCAACCTCTCTGGGGAACAGGTGTGGAATGAAACGTCAATGCTGCACGGTTGTCGATTGTCGTATGGCAACGTCGACGAGACTGGTGTCGCGTCGCGAGGGTCCCGAGTCTCGGCGCCACCCCACAGTCGCAGGGGTCCCTTCCCGTCTCGGGGAGTCCCCCTGGGACAGGTGGCACAAACATCGTAGGTGACTGGAACGTGTCGGGCCCCCTCGTACCTCCCTAGCCGAGTCGCCCAGCGTTCCACCTCCACCACCGGCAGACTCTGCCATCCCGTCCTAATCCGGGACAACGGGGAGTCCGCAGCCGAAGTCGGTGGGGCTCGCGGTTGAGAATATCCTGTGGGCCCCGCCGCTTCTCAGCCTGGGCGGGGCCCGGGCCACGTCCCCCCTGCTCCACGACCCGGCACGTCTTGAGATGTGGCATATCACGAAGGAGTGATCCCACGTAGTAATGTTTCGGTCAATTGGAGCGAAGGAGGCCTCGCCATGGGTGCTGAACACGACGACACGTCCGACGCCGGGCGGGTGATTCGACCGACCGCCGACGGGATCGAAAAAGAGGAGTTGAAGCCTGGTCTGAAGAACAGGCACATCCAGATGATCGCCATCGGAGGGGCGATCGGCGTGGGTTTGTTCTACGGGTCGTCGTACGCCATCCAATTGGCTGGCCCCGCCGTCGTCCTGTCGTACCTGATCGTGGGGGCGTTCATCTACTTCGTGATGCGCGCGAATAGCGAACTGGCCGTCGAGGAGCCGGTGTCCGGGGCGTACGCGTCCTTCGCCGGACGGTACATCAGCCGGTACTGGGGCTTCTTCATGGGATGGAACGTGGTGTTCATCTTCACCGTGGGCCAGGGCGCGGAGTTCGCCGCCTTCGGGCACTACGTCCAGTACTGGTTCGGCGGCGTGCCGATCTGGGTGTCGGCCGTGCTGGCCGTGGCCGTGGTCTCGGTGTCGAACATCGTCGCCGTGGCCCTGTACGGCGAGGTGGAGTTCTGGCTGGCCATCGTCAAGGTCACGGCCATCATCGCCATGATCGTGCTCGGCGTGATCATCATGTTCACAGGGCTCGGGGCCGCCGGACACCTGGTCGGCATGGCCAACCTCACTGGGCACGGCGGCTTCTTCGCGCAGGGCGTGATGGGCCTGCTCATGTCCTTCGTGCTGGCCGCGTTCTCCTTCGGCGGCATCGAGTCCCTGAGCAACACCGCCGCCGAGACCGTGGACGTGAAGAGGACCATCCCACGCGCCACCAACTCGTTGTTCATCCGCATCCTGATCTTCTACGTCGGCGCCATGCTCGTGATGGTCACCTTGTTCCCCTGGGACGAGATCGGCACGGACAACAGCCCCTTCGTGGAAGTCTTCTCGCGCGTTGGCATCCCCGCGGCGGGCTCGGTCATCAACTTCGTCGTCATCACGGCGGCCCTGTCCGCGATCAACTCCGGGATCTACGTCACCAGCCGCATGTTGTACAACCAGGCGGTCAAGGGCAACGCGCCGTCGTACTTCAAGAAGGTCAACAAGCGGGCCGTGCCCGTACGGGCGACCGTCGCCATCCTCGTCGCCAACGTGGCCGTCGCTGTGGTGAACGCGGTGGTCCCCGAGCAGGCGTTCAATCTCTTCTCCTCGGTCACCACCCTGGGCCTCGTGTCGATCTGGGCCACGATCCTGCTGTCGCAACTGCGATTCCGCAGGAAGCGGATGCGCGAGGGCACCGCCGACCAGATCCTGTACAAGACCCCCTGGTGGCCCTGGTCGAGCTACATCTCCTTGGCTTTCCTGGCGCTGGTCGTCGTGATGATCGGGTTCATCCCCGACATGCGCAGCGCCCTCTGGATCGAGCCGATCTGGATCATCGTGGTGTACGTGCTGTACCGGATCGTCATCCGTCGACGCACGCGAACAAGCCACCAGCCGGGGGACAGCGAGTAAACACTGTCGCGTGGGGCGTCCCTTGTGCGGTGGCGTGGGCACTGCCTGTCAGATCAGGGGTACGACCCAGTGTTGATCGTCGGGTGTCAGGGTGAGGCGAATTGTCGTGTCGAGGGTGACGAGTCGGGCTTTGTGGGCGGCTGCGAGGTTGACCAGATGCATGTCGGTGACCTGGCGGTGGCCCACGAGACCGACGAGATCGATCGACGCGTCGGCGAGTGATGAGTCGTCTGGGAGGAATTCCGCACGTGGATCGGCTTTCAGCGAGCGTAGGGAGGCCAGGGCATCCTTGGTGTGGATCTCGGTTGCCATGACGGTCGGGTTGAGCGCTATGCGCAGGAGCCCGGACTCGGTGATGGGTGTGGTCGCGTATCGACGTGTGTCTGTGAACCACTGATGCGCGATCTCGTGGTACATGTGACCGGGGTGGAGTAGCGCCACCAGCACATTGACATCGGGCAGGTCGAGGTCACTCATCGAGGAGCGCCTCAGCGACCATCTCGTTGGTCACGATGTGGCCGGGTGCGCATGGGAGTAGTACGAGGCCATCGGCTGGCGGGGGTGGCGTGTCCGCCTGCAATCCGAGGAGAGCCAATTCGGAGACCGCCTCGCCGAGGCTACGGGAGCGGCCTTCGTGGACGCGCGCTCGTGCGACGGCCAGGACTCGGGGGTGGATCTCTAACGTGGTCCTCATGTCTTAAGGATATCACGCATCAAACATCACGCATCATCGTATGGCCAGTCGATCTTCAAAATCGTGACTGAACATCCTTCAAAATCGTGATTGAAATGTCTTCAAAATCGTGATTTGGCTAATAGCAGCATCCCGATGTCGGGGAGGTCGACAAGGTAGATGACCTTCGCCTCTTCGCTTTCGAGCACGATGTCTCTGTGGTGATGCGGCTATCCATTCTTGCTGAATGGGAAAGTTTAGGCCTCAAACATTTCGACATTGGAAATCTCGATGTATAATCGCTGTCATGACGACAATTGAGAGTCGCGTCCGCGACAGGATTGATAAGTCGGGTATGACTCAGGCGAAGGTTGCCAGGGCGGTTGGCTTGACTGAGGTCCAGTTGTCCAAGTCGCTTCGCGGGTCTCGCCAGTTTTCGGCGGCCGAGGTTGCCGGCTTGGCTGCGGAACTGGGTGTGTCTATGCATTGGCTTGTCACAGGCGACGAGGATCCCATGCTCATTCAGATTGCGGCTCGACATGTGTTCGAAGGTTTCACGGAAGGGTATCGTGCGGTGAGCGCGAAAGATGATTCTCAGCTGCTTAACGATATCTCGTTGCTGTATCGACAGGCATACGGTTCATGAGTCGCCAACCCGTACTAGGCCTTTCCGCAAGAGATATGCGGTCATATCTGGGCAATGATCTGTCTGGTGACCTGGCCGATCGCTGCAATGAGCGGCTGAATGTAGACGTTGTCGTGGTTGATCTTGCGGGTGACGGCTACACGCTGCAGGTGGGGGGGCACTTTGTCATTGTGGTCAGTAAGACGGGGAGCTGGTTTCGTCAAAACTTCTCGATCGCCCACGAGTTGGCTCATGTGGCGCAAGGGACGATGAGCGACCAGATAGTCAATGCGGAGGATCCTTCTGAAACCGCCGCCAATGCTTTCGCGGCAGAACTGCTGATGCCTGAGTCGCAGATCCGATCATTGAATTGGGTGGATATCGAGCTGCCTGTTCTGGCGCAGCACGTGTGGCAGTGGGGGGTGTCGACGAAGTCTCTGGCGGTAAGGCTCCAGAGTCTTCACATGACTCCTGCCAGTGGGGTGATGGCGGCGCTACAGGCCACCACCCAGGCCTTCTTGCGTGCGTACTGGGCCATGCCCCCTGGGCCAGACCTCATCACGCGACGGATGGAGAGATCTGCGCAACGACGGTTCCCAACTTCGTTGATGAGTGATCTCGAGGCAGCCGTGGTTGCTGGCCGGGCGCCCCTCGCGTCTCTGGCTTTTACGCTGGGTGTGGACGAAAACCAACTAGAGATCGAACCATCCTCTCTGGCCGATCCCGCCAGAGATATCTCCTTCCTGGATGGGCTTGTCTAAGGCATGGCCACCTACTTCTTTCCCGATAACACAGTCCTGATTAATTTCACCATTCTCGATCGTCGGGACATACTGACGTGGTTCACGCGTAATTCAGGCATGTGGACGCTTAGCATTGCACGCGAGTGTGAGAACAGTGCCCAGCAGCCGGGGCTGGAGAAGATGCGGTGGTGGAACGGTCTTTTCGGTGATCCCCTCGCACCGACCCCGGCTGAGATGGTTGATGCCCGAACGATTGCCGCACAGATGCAGTCCCCCGGTGAGTATGCTCCAACTGCTCATATGGGCGAGGCTGAGACAATCGCTATTATTCTTCGACGTCGGATTCAGGCAGTCTTCTTGACTGATGATCATGCCGCCGCTCGCCGTGCCGCCTCCGAGTCTCACATTGATGTCGCCAGTACCACGAAAGTGCTCGCTCTTGCCGAGGTGGCCAATAAGGTGCGGCATGATGAAGCGCGAGATTGTCTCGCGACCCTTCTCAATGAAGAGAGGGTCTTGGGAAATCCCCCTTCCATCCAGGGTTACGATCACTATGTGGATGATCTGAAACGGGAGATGAGTCGGTTGGCTTCATAAGCCGACCCCGGTCGCGTTATGTGTCCTCTCACCGCCTTGACCGAGCACCCTGTACAGAGCCTTCCGTCGGGTGAGGGTGGAAGGGCGTCACCGTGACAACTCACCCGGGCATCGTCTGACGTCGAAGATCAGGTCGACGAGGCTGGGGTGGAAAGGACAGAACTGTCCCTGATCCATGAGGGTGAGGATCTCCTGGCGGGTCGACCAGCGGACGGCTTGGACCTCCTCGGTCTGCAACACCAGGCGGGCGGGATCGATGCCGGGGAGGTCGACGAGGTAGATGTCGAGGAACGCGGTCGGTCGGGTGAGGCTGATGTGTGGGCTCTGGCGGGAGAAGTCCACGAGCAGTCCGACCTCCTCGGCCAGTTCTCGCGACGCGGCTTGCTGGGAGGTCTCGCCCGCCAGCGCGGATCCGCCGGCTGTCAGATCCCACAGTCCGGGACAGATGGCCTTCGCGGCGGAACGTTGCTGGATCAGCACGGCCGGATCGTCGCCCACCGGGTCGAACACGACCACCATCACGATGCGATGGAACTCGCCTGCCCGCAGGTACGCCTCGGGGTCGCCGCCGTCCGCGTTGCGGGCGACCACCCGTCCCGTCGGGCTGCCGTCCACGTCGAGGACATCCCATACCTCCGCGTCCTCGGTGGGCGTGGACGTGTCGCATGCTTGCGGTTCGGACTGGGCCTGAGCCACTAGTTCTGCTCTCACACTCTCACTGTAGTGGGAATCGGGACCGGCCCATGTCATGGCCGAGGGAGCACAAAGATCGGGGCATTTACTGGCATGAAGTGGTTAAAGATGCCGCCATCTTTGTGTGGCGACGGCCGTGCGGATGTCTCTGGCTCCGTTCGCGAGCCATCCGGGGCTGATCGACCTTCCGCTCTACGCTGCCGGTCAGATTGCGAGTCTGGGCTAGATCGGCCACCGATGCCTGCCACCCCTGACTGGTTGTCCGGACGTGCACGGCTTGTCGGGAGATCAATCGAGGTGGAAGGATGGACGGGCACGAACAGCCCACGAGAGGTGGCCCCATGATGACGAATCTCTTCTCCTTGCAGGTGGACGGGTGCCGCCTGCCCGATTTTCCGCGCATCACGGATGACGACTGGCAGCCCGCCTTCGACCGTGCCATGGCGGCGCAGAAGGAGGCGCTCGAACAGATCGCCACCGACGAGTCCCCGGCGACCGTCGACCTGATCCGGCGATGGGAATTGTCGGGCGTCGACCTCACCACCGTCTCCAACGCCTTCTGGACGGCCAAAGACGCGGACACCAGCGAGCAGCGGGACGAGATCGAAGCCGTCGTGTCCCCGCAACTGACTCGTCACGCCGACTCCATCCAGTTGGACAGGCGTCTCTACGACCGGCTGGTGGAACTGCAGAGGCGCATCGACGACGGCGAGGTCACCGCCGACGCACAAGACGCCTGGTGGCTCAGCGAGGAACTACGGGGTTTCCGACGGGCGGGAGTCGCCCTGTCCGCGACCGACCAGGAGCGTCTGCGGGCGATCAACGAGCAGATCGCGACGCTCGAGGCCGCGTACTCCTCCCTGGTGGTGAAGGGACGTGCCCGCGCGGCCGTCCACATCACCGACCTGGCTCGTCTGGCCGGCCTGAACGCCGACCAACTGACCGCCGCCAAGAGCGCCGCCGACACGCGTGGTCTCGACGGATGGGTCATCGAACTGGTGAACACCACCCGCCAACCCATCCTGGCCAGCCTGGACGACCGGGACACGCGCCGGGAGGTCTTCGAGGCGTCGATCGGGCGCGGGCGGTCCGGTGAGGGGGATGTGCGCGACACGATCCTCTCGCTGGCCAGGCTCCGGGACGAGAAGGCCCGGTTGCTCGGCTTCGACCATTACGCCGCTTATGTGGCCGACGACGGCTGCGCCAAGACGACGAGCAACGTCATGGCCCTGTTGACGAAGGCGGCGGCGGCCGCAACGGCCAACGCCCAGCGTGAAGCGGCCCAGCTCCAGGAGCAGTTGGACGAGTGGGTTCCGGGGGCGACCCTCCAGCCCTGGGACTGGCAGTGGCTGGCCGAGAAGACGCGCAAGGCGCAGTTCGACCTCGACGATGCGGCGCTGGCGCCGTACCTACGCTTCGAGACAGTGCTGGAGAAGGGGGTCTTCGCAGCCGCCCACAGGCTGTACGGCCTGACCTTCCACCGCCGTGACGACATCGCAGGGTACACGCCCGAGTGCGTCACCTACGAGGTGCGAGACGCCAGCACGAGCGTGGCGCCGATGGGCATGATCCAGATCGATGCGTACGCCCGTCCCTCCAAGCAGGGCGGCGCCTGGATGACCTCCCTGACCGAGCAAGGGCTGCTGACCGGTGATCGTCCGGTCGTCACCAACAACCTCAATCACTCCCGCCCCGCGCCCGGACAGCCGTCCCTCATCACCTGGGATCAGGTGACCACCGTCTTCCATGAGTTCGGCCACGCCCTGCACGCCCTCCTGGCGCACACCCGCTATCCCAGCATGTCCGGGACGAACACGCCACAGGACTTCGTCGAGTTCCCCAGCCAGGTCAACGAGATGTGGGCCTGGGGCCCGTCCGTCATCGCCGGTTTCGCCCGTCACGTCGACACCGACGAGCCGATGCCGCCGCAGGTGCTGGACACGCTGCTCGCGGCACGCAGCTTCGGGCAGGGGTACGACGCGGTCGAGACCTTCGCCGCCATGCTCCTCGACCAGGTCTGGCATCAGACGGGCGCGGCCGACCTGCCGACCAGCGTCGACGGGATCGACGCCTTCGAGCGCGAGGCGCTGGCCCGCTTCGGCATGGACGTCCCGCTGATCCCGCCGCGCTACCGCAGCTGCTACTTCTCCCATATCTGGGGCCCGGGGTACGCGGCTGGCTACTACGGATATCTGTGGGCCGAAGTGATGGACGCCGACACGGTGGCATGGTTCGGTGAGAATGGCGGCTTGACCAGGGAGAATGGTGACTGGTTCGCCCGGGAGGTGCTGTCGCGCGGCGGCAGTGAGGACGTCATGGAGGCGTACCGACGCTTCCGCGGCGCCGATCCCGATCCCATCCACCTCTTCCGCCGTCGCGGGTTGGTCTGATCTCTGTCCTCTGGCTCGCCTCTGACGGGGAGGAGCCCCGCTCCTGTGGCCGCCGTGTCTAGGCCACGAGTCTAGAGGGAACCGGCAAAGGATGTCCTCACTGGAATCGGTTTGACACGACCGGCCCGCCGGGATAGAACCGGCCCCTCGGGCCTGGCAGCGCACCGCAGGTCGCCCCGGCGTCACGCAAGGCGGTCACGAGGCGAGAGCATCGATCCACCTCGACGTCCACGGCGTCCACGTCCACCGGGACGGCCATCAGTTCCTGGGCGATGACCGCGGGATCGCGGGTGTCGGCGGGGGTCCGGGTGGCCTCGCGCTTGGCTGTGGGGTCGGAGGCGTTGGGTATGACGATCTGCTCGCCCCACGGGGGGATCACGAATTGCGTCTCCGCGGCCGCGATGTCGGGGGCGGACGAGGCGCCCTGGGTCCAGTTCAGGTGGTGGGCGTACAGGATGGCACGGTGGTCGTCGGCCACGGCGCCCATGAATGCCGGGTCGCCGCCCGGCCACATGTAGGCGACGATCAGGTCGTCGTCAGCACGACTGGCCGATCCGTCCACCACTGTGTCGATGCCGAGCGTGCTCGCGACGGCATGGGCGAGGATCTCCGAATCGCGGTCGGGGGCGAAGGCCACCCTCGTGGGCTGGCGCTTCAGCGCCGTCAGCACCCCTTGGAGGACGCTCAGCCTGTGGGCGATCTGGTCGGGAGTCTCCTGCGCGAAAGCCCAGCGACCGTGCATGGCATCCTCGCCCACGTCGCCGCACGTCAACAGCACGATGCCGTTCAACACCAGTTCCCAGTCCGGGAGCTGCGGGTCAGCGATAGACGGTGTGATGGCGTCGTACCGGGCCACCCGGGCACGGGCCGTACGGGCCATCAACTCCGGCTCTCCGTGCGTGCGCGACAACGTCGGCAGGAGATCGCGAGTCGTCTCAAGATCGCCGCACATGGCGGCGTCATGCGCGAGGAGGTATCGGCCCGGCCCGATCTGCTCCAAGGCCCACTGGTTGTCCCGCAGCAGGTCGGCGGCCAGGCCGTACGCCCAGCAGGCGTTCAATGCCGCCGCGAGCTCGGTGAGGAGCCGACCATTCATGGGATTGATGTGCAGGGCGCTGGCCAGGATCGGCACCGCCACCTCGTTCAAGCCGATGTCCACCAGTTCGTACCCAGCCCGGTACAGGGCGTCCGCGTCAGTGGTGTCCGTACCGGCCCGGCGCACAGAGCTGAGCGCCTGCTCGAAGTCGAAGGGCTCCAGGATCTCCGCGATCTGCTCCAGGAGCTGGACTAGATCCGAGTCGGGCAAGGGCTGCGTGCTCAACGGCCGGGCGGCACGCAAGTCGCGCATCCGGTTCTGGGCTTCAGATTGGCTCAGTGTCATGCCCCAATTCTGACAGGGTGATACGTCACATGCCCAATGAGGAAAGCCCTCCCGCGTACTCTCATACTAGATTGTGACTTAGTGATTAGTTAGTTACACATTTGTATGTGGAGCGAGGCGTACCTTTCGTCTTCGGACGTGTCGCAGAGCATGATCATTTTTCGACTGTGATATCGCCCACGGCGGTGTCGAGTTCCTCGACCCCGTGTTCAAGCATTGGCTGGCGACGAGGTACTTCACATGATCAGGCGGTGTGTCGGGAAGCTAGAGTGGGTCTAGCAGTCGGGTATGGAAGGTGGACGTGTCATGGCCATTGGATTTCTCGTGGCCTATGTCCTCCTCTCGGCGGCGCACGTGTACGCCCGGTTCAGCGGCGCGGCGAGGGTGCGCATGCTCACGAAACCCCTGCTTCTGCCTGTGCTGCTCGTCGCTTATCTGTGGTCGGGGACGGGGACGGTCTCCATCGCCGTGGTGGCCGCCTTGGTGTTCGGGACCCTGGGGGACGTGCTGTTGATGGGAACCTCGACGGGCCGACGATTCGTGGTCGGCGGGGTCTGCTTCTTCCTGGGACATGTGGCGTACATCGTCGCCTTCGCTGGTGACATCCGACTGGTCGGGGCCACCGCGTGGACGCTGCTCGCAGCCGTGGCGTACCTCGCAGCCGGGGTGGTGTTCTATCGAGCCATGCGTCCCGGCCTCGGGTCGCTGAAGGGGCTCGCCATCGGGTACCTCATCGGGTTGTCGGCCATGAGCCTCACCGCTGCGCTGAGATATGCCACCCTGGGGTCGCCGTCCGCCCTGCTGGTCCTCATCGGCAGCCTGGTCTTCATCCTCTCCGACGCGCTGCTCATGGTTGACGAGTTCCATCACAGGCTGTCGCATGACGGGTTTGTCGTGATGCTGACGTATTGCCTGGCCCAGGGCCTGATCATCGGCGGGTTGATGCTCGTCTGAGTGGACGGTGGTATCAGTCGCAGGGGGGCGACGGCTAGCATGGTGGGGGAGATGGAGGAACCTATGATCGCTGGCCATGGTGGGGGGTCGGGGGCGTCCCGACGCCGTACGAGAGTCCTGGCGAGCGTGGTGCTTGCCCTCGGCACGGCGGGACTGGGGGCGTGCGCAACGCCTGGCTCGGACGAACTCGGCGCCATCTCGGCCATCACCTACCAGTCACAGGGGGCCGGGGGAGGAACGGCGATGCTTCAAGGTCTTCTCGGGGTCGTGGACCACTGCTTGGTGGTGGAACCGGCGGATGGTTTCGCCGTCGTGTACTGGCCGTCCACCAGTCTGGTCGTCACGGCGCCGGATGTGGTCACTGTGTTCGGCAAGGCGTACCGCCTGGGCGAGGTCATCGATCTGCGGGGAGACTATACGGCGGCCGCCGGAGCGGTCGTCCCGAGCGCATGCCAAGACGCCCAGGCGACAGCGACCATGGAGTTCACCGTGGCGCAGCGATGATGGTGGCGTGTCCGCGGCACCGTGGACAGGCTACGTGCGGTCGTCCGCCAGGATGGCCCACATCGAGGCGTCCTTGATGCCACGGTAGGAGCGCTGCCTGGAGCGTAGAACACCCTCGTGCCGCATGCCGCACTTGGCCATCACCCGCCCCGAGGCGACGTTCTCGGGGTCGTGGATGGCTTCGACGCGGTTGGCGCCCACCTGGTCGACGAGGAAGGCGATCACGGCGCCGAGCGCTTCGCTGGTGTACCCGAGGTTCCACCATGGACGCCCGATGCAATAGCCGACTTCCACCATGTCTATGGCCTCGTCAGTGTCGACCACGCCGAGGGAGCCGATGGGTGTGGCATCGGCGGCCAGTTCGATGATCCAGTGGTACGAGGCAGGGCTGTCATAGGAGGCCACGACCTGGGCCACGTACTCACGGAGCGGTTCCTTGTCCGTGTACGCCGGCCAGGTGAGGAATGCGGTCACCTCGGGGTCGGATGCCCAGTTGGCGTACATGGCGTCGACGTCGTCCACGCTGAATCTGCGGAGGCGTAGGCGAGGGGTGGTCAGCACCTGCGTGCCGAGGTGGGTCAGTGTCATGGGGGCAGTCTACAGGCGGTACGGCGGCGCGATCGGGCAATTCACATTCGTAGATGGGTGGGGCCTCGTCACGCTGCCGGTCGCAGGAAGATGTCCAACCATTGCTGCACCTCGGCGAAGGTGTCGGCATCGACGCGCGCGCCCGACCGTGTGATGCGCCCACGAGGAATCGTCCGCGGCTGTTCCGTGACGATCCATGAGGGCTCCGGTAGCGCTGCAGTGGGTGGCACGGGGACATGATTGGGCCAGCCACGATCCACGGTGGTGATCGGCAGGACGATCACCAGGTCTGTCACCAGGGACAAGTAGTCGTCGGTGGCGATCACGAGGACTGGTCGATGTCCGGCGTACTCCTTGCCGAGGACGGGATCGAGCGTGGCCCAGGCCACCATCCCCTGGGCGAGTCGTGGCACGGTGTTCATCGGGCGTCCGCCAGGGACGTGGACTCCCACGCGGCCGACTCAGCCAGCCATGATGCCCGGTGTTCTGGTGGGGTGGCGGCGATAGCCTGGCGCATCGATTCGACTCTGCGTTGGCGTTCCTCCAAGCGCAGCAGGTAATCGAGGTAGTCGTTGATCGATCGATAGTCCTTGGCGCCAGCTTTCAGCTTACGGTGTGTGGATTGCGACACCTTGATACTGGTGGATGCTTCAGGTATAAGAACTGGCATATGATAAGTATACGAGTCGTATACGTGAAGTCCACTCTTGGATGCGCCCACGGATCCTGGTCTTCCGGCGGTAAGCCATCGGCGACAGCGGCTAGGGATGTCACATGTCCGTCGCCGAATTGCGCTTGAGGTCGGTGCGAACAATGGGGCATGTTAATGGAGTGATCCTCTCATTCCACTAACATGCGAGTGCCCGGACGCTCTGGGGGAATTCACTGTGAACCCGCCTGGTGTGGTGGGTGTCGGTTACTTCAAGCGTCACCTTCCTGGGCAGGTCTCGGTTGTTTTGACCACGGTAAGGGTAATCGGCTTGGTCGAACTGGTGGTGTTACCGGCGATGGGGTCTTGAGAACAGACCAACCAGTTGCTCTCGATCATAATCGCCCTGTCGCCAATAGCGTCTTCTGGTGTGACGATGATGGCTCCTGCGGTCTCGAGCAATGATCTGGCCTTAGCTACACCAACACCTACCACGCTGGGAACCACAAACGAGACGCCCTCAATGGCACCTCCCGGACAAGTCTCCATTGTCTTAACCACTGCAAGGTTAATCGGGTTAGCCGAACTGATGGTACTGCCGGCGGCTGGGTCTTGGCCGCAGACATACCAGTTGCTCTCGATCATAATCGCCCTGTCGCCAATAGCGTCTACTGGTGTGACAATGGTGGCTCCGGCTGTCGAAAGCATGGCTCTGGCATTGGCTGCACTAACACCCACCACGTTGGGAACCACCACCGACACAGCCACTGGCGTGGGTGTAGGAGTAGGCGTTGGTGTCGGCATGGTTGCTGAGGGTGCTGCCCAAGTTGGCGCAGGGATGAATGTCCTTGAAGGCATGGGTTCAGTCGATGAACACGCGGTGAGCATGAGGACAAGCAAGGAGGCAGCGAGGATGCGGGGAATTCTGTGCATCTGATGATTCTAGATGGTGCAAGAATTGAAAACAAGGAACGAAATCAGTTTCAAGAAACGCGTATTGATGGATGTGTAACTCACGGAGGCGAAGAACGATAGACCTGCGACATGCGGGCGAGATGAGATTGTAGTGAGGCGATAGTGATAGGAGGTCCACGCAGCATAGTCGGCGAAGTGGACGCGAGAAAATCAGAAGGTCGAGCCAAGATCATCGGCAAGCAGCATCAGCAGCAACTCATCGGGCGTCATGACGCTCAAGCCGAGTCCATGGCGGTGATCCTGCGTCGGATGCGATCTTCACCAAGTCCAGGCAGGCTTTCGACAGATGGCCCGGAGTGGGCAAAGCTCGTCACTGGGGGCGTCCGGGAGCCGGGTTAATTGATCACCTCGCCCGTGACGTGCAATGGCGCCCACGTGCGATACCACCGCGTGGGGTTGCCCGGGAACTTCTGGTCCGTCAGGTTTGGGTCGTCCTCGATCGGGCCGCTGGGCTCGACGATTAGGCTGACCCGTCGACTGCTGCACCGCCGTCGGCCACGCCCGGCTGGACCACGAGCAGACCGACCTGGTTGCAAGCGTCAATCATTCTCGAGTCGTAGGTGACCACGCAGTCGACGCCGACGCTGAGCGCACATTGGATGTGCAATGCGTCGAGGCTCCGTAGCATTTTTCCTGGAAGGATGCCGGCCAATGTGTAGTCGGTGTCCTCGAATGGGTACAGCGTGATTCTGTCCAGCGCGGCACTCACGGTGGTTTGCGGAATATCGGCTCTCACCGCCATTCGGCGCAATTCAGTCTCTAGCAGCATGGAGCCGACAAGTTCCACGTCGGACCGATTCGCAAAGGTTCGCATCGCCTCAGTCTCTGCCTCGGCCTGAACCAGTTTCCCGGCCGCGGATGTGTCGAGAAATGCCCTCACCTGTCGCCTCGCTGATAGTCAAGGTTTTCTTGTACCGACATGTCGCGAACAGCAAGTGGCAATGAGTCCCATCCACCATGGCGACGTGCCGGGCGGGCAGGTACGCGATGAGTGCGCGGCATGGCAGGCGTCGCTATCGAGGACAGCATCGCGACCTTTTCACCCCTTATTGTCACGAGAAATGTTTCACCGAGTTGGGCTCGCCGTAAAATGGCGCCGCTATCATTTCGCAAATCACGCTGTGCGATAACAACAGGCTCAGATGATGTAGCAGTCATGTAGCCAAACGTAGCATCGTGATGGATGGGTGTCAACCACTCTGGAACACCAGGCGACCAGCGGGGATCCAGCCATCGGGGCGTCCGGGAACCGGGCTAATTGATCGCCTCGATGCCGGCTTCCTTGGCCTTCGCCATGCTCTCACGCCTCTTCTTCAGCATCTCTGGCGAGTGGGGTTGCCAGTCCGTCACCTCGCCCGTGACGCGCAACGGCGCCCGCGTGCGATACGACCGCGTGGGGTTGCCCGGGAACTTCTGATCCGTCAGGTTTGGGTCGTCGTCCATCGGGCCGGTGGGCTCGACGATATAGACGTGCGGCGCCCCCTCTCCGACGGCCATCTCGGCCGCCAGCACCGCCGCGTCCTGGAACGCCGTCAGGTAGACGAAGTTGGCCACGACGCCCTGCCCGTAATTGGACGAGAACCCGGGCTCGATCAAGTCGCCGACATCGAGCGTCGCTTTCGTCCCGTGGTACAGCGGCCCTTCGTCCTGGACGTCGTACCGCACCCCGACGGGAGTGAACGGTGCAGGCACCTTGCCCAACAGTCCTTCGCCACCGGCCTTCAGTTCCTCCCACGCTTTGCTGAACCCCGTGTGATCCTCTGGCATGGTGGACATGCTATCACTGTGGCAAACGCTGATGGGTTGGCAGGAGTCCAGTCAGACGGCTTTCTCGCTGAGCGCCCATAGGCGCCCAGCCTTGTCGGGGTCGACTGCCCAGGGCATCACGCCGCTGCCCGAAGCCGGATCATCAATGACTGGCGCCACATGGCAGTCCTCGCAATAGGCGCCGCCTTGGCCGTCAAGGTCGGGCATGAGTGCCGCCCATAGCACCGACCCGGCGCCTTGCGCGGGAGTTTTCAGCAGATCGCCCGGCCCGTGGACCTGCCGCACCGCACGCCGTGCCAGATCGGCCACGCCGATGCCGCCAACCGTGCTCAGGACACGGCGCGCCAGCACCGGCGCCTTGCTCAGGCCCAGGTTCGTCCCGGGAATGAGGCCGGGATGCACAGCGAAAGCCCTCACTCCGTCGCCCTGGTGACGACGGTCGAACTCGACCGCCGTCAACGCGTTGGCCGTCTTCGACTGCGCATAGGCCAGCATCGGCACATAGGGCGTCGTCAGCCAATCCGGGTCGTCAAAGTGAACACCGCCCAACCGCTGGGCTCGCGACGACACCAACACCAGCCGGGGGTGGCCGTCGCTGGCCGTCAGCGGTCCGACAAGCCCGCATGCCAACTGGAAATGGCCCAGGTGGTTCGTCGACCACTGGGACTCGTGGCCGCGCGAATCGCGCCGCAGCGGCGGCGCCATGATTCCGGCACTGCCGATGAGATAGTCCAACCGGTCATGTGTGCTGGTGAACCACTCGACGAAGTCGCCGACACTTGCGGCATCCATCAAGTCCATCGGCCGTATGACGACCCCAGGCATCCCGGCGAGGGCCGACGTCGCCCGGGCCACGTCGCGGGCTGGGGCGATGACGCTGACGCCCGCCTCGGCCAGGGCTCGAACGCACCTCAACCCGATGCCAGAATACCCGCCCGTCACCACGGCCGTCCGCCCCGTCAATCGATCTGGCGCGTTCTTCGCCACCCATTGGGCGATCTGCGACGCCGTCGTCGTTCGTCCCCACTGCTTATCCATGGCAGCAATTGTACTGCTCTTGACGGTCGTGAGACGCAGTCGAAACGCGGCCCTGCATCTTGAGGTTCGACGCCCGCCAGCACTGCACCGGGGTACGAACGAGTAGGAGCGTCACCGGTCTATACTTACAGATACGTCCTATCTGTAAGTAAGGAGCATGGTGACCACTCAGTTAAGCGTGCCTCCGATCGGCCACGCAACGCACACATGGCTGGCCGAACCTAACGGCATGGCTGGACGCGCGAGGGTGGCGGCGGCGTCTGGGCCATATGAGTCTGCGGTGCCCGCGCTCATCGCGTCCTATGCCCCCATGCTGCCCGCTGAACTCGCGGCAGACCTGGACGAGGCATCGTCGGCGCTGTCTGCGCTGGACGCCGGCGCCGCCACGGCCTGGCCCGGTAGTGATGCGTACATCACACCCATGTCCGCGATTCTTCTGCGAACGGAGTCAGCGTCGTCCTCCCAAATCGAGCAACTCACTGTTGACGCGCGCCAGTTGGCGTTGGCGGAAATTGGCCAAACCACCAGCGAAAATGCCAACACCGTCGTCGGCAACGTGCGCGCCATGGAACGCGCCTTGGCTTGGGATGGCCCGGTGACACAAGAGGCCGTGTTAGCAATCCACAAAGCCCTCCTGCTGCACCAAACCGGCTGGGAACAACACGCCGGGCAGTACAGAACCCAACTCGTCTGGGTTGGGCACAGCGGGCTAGGCCCCCGCGACGCCGTCCACGTCGCGCCACAACCGGAACTCATCGGCGGTGCGATGGCCGACTTGATCGTCTTTATGGCCCGCCTCGACCTGCCGATTGTGCTGCAGTTAGCTGTCGCCCACGCACAATTCGAAACAATTCATCCGTTCGCTGACGGAAACGGGCGTACGGGACGGGCATTGCTGCACACCATTCTGCGCAGCGCCGGTGTCGTCACCCACATCGCAGCACCCATTTCTGCGGGGCTGCTCACTGACACCGACGGCTACTTCAGCGCCCTGACCGCCTACCGCGCCGGTGACGCCGAACCGATCGTCCGCCGGTTCGCTGACGCATGCCGTTTCGCCGCGTTCTCAGGCCGGAAACTGATCGACGAGCTCACCAACCAACTCGCACTCGACCGCGCCAAGCTCGCCGGACTGCGCCCCGAAGCAACAGCATGGCGCGTACTGCCCATGCTGGCCGCACACCCCGTGGTCAATGCGGCGTTGTTGACGAATCGATTCGGGCTGAGTGACGTCTCGGCTGGGCGCGCCCTGACCCAACTGACACGAGCTGGCGTGCTCGAAGAACGAAGCGGCCTACGACGCAACCGAGTCTGGCAGCACCCCGCGATCATCGACATCCTCGACGCCTACGCAGCCAACCTGAGACGTCGGTGACAGTTCTACCCCGCCGACATCGCACTGTCGCGAACGATCCAACGTCCTGTCTTGGCCGAGCCCTCGCGGGCCAGCACGCCCTGGTCTCTCCACGCCTTGACGATGCGTTCGACCTGGCGACTCGACATACCAAGCCGCTCCGCCAACCTTGCTGCGCTGATGTGTGGCTCGTGGCGGATCAGGCTAAGCACGCGCTCGTTTACTCCGACACTTGCGCCGACATTTACACCGACATCAGTCTGGTACTCGGCCAGAGACTGCTCGATGACACTCAGCATGAACGTGATGAACGGCGCACCATCGATCTCCGACTCCTGCGAATCCCGCAGAGCGGTGTAGTAGCCGACCTGGTTGCGAGCGATCAGCGTCTCGGTTGGCATCCATGCGAACAGTGGCTCCCAACGGCTCAGCATCAGTGTTTGCCATAGCCTGCCGAGGCGTCCGTTGCCGTCTTGGAACGGGTGAATGTACTCGATCATGAAGTGTGTCGCGCACGACGCGATCAGCGGATGGACCGTGGTCGACGCCGCCCACTCAAACAATTCCCCGATCAGCCGGGGCACTTTCGCCACCTGTGAGCCGGTATGGAGCACCTCTCCGTCCGCGTTGACGATCTCAACGTCCATAGTACGGAACTGGCCGGACTCTGCAATCAAACCTTGGGTCACCATGCCGTGAGCTCGCAGGAAATCGTCGACCAAGGACGGGTCGAAGGTGTCCAGCGCTTCGTAGGCTGCCCAGGCGTTCTGCACCTCGAGCACGTCCTTGGCTGGGCCGTAGACCGCATGACCGTCGACGACTGCCGTCACCTCACCCAACGTCAGACGGTTGCCCTCGATCGCGGTTGACGAGTGAATGGATGAGATCCGGTTCTTGCGTCGCAGTTCCACTAGGCGAGGGGTCGCGTTCCCGGCGGTTTGGATACCGTGAAGGAGCGCATAGATGCGGCCCACCTGATCGAACCAGGCATCTTGGTGAGTGAAGAATTCTGGGATCAAATGCCACCTCCTTGGCGCACAACCGCGAAACTAGACCAAGTCTTCCGGCGTGAACTTTGGTCAACACTTCACTCATTATCCCATGCGCGTCAGCGGACAGGGCGTCATCATGCGACCTCCCGGTGGCAGGCGTCTTGTCGGTCAAGTCCCGTCATGTGGTGTAGTTTCAGGCGGCGATGGGGAGTGGTGTGGTGATCGGCTGGGCGGGCTGGGTGGTGTCGGTGGTGAGGGTGTGGATGAGTCGGCGCATGGAGATTTCT
>Ga0123357_10000494_pt1 | contig 38263 bp, 32 predicted proteins | sample TergutEmb28metaG_FD_89873 | JGI IMG/M metagenome (GOLD analysis project Ga0123357, IMG submission 89873) | Embiratermes neotenicus P4 segment gut microbial communities from Petit-Saut dam, French Guiana - Emb289 P4 | ecosystem: Host-associated > Arthropoda: Insects > Digestive system > Gut ... | reverse complement strand
CTTTCCCAGATGTGACGATCTGCCGCACCGAGCAGCTGAGCATCGGTGTCGATGAGATACGAGACCTGGTGCGCAAGGCGGCCATGGCGCCCCTCAGCGGACTTTGGCAGGTATTGATCGTCGAGGACGCGGATCGCATCACGGACCGGGCTGCCGACGCCCTGCTGAAAAGCCTAGAGGAACCACCGTCCCGAACAATCTGGGTGCTCTGCACCCCCAATGTGGACGACTTGGTGGCCACGATCCGGTCACGCACCCGAGAGGTGCGGCTGGTGACACCGCCAGACGAGGACGTGGTGCGTCTTCTGGTCCAACGCGATGGCATCTCCGAACAAGACGCTTGGGTGGCGGCGAAAGCCGCCCAGGGTCACATTGGCCGGGCCAAGGCATTGGCCGGTGACCGGCAACTGCGGGATGCCCGGCAACGTATCGTTGATCTACCCGGCCAGTGGACGTCTCCGGCGACGTGTCTGACCAGCGCCGCCGAGATTGTGGCCAAGGCGCAGGCCGACGCCAAGACCCAGCTGGCGCAACTCAATCAACGCGAACGGCGCGCTCTCGAAGAAGCACTGGGGTTCACGACGACGGGAGCCCGCCCCCGCAGCGCCACCGCTGCGTTGGCTCAACTGGAGGACGAGCAGAAAGCCCGTGCCAAACGTCTGCAACGCGACACTCTCGACAACGTGCTGACGGAGCTGGCCACTTGGTACCAAGACGTGTTGGCCGTCCAGATCGGAGCTTCGAGAGTCATAAACATGGCCAGCATTGACAAAGTACGCCAAGCAGCAGACGCCACGACCGCTGGTAGCACATTGGCCAACCTGCAGGCTATCCTGGCCGCCCGCCGCGCCATTGAAGCGAATGTCGCTCCCCTGCTCGCCATAGAGTCGTTGTTCGTGCAACTCCACAGCAACGACCTTGCGCGCCCGCTACCACTGATGACCCCAGATGCGGAATGATAGATAAGACTGTTCCCACAAGAAAGTGAGCACTGCCATGAGCGTTCAACCCGAGCGCACCAAGATGATTGGTGTGGACGACGAACCGACGAGGAACCTGCGGACTGGCAAACAGGATCGTTATGATGCTACGCAAGATCAGGACGGCGAGTCATACGCGCGCGAACAGGAACGTGTTGCCCGCGCCAAAGCGCTTGGCGCCATTGACGCCCCCGACGAAGAGGTCTGGGCGCCTGAGCCTCCAGAGAAAGGGCACAACGATAAATTTGCCGGCTCGCTCGGACTGCTCTTCCTGCGGCTGGTCTTGGCCGCCTATTTGAGTGTGCGGGGTATTCAGATACTCTTCGACATCCCCGGCACGACAAACTGGTTGACGGACCATCACGTGCCACAGGGCAAATTGGCCGCTTGGGCACTTGGCATCGTTTTGTTGCTCTGCACATTGATGTTGGTCCTTGGCCTGTGGACTCGCGCTGCTTCTATCATTGTGGCCGTATTGACGATTTCCACACTGGTTTTCATCCAGTGGGGTTACGCGAGCATTTTTACCAGTGGCCAACCCGGATTCGTCGGCGACTCCGACCTACTGGTGGCCGGGTCGGCTCTGGCTCTGATCTTCTTGGGTTCTGGCGGTTGGGCAGCTGACGGTGTGATGCGACTCAACCGCGCCAAAGATCGCGCGGAGCAATAGAGCAGACCAACCTCGGGGGGATATCATGATTGGTCGCATAGCGCGGGGCTTGATGGCGGGCTTGACTGTGACAGCATTGTCAACACTGCTGAGCGCCTGCGCGGCCATCCCGCTGCCGCTCCCGCATGTCGCCGCATTCAACCAATACCTTGACAGCAACGGCAAGCAGTCGCTCATGCCCGTCCCCCAATCAACATACGATGACATGACCAGCCCGGATCGGGACACATCCGGTCCGGTGCCTCAGGTGAAGCCAGCCGGTTTCGCCGACCCGCCACCTGGAGCTGGCTACGACCGTTACCTTAACCAGACGGTCAAGTGGGGCAGCTGTACCCAGCAGAAAGCAGGCCAACAGTGCGCTAAGATTTTGGCTCCACTGGACTGGACGGCACCCGATGGACAGGCCATCACTCTGGCGATGAAGCGCAAAACCGCCACCGCATCGCAGTTGGCCGACCCGGACTCACCTGATTTGTTCATCAACCCCGGTGGCCCTGGTGGCTCGGCCCAAGACTACGTGGGCTACTTTGATACCACTGGCCTGACGGGCTATAACATCATTGGGCTTGATCCCCGCGGCTCAGGTGAGTCGACCCCGGTTACTTGTGGGACGACAGCCCAACTAGATGACTACTTCAATCTCGACTCGTCACCGGATACCGATGAGGAAAAGCAGGAACTGATAGATGGCACACGTGACTTTGCCAATCAATGCCGCCAGCGCTCCGGCGCACTGCTCGACCACATTTCCACAATCGAAACCGTCTACGACTTCGACATGGTGCGCCAGTTGCTCGGCGATCAGAAGTTCAACTGGATGGGCACGTCCTATGGCACTTACATCGGCGCCGTTTATCTTGAGCTGTACCCCCAGAACGCGGGACGCATGATTCTGGACGCTGCCGTCAGCATCACCGACGGCGGAGACGATGACAGCGCCGACGGCGTCAGCCAAGCAGATGGCTTCGAACTGGCACTGAACAAGTTCGCCGCGTGGGAAGCCAGACAGGGACACGCTTCCAGCGCCGCGTCATTCTTGTCGAAATTGACGAAGTTCATCGAGGATCTGGACTCAAACCCGATCAAGGTGGGCAATCGCACCCTGACGCAAACCTTGTTCGTCACTGGCCTCGCCACGTTCATGTACAGCGGCACCTCTGCATACAGCACTTTGGACGCGGCTTTGACGCAAGCCATGCAGAACCGGGAAGGCACGATGATGCTGATGATGGCAGATCAGATGAACGGTCGCACCAACTCCGGCTACGATTCGATGGCGACCGCTTTCCCGGCCATCAGCTGCAAGGACTGGGCTGATCCCGGTATCGACGCGATGTTCACCTACTGGCAACAAGAAGCCAAGAGTGCCCCGATTTTCGGCAAGTACTTCGGTCCTGGCCTCGTTTGCTCAGTATGGACCGCCGCACCAGCAGCCCAGATCGAATTCCAAGGGTACGATGACCCACCCTTCCTCGTGATCGGTGGCACGGGAGACAACGCGACACCGTATCAGTACGCCGTCGCCATGGCCGACCAGATGCCGGCCGCCATTCTGGTGACGCGGGATGGCGTCGGCCACGGGAGTTATTCTGCCGGCAGTTCGTGCATCGACAAGATCGTCCGCAATTTCCTGGCGAAAGGCACTGTGCCAAAGGACGGCATCGTCTGCAAGATGGACTGAACCGCCTCTTAATGCCGGCTCAATGCCGGCCGGTTCTGGCTATGGACATGATCCGAAGTGGTGTGATGCCGATCGCCAACCACATCCATGTATGCCTGCTTGACCTGCTCAAGGCTTGGGGGGACGGCGTGTCGCGTGGATTGGGGCGTCCCGTCGGAGTTGCGCTCCTGACGCAGATGCCGCTTGACCGTCGATAGTGAGCAACCCAAACGATCGGCCAATTGCGTCAGGGACTCTTGCGGGTTGGCGCGACGCACGCGCATGATCTCGTCATGCTCGATATGCTGACTGCTCGCGACACCCAGCAGGGCGTCGAAGCTTTCTGGCTCGACCCGCCAGCCAAGCCGCGCCCGGATGCCGGCGCGTTGTGACGGTGTCGTCCCGGCTGCTACGCCGGATACATCAAATTTGACGACGGCATCATAAAGGCAACGATCGTGTAGCGGGCATTCGGCACAAAGCGCACTGGCTCGGTTGGCCATCACCGCGCGCTGACGCCGCTGCTCGACAGGTAGGCTTGCGCCGGCGTCTTCAAGTAGTGGATGCTGGAAGAGCTGGCCGTGGCTGACGCAACCGATTGTGCTGCCCTGCCTGACGGCCTTTTCAATGATCTGACTGGTCATGATCTTTCTTCCTCGCTGATGGCTGGCTGGTGGACTTTCCACTGTGAGCCCTCGCGTATCAGCTTTCCACAGATCGTCACACCAAGTTGAGCCGTATCTACTCAACTTCATGTCTGTCTTGCTTATTCCTCTCTGAGTATGCATACTCGATCGCTTTTCACATGCGCACCAAGCCAGTTTCGTAAGCCAGCAACACCAAGCCAATGCGGTCACGACAACCTAGTTTGGCCAGTAGGTGACCAACGTGAGTCTTCACGGTGCCTTCGGCCATGAACAACCGCTGGCCGATCTCCGAATTCGTGGCGCCTCGTGCGATCTCGACCAGCACCTCGCGTTCCCGGTCCGTCAGACCGTTCAGTTTGTTGTCATCATGGGAGTCCAGGTCAGGCAGTCTCCCAGCCATGCGATCGAGCAATCGTCTGGTCGTGCTGGGAGCGACGACAGCATCGCCCGCCGCTACTGCCTTGATGGCCGATAGCAGATCATCTGGACGGACGTCCTTGAGCAGAAATCCGCTGGCCCCTGCTTTCAAGGCAGCGAACGCATACTCATCCAGATCGAAGGTGGTCAGCACGATGATCCGCGTTGTCAGATTCGATGCGGCTACTCGGCGAGTCGTCTCGACACCATCCATCACCGGCATCCGGACGTCCACCAACGCCACATCGGCTGGCACGCGAGCCAGCAAGCTCAGAGCTTCGGCACCATTGGCGGCTTCTCCCACCACCACAACGTCCTCGCTGGCATCGATCAGCATGCGTAGACCGCTGCGCACCAGCGCCTGGTCGTCAACCAATATGACGCGAATCTTCATGATAACCCCCTATCTGTGTGACATCTGCGACTGCTGGCATGGGCAGCCACGCTTGCACTCTGACGCCTCCCTCATGAGACGTGCCGATGAGCAGGTGCCCGCCGACGGAAGAGAGTCGCTCGCGAATACCCTGAATACCATGGCCAGGCATGTCGCATTGAGTGGCCAACTGTGGTGCGCCAACGCCGTCGTCCGACACATCAATGGCGATGGAATCCGATTTGTACTCGATGCACACCAAAGCCCGTGCCGTCGGTCCGGCATGTTTGAGAAAGTTGGTCAGTGACTCCTGGACCACACGATAGGCCACCAGGTGGATCGTCGGGGAAACAACCGGTGTTTGGCCGACGATTGTCAAAGACACCCGGGAGCCGGCTTTGGCCACCATATCGGGAATATCACTGAGAGTCGGATGGGGCAGACGCGTGGCAATCTGATCCGCGGCAACACCGGAAGCACGCAGCACGCCGACGATGTGGCGCATCTCTCTTAACGCCTCATGCCCGACGTTGGCGATGTTATCCAGCGCTTCGACCGCCTTCGCGGGCTCCTTGGCGGCTGCCGCCTGGCCGCCTTCAGCTTGCACCACGATCACGGAAATCGAATGGGCTACCACATCGTGTAGCTCGCGGGCAATCTCTGCCCGGATCTGGGCGTGCGCCAGATTGTCCGCCTGCAGTTTCTGGGCCGCTTCCACCTCAGCCGCCTTCAGTATGGACATGGTCTCGGTGCGCGTCTTGTCGACGCTCGACCGCACCCAGCGTCCCAGCAACGCGCTGATCAGCAATGTCGCACAACCAAGAGCGGAAAACAAAACCAAGTCATGGCTCCTGGCGTGCTGAGACGGCCAAAGCCAAATAGACACAGCCACCACCGACATGATGCATCCGATCACCAGGGCCGCCAGAGCCACCCACCGGGTAGCCCAACGTGCCGCTGCATAAACAGCCAGCGGAACCGACAGCATCAACCAGCTGAAGTGTGCGAACAAAGCCATGTGACAGCAAACGCCAACTGCTATCAGGGCCACCATGAACTGAGGGTGGACGCGGCGCCACAGGATCGGTGCTGACATCAGCAAAGCGACAACCACTACCATCGTCCACAAGGTCACCGACGGCAGTTCAGCCATCCACGCAGTCCACTGCGGTCGCAAGGCGTTAGACGGCCGCCAAGACAATATGAAAAATCCGCAAATGAGGCCAGCCCAGACAAAGTCCCGAGGATGTGGGCGATCCTCGAGATGTGGCGGGACAGACGGCACCGCCAACGGGGTTAGTAAAATCGCGTTTGATGACATCACTATTATTATAACATATATATTTACGTATTATTAATGTACCTAACAACCGTCTACAGCATACCGCAGCTGCTTGACATTCCAGCAATTTATGGTATTTACTCCTCGTTAGGCAGTCAGCGACCACGACATGCAGCACTACCAGGCGTAGGGGTGCTATCGTGACTTGGTTAGCAATATCTATGATGAGAAGGTGGGATTTGTGGCCAAGCAGTCTGTGACGGGCCAATATCTGACCGGAGAGCGGGCTGGTTTCGCCTGGCATGACACCGACATAACCGACTCGGTTTTCGCTGATGGCGAATCACCGCTGAAGCATAGTCAAGGCATCACAGCCCAGCGCACAGTCTTCGAGTGGAAGTATCCCTTGTGGTATTCGAAGGACGCCACGCTGACGGATTCCGCCTTACTAGAGACGGCCCGCAGCGGTCCCTGGTACTGCGACGGCTTGACCCTGCGACATGTGCTGGTAGCAGCACCGAAGACCTTCCGGCGTAGCAAGCGCATCGTGCTGGAAGACGTCCAAATGCCGCAGGCGGACGAGACTCTCTGGTGGTGCGACGACATAAAGATGGACCATGTGACGGCATGCGGAGACTACTTCGCGATGAACAGTTCGCACATAGAGGCGAATGATCTGACGATCACCGGCAACTATGCTTTCGACGGCGGGCATGACATCGAGATCAGCAACGCCAAGCTGCTCAGCAAGGACGCGTTCTGGAATTGTCGTGACGTGGTGGTACGCGATTCCATCATCGTCGGCGAGTATCTGGGATGGAATTCCCAGAACCTCACCTTCACCAACTGCCTGATCGAATCCCTACAGGGTCTGTGTTACATCGACAACCTGGTGCTGCGTGACTGTCGGCTGATCAACACCACCCTGGCATTCGAGTACTCCACTGTGGACGCCGAGATCGAAGGAAGCATAGATTCCGTCTTCAACCCGGCTGGCGGCGTGATCAAAGCGGATAGCATTGGCGAACTGACGCTGGACGCCAACCGTGTGAATCCTGACGCCACCACCATCGTCTTGAAAGGAACGCTGCAATGACTTATGACTTCGACACCGTCGCCGATCGTACTGGCCTCGCTTCGGCCAAATGGTCCGTCGCGCCGGGCGAGTTGCCCATGTGGGTGGCTGATATGGACTTCGTATTGGCTCTACCTATCGCCCAAGCTGTTCAGTGGCGGGCCGCCCAGACATCCTTCGGCTACTCCGAGACGCCTGCCGAGTGGACGCAGGCAGTGGCTGGCTGGTGGGGCGGCCGTCATGGGTGGACGATCGACGAAACCGCCATCGGGTTCTGCACGGGTGTCATCCCGGCGCTGTCGTCGCTGGTACGGACGCTGACACCAGTTGGTGGCAATGTCCTGGTGCAAACCCCCGTCTACAATCACTTCTTCTCGTCCATCGAGAATTCCGGACGCCATGTGGTCAGCAACGATCTTGTCTACGACGACGATCACTATGACATCGATTGGGACGATCTGGAAAGCAAGCTCGCTGATCCCGCCACGTCGTTGTTCTTCTTGTGCAACCCGCATAACCCCACGGGACAGGTCTGGACGCCCGCAGAACTCGCCCGCATGGGCCAGTTGGCCACCGACCACGGCGTGGTCGTTGTGTCGGACGAAATTCACTGCGACATCACAGACCCGGCCGTGTTGTACACCCCATTCGCGGTGGCCTCGCCCGACTGCCCAGCCGTCGTCTGCCTCTCGGCGACGAAGACTTTCAGCATCCCGGGCCTGCAGACATCCGCAGTGGTGGTCGAGGACGAGGCTCTGCGCCAGAAGGTTTTCGACGGTCTGAATCGTGACGAGGTGGGCGAACCTAACAGTTTCGCCACGACGGCAGCCATCGCGGCTTTCACAAAGGGCGGCCAATGGGCCGACGAGATGCGGGCTTACGTCCAGGCCAACAAGGATCACGCCACGAGCGCCATCAAGGCCATGGGGTTGCACGTCGTCCCTGGCCAAGCGACATACTTGCTGTGGATCGACTGCGCCGACTTGGTCGGCTCGGACGGCGACGCGACGGACTTCTGCCATTTCTTGCGGGACACCACCGGCTTGTTCGTCAGCGACGGCGCCCAGTATCGCGGCCCGCGCTTCTTCCGTCTAAACCTGGGTTGCCCAAGGGTGCTTGTGGACGACGGACTGCAGCGACTGGCCACAGGTGTGGCAGCATGGCGAGCACGCGTCTAGGCGATGTAAGCTATAACAAGTCGTGGCTACGGTTATTGCACCGCCATGTCACCTGCTGCAACACAATTCATAGCCGCCACGTGTGAAGGAGAAAAACCATGGCAACTACAAGTACGACCAAGAAGATCGTCCAAGCCACCAACGAGCCCGCGGCCAAGGGGTCGGGTGGCGGCACCACCCACCAAACCGCACCCGAGAACAAGGCCAAGGGCAACCAGTTCCGCCTCATTGCCATCGCGTTCTGGGTGGTGGCAATCGTCATCGAATGCATCCTGATTTTCGGTCTGATCCTGAAAAAGCCGGTGCAGATCGACCCGAGTTCTGACGTTCAGAGTTATCCATTCCTGGGTGCCAATCTGTCACAGAACGCCTACTTCGGCTGGCTCATCGGGCTGATCGTCGTATGCGGCATCCTTTCCGTCATCGGTTCCCAGTTCTGGAAGAAGGCGAACCACCTCGATCCGGCCTCTGAGAAGGACAAGGTGCGGTTCTTCGTCCAGAACCAACTGGGCGCCATCATCGCCATGATCGCCTTCATCCCCTTGCTGATCCTCGTGATCATGGACAAGAACCTGCAGGGAGCCCAAAAGGGTATCGCCATTGCCGTCGCAGCTGTTGTGCTGGCTGGCACAACCGTGGCCGGTGCGGAATTCAATCCGTCCTCAATCGAGAACCAGGATTCCCAGCAGCAGCTCGTCAACCAGTATGGCCAGCCCGCTGGCACGGTGTACTGGGTCAAGGGCGGCAGTGTCTATCACCTGTGCGCGGAAACCCAGGACTTCGCGAATTCCGGCACCGATGCCAACCCCATCTACTCAGGGACGCTTGACAAGGCAATCAACGCCGGCAAGAGCCGCCTGGCCTATCGCAACGAGTGCGGTTTCGACAACAGCACCAAGGCAGCAGACACCTGGCAGGGCACACTACAGCCGTCCGACACGCCAAGCTAGTCAGCACCTAGCGACTGAGGGCATCCGGCGTTCCTAAGGTGGGGCGCCGGATGTCTGTCATTCAGCCAGGAAATGGGCTTCGACGGTGGCCGTGGTCTCGATGGGCTCCGGAGTGAGGTCGATGGTCTGTTCTGGTGCCGCAGCGGAGGCTGCAAACGACCGCAAGCCGATCCCGCCGCCATCGTAAACAATCCCGTCCGAACCGCTGTTGGCGTTACCATTCAGCAGGCCAGGATCAGCCAACGCTTTCGTCGCGATGACTTTCAGGCCAGCAGCCTCGGCAAAAGTGTCAGCGCGATCGCGTGCATCGCTGATCGCCGCCTGTCCCAGTTCCCGGCGCACAGTTTGGCGCACCTGGGGAGATAGCTGCCAGTCCACCCCACGCAGTTGAACGCGATCATTGGTGCTGGCAAACACCCACTCGCTCATGGCCGCGAAGTCGGTGAACCGCATGGTCAGCAACACGGACTCCCGGAAACGTTGGACTCCCTTGTTGCCGTAGCAGGTTTGCGAGGCCTGACCGGTGCTCGACCATTCCATCGCCTCAGGGTGAGCGATTTTCAAGGAGTCGATACTGTCATTCAGCGTAGACATGGCAGCACTGACGGCGACGTGCGCCTCTGCCCAGTCCCGCGCTTCGGCGGATACGACGATGGTGAGGACGGCCCGGTCCGGGTCACGGCTATCGCGCGATTGCCCGCGTACGGTGATATCTGTGGTCATGACACCAGCCTAGCCTTTTCCTCTGAGATGGAGCGTGCGGTTGAGCGGAACACACCTCATGGCACTTCAGCAACCGCCATCGAAACCGGTGACATTTGGTAGCATTGCGGCAACGGTCGTCATGGCCGCTGTGGCTGTGTCCAGCGTGCCGTCGTCGGCAATCACTGCCAGTGAAATTCCAATGAGGTTGCCGTCTTCCAGCCGTAGCAACCCGATCTGACGCACACCGACAGTCATACCCGCTGAATCATTGCCTGCGCCGTAACTGGTCCGCACCAGTGTTGGTGAGAGCGCCGCCAATCCGAATCCGTCCGATGATCCAGGCGTCATGTGTGACAACACCGGCCATGAACGCGGCATACAGAACAAGACACCCATGAACTGCGCGGCGTCCGCCTGCGTCCACCACACTTGCGAGAAGACGGCAAACGGATCGGCGGAATCTTCTGGCAACACGGTTGTGACATCGCCGGCGGTCCGTAGAACATCGATGGTACTGGCTACTGCCTGGCTCGGCGTCCCCAAGAATTGCCACAGCGCCTCATCGCCCGCCATGGAGTCCTGAGCGATGGACCGATCTAGCAAGTAGGCCAAATCCTGTGGCTGTCGCGGGCTCAGGCTGACAGCCAGCGCGATGGGGATGTCGATCGTCCGCCAAGCCGGCGCGGACTCCAGCGTCCCGCCCTGCCACGGCCTCATGGCCACCCGCCCCGGGGAAGAAACCGGGGCGATGCCCAGTCCGATGCTGACACCCCTTTGCCCTTCGATCCCGGTGATGGCAGCCGCCAGACTGTCAAGCTGCGGAGCGCTGGAGGGACCAGCTGTGTCGATCCCAGCCTGTGTCGGCGTCTCGCCAGGTGTCAACTGGATTGGTGGACGAACCGGTTGTCGTTGGTTAGCGCCTACCACGATGAGACAGACGAGCACCACTGCCATGACGACTGCCATCGTCCACACTGGGATGCGTCGTCCAATGGCCAGAAGCTTCCGCCTGCCCGCCGGGGTTGGCTTTGAAGTGTCGGTCATGGCACCCCTGAAGCAGTCCCTATTCCGCCTGGTGGCCAAGGTTGCGCAGCGCGTAACCAGTGCCCTGGGCCCGATCCAGGCTGTGCCGTATCTCAGTCTCGGCGTCCTTCCGCCCTACCCAGGTGGCCCCCTCCACAGACTTGCCGGGCTCCAGGTCCTTGTAGACGGTGAAGAAATGCTCGATCTCCAGCAGCATGTATTCGGGCACGTCGTCGATGTTGTCGAGGTAGTTGTTACGGGTGTCACCAATTGGCACACAGAGCACCTTGTCGTCGCCGCCCATCTCGTCGCGCATGCGGAACATCGCCACGGCGCGGCAGCGGATCAGGCAGCCCGGGAATGTTGGCTCTGGCACGATGACCATGGCGTCCAGAGGATCGCCGTCGTCACCCAGTGTTTGCTCGATGAAGCCGTAATCGTAGGGATACTGGGTCGACGTGAACAGCGTGCGATCCAGCCGGATTCGTCCTGTCTCGTGATCCATCTCATACTTGTTCTTGGTGCCCCTGGGTATCTCGATGGTGACGTCAAAGGTCAGATCTGATTCGGGGATGATGTCATGGGTGTTACTCACTGTTGCCTCTCTTGGCTGGTGTTCATATACGACGATACAGCGTCAGACACCACCGTTGTAGGCCAAGGTGCGCAGTGGCGGGATAAGATCGAGGCATGACTCAGATACAAAGCCCACCTTTGGCAGATTATCTCGAGTCTTCAGACGACACCAGCCAATTTCCCAGAGTGAGTTTGGCTGCCAGACGCGCCCAGTTTGAGGACGCACCAATGGAGGAACCACCCGCCGTTCCACCGAAGAGACCCGTCAGCCCACGCCGTGGACGACGCGGATTGGCACTGTTCGTGGTGGTGATGGTGTTGATCGTGGGGTTGATTGCTGGACTGGCCTGGTGGAGCGACCAGCAAGCTTGGCAGTTGCCAGCTGCGTCGCCAAGCGTTCCGGCGGGGTTGTTCATGACGTCCGAAAATCCACCGCCCGCATCCACTGAGCCATCTCCGGCGCCGAGCCCATCGGCTACCTGCGTGGCAGCCATCCTGAACAAAGTGCCATCCGACAAAGACAAGCTGACAGGCCAGGTGCGCGACATCGATTCCGGCGCCATCTTGTGGAGCCGCTCACCGGCCAAGCTGCAAGAGCCAGCCTCGAACGAGAAACTGTTGACGACGCTGGCACTGGCCGACGCTCTCGGCCCCGCAATGTGGGCCAAGACCTTCAAGACGTCGGTGGTGGCTGGCAAAGGGGGCCGCATCTACCTGGTTGGCGGTGGCGACCCTTACCTGCCGTCCACCAAAGCCACGGCAAAACTGGGCCAGCCGGCCACGTTAAACGACCTGGCGGCCGCCACCGCGAAGGCACTTCTGGACAGCGGCACCAAGAGCGTGCGCCTGGGCTTCGATGACACAGCCTTCACCGGTCCGTCGTGGAACCCGGGTTGGCAGCCTAGCGATGTGTCGGAGGTCACAAGGTCGAGCGCCCTGTGGGTCGATCAGGGCAAGAAGGTAAACAAAGCGGGCGACACCCCCGGCATAGGGGCAGCCAAACCGGCTCTCGCGGCAGCGAAGGTATTTGCCAAGCAACTGAAAGCCCATGGAGTGTCGATCAAGTCAGTGGACAGCTCTGGCACCAAGGCCCCGAGTGATGGAGCCACGCTGGCCTCCATCGATTCGCTACCTGTGATGGACATCATTGGCCACACCCTGGAGTTGTCGGATAACTCTGCGGCTGAAGTGCTACTGCGCCAGGTGGCAATCGCGAATGGCCTGCCGGGATCCTTCCAGAACGGCACGAAAGCCGTCACCAATTGGCTCAAGCAGCTGGGGCTGTCTGTGCCGGGTTTGCGGATTGTGGACGGGTCAGGGCTCTCCTGGACCAACCAGGTGCCAGCCCAGACCTTGGCCGGGGTGATCGCCTGGGCAGCGAAGTCGGATGGCCCGGCTCGTGAGGTGCTCACCCACATGCCCGTGGCCTACGTCTCGGGCACTCTGCGGCAACGCTTCACAGCCTCGGCGACTGCTGGGGGACGGGGATGGGTCCGCGCAAAAACCGGTTCGCTGAGCGATGTGTACACTCTGACCGGATACACGGTGACCACCAGCGGACAACTGCTTGCCTTCTCGTTCATGATCAACCAGAGCACGCAAGGATACGGAGCCAGCACCAACTGGCTTGATCGCCTGGCTTCCGCGCTGACGACGTCGAAGTGTTGACCGGGCGTCACCAATAAAGGAAAAGGACCTTGCTCATCTTGAAACCGTGGTGCGAACTGGTGTTCCAACACGTCACACCGTCGGAGGCGCTTAGGCAGGCAACCGTATCGAGATTGGCTACCTGACCATACTGCAGAATCGGCACTTTGATCTTTGCCGCCATTGCAGCAGCCCAGGGCCCTTGGTCCTCATGGACTAACAGCTCCACGGTGTCTGTCAGACTGATGTCACCGGTAGAACAGGTGACATCTGACGTATTCGTCGCTTGACATGCCGTGATCAACGCAGTTGGCATTTTCCATGAAAAACTCTTGATCTCACAGGTCACTGGCCCGTAACCGTCCGAACACCCCATATTTCCTGACGGCATCTGGAACATGTTCAGCGTCAACGAATCACCAACTATGACGCTCGTCGTTATCGCCTTAGCTGGCATACCCTTGCACACACGGGCATCCACACCCTTGGGAACGGTGATCGTACCGCACTTAGTCGGTGCGGCATTGATGACGGCCTGCTGGGCATCGGACAATGACTGCACCATCTTGGCCACATTATCACCCACGGCCGAAGCATCGGCTTGATCAATCCCGTCCAGCATGGTCTGCGCAGTAGTGATCTGGTCCTGCAAACCTGTCATCGACTTGGTGTCAGTGCTGTACGAATACTGCGTCAGCACATCCTTGGCAGCCGACACAGCCGCCGTCAAGGTGTCCTTGGCCCAGGCGATCTGGTTAGCTTTCACAAGCGTCACCGCATCCGTCAACGTCTGCTTCTGAGTTGCCAGAGACTGTGTGTCGCTTAACAGTGTCGCCGTTTGCTGTTCTATGACAGCTCGACTGGATGCCATCGTCGGCGCCACCACTGTGCTGGCCGTCTGAGCTGCGGTGATCTGACTGTTCAAAGCGTCCAACGTCGTCGCATCGCTTATCTGATCGGTATTGACCCCTTGCGCCACTGTCTGCGCCACGGTCACTTCAGACGCCAGATCAGTCTGCGCTTGTTGATACGCGTTCACGGCGCTGTCAAAAGCAGTTTTGGCGGTGTCCATAGGACGGGACACAGCGAACACGACGATCAGGGCCACAGCCACGATCAACACAAGGGCTCCACCGCCATACATGGCAAACCGTCCATTTCTGGACGCCCAGAACGACTTAGGCTTAGCCGGTCTGCTAGCCGGTGGCCGCGATGGTTTCGAGTCGACAGTGATCGCTGGCTCGTCGGGAATAGGGTCGTCGTCCACTTCCTCCACTGGTTCGACAGGGACTCTCTGCCTAGCCTTGGAGTCATGACGCGCAGCCAGGGCATCTTTGACGGAGGTGTCGCCCACCTCGTCCAGCCACTGCAAGAGATCCGGATAGGCTGCCGGATGGCCCGCCACCTGCGCCCACAGACCAGGCTGCAGTTCCGCTATCTGGGCGAGTTCCGCTGCAGTCGTGCGCGGATCAATGACGGCTCCCGCCGCCTCAGTGAAATCACTGAAATCAGCCATCTGCGGTTCTCTCACGAGCTGGCTATCTGTTGAAGGACGGTCCACAAATCATCCGCAGTCGACACCTTCGGAGTGCCGTCGCTGTTGAACAGGCTACCCAGATTGAACTCAACGCCACCGGCGTAGAGATCTGGCGTGCCACAGACACCAATTTGCGCACCAGTCGTACCCGTGCAACTACCTTGTGTGTCTGTGTTCGGCTGCTTGCCACCGAACAGGTAGTTGTTGGGCGGCGACTGGTTTGGCAGCGCCTGGAGGTTGTTTGCCTCAACATCCTGCACGAACGTCTGGGTTTGCTTGTTGTCGTAGCAGCTTTGGAAGGCCTTCAAAGCCTTACCGGTGAGCCCAGCCGTCGTGGCGAAGGTATTGCGCAACTGGTCGTCAGTGTATCCGGTGCCTTCTTGTGACGGCTGATTCAGAAAAACCGTGTTGTGATAGGCGGCATACTTGGTGTTGTCTGCCACGTCGACGCAGGCGGCCGCGATCGCGGCACGGCTGGACGAGTCGTTCTGCAGCCCACTGTCGAGGAATGTCCTGGTGTGGTATCGCAAGACGATGTCACCGCGGTCGCTGAGGCTCTCGAACATGGTGTCGTAGGTCTTCTCCAGAATGCCGCAGTATGGGCACTGATAATCGAAATGGATGTCGACGATCATTGAGTTCGGATTGGTGGCACTGCTAGGCACGGTGATCCAGGCATGTTGCGAGTCGCCATCCGGTGGATTCACCTGGGTGGTGTTACCAGAGGGACGGCCGAAGGACCAGTCGATGGCGCCATTCACCTGGAGCACTGTGAACAAGGTTCCGCTGGCGACGACCGCGACAATGGAGAGGATCAATGCCGCGATGGCGATGGCTGAGGTGTGATTCGACGGAGCCATCTGCTCCAGGGTTTGCCCGCCGGTCTCCGGCGACGGTTTGGCGGCCTCGGCATCGCTATCTCGGCGAGCAGCGACAGCAGCCTTGACATCGTCATCACCGACGCTGTCCAACCATCGCAGCAACACGGGATACGCGTTGGGATGCGCTGCCACCTTCACCCTGAGATCGGGCTGTTGATGAGCGATCTTGTTCAGATCCGCCGGCGTCGTCAGCGGATTCTTCACCGCGGCAGCCGCTTCCTTGTAGTCCTCAAAATCCGGCATTGTTGAGCTCTCCATCTACTATGGACGTCCCCAGTCGTTCTGTGTCGTTCAGAGGCAAGTCTATCTGTTTACTCACTTGTCACAGTCATAGTTCTACCAGGCGACGCCATATTGGCATAGAGCCTCAGCCATTGCTTGACAGTTGGCCATCGGCTATGCAATTTCTCGCAACACAACCCGTAGACTAATTTCAGCATGAGAACCCACTACTGATAGTAAGGGGGTGTTGTGACCGACACATCGACAAATCCAGATGGCATGACCGATGCCATCAACGTGCTACACGCTGTCGATCTGCTTGGAAACGCGCAGACACTGGCTGATGAAGTCAGATCAGAAGCTGAAGCCACAGCAGCCCACCTCGTTGCATCGGCCACAGAAGAGGCAGAAGCTATTAGGGCCCAGATAGCTGAACTGCAAGAGGCCTCGGCAACCATGGAACATGACTTCGCCATACGGCAATCATTGGTGCTGCAGGACTTGACCAATGCCCAGGCCGATTTGATCGCCGTTCGCGCGGAAGCCAATCGCATCCTTGAGGAGGCTTCTGGCAAAGCAGCGCAGGTGACGGCAGAGGCGGCCCGCCAGGCAGACGAGGTGACGTCCCGGAGCCAGGCAGACGCAGAGTTGGCGCGCGTCGTCACCCTGCAACAATTGAACTTGCGGCGAGACGCTCTCTCCGAAGTGGAGCAGCGAACCAGATCGCTCATCCAAGAGGAGATCAGGCAAGAGCGTGCGGCCTGGGGCGAGGAGCAAGACAAGCTCAATGAAGCTGCGCAGATAGAACAAGATAAATGGTTCGCAGAGTTCCGCGAACGCCAGACCAATGAAGAAACTGCATGGCGCGCCATCATGGACAGCCATGACAGGGAACTGGTTCAACTGCAGGAGCAACTGACAGCACAAAAGCAGCAGATAGTCGTCGAACGACTGAACGCCGACGGTGACCTCAAGGCCCAATATGAGACGGTCGCCTCTGAATGCGAGCAAATGGTCAAGGCAGCGGAATCCCAGGCTGCCCATATGCGCCAGGAGAGCGTGCAAGTTCTGGACGACGCCCGTCAGAAAGCCGAGTCCTTAAGAGACGAGTCCGAGACAGCCGCCGCCGCCAAGATCGCAGAAGCAGAGCAAGGCGCGCAGTCGCTGCTTGAAGACGCCCAGAAAACCGCCGACGAGAAGGTGTCTGAAGGCAAGGAGAGAGCCAAGCAGATCCGGGCCGAGGCTCATGACGTCCTCAAAGAAGCCAACGACCAAGCGGCCCAGAAACTCGCTGACGCCACAGATAACGCCAAAGCCATTGAGAGCCAGGCTAGATCTGAAGCCGAGATGGTGCTGTCTACTGCCCAGGCTGAAGTCGAAGCAGCGCAAGAGCGGGCAAAGGCGCTGCTTGACGACGCCCAGCGGTCCGTGGCACAAATGCACGACGAGTGGGCCAGCCAAGCGGAGGCGATGCGTACTCAGTCTGCGCAGTTGGCGTCCGCAACTCGTGCCGAGTCTGCGCGGCTCTTGACGGAGGCCAGGCAGCAATCCGACGCCATGCGTGATGCCGCTCGTGCTTTGGTCGAGCATGCCAGCCAAGAGGTCACCCAGATGCAACAAGTGCGTGACGGTATTTCCCAGGAATTGGCGGCCCTTACAGGCGCCATAGATTCACTAAGCAATGATTCACCCCAAGTTAACAACCAAAACACCAAGTGAGGAATGATGTTCCAGGTACCAATGTTCCGGACGATCGTCCGCGGCTACGATCCGCGAGAGGTTGACACCGCATTCGATGAGCTGGTCAGAACAGCCAACCAAATGCAAGGCGAAATCGGGCAAGCACGCAGCGAACTGGCGCGCTTGACTGATCAACTCAACGCGCAACAGGCCCGCATCGTCGAGCTTGAATCCGTCGAGCAACCAGAGGATCATGATCCCGCGCTAGCCGACTTGGGTGAACGTAGCAGCCGTATCTTCAGCATGCTCGACCAAGAGGTGCGGCAGATCCGCGGCAACGCCCTAGCCGAGTCACAGAAGGTGCTGCAGGAGGCGCAGGACACCGCCACCACCACTCGCGAGGAGGCCGACTCCTACAGTGCATCCATGCACACAGAAAGCGAACAAGAAGCTACCCGCTTGGTGACGGGCGCCCAGAGCGAAGCGAACAAGATCATTGCCAACGCCGACAATGCCGCTCGGGCCAAGGCCGCAGAAGCTCAGGCAGCCTATGACCAACAACGGGCACAGATGGCCACGATTCTGGCGGAATTCGAACAGTCGATCGTCGACCGTCGCGACCAGACGGAGTCAGAGTTCACGGCCCGGATGAAGCAGCAAGAGGCGTCGATAGCTGCCGCCGAACAGCATCGGACAGAAATCGAAACCGACGCCGAGCGCTATCGCCAGGCAAAGCAGGCCGAGGCAGACGGCATGGTGCAGGGCGCCCAGGCCGAGGCCCGCAAGATCGTCAAACAATCCGAGATCTCTGCTGACCAGGTCCGCCGTGAAGCGGAGCGGGACCTGCAGGCAACGATCGCCCGTCGCGATGCGATCAGCTCGCAAATGACATCACTACGGCAGATGCTGGCCACCAGTTTGTCTGGCGCCACGGTGGCCGACACCATGGCTGCAAGCCAACAAGCCAAAGCAGCGGCCGCGAGAAGTGCCAGTCTTCAGTCCGCAGAGCCGGCGCCCAGCCCCGTCGTGCCCCAAGAGCCGGCACCAGTGCCAATGGCGCCGCAACCAGCACCCGAACCGTCGCCCGAGCCTGTGGTGGTTCCAGTACCGACTCCGCCAGCACCCGAACCCGAACCGGCATCTGAACCAGTTCCCGCGCCAGTGCCTGAGCCCGAACCGGCACCCGTACAAGAGCCTGAGCCAACTCCTCCTGCTCCAGAACCAGCCGAGACGCCTCAACCAGAGCCAGTCCCAGCACCTGAGCCAACTCCCGAACCAGTCGCGGTTCAGGAGCAGCCCGCACCCGAAGCTGAACCCCAGTTCATGCCGCCGCCCCAGCCGAAGCCGGTCCCGAAAGTCAAGCCGGTCATCACGGCCGTGTCGACTCCCACCGCTGATGTTGTTGAGAGCGTTGAGAGCGTTGAGAGCGAAGAAGAGCCGGTAGAAGAGCCCGAGGAAGAGGCGGACGAAGACTGGCTTGACAGTGGCGAAGAGTTCGACGTCGAGTCCGGTGAACCGTTCTTGATCGACACGATCATGGACATAGCTGAAGAAGGTGAGAAGGAACGCAAGGGTCGTCGTCACTCAAACAGGTGACGGCATACTGAGCGCCTTCAACCTGATGTGTGGATGAAGCAAAAATTCGCTGGCCGGTGACCAGTGGTAAAATGAGGTTGTTTTCTCGATGAGAAACTAGGTGGTGATATGGCAAGTCGTGGATTACCAGATGACGCACCCGAATGGGGTGCGCCTTCTGCCAGGCCTGCTGCCCCAAGGCCCATGGGCCCAGGGCAGCAACAGGGAGTCGCGCCCAACCAACCATGGTCAGGCCGTGGACCAGTAGGCGCTTCGCCTGTTCCGCCCAACGTCGCCAACGCGAATGCGACGACAGGCCGCGTGCCACGAGCGTCTGCCCAGACTCAAGGGCCTGTCAGCAACATGTCCAACGAGCGAGTTGTGCATGCGCCTCAACCTCCCACACCGGTGATGCAGTCACGCCAGAATCCACCGATGATGCCACCACACAATCCGGCTGCCCCCGCGGCAAACCCAACCGTGCGGATGGCACCCGTGTTCGCCGTCCCACCGGCACCGATAAGCGATGAACCAGACGAAGAAGAAGTCTGGGATGACGACGACCTGACACAGGAGTTCGATTTCGACGAGTCCTCCGACGATGAACCACCGGCACCTGTGAAACGTCGTCGCAAGAGTGACATCATCCTCCTGTTGTTGGCGATCCTCCTGATGCTGGGTGGCGGCACTCTGGGTATTGTCAGCTGGATCAACTCGCATAATCAAACGACATATACAGATATGGGTAATCACCCGGTGATTCCAGACCAGGTGGTTGACCAGCAGACATTGACTGCCATGGATGCGAAGCCCGACGTTGGTTTGCGTTTTGTCATCGATTCGGTAGGCCTTGACGTGCCGTTGGGCGAGGTCAACGAGGTCAACGGCATGTTGAACCCACCAGGATTCACGTCGGTTTATCTTGTGCGCAACCGTGGTGTCGGTTTGGACAACGCCGACACGGGGACGGTGTACACCGTGGCTCACTCATTACGCAGTCCTGGTAAGGCTCCCGGCAATTTCGTGATCAATATCGAGGCCGGCGCCATCATCGTGGCTCCCGGGGCCACGATCAAGGTGGGGGATCGCACCTACGCGATGGTCTCGTCCCGGATAGTCGACAAGCCCGATTTGGCCGGTGAAACCGATCTGTGGGCCAACACCCCCGGCATGCTGGTGTTCATCACCTGCCTGCAATACACCGACCCGTCGAAATACAAGAACACCAACGGGCACAGCCCGACCAATGCGGTGATCATAGGGCAACTAATCTCGTAGCCGCTAGTGCCCCGGCGCGGGACACTAGCTTGGTGACGAAGAACCCCGGTCATTTGACCGGGGTTCTTCACTTGCTGGTGGCAGGTCCAGGATTCGAACCTGGGTAGGACTTCGCCAACGGTTTTACAGACCGCCCCCTTTAGCCACTCGGGCAACCTGCCAGGGCCGTTTTACTCTACCAGTTGTAAGTGCGCTGACGCGAATTGGCCACGCGTTCGTTGCCACACTTGAAGTTGCCAGTCACTCTGGCCATGGCCATTTGCTCTTGCTCGTCATCGGCGCCACTGACGTCAGCCAAGAAAGCACTGGCCTTGTACCCGCGCAAGGTCACGACAGTGCGACCATGCCAGGCGATGAACACCACACCGTCCTTGGTCGCGCGGTATGAGAACTGGCCTTCGTCCATGTCAACCCAACAATGCGGCCAAACCGATTTGCAGGGCCATCTGGAAGCCGGTCTCGCGCTCTTCGGCCGTCATGTCACCGCCGCTGGGCAATTCAGACGCATCGCCCGGGAGCGGCACCCGGTCGCTGACAGTGCACACGGACAACGCCTCAGCGCCCTCGGAGGCCGCACACGCATACAGGCCAGCAGCCTCCATTTCGACGCCCAGACAGCCCAGTTTTGCCAGACCGGCGACGATGTCCGGCCGGTCGAGGTAGAAGAAATCGGACGAGTACAAAGCCCCGGCATGAACCGTCGGCCCCCCCGGTACGGCAATCAACTCACGCGCTTTGGCGACGGCCGCCAAAAGCATGTCCGTGCTGGCCGCCAGTGACAACGTCACCCCAGGCACGAGAAGATTGGCGACGCCCGAGTTCGTGTGGGCTGACGCCCCGATGGCGACGTCGCGCACCTTGACGCTGGGAGCGATACCACCGCACGTCCCCACCCGGCAGATACGCTTGACGCCGTAGAAGCGGAACAGCTCGGTGGCGTATATCGACAGTGACGGGATGCCCATACCGGACGCCATCGCTGTCACCGGCGTGCCTTCATAGGTGCCGGTCCATGCACCAATCCCGCGCACGTCCGACACCAACCGGACGTCGTCGAAGTAATCGGCGGCAATACGGGCAGCTCGTTTGGGGTCTCCAGGCATGACGACCAGAGGGGCAATTTCACCCGGTTCTGCGGCGATATGCGGTGTAGCCATGTGGTATTCCTTTCGTTTGATTCACAGCGTCCAGCGGGCCCCTGTGGGGCTGTCATCGACCGTTATGCCAAGACTATTGAGGCGATCACGTATCGCGTCGGCAGTCGCCCAATCCTTGGCCTGACGGGCCGCGGCGCGCTGGTCGAGCACCAGACCCATCAGGCCGTCCAGCGCCTCACTGGCGCGGGCATTGCTTGCCGACGCCGCGTCAGCCCACTCGGGATCGCCAGGATCGAGACCCAGCACATGCAACATGGCCCGGACGGCTTTGGTGGCGTCGTCAGCGGCGTTGACGTCGCCGCCGTCCAGGGCCTTGTGACCCGCCCGGATTGTGTCGAACAACACTGCCACGGCGGCGGGCGTGCTCATGTCGTCGTCCATCGCAGCGGTGAATGCGACAGGTAAATCGGTGAAATCGAAGTCGACCGGGCCGTCGTCTAAAACCCCCACCCGAGCAAGGTAAGCGTCTATTCGGGACAGTTGGGCGGTCGCCTCGGCCAACGATTCGGACGACAGTTCGATGGCGGAGCGGTAATGCGGCGCAGTCAAATACAGCCGTACCGCCCGGGGCGGGTACTGGGCTGTCACTTCGGTGACGAGGGCTCCGTTACCCAGTGATTTACTCATCTTCTCGCCCGCCATTGTGACGAACGCGTTGTGCATCCAATACTTGGCAAAGGGATATCCGGCAGCCCTGGCCTGGGCCTGCTCGTTCTCGTGATGCGGGAACCGCAGATCAAGGCCACCGCCGTGGATGTCGAAGCCCTCCCCCAGATACTTGATTGCCATGACGGAGCACTCCAAGTGCCAACCGGGTCGTCCCGGCCCCCAGGGCGATGGCCAGCTGGCAGTTGCCGGCTCATCCGGTTTGTGCCCCTTCCACAGCGCAAAGTCGCGCGGATCTCGCTTGCCGCGGGGATCGGAATCTTCCGCTGGAGCCATGTCATCGACGCGCTGGCGGGTCAACTCGCCGTAGGTGGGCCATGACTTCACATCGAAGTAGACGTCGCCGGATCCATCGGCAGCGGCATAGGCGTGCCCCGCGTCGACCAGCCGGCTGATCATGTCGATCATCTCAGGAATATGGCCGGTGGCTCGCGGCTCATACGTGGGGGGCAGGCAACCGAGCGATTGATAGGCTCGGTGCAGCTGCAACTCCACGGCGTAAGCCAACTCGTACCACTCCAATCCAGCGGCTGCGGATTTCGTCAGGATCTTGTCGTCGATATCAGTCACATTTGCGACGATGCGCACCTTGTATCCGCTGGCCTGCAGCCAACGCCGCAGCACATCGAAGACAACCTCTTTGCGGATGTGCCCAAGGTGTGGAGCTGCCTGAACAGTGAGCCCACAATGATAGATTGACACCTCACCCTCGCGCAGGGGGACGAAGGGCACAACAGCCCCAGATGCCTCATCGTAGATTTGATAGCTCACCATCCAAGTCTATCGGCGCATGCTAGCAAAAGTACGACGCTACATCGCTATGCCGCGGGCCGTAGACTGATGGCATGGCTGAGATTCGCAAGCACAATCCCACGACGTCTGACATCGGCGAACAGGTACGGGCGCTTCTGGGCGAGAACATCCGCCCGCTGACACCTGGCCAGCACCACCGTCCGGACGACGACTTGTATGACCCCTACACTGAAGACGGCGATGAAACCGAGGATGACAACGACATCATTCCCTTCACCGCCGGTGGCAGTCCCTTGATCGGCGTGCTCCCAGTGGATTTCACTTCATGGGACGACGATGATGACCCGGCTGCGTGAGTCGGGGGCGCGCTCGTCAGGTGCTGTCATGAGCGGCCAGCTGCCTCTTTAGCCCGCGCCAGCAGCATGGCGCGATCGAGAGTGAGAGACTCCATATCATCGGCGACTGGTGTCTCCCAGGGATCCGCCGGAATCGTCACATCGTCGTCCACCAGTTGGCTAGGTTGTCCAGCCGGAACAGCATCACCGGTGGCCAGCACCTCGTCTGGCAGACGTCGTAAGACATCGGTGATGTAGCCGGGCAGGGCTTCGGTAAGTGGGACCTCTCGCGATTCCCTCTCCGATTGATACCAGCGGTAATCCAGCAACTCATGGTAAATCTGGGCGTTGTCACGCTTACCGTGCAATTCAGCGGGAATAGCCGCGATTATCGGCTCGAAGCATTTCGTCAGCCACTCGTGGGCGACGATCGACTCGTCAACACTCTGGCGTCCATTGCGGGCCCGGAAGCTATCCAAATCGTTCAGAAGGCGGCGAGCCTGGTTCTCCTCGGTGTCCAGGCCAGTCAATCGCATCAACCGACGTGAATGATGGCCGGCGTCCACTACTTTGGGACGTATGACCACACGCTCGCCATCTGGTGATGTCTTGATATCAAGCTCAGCCACATCGAACCCCAGGACATTGAGACGGCGGACGCGGCGCTCAATCCGTCCCAACTCGGTATCGGGGAACTCCTCGGCAGCCGTCAGCTCAGCCCATAGATCGCGGTAGCGCGTATTGATGATCTTGACCAGATTGGACGGATCCAGAGCTTCGTCGAGCATCCCGCCGGCTTGCAGGTCAAGGAAGTCACCGTAGATGTTGACGGCGGCATTGTCGATGTCGTGACGACGTTGGCCCGGTGTCAGCTTCTCGTGCATCTCGGCCGTCTCAGCGTCGACAAGGTACGCCGAGAACGCCTCCGCATCGCGGCGGAACAGCACGTTGCTCAGGGTGATATCGCCCCACATGAAGCCAATCAGGTGCAGACGAACGACAAGCACCACCAGGGCGTCGAGCAGGCGCATGACAGTATCGCGACGCACACCTGGGATGAACAGCGACCGATAGGGCAGCGAATACTGGAGGTGGCGTGTCAGCAGAATCGGATCGAGTGGACGCCCATCCTCATCAAGACGGTCGCTGATGATGCCCACCGGTTCAACCGCTGGCTGTCCCAACCGGGCCAGCTCTGTGAGCATCTGGTACTCGTGTGTCGCCAGATCTTGGTTGACTTCTTTGGCGGCGTAGACAGCGCCACCAACCCCGATGAACCTCACGACGTGGCGTGATAGGCCACGGGGTAACGCCACAAGATAATCACCGGGCCAATCAGCCAGCGGCGTCGACCATGGCAATGGGATCAACGACGCGTCTGGACGAGTGGAAAGAAACCGGGGCATATCTCAAGTTTGCCATGCAAATGGTTGCGACCGGGCATGACAATGAGTCCAAAGCCGGTTAGCCGGTTGAAATAACGGGCGAGGGGGCGGTTCTGCGGCAGCACCCCCTCGCCCGTTGGCTTTAATTAATGCGTTCAGTCGTGGTGGTGTTGAACGCATGAATCGCATCAGCAGGCACGTGCAGACGAACCTGTGTGCCGTGCTGCGGAACCTTGCGACCGGATACACGGGCAACGATCTGCACACCGGAGTCGACAGACTCGCCCGTGTCAGAACCAGCCAGAGTGCCGTACAGGTACGCGTCAGCACCGGTCTCTTCGGCCGTCGCCACATCCATGAGGATGCCTTGGTCGTCTTTGTCGGACAACTCGAATGCCTCTGGCCGGATGCCGATGGTCGCGATTCCGCCTTCCGTCTTGGCAAGCACGTCGCGCGGGATCGGCAACACGAAATCGGTCACCTGAACGCCACCGTCGACAACCGGAGCTTCGATCAAGTTCATTGACGGGCTGCCAATGAATCCGGCGACGAAGATGTTGTTCGGCTTGTCGTACAGGTTCAGCGGGGCATCGACCTGTTGCAAGATGCCGTCACGCAGCACCGCCACACGATCGCCCATCGTCATGGCCTCGACCTGGTCGTGGGTGACATAGACGGTGGTGACGCCGAGGCGCTGCTGCAACTGGGCGATCTGGGTACGCGTCTGCACACGCAGCTTGGCATCCAGGTTCGACAGTGGTTCATCCATCAGGAAGACCTGGGGGTCACGGACAATGGCGCGGCCCATGGCAACACGCTGCCTCTGGCCTCCAGACAGTGCCTTCGGTTTGCGGGTGAGGAACTCTTCGAGGCCGAGCAGTTTTGCTGCCTCTAGCACGCGCTGATTGCGCTCATCTTTGGCAACGCCCTGCATCTTCAGGGCGAAACCCATGTTGTCTGCCACGGTCATATGGGGGTACAGAGCATAGTTCTGGAAGACCATGGCGATATCGCGATCCTTTGGCGGCAGGTCGGTGACGTCACGGTCGCCGATCCACACTGAGCCAAGATTGATCTCTTCAAGACCGGCCAGCATACGCAGGGAGGTCGATTTGCCGCAGCCAGACGGGCCAACCAGCACCATGAACTCGCCGTCGCCGATCTCAAGGGTCAGCTTATCGACGGCCGGGTGGTCGGTGCCGGGATAGGTTCGGGTGGCTTCGCGGTATGTTACAGTGGCCATTAGGCACACATCCTTTCTACGGGCAGGTACGTGCCCGACGATCCTTTGTAGGAAAGGTATGAGGTAGTGAATTACTACCCCATTGGTGCATTCCACGATACGACACCTGACGCGAACTTACGCACATGGGTCAGAACTTGTTATCGAACCGTGATCTAACAGCCATGCAATTCTGGTCAGAATTCTGCGGGCCATGATCGGCGACGCCACAGCGTCGCAATGATTGCGCCTGCGGATAACACGATGGCGCGGACAATGCGGCGGGTGGACAACTCCTGGGCTTGCACCAACCGGTCTTCAACCGTCCGGCTCAGCCGGACCTCAAGGGTGCCGTCGTCAAGTTTCTGGGCCACCGACATCAGGCGTTTGGCAGTCGGAACAGCACCCTTCAGCAGACCCAAGGCATCGTCCCAAGCCCGTCCGGCCCAATCAAGTGCGTACTGGGCGCTCGCCTGCCCGGACATGTAAGCACCAGCGGTTGAGATTATGTCGAGTCCCGGGTCAAGACGCAGGCACAACCCGAGGACCGTCAGCAGCGCCTTGCCTAAGAATGTGGTCTGACCAGGCAGAGTGATCGGCTGGGTGAAGATGAACTGCTGTATTTTGTCGAGCGTCGCATTATCGATAGACAAGTTAATCTGCCCTGACATCACCGTGTCGATCATCGACCGGCCCGTGTAGAACTTGGCGACGTCACCCACCAGGGCGTCTATATACGGCCCGATAAGGTCTGTCATCGTCGCGATGTCGGCACCTGGACCGAGGAACTCAAGGTCTTTCAGCGCCCGAACGATGCCCGCGGCATCACGCCCGATCAACGCCGTCACCAATTCCGCATAATGGGCGCGTGCCGCCGTCGATACCACTCCCACCATGCCGAAATCGATCAGCTGGATGACGCCGTCCGGACGCACGAACACGTTGCCAGGGTGCGGATCGGCATGGAAGAAGCCGTCTTCCAACACCATATGGAAAAACATGTCAGCTAGGTTGACGGCCAACTCGTGGCGATCGATACCGCCGAGGTCGATGGCTGCCAAGTCGTCGATGCGTACGCCGTCCATAAACTCCATGGTCAGCACACGCCGGGTCGACCATCGCCAGAATATCTGGGGAATGTCGACGTGCATGTTCGTCAACAAGTTACGCTGGAAAGTCTCGGCGTTCTGGCCTTCTTTGATGTAGTCCAGTTCATTCGAGAAAGTCTCGGTGAAGTCGGCGTCCAGCACATCAAGGTCGATGTGGCGGTCGATATGCAGCCAATGATTGACCAGGCGCAAGACGGCCCGCAGCGACTTTAGATCGACGTCCACCAGTTCATCGATACCTGGACGCAGCACCTTGACGGCCACCGGTGTGCCGTCCGGCAGGGTAGCACGGTGCACCTGGCCCAGCGACGCCGCTGCGATCGGATCACGGTCAAAGGTCCCGAATAGCTGTTCCAGCGGACGTCCCAACTCGTGTTCGATGACGCCGACGATCTGATCGGTGGGGACGGCGGGAAGGGCGTCCTGCAATTGTGACAGTTCGTCAATGTATTCCTTGGGCAGCAGGTCGATGCGCACGCTCATGAACTGGCCGAGCTTGACGATCAGCCCGCCCATCTCGATGGCGAAGCGGACGAAATGCCTGGCTTGACGGGTGTACAACGCACTGGCAGCCAACTCCTGTCGCCGTCCACGCAGGAACCTGGTGTACTTGAGCCAGCCGAGTTGGACGACGAAGAGTGCGGCCAAGCCGAGCGTCCTGAAATAGCGGCCCCAGCTCATAGCTGGGAGTCTACGCTTCCGCTGACTCGTCGGTCTCGTCGTCGGTCTCGTCAGGGGCGGCGGTGAAAGTGCCGAAGAACTCCTGTGCGCCTTCGCCCAGTTTGTTGAGTTTCGTCATGAAGAAATCTGCGAAACCCTCGAAGACATCCGCCTTGATCAAGACGATGGAACCGTTCAGCTTGTTGCCGAAGACCATCAGCTTGTCGCCGGGATCGATACTGAGTTCACGCCGGGCGTCCGCCGGCAGGGCGATCTGCCCTCTTTCGCCGACTGTGGCCGCGCCATAAATGCGCCCGGGACGGGGGACGAACTGCCAAGGGAAGCCACCAGGTTGCTGCTTGATACCCATGATGTCACCTTTCGTGTTGTGAATATCATGTATTACATACATTACATGCTGTTGCGGGTCATGCACAACGGAGCGAAGACACGGCACGAGCGTGGATGGAACGCCGGTTTGGGCCGCTGTTGGAGGCCTGTAAGTGAGCCATGATTGACGTCACGTAGACTGGCCAGGTGATTCGTCTTGTTCTGTCCGATGTCGATGGCACCCTAGCCGATCCTCTGACGGACGACGTGAGTGAGCGAGTCTGCCGGGCTTTCCGCCAGGTTGACGCTGCCGGGCTGTCTATTGGTTTCGCCACAGGACGCACAACAGCGAGTCTGAAACCAATCATCGACCAAATCGGGCTCCGCGAGGCCTGGGCCATCTGCAGCAACGGCGCCGTGCTAGCGCGATATTCGGAAGATATTGACGGCGGTTTCAACGTCATCAGGCAGACGCCCTTCGAACCGGCAGAAGCGGTACGCCGGCTGATGTCCCGGGTCCCTGATGCGATAGTCGCCGCTTGGAACGGTAATGAATACCTGACGACACAACCATTCCCACCGGGTGAGCTCATAGCAGAGCGCGTGGTTTCGCTTGCCGACGTCGTGGCTCGCCCGACAACCAAGGCTGTCCTCCGATGGCTCAACCGTACCCGGGGCGAAGTGCATGCCCAGACAGCGAATCTGGATCTGCCAGAAGGTGTCGACGCCATCCTGTCGAAGTTCACGGCCTGGATGGATCTGTTGCCCTGGGGTATATCAAAGGCAGCTGCGGCTGGCGAGTTGGTCCAGTGGATTGGCATCGAGCAAGGCGAGGTGCTGGCCATTGGGGACGACTACAACGACATAGACTTCCTGCGCTGGGCTGGGCGCGGCGTTGCCATGGGCGGCTCGCCCCCGGCCGTTCTGGATGCCGCCGACGAGGTGACCGCCAGCATTGAAGACGACGGCGCCGCGGTGGTGCTGGAAGGTCTAGTCAGCAGCCCAGATGTAAGTCACGGCGGATAGATCGGGCGTGTGGGGCGTGGGCGAGGCGTCCCGGTGTCCGACGGCCACACTGATCGTCATTTCGTACTCGCGGGGGATGCCTAAGCGCTGGTAAAGACGGTCTGCGTCATCCGATTTCAAGTCGCGGAAGGCCTGGGTCGCGTCGCCACAAATCAGCGACCCAAGACCGAGCCCAGTGGCGGCCAGCACGATGTTTTCCGTCGCCAAACCGATATCGAGGTCTTCAGACGAGTAGTCCCAGGTGCGGTGGGCAGCCAGGACGAAAACGACTGGCGCGTCGAAGAAGATGGTCTGGCTGGCGAACTGGTCAACGCCGTCCGGATCATGCCGGACCATCAGGCGAAGCGCTGAGTCGGAAATGTCCTTGATCAGATCTGGATCGGTGACGACCACGATTTTCCAGGGCGCGTTGCCCCGGGAGCTGGGAGCTTGTACACCAGCCAAGGCAATCGCCTCGACGATCTCTTGGCTGACGGGTTCCTTGGTGTACGCGCGACAGGAGTCTCGCGTGGCGATGGCGTCTAATACGGCATTGGTCATGCATCCACACTAGTCGTCTATGCCACGATGAAACCAGCGCCCCCGGACCGCGCCAGTGTCCGTTGCAGGTTGCTACCGCTGAGACAGGGGAACGTAAGTGGCTTCGTTGGTGAGCACGTTTCTATAGGCGGGGCGGATGATCCGGCGCCCAGAGAAGTTGATCTCCTCAATACGATGGGCCACCCAGCCGACGATGCGAGCCATGGCGAACATCGGGGTGTACAGCTCACGCGGAATGCCGATCAGGTCATAGAGAAAACCGGAATAGTAGTCGAGGTTGATTGAAACCGGGGCACCCTTTTTCTTCGCCTGCGACACCAGCGGCACGGCTTCCTGCGCGACCAGGTCGAGGAAGTCCAGCTCGTCGGTCCGACCTTTCTCGGCGGCCAACTGCCCGGCAAGCATACGAATCTGCTCGACGCGCGGATCTGAGATGGTGTACACGGCATGGCCGATGCCATAGATCAGTCCCTTGCCGTCGTATGCCTCCTTCGACAAAATGCGTTGCAGGCACGCTCGCACCTCTTCGGCGTCCGTCCAATTTTGGACGGCCTCGTGCAGGTAGTCCATCATGCTGGCCACTGCCAGATTGGCTCCGCCGTGCAGCGGGCCTTTCAGCGAGCCGATGCCGGCGGCGATGGACGAGTAGATGTCCGTCATGGTTGACGACGTCACCCGCACAGTGAAAGCCGAGTTATTACCGCCGCCATGCTCTGCTTGCAGGACGAGCAACAAATCGAGCACCCGCGCGTCCAGCTCGGTGTATGTCTTGCGCAATATGTAGAGGAAATTCTCGGCCAGAGACAACTCAGGTTTGGGCAGACGTATGTGTAGAGGCATCTTCAGCGTTTGATGCCGCAACTCGTTGTAGGCATAGGCGATGATCGTCGGAAAACAGCTGATCAGCCTGATCGACTGCTCCATCGTGTGCTGCTGCGACATGTTCTCTGGATCAGGATCATAGTTGTAGAGTTCCAGCACGCTGCGAGCCAGAATGTTCATCACATTGGTGCCACGCAAGGCGAGAATGCTCATGATCGCCTCGTGTGACAACGGCATCTGCTCGATGACCATCTGGCGGAACTGGCCCAGCTCGTCTTCGTCTGGCAGTTGGCCGGACAGCAACAGATAAGCGACCTCCTCGAAGCCGAAGCGCTGTTCGCCGATGAATGCCTGCACCATGCTCGACACGTCATAACCCCGGTACAGCAGCCGCCCCGGCGCTGGCGTGACACGTCCTTGGTCGTCTTGCGTGTAGCCGACCACGTCGCCGATCTTGGTGAGACCGACCAGCACACCGGTCCCGTCTTCGTTGCGTAGGCCACGTTTGACGCCATACCGCCTGAACAACTCGGCATCGATCGCAGCCGTCTGCTCAATCGAGCCGGCCAGTTTTTGGATCAGTTCTTGTTCCATTCGGCTGTCACTTCCTCTGGCGCATCGTTTAGATCATCCTGGCACTGCTTGGTGCCCATTGGCGAACAAGCGGCGAACGATCTCGTTACAGAACTCGATTGTCGTCAAGCCATTGGCATCAGGCGGCACCAGATCAGACGTTGCTTGACCGTCGCGATAGCAACTGGCCAGGACGGTGGTAAGCCGATCCGCCGCCTCGCCCCAGCCTAGGTGATCCAGCATCATGACCGCTGAGAGGATCAGGGAAGACGGGTTGGCCCGTCCCGTCCCCACCAAGTCCGGCGCCGTGCCGTGGGTTGCTTCGAAGACGGCATGACCGGTCTCGTAGTTGATATTGGCGCCAGGGGAAATGCCAATGCCACCGACCATGGCTGCCAGTTGATCCGAGATGTAGTCGCCATTCAGGTTCGGGGTGGCGATAACGGAATGATCCCGTGGCTTCAACAACGTCGCTTGCAAAAAGGCGTCCGCGATCACGTCCTTCACCTTCAGCCCGGGAAACTCTGACTCGGCCACTTCGTAAGACCACTGCCGGAATCCGCCCTCGGTGTGCTTCATGATGTTGCCCTTGTGGACGATCGTGACGCTGGGACGGTCGTGCTCGACAGCATATCGGCAGGCCGCCCGCATCAAGCGCTGGCTACCTTCGCGGGACATCGGCTTGATGCCAAAGGCGCTCGACTCCGGGAACCGTACTTGGGTGACGCCCAATTCGTCCGCCAAGAAGCGATAAAGGCGACCTGCCTCTTGCGAACCGGCCGCCCACTCGATCCCCGCGTAGACATCCTCGGTGTTCTCGCGGAACACCACCATGTCGACCGACCCAGGATCCCGCATTGGCGATGCCACACCCTCGAACCAGCGCACTGGACGGACACAGGCATAGAGATCCAACGCCTGGCGCAGGGCGACGTTCAACGACCTGTGGCCGACCCCGACCGGCGTCATCAGTGGGCCCTTGATCGACACCGGATGCTCGCGACAGGCGTCCATCGTTTCGTCCGGCAACCAAGACCCGGTCTCGTCGAAAGCCTGTTGCCCGGCAAGGACGTCCAACCAGTCAATGCGCTTGGCGTCGCCGAAGCAAACTTGCAACGACGCGTCCACCACCTGGCGCATACCTGCCGTGATCTCGGGACCGATCCCATCCCCGGCAATGCACGGAATAGTGATGATTTCCTGATCAAATTGGCTGTTCATTGAATCACTCCTATCTGGTGTGGTCGGGTGGCAAGCATTTGCGTCGCGCGGACGCTCCCAGACGGTGCTGCGGCTAGCGCCGCATTCTTGCACCGTCTTCCCGCTCGGTTCCGTTCCAATGTCGGCGCGTCTATTGCGCCATGCGCCGCATGGCACGCCGCGCTTCGACCTTTACACTCCAACGCCCCGCTCGTGCAAAAGCTTGCCACCCGACCACACCTGTAACTATAAATAACATCGCCTGGGAGCGTCCCCGTGATGCAAAACCTCTGCCCCAGCTCATACACATCAAACATCAGCAAACAACCTTTTCATGTGATTGAGCGCCGACCCGGCTTTGAACCATTCGATCTGCTGTTCGCTGTAGCTGTGCATAGCGGAAATGGTTTCGCTGCTACCGTCCTCGTGCTGGATGACGACGGTGAGCGGCCGTCCTGGGGCCATGTCAGGCAGATCAGGCAGGGTGAAGCGGTCACCAAGACGAATGCGGTCATAATCAACTGGATCGGCGAAGGTGAGGGCCAGCATGCCCTGCTTCTTCAGATTCGTCTCGTGGATGCGGGCGAAGGACTTGACCAGGACGACGCTGACACCGAGGAAGCGTGGCTCCATGGCGGCGTGCTCACGACTGGATCCCTCACCGTAGTTGTCCTCGGCGACGATCATGCTGGATAGACCATTGGCTTGGTAGTCACGGGCAGCCTGAGCCACGGTGACGGTCTGACCGCTGAGAACGTCCAACACCCGGCCTGCTTCGCCGGTGAAGGCGTTGACAGCGCCGAGCAGCAGGTTGTCACTGATGCGGGCCAGGTGGCCCCGGTAGTCCAGCCAAGGTCCAGCCGGTGAGATGTGATCAGTGGTGCACTTACCCGCCACCTTGAGCAGCAGCGGTGCGTCGACAATCGGGCGTCCGTCCCAAGCCGGGAATGGCGCCAGCACCGCCAATCGGGATGATTCGGGGTCGATTTCAATCGGCGTCTGGCTGAATGTCGGCATTCTACGGCCCGTGGTATTGTCAGTGAGTCCCGCGGGTGGCAGGGCGACTTCCTTTGGTGGTTGCAGTTGCACCATACTGCCACCTGGGCATGGAAGCGACTCGGTCAGTGGGTTGACGTCCAGCCGGCCAGCCAGTGCTAGTGCCACGACGATTTCCGGTGACGCGACAAATGAGTTCGTCTCCGAGTTACCGTCAGCCCGTTTGGCGAAGTTCCGGTTGAAAGACGTCACGATTGTGTTTGGACGACCCTTACTCCCGTCGTCCCGCCGCCACTGGCCGATGCACGGGCCACACGAGTTGGCCAGGACGATAGCTCCGAGTTCCCGTAGCGGCTGCAACAATCCGTCCCGCTCGGTGGTCTCAGCAACACGGGCAGACCCTGGGTTGACGTACAACGGGCACGCCAGCTTCAGGCCAGCAGCCAATGCTTGCTGGGCGACAGACGACGCCCGCGCAATATCCTGGTAGGACGAGTTGGTGCATGACCCGATCAGCGCCGCCTCGACCCGCAACGGCCACCCGGCTTTAGCTGCGCTGGCGCTGAGTTGCGAGATCGGGGTCGCCGAATCGGGTGTGAAGGGACCGTTGACGTACGGCTCCAGACCGCTGAGATCAATCTCGATCACCTCGGAGTAGTAGTCGGCGGGGCTCTGCTCCACTTCTGGATCGGCTCGCAGATCGGTTTGCACAGCGTCCGCCAGATCAGCGATATCAGCCCGCCCGGTGGCGCGCAGATACTCGGCTGTGGCTTCGTCGTAGGCAAACAGCGACGACGTCGCCCCCAGTTCGGCGCCCATGTTGCAAATCGTGGCCCGACCGGTAGCCGTGATGCTCGCGGCTCCAGGACCGGAATACTCGATGATGGCGTTGGTGGCGCCTTTGGTGGTCAGACGTCCAGCCAAGTAGAGGATGAAGTCCTTGGCACTGGCCCAGCCGTTCAACTGGCCCGTCAGACGGACGCCGATCAGCCGTGGCATGCGCAACTCCCACTCCATGCCTGTCATCGCATCGACGGTGTCAGAACCGCCGACACCGACGCCGATCATGCCCAGTCCACCGGCGTTTGGTGTATGGGAGTCGGCTCCGATAATGAGACCTCCGGGGAAGGCGTAGTTCTCCAGCACGAGCTGGTGACTGATCCCCGATCCAGGCTCCCAGAACTCAAGTCCATACTTGTCGGTGACGGCGCGCAAGAATTCGTAGACCTCGGCATTATCTGCCCTCGCAGTGGCCAGATCGGCGGTAGCTCCCTGATACGCCTTTACCAGATGGTCGCAGTGAACGGACGCCGGAACAGCGGCAGCCGCCTGCCCGGCATTCATGAACTGCAACAACGCCATCTGAGCGGTGACATCCTGCATCACCACACGATCGGGCCGGAAACCCGTCAGCTCACCAGTTCGGACGGGTTGTCTCACCGGTTGGTCGAAGAGATGCACGTAAAGCACCTTTTCGGAAAATGTCAAAGGGCGCCCTAGTAGACTCCTAGCCTCTTGGACCGTCTGCGGCAACCGGTCATACAGTTGCGATATTGTTTCACCGGGCATATCACGTCCTCCCATTCATGGGGTAATTGGAGGCTCGTGTGGCGCATCAAACAAACGCTAGAGCCACCTTAATTGTGCGTGACATTGATGCTTAAGACAACTTCGACCACTGGATGGACGGAGGATAACTCATACGTAATGATTCGAAGTATGTGGGGGTGGAACGCCGGTTTGGGCTGGCGACACCGCAGCCGCCCGCAAAAAATGGTGGCCACCCAGATCACGCGGCGAGGATGGTGCCTGGGAGCCCTGGGCCGGCTGGAATCCCCACATACTTCGTTGCTGGAATCACAAGACGTTTACAACTTGTCGACGATGTCGCTGGAAACAGCGTTGAGAATCGCGCCGGTGTTGTCTTCATTGTGTGCCAAGGTTGTCACCACGGCCTTCAGGTCGGGCAGCACGATGCTGAACTGACCATACATGCCGTCCACCCGATAACTGCCGGGGCGCACGTTCTGCCACACCTGGTAGCCGTAGCCGACGTTCCACTCACCGCCACCGAAGTGGCGCTCGGGCGGCACGACATCGGTGTGCAGCGCTTCGACGTAGCTAGCCGACACCAACTCCTTGTCGTCCCAAGTGCCGTCCTGAAGAAGCAACTGACCCAGCTTGGCAAACTCGGTCAGCGACAGTTGCAGACCTGCGCACCCCAGCGCATGGCCCTGTGGGCAGGTGTTCCACCAAGGATTCAGAATACCCAGTGGACTGAACAGGCGCGGTACCAGGTATTCGCGTAGTTCCTGCCCGCTGGTCTTCGTCACCAGACGACCCAGCATGTACGTGCAGGCATTGGCGTAATAGAAGTGCGTGCCGGCGGGTGTCACCTGGTCACCGCGGAAGAATTGTTCGGCCAAATCCATGCTATAAACCAGGTCCTGGTCCTCTTCCTGGAAGAACTCGTAGTCTTTTCCACTGCGCATTTGCAGCAGATCAACCACTCGAATGGCTTCGCTGCCAGGAGTCGCAATACCGACATATTCGGGGAAGTAATCGAGCACCAGGTCGGTCAGGCTGAGACGTCCCTCATCCACACACATGCCAATGGCAACTGAGGTGAAGGTTTTAGACGCCGAGAACAACTCGACGCGGTCGTCCGCCCAGGAGCGGTGCGCAACCTCGCCCTGGCCTTCCTGGTAGACGTGGACGCCGTGCACGCCAAGATTGCGCTCCAAACAGGTCAGACGGAAGTCGGTTAAAAGGGATGAATTCAACATGCCCCCCATAATGCCACTTCCCCCGGCCAGCGGGTTGTAGGAAAGTACAAATCATGGCCTGGATTGATGTTTGGTTCCACTAAATCGACACACCGATACCACAAACACTTCCTGGACCAAACCGTCGTCAAATCTCGTACATCTCCGCGAGAGTCCAGGGAATGTCGCCGAACCACCCAGATCTGAGGTAGTTTCCCGGACTGTAACGTTTGGGGAGACAAACAGGTAGCGGTTGAGTCCAAGAAGTCGCCCCTTGCCCACTAAGAGATTTGTGCGGGGTTCTATGCTGGCAGGGTGAGTTCTGACATCGAAATTGCCCAAGCAAACATCATGACGCCCATTGAGGACGTGGCCGCGGCTCTGGACATCCCGGCCGACGCGCTGGAGGTCTATGGACGCTACAAGGCCAAGGTGGGGGCTGTGGACGCCCGTCCCCAAGCCGGAAAGCTGATACTAGTGACGGCCATGTCGCCGACACCGGCTGGCGAGGGCAAAACCACCACAACTGTCGGGTTGGCTGACGCCCTGCACCAACTGAGCAAGCGGGTGGTTGTGGCGTTGCGCGAGCCATCGCTGGGGCCGGTGTTCGGCGCCAAGGGGGGCGCCGCCGGTGGCGGCTATGCCCAGGTTGTCCCAATGGAGGACATCAATCTGCACTTCACCGGCGACCTGCACGCCATCACGGCAGCGAACAACCTGCTGGCCGCGATGGTTGACAACCACATCTATCACGGCAACGAACTGGGCATCAGCCAGGTCGTCTGGCACCGGTGTCTTGACGTGAACGACCGCCAGTTGCGGCACATCATCGACGGCACTGGCGGGCCCACGAGCGGTGTCGAGCGGCAAGACAGTTTCGACATCACGGCGGCCAGCGAGGTTATGGCGGTTCTATGCTTGGCGACGTCCCTAGCCGATCTCAAGGCGCGGCTCGGCCGTATGGTCGTCGGCTACACGGAAGCTGGCCAACCCGTCACGGCTGGGGAGTTGGGAGCTGCCGGCGCCATGACGGCCCTGCTGAAAGACGCCGCTAAGCCAAATCTGGTGCAAACACTAGAGCACACGCCAGCCCTGGTGCACGGCGGACCTTTTGCCAACATCGCGCACGGCTGCAATTCGGTGATAGCAACACGGACTGCGCTTGGCCTGGCCGATTACGTGGTGACGGAGGCGGGCTTCGGATCCGACCTCGGTGCTGAGAAGTTCTGCGACATTGTCTGCCGTCAAACAGGCCTGCAGCCTGATGCCGTCGTGATCGTCGCCACCATTCGGGCGTTGCTATCCCACGGCAGCGTTGCATCTGAACTTGGTGACGACGTGGCAGCGGTCCAGACTGGTATGGCCAACCTGCTGCGCCACGCGCACAACATGCGTGACGTCTTCGGGGTACCGGTCGTCGTGGCCGTCAACCACTTCCCCACTGATACAAAGTCCGAATTGGACGTCGTCAAGCAAGGTTGCGACGAGGCTGGGTTCCCCTGTGAGCTGTCACAAGTGTGGGAACTGGGTGGTACCGGTGGTCTTGACCTGGCCCGCGAGGTCGTGCGACTGGCAGACCAGCCGTCTGACTTCCACTTCTGTTATGACGTCGACCAGCCGTTGGATAAGAAGATCGAGACAATCGCCCAACGGATCTACCACGCCAGCAGCGTCGAGTTCACCGACGAAGCACGCCAGGAAATGGAACTATTGACAAGTCATGGTTTTGGTGGTCTTCCGGTATGCGTCGCCAAGACCCAGTACAGTTTCAGCGACAATGCCAAACTGCTCGGCGCACCAGAGGGGTTCACGTTGACCGTCAAGCACCTACGGGTGTCGGCGGGCGCGGGATTCGTCGTCGCCCTGACAGGGACGATCATGACGATGCCCGGGTTACCGACCACACCTGCCGCCATACATATCGACGTGGATGGCGACGGTGTGATCTCAGGCCTGTTCTGATACCTCCGGCGGGACGTCCATTTCAAGTGGTGCATCCTTTTCAGGCAGCACGTCCCCCTCTGGCTCATCCACCAACTGACCGCGATCTCTTAGGTCGGCGATGATCCGCGCGTGGAAGGCTTCGTCGATACGGTACTTGGTGCGATAGAGCACGAAGCCAATCACGATTAGCAGCATCGGTAGCACCATCATCGCCAGTTTCATGAGCTGCAAGCCTTGTGGTGCGACGTAGTCGCTGTTCTTGTTGGCCGCATCATTGATACCAGAGACGATCAACGTGATGGCTACGATTTCCGTCGCCAGAGCCGCCCCAGCCTTGTTGATGAAGGGCCGCAAGGCGAAGGTGATGGCCGTATTGCGGTGACCGAGCTTCCAGTGCCCGTAATCGATGGTGTCAGTGATGGAG
>Ga0123357_10000493_pt1 | contig 38287 bp, 14 predicted proteins | sample TergutEmb28metaG_FD_89873 | JGI IMG/M metagenome (GOLD analysis project Ga0123357, IMG submission 89873) | Embiratermes neotenicus P4 segment gut microbial communities from Petit-Saut dam, French Guiana - Emb289 P4 | ecosystem: Host-associated > Arthropoda: Insects > Digestive system > Gut ... | reverse complement strand
GCCTCTCGTGAATTTAATTATTCCTGCAAACTGCGACCAGTCGCCGTTGAAATCGGATCGGACGTATGGTACGCTGATTTGAATGGTTCCGTTTCCGGTCAGTTTGTTGGAAATATTCCAGCGGGCAGGAAGATCCCACTCAGCAGAGATACCGTCCGGCACATCAATTGCATTTGAAAACGGACCTGTCATGCTGGATGTGTTGCTGTCGCATAAACGTAAAATACCGCCCAACAACGTAACTTTAGCGCTTCCAAGCGATACGCTATTGGCAGTGGCAGAGCCAAGCAACAGCAGTCCGTTATGCACCGTAACGCCTGTAAAATTATTCGTTCCCTGCAACGTCAATGTTCCCGGTCCTGTAACGTCCAAAGTTGTATTGCTTCCCTGAAGATTGCCGCTGAATAATACGCTGTAATTTGCAGTCGGGTTATTAACAGTTAGGTTACCGACTACCTGCATATTTCTGTTGGTAGCCATTTGAGCCGCTGTCTGGAGCGTGGCGTTCCGCATTATCCAGTTGGATGCGACGCTTGTAGAAGCGCCGATAGAACTTGGCAAACCGCCGTCTTTCAAGGATGAAACGACAAGCGTCCCATCCGAAAAATCTATCCTGCCGGTAAAATTGTTTTCCTGAGTCGATAAGGTAAGACTGCCCGAACCTGCCTTAAGCAGTCCGCCTGCGCCGGAAATACTTCCTGCTCCCGCTATTGAATAATTGGTTTCGTTGTTAAAACTCAACCCCGAAACAGGCATCGTTTCAGTTAGAGTTATGTTTTTTACCGTAGCGTTATCATCGAAATAAACCGAATCGTTCGGAACAAAAAAGTCTTCCGTCCCATCGTTCAAAAAGTTTTTTGTCAGGAAATTCCAAACGCCGTTCACGCCTCCCGACCAGATTACGGCGCCTGCAGAACGCGGCTCGATAAGCGCCAGCCTGATTCTGTTTGTTTCAAACAATAAAACATAAGGCACGCCTTCCAATCCCTGCACGCCGAAATTAGCGGCAGTTGCGTTGGTGGCGCCGGCGAAAGTTATCAACGTAAGCGTATCCGCCTTAATGGGGGAAAGCTGGTTGATTATAATGCTGTTATTTGTTCCGGATACGTTAAAATTACCTTCAATTTTCAAGGTATCGTTTTTTAGCGGATTTGTCTGGTCAATATCAAAATTCAGGTTATTTCTGCCCGGAAGCGTCAAGTCTCCTGCTATGGTTAAGTTTCCCAACGTACTGCCGTTGCCGGGTTCAATACGCCCGCCTTCAACGTTTAATCCTGTTTCGAGAACGATTCCGCCATTCAGTCTGGCGTTTCCGCCAATAACGCCCCGCGCATCTACCCGAACTTTACTTGCCAGCGTTCCGTTTACAAACAGCCGTCCTTCCGAGACGCGGGTAACGCCCGTATAGTCGTGATTTCCATTTAGCGTAGCCGTACCTTGAAGCGATTTAATCAAATCCATAGCGCCCGTAAATTTGCCTGCGCCGTTGAAAGTATAATCTTTTCCTTTGGGATTAATAATCCACACGCGGCTTGGCGACATATTTCCCGTTAAGGTATAAGCGCTGTTTCCTCCGCGAATGTCGAACATAATGCTTTTGCCGTCGGCATAAGTTCCGGCTGCGTTATTATCGTCTATCCAACCGCTTCCGGTGTAGTATAAATCGGCTTTTTGCACGGGAGGAACGGGAGGTTTGGGCATATCTTGCGCAAGGTAGTAATCTACATCCGACGATTCGTAATATCCTTTTGCGGTGCATTGGCATCTGTAAGCAGGATTTTGCATCAAATCATAAATGCGGTACGGCGATTCGTCGGACGTTGAAATGATGACAAAACCCGACATGTCGCTGCGAACAAATATAAGGTCTTCCCGCCAATCGCCCAGTATGTCGCCCATAAATGCGGGATTCGCTCTTGTGGTTGTACCTTGAAAGTAGTAAGTTCCATGCCCGTTATTGTCGTTGTATAAAGATAAAAGACGACCGAAACTTTTTGACGACGGGTCAAATTTGTCTATGATAAAGTTTGCGCCGGCGCCATCGGCAGAAGCCGTATGTTCACGGCTCAAATCGCCATCCCACCACAAAGGAGTGCATGGATTCCTGTTTATCACATAGCCGGTCGGATTTCCTTTACAGTCGAAAACGGCTCTGTTTTGCATGGTTGAAGCAAACTGCAATCCGCGAATTGTCGGGTCGAAAGCTGCGCAAGCGCCTCTGGCAACGTCTCCTATTGCCGACTGGTAAATGCCTTTTATCAATGCTCCCGTGTTAGCATCGTACAGCGCCATGCCAAGCGTATTGGGATTATCCTGTTGAATGATAAAATGTTCCAATCCGGGGCGATCCGGATCTATATCGGCGGTCGTATGCCGGTCGCCGTGAATGACGCCGGGGTAGGTATGAAGCATCGATCCGTCTTTGCCGTTGATGACATATCCTCCTTCTATAAAATCATCAATTCCGTCTCCGTTAACATCCATGACGCGCACTTGATGAAATTCAGCCTGACCGGCGTAATCTCTGTGCGACCACTGCAAAACAAGTTTCTTGTCGATGAAACGCCATGCCGCCAGCGCACCCTGAAAGTCGCCGCTCGGCAAGCGGTTTTTATATTCGTAAATCAGGGAAGGATTGATACCGTCTAAATAAGCGATAATAAAATGCCCTGCCATTTCTTTCCATGTATCCGTGCGAGTAGTGGTCAACTGGTTAAAAAACGGTATTTCGGCGCGGTCAATCTCGGCGCCGGTCACGCCGTCGATAATAGACAGCCATTGGGGAGCCGAACCTGCGATATTGCGGTAGTTGGTGACTTTTCCGTTGGCGCCTTTAATGGTATCGCCGTTGGCAAACGCGGTTCCTTCGCCCGTAATCAGCAGGACTTCCGCCTTGCCGTCGCCATCCATATCGTAGGCGGTTACCATATCGTTCATGCCATCGCAAATTTTAATATTGGGACCCTCGTCGATTCGCCACATAAACTGCCCTTCGCTTGTGTAGGCTTCTACTCTCGGATTAGGATAAGTCAAATTGCCGCCGGAGCCATCGTCTGCTTCTGCTCCGTAGTTTTGGCGGTCGAGCACAAAGTCGTATTTGCCGTCGCCGTTCAAATCCGCAGGCCAGCAATATCGCATACCCATCGGATCCGATACACCCGGTATCGGAGCGTAGTTGTAATCCCTTACGATGTGGCTGTAATAGCCGTTACTTGCCGCCAAATCCCACGAGCCGCCTTCTTCGCCTTCAACGCCATTCAAAACAGGGCGTACAAAAACGCGAGACGGGGAAGTAGCGCCTGTAACGCTTGCCGTAAGATTTGTCGAATTGGCAACCGGCGCAACATTCAGTTTCACAGGCGTTGCCGAACCGATTTGCCTGTAAACGTTGAATTGAATATCTTCCGGATCTTCGGCAAAGTAACGCCATGAAACAAAAATCTGTGTTGCCGATTTATACATTGCGACAACGCCTCTGTCCAATTTTTCCATTTTGCGCTGGGCAAAAAGGTTGGATTGCGAAAGCGCAAAAGCGCTAACTAAAAGTAGAAATAATATTTTTTTCATCTGTATATGTATATAATTTTCCAATATCCTCCTTTGTCTCCTCCAATACGCTCTATTACACCCTCTATTTTAAGTTTTTGTATGTGTCGTTGAATAGCGGAAGGATTTATTCCTAATTTGCCGGAAAGTTCACTTCTTGTAATTTTGGGATTTTCTTTTATCAGTTCCAAGATTTCTGACCACTTTTTCTGACCACCTTTTCTGACCACTTTTTTCTGACCACTTTTTTCGTCATCTTTCGCTTCTATAAGTTCTGAAATTTCGCCTTTGGCAAGTTGAATGAGCGCTGTTAGTTTGTTCTCCAAAACAGCAGAAATGTAATCAACGAGTGGTTTTGTTTGTTGCAGTGTGGCGCGAGCGCCGTCATAAGGAATTTTTCCTGTAAGCAAATCGCATTGGTGCAGTATTTTAAGATAATTATTCCGGTCATCGCTACGAATAACGAGCATCGGGTAATTGTTTCGCAAAAGAATGTAATTTACGAGCAGGCGGGCAATCCGTCCGTTGCCGTCTTCAAAAGGGTGAATGCGAATGTAACGATAATGAAACATAGCAGCAAGTTCTTCTACTTTCAGTTTTCTACTCTGTTCTTCGTTGCGATACCATTCAACCAAATCGCCCATAAGCGAGGGCGTTTCTTCGGGAGAAGCATAATCAAATAGTTCTCCTGTGGGCGTGATGACAGAATTAGGGCGGGTTTTATAAACGCCCACATTTATTTTGTAACGATAATCACCGTCTCGGCTTGTTTTGTAGAAATCGCGCACCAAAATAGTTTGATTTAATTCGCGGATAAAATTTTCCGATAACATTCTATTGCTGTCTTTTGCTTCTGCTTTCATCAATTCCAAACCAACATTGTGGGCTTTCATTTCCTCATAATCTTGAATGTTTGCATTTCCGATAGTGTCGCCAAAAAGCAACAACAATTTAGTTTGTCCGTATGTAAGCGTATTGCCTTCCAAATGATTGGAATTGTAATTAAAATCAATCATAAATTGTTGATTTATATCTCGTTCCATTTTCTCATTCAGTGGCTGCAACATCTTCCATTCTTTGTATAATTGTTGTATTTTATCCATGTATTTTGTTTATAAAATTTCTATTTTTCAGCAACTGCAAAATTACACTTTATTTTCTATTAACTTTCTTGTTCGCTACTCATTTTCATTTTTCCCTATAATAATGTAATTCATAACTTATTTTTCATAAACCTCAGCCTCAACAATCGCCAACCGCCCTTTCTCATTCGACGTTTCCGCAATTTCCTTTTTACCGGAAACTTCTACAATTCCGCCAAAAGCATCTGCGTCCCGGCTTTGCCCAACCAACTGTATTTTCACAAACCGTCCTCTCACGGGTTTAACCGGAATCGACACATAGCCCAGCGTTTTAGGCGTTTCGCCCTGATAGACTTCCGTATCATCGACATAAATCCGTATCGGATAGCTGCGGTTTCTCCATCCCGACATTTTCATTTCTACTTCCGACACAACGGCGTCTTTTTCCAGCTCGTATTTTATCCAAGCCGTTTGGAGCTGACCGTCGTTTGCCCATTCGGTCGTTTCATTGTCGTCGAAACTCAAGGCGGCTTTATCTTCGTTGCTTCCGGCGGTTGCGCCGACAATATTCACCGGAGTGCGGGATATTTTATAGGATTCGCCGGCTGGAGTAGCTCCGCGAGAAAGATTGACCGGCTGATGATCGCTTGAGATATAAGCAGAAAGACCGTTGTTTTCCTGTATGGGAATCGAATTGAATGTTGCCGTTGCAGATTGCAGCAAAACGCCATTCGATCCTGCGGATTTTGCTGTCAGCGTTATCTTTCCCGCTTTTGAAGTCGAGCGTATCAATACTCGGTTTACGCCGCATTCTACCGGTAATTGCTTCGATAATATATAATTGCCTTCCGCGCCCTGTGCAATTCCGCCCCGCCATTCGGCAGGTCCCTGCAAACTGAAATCAATTTTATCGTTTGCCAAAGGACAGCGTTTTCCGTCCTTATCCACTACTTCCACTTCTGCCAAAGCCAGATCGCCGCCGTTTGCCAAAAAGCCGTCGGCGCCTGTCATTACTTTTAAACGGATGGCATAAGGCGTTCCCGCCGTTTCTTTTTTGCAGCGGCTCAACACATTACCTGCCGCGTCATAGCTAACGGCTTCAATCGTTCCGGGTTCCCACTGTATATTTTTAAAAGTAAACAGAAAATTATAACTCTGTTCGCCCATTCCGCAAGATTTTCCATTGACAAACAATTCGACTCGTTCGCCGGTTGAGACTACATATACGTCTTTTTTTACGGAAGAATCGTAATTCCAGTGTCCGCAAATATAAGAACCGTGATTTTCAACATCCACCCAGCCGTTCCACATAACCTGATGCGCGAAATAAGCGTCTTTGGGAATGCGCATGGCATCAACTTCCCCGCTTTTCCGGTAACTGCCGTTAGTAGAATCGCTTCGGAAATGCGTATTGGAATCGGAAAAAACGATATTAACGCCTCCCGAACTGACTCGTTTGCCTGTTCCGGGTCGTACCCTGAAATAATCGAACCAGCGCCTGATTGCCTCAAGAAAATACGAATCCTGATTCCGGTTATAAGCGCTTGCATCGTCGTTTTTGTATAAAGGTCCGTCGCCGTCCTTGTGTTTGGGAAAGGAATAATTATCCCAATATTTGCGAAAAGCCTCATCCCTGCAATATTCCATCGCCCAAAAGGGTATGCTGGCGCTTTTGTTGATATACAGCATTTCGCCTCCGTATTCGGCAATTTTGCTGTCGAGCATTTCGCGCGCGCCGATAGCCCGTCCGCCGTAAGGGTCGTATTTATCGCGAATGGCTTTCATCTCGGCGATATGATTTTCACTGATTCCTTTATTACCGCATTCATAAAAAATAATACTCGGATTGTTGCGGTTGTAAATAATGGCGTCTCGCATCAAGGCGGCGCGAAGTTCCCAGCGGCGACCTTCCACATCGCCTTCCGAATCGCCGGCAGGCATGGACTGCATCAGCCCTACGCGGTCGCAGGATTCCACATCCTGTTTCCATGGCGTAACATGCATCCAGCGAACCAAATTTCCGTTTCCTTCCACAATCATGCGGTTGCTGAAGTCGCTCAGCCACGCCGGCACGGACAATCCGACCGCGGGCCACTCGTTGGTCGTGCGCTGGGCATAGCCTTTCATCTGGATAACGCGGTCGTTGAGTTTCACCATCCCATCCCCGAAAGCGGTCTTGCGAAAACCGGTGCGGGTTCTCACCATATCAACAGGTATATTATTCACGCTCAACACCGTGTAAACATTATATAAATAGCCGTAACCCCAGCTCCAGAAATTCAGGTTTTCGACCCTGTCGCCAATTTTTATAATTTTTGTTCCGCCGGCGGAAATGGTATCGGGTTTACTTTCGATGGTTTTAATGATTTTTCCATCCAAATCTTCAATGACGGCTTTCAACGTAACTGTCTTTGCGACCGGAAATTCGTTCCTGACTTCCGATTCGACGCCTATCCATGCGCGTTTTTTCGTAATGTCGATTTCCCTTGCATAGACGTATGTTCCTGTCGTTCCCAGATTGCTGTAAAGCGGTAAAGTCTGATACAATTTGCTGCAAACGTGTAAATAAACGTTTTTGGGAATACCGCCGTAATTAGCGTAAAAATTCCTGTCGTTCCACTGAAAAGTCGAACCGGTAGCTTCCTCGTGGTATCGCCACGAATTGTCGATGCAGACAGCCAGCACGTTTTCCTTGCCGTCGAAACGCACATAATCGCTAATGTCCAAACCGAAAGCCATCACGCCGTTTTCGTGAATTCCAACCGGTTGCCCGTTGATGAAAAACTTTCCGCCGAAACGGATTCCTTCAAATTCCAGAAACACTTTTTTCCCTTTGTCCCTAGCCGGCAACCTGAAATGCTTGCGATACCACACAATGGAAGTACCGAGATCGGCAATGCCTACCCTGAAAGCGTCGTCTTCGTTGAATGCGCGCGGAAGGCTGATGTTTTGCCACGAAGCGTCGCTGTAGTTCGCCTGTTGTGCATTTTCCACATCTCCAATATGCAACAGCCACTGTGAATTGAAATTGTATTTGCAACGTTCGTTCCCTTCAAAAACCGGCGCGGAATAGCAGTAAAGCGCCGTCAAGGAAAAAATAACAAGTAATAAAAAACTTTTCTTATTCATGGATTATTTTTCATTTATATTATGCTATACAAAAATACGCATAAATTTAATGTTAGTAAATCGTTATTCTGACTAATGAACAAATTTACATGTTATTGTACATATTTTACTAATGTTGAGTAATTCAATGAAGCGAATTGAATGGGTTTTTATTGTAAGATTTTCGATGTGTAAATGTTTTTTAGATTTTGATGAATTTATTTCAACCTGCTCTCGTAGAGAGCATACCTGATTAAGCAGTATCCTCAGGATACTGTACTACAGATGCACCCTTCCATACTATGCCCCGCTATGCGGGGCTTTGGCGAGAAGCATCTATGTGTCTGTAATACAGTATCCTTAGGATACTGCTTAATCAGGTTGGCTCTCTTCGAGAGCAGGGTTGAAATAGATTCATCAAAATCTAAAAAAAATTTACCTTCAGCAAAATTATTTTTTATAGCGCCTCAAAATAAGATTTAGCCCGCATTATCTCACGCCACAACGCTCAATTCTTTACCTATCCAAAACTCCAGCAAAATTTGCACAAAAATACATAAGTCTGCACAAAAATCTATTTCAAGAGAATTATTTGTAAACTACTTTTGTCCCTTTATTTTACTATTTTTATTTAAATTTTATTAAATATGAAAAAAATTACATTATTTTTGTTTTTTGCCGTCTTCCTGATGGGAACGGCAATTGTGAATGCACAGTCAACCGCTACGGCATTCAAGAAAGTCACTGAGGCATTTACTCAAGTGCTTGATTCGGCTTCGGTTTACAATGCAGACTGGATGGGTTCAACTAACACTTGGGCAGACAGGAGTAACGACTGTAGTAATCCGAGCGGCAGATATTTAAATCTCAGTCAAAACAGCCGTAACATGACTTTCAAAGTGTCGAATGCTTCATCTTTTACCTTGTCGGTAGCAAACAGCACAGCAAACAGGCAATGGAACTATTCGATAAACGGCGCTACTCCGGTAATCATTACGCATCCGGGTACCGGTTGTGTAGATACGCCGGTTGCAATCGACGATCCGGGCGAAGTTACCATTGTAATTAGCAGTCCTTCTACATCATCGGCTTCAGTCTATCTCTCTAAAATCAGTTTTACGCCGGTTGCGGGAGAACCTCCGGTAAACGATTGCGACTATTTTGAAGATTTTACCAACCCCGCAACCATGAAAGGAACGCTTGGGGCTGTACCTGCTCAATTTGATTATTCTGTTGCAAACGACGCTTCCCTGACTTTATGGTGTAATGCAGGCGCTGGCGGTAATAGAAATACGACCTTTACTTTCAACAATCCGGCTCAAACAGTTGGTTTCAGTAAAAAGGCATCAGTGGAATTTGACTGGGCGGTTCGTAATTGTAGAGCAGGGAATGGAGAAGCTTTTCTGGCTTTCAGAGATGATGCCGGTCAAACCATTTTTGTTTTATCAACCTTATCCGTTAGCAACAATAATGCCGCTCCTATTCAGGTAGGAGTAGGTCCTATTGATCCGACTGCCCAACCGGTAGTTCCGGCAACGCAAAAAACACAATTATCATCATCGGTACAAACAGGGGCAGGCACTGCCACCACCGACGGCTTAGTTGGCGTACCATGGTATCATGTTGCCGTTGATATAGATTTGATCAAAAATAAGGAGGTAACGTTTACGTTGACAGGCATAAACGGAACAACAGGGTCGGCAACGGCAACAGTACCGTTAACTGCCGGATTTGCATTAGTCAACGGAATTAAAGATATTCAGATGGGCGTTTCAAGAACGCAGGCTTGTTATTGGGGAACCAAAATTACCAACATTTGCATAAAAGACTTGGACGCTACTGTTCCTGATACGCCTGAAAATGTCACTCTTGATTTAACTTCAGGTCAAAACAATCAGGCTGTCGGAGTTGGTAGTGCAATTACCAATATCGTTTATACATGGGGCGGCGATGCGAATGCTGCAAATGTAGTGTGGACTCCTGCCGGTACGCCGGATGGAATAACCGTAACTTCGGATGCTACGGCAAAAACCGTAACCATTTCAGGAGCTCCTGCTGCCGGAGGTACTTACAGATACAGTATTACTTCAACAGACGGAACCATTGAATCCGCGCCATTGACAGGCGCAATTACAGCAATACCCAATACTGCCGGCGGCGGTATGCCTAAAGAAATAACGACTTTTGTTCCGTCGGATTCACACTATTATCGTATTATTTGTTACGGCAGTTCTGTTAATAGCAGCGCTAACACTTCTGGCGCAGCGAAATATTTAACGATTACGGCTACCCCCGGTACGGCAGTGCCTGAAAGTAACGGAGCTTCCGTTCTGACAACGACTACCGCATTTGATGCAACCGACCGGAATATTGTATGGGAAATAACTCCATACCCCGAAAAAGACGGTTATTTCATCATTAAGAATTTAGGAACCAATTCCTATTTTTCTTCGGCAGGAGGCACTGCTGACGCTATTGTGGAATCAACAACAGCAGATGATTTTGCTTTACCGCATGCAACAACCGGACCGACCGTCTCCGGTAATGATTATTCCTATTTCCGTATTTGTAGAGAAAGCGGTCCAAAGCAAATCAGACCCAGCTCCTTTAATGGTCGCTGGTATTGGGATCAAGGCACATTGGACAGAGCGGATATGGTGCTTACAATCGTACCCGTTAATAAATCGGAATTTCCGGAAGTTCCAACGCTTGCTTTAACTACTTCCGGCTCAAATGTACAAACTGTTAATATAGGCGACGCAATTGCCGACATTGTTTATACATGGGGCGGCAGCGCAACCGAAGCAAATCTAACGTGGACTTCCGACACGCCTGCAGGAATAACCGTAACTCCCGATGCTGTAGCCAAAACGGTGACAATTTCAGGAACGCCTGAAGCTATAGGCGTTTACGAATACAGCATAAGTGCAACAGACGGAACGGCTGTGTCGGCTACATTGACCGGTAAGATTACAGTAAAAGAAGCAGTACCGGATACCCGGAAACGGATGGCATACGTAACCGATGTTACAAGCGCAATCTATACAGCAGGAAATGAACAAAAATTCTTGGACGCATTTGCCGCCGATTTTAATGTAACGGTCATTCCATCATTATCTACGGGAGTAGATTATACTCCTTATGATGTAGTTGTGTTAAGCAGTACGCCCGGATCAGCGCAAGCCGGCGTTATGGAATTAAATTCAAAAGGCGTAGTATTTAACAAACCTTTTGTTAATATGAAGTTATACCAGCTATTCGCAAGCACAAGATGGAATTGGGTTACAACAGCTTCGGTAGGCAATACAACTCAAACGACGATTGTTATTCCGGAAAGCGCAAAAAATCATCCTTTGTTTACCGGTATTACTTTCTCCGGAACAAATTCCGATGAGATTATTCTTTCTACGGGAACAACAAACTGTGCGGTTAAGGCAACCTCTTGGGGCGATAATTTCTCTCCTGCTGCGCCTACCGTCATAGCTACTGTTAAAGGTGAAGCGGATCCTGCATTTTGTTATGCGGAAATACCGGTAGGAACAACTGTCGGCGCTTTCGGTACAACAACAGAGAAACAGGTTGTTTTAGGATTAAGCGAAGTCTCTTATGTAACTGCCACGCCGGACGCCGTTCAAATTGCGCTGAATGCCGCAAAATATGTTACAGGCTTGCTGACGGAACCGGAAGTACTTCCGACGCTTGATTTAACTTCAGGCTCGAACGCTCAAACCATTACTGTTGGAGACGCAATTGACGATATTGTTTATACCTGGGGCGGCAGCGCAACCGAAGCAAACGTAACGTGGACTTCCACCGCACCGGCTGGAATAACCGTAACGCCAGACGCCGAAGCCAAAACGGTGACAATTTCAGGAACGCCTGAAGCTGTAGGGGTTTACGAATACAGCATAAGCTCAACAAACGGAACGGCTGAGTCGGCACCTTTGACCGGTACGATTACAGTGAAAAAAGCGGCAGTAGTTAACGACTGCACCTACTTTGAAGACTTTTCCGACGCTTCTGCCGTTAAAGGAACGCTTGGCGCTGCGCCCGCACAATTTGATTATGGAGTTGTAGGCGGTTACTTGAGATTCTGGAGCAACGCAGGCGCTAACGCAAACAGAAATACGACTTTTACTTTAGATAACACGGTTGAATTTAGCAAAAAAGCGACCGTAGAATTTGACTGGGCAGTTCGCAATGCCAGAGCAGGCAATGGCGATGGCTTTTTGGCATTCAGGGATGCCGGCGGTAATGCTATTTTTTCATTATCAGTCGAATCTACAGGAACAGATAATGCCCAAACTCCAATTTTCGTGGGAACAGGCGCTATCGATCCTGCCGGAAGACCTGCTGTCGCTACAGATCAAAAACAAACCATAGGCGATCCGGCATTGCTTTCGGGTACAGGCGTAGCTTATGTTGATGCCACTCCGGCATGGTATCATGTTATGGTAGAAATAAACGTAACGACTGCTGAGGTAACGTTTACGCTGACCGGTATAAATGGAACTACAGGAGAAGGAACAGTAACGCGAGCGCTTCCTGCTGGATTTGTGCTGAGCTCAGGAATTAAAGATATTCAAATGGGCGTTACAAGGTCCGGAGGTATGGGCTGGGGATTTCAACTTACCAACCTTTGTATAAAAAATCTGGACAGCGAAACTACAAATTCTGCTTATATAGATTTTATGGCATACGTAGCAACTGTGCAAGCCACTCTTGATGCAGAAACAAGCGCTTCCGCCTTTATGACTGCAATTAAAGCGACTTTGCAAACGGCAATTGATACGGCAACCGGTTCGGTATCAGAATCTTCATCCGATACGGAAATCGCTGATGCAAAAGCAATTCTTGACGCTGCTGTTGCTGCATATAACAGTGATAAATTGCATTTCACAGCATTGCAAACTTCCATCACATCGGTTAACGCAAGTTATACCACTGCGACGGCAAGATTAGGAACTAAGTTTTTGAATTATTCTCAAACCGCTCTCGATGCTTTAAATTCGGCGATTGCTGCTGCCAACAATGCTTTAGCTACCGCAACAACCACTGATGCATTGGATGCTGCAAAAACTACAGTAGAAAGCGCTTTGACTACATTTAGCGCCACAGGACGCATTGACCCGCTGACAACGCCTTACAGAATTTATTCTTATGGTATTCCTAATGGTGGCGCCGGCGATGGAGCTAAACGGTTCCTTTATAACGATGGTACGAACACCTATCAAAAACTTGTAACTGACGCCGTCGGCAATGAAAATGATTTATGGACGATAACCAAAGGTACAACCGGTTATATTATTCAGAATACCGTAAGCGGTAAATATCTGGCAAAAACAAGCAGCGATATATGTCAAACCGACGTTCCGACAGAGGTAATTATGCAGGATGGTAAAAATCAGGCAGGCGCTATATTTAAAGATGCAGGATTTTTCCTTTATGGAATGATATCCGCCGACGTAAAAGCGCTTGAATTGAGCGATGCGGCAACTTATACGCTGACGTGGAAAAACGGTTATGCCGACCGTGCGCGTTTTGTTTACCAGTTTGAGGAAGATACAAATGTTGGATTGGTTACTGTCAATGTTGCCGGCGATCAGGTAATCGGAATTAAATACTACAACTTGTTGGGTATAGAAATCCCGAAACCGGCAATCAACGAAGTTTATATTACTAAAAAGATTTACAAGTCAGGAAAAATAGAAGTTGTCAAGGCTTATGATAAAAAATAAAAATTGATCTGTAAATTTGTAGAAATGGGGCGCGTCCGATGATGGGTGCGCCCCATTTTTGTTATTGTAGAGACGGGGCGCGCCCCGTCTCTACAGGTACATTGAACAATTTTACATGTTATTGTACATTTTTATAGTGTCGTTTTGCCCAAAATACCGTTACTTTGCATCACCTAAAACTAATTATATATTATTAACAAAATGAAAGGTATTTTTAATTTTTTATTAAGTCTTACATGCATTTTCATTTTTGCACAATGCACCAACGACAAAAAGTACTACGATAGACCGGAATGGTTAGAAGACCCTATTTATCAGGTTTTGCAGCAGCAAGGACGATTCGATTCCTACCTTAAATGCGTGGATAGAACCCAATATGCAGGGGTAATGAAAGGCGCCGGACTTTATACCGTTTTCGCTCCCAACGACGACGCTTTTAAAACCTACCTAAGTCAGAATGGCTACGCCTCAACGGCTGATATTCCCGACACGGAGGTGGACAAAATAGTCGCCTACTCCATTTGTTACAATAATTATATTCTTGACTCGCTCGGAGTGAACGGCGCTTTCAAGTTCAAATCGCAACTTTACGCCCTGCCCTATCGCGATCCGGAATTTAATAATGAGTGGGTTGTTAATAATACGCTTGTAGGCAGTTGGTCGCCAAGTTATAACAATTACAAATTTGTGCCTGTCTTTACATCCGCTTTTTTCAACTCTTCCGTTCCGGCGCTCACTGCTGCGGACTACAATGTTTTTTTCCCCGATGTAACCTATTCGGGTAAAAACATTCAGGGCGGCGAAATCGTACAGGCGGATATACGCGCCGAAAACGGCATTATTCACGAAGTATCCACCGTCAATTTGCCTTTGGATAATATTGCAGAGATTTTATGCAAGCCTGAAAACAGCGGGATCAAAGCTTTGATGGATTCAAAAGATGCGTTTGGAGATTATCTTTTCAGGTATTATTCGGAAGTTACATCTCCGACTTCTTTCAAATCCTTGCAAAAAATTATGCCCAACGAAAATATTCAACGAATATATTATAGAGGTTATACATTAGATTTGGAAAATGTGCCTGATTATGAGTCAGGACTTCCTATGCCTGAAAAAACCGGCTATACATTCATTATTCCTACTAACGAAGCATTCGCGGAATACCTTAATCGCCGCATATTAAAATATTACGGCAATATGCAGTTATTACCTGCAACGATACTGTCAAAGCTGGCAAATGCACAAATAATAACGTCGCTGGTGTGGCCTTCCAACTATACAATGGCATTAAACGGCAACGACGACTATCTGAACGGCGAAGGGAGCACAGGTACGCAATTTGCCCAAAGCAGCATTATCGGAGCAATCCTGGCAAGTAACGGCTTTGTATATCGCAGCAATGATGTTGTTCACAGCCGTATTTTTGAGTCGGTCTATTCCGAAATATTTCTTAATCCTGCGCACAAATGGGTTGACAACGGTTTTTCAATCAACTTCAGCGCTTCTTTGCGGGAAGATTTGCAGAAGTGCAAACTGAACGGCTATATGTCGGAGCGTTACACCCTGATCGTTTTCGACGACCAGTTGCTTAAGGACGACGGATTTTCATTCGATGAAACGACCGGCGTATTTTCACATTTGGTCAGCGGCGTAAATCCCAACAATCGTCTGATGCGCCTGTTGCGAGAGCATATTTTTGCCGGTTTGAACAACAGCGAAATTAATTCGGAAATTACCGATTTTGCCACTCCCGGCATTTCACAATACGACAATTGGAATTTTTCGGTGACAAGTTACGGCGACCCTGTCCGTTATCAAAACAATCAGATGCAGGCGGCTGGCAATATCGAAGACAATACGTATGTTAATCTGACCAAACTCAACGATACCTATCTGAACGGAACGGTATGGAGCGCCGACGGATTGCTGCAATATTCCCCGCGTGTGACCGGCGGAAGCGATCAACAGGATTTTCAGGATCTAACGCTTTGGCAATACCTCGACCGCGCACGTACTCAAAACCCGAATGTGAAAACGTTTGTCGATTATTTGCAAAGATGTATAAAAACTTACCCCGACGATAATACCAGCTATGCGTTAGACAACATAAGCGCCGAGCAGTTCTACACCGTTTTGATGCCAAACACGGCGGCTATGCAAGCCGCAATCAATGCAGGAGTCCTGCCTCAGCTTGCCGATGTAACTCCCGATAATCCTGACGCATTTGCAAAAGCCGTATTTTTTATTAATTCGCATATCATTCAGGGGCGCGTCTTTGTGGACGACAATATTCCAAATTATCTCTACCCTGCCAATGCAATGTCGCTCAACAGCGCTCTTATTCCTGTAATGGCTAAGGCGAATAGCGAAGAATTAGGGCTTACCAACCAGTCGTTGCTCCTCGAAGTAAGTAAAACTTCGGCTGGATTGTTGAATTTTATTCCACAGAACGTAACAGTAGGCGGTAATGTGCTTGTCAAAGGCGGCACTTCTGGTACTGTGCGCGTGCAGCGGGGCAAACCGCCGGGAACTGCGATTCCCAATAACTACCGCAGCAACCGTATCGCCTGCAAAGCGGTTTTACATGAAGTAAACAACTATATAACTTTTGATGTAGTGCAATAAATGAAAAAATCTAAAATAAATGATATGAATTACGCAATAAAAACAAGCATATTTTCCGCTTTTTTGCTGCTGATAGTAACAGGAAACGTGTTTGCGCAGGAAAAAATATTGATTCGCGGCAACGTAATTTCTTCTTTCGATAAACAGCCGCTTATCGGCGCATCCGTAGTCGAAATGAACAAGGACAACCGTACCATTTCCGGGACTGTAACCAATATGGACGGCGATTTCAGCCTGCAAATTTCTAATGCGAATAACAAATTGGTAATCAGTTATGTCGGTTACAAAACAAAAGAACTTGCTATCGGATCGAACGCCAATTTTAAAATTACCCTCGAAGAACAGAGCGCATTGAATGAAGTAGTCGTAACCGCCCGACCGAAACAGAAAGTCGGCAGTCTAAATATTGACGAACGCGATATTTCAATGGCGATTTCAAAGATAAGCGCAGAAGATATCGAAAACCTGAATGTCGCTTCTATCGACGAGGCTTTGCAGGGACGAATGGCAGGCGTGGACATCACGGCTAATACAGGCGATCCGGGTAGCGGGATGTCGATCCGCATTCGCGGTATTACCTCTATTAGCGGCAATAACCAACCAATGATTGTGGTTGACGACATGCCGCTGGAAACGGAAGTAGGAGCCGACTTTGATTTTACTACCGCTACAGAAGAAGATTTCTCGCAGTTGCTCAACGTTGCTCCTAACGACATTAAAGAAATTGTGGTGTTAAAAGACGCCGCTGCAAAGGCTATTTGGGGATCAAAAGCGGCAAATGGCGTTTTGATGATCACTACCAAACGCGGAACAATTTCGCCGCCGAAAATATCTTTAGTAGTCCAAGCCGGACTGTTTCCCGAACCCGGCGCTATTCCTACGCTTTCAGGAAATGAATATTCCACTATGATTTTGGATTCGTATAAGAACGCAGGCACTCCGCTCAATCTACTTTCCGTTGCAGGGCAACCTTTTGCTTACGATCCGAGAAATCCCTATATGTTTAATAATTGGAGCAACAATACCAACTGGCCCAAAGCCGTTTCACAATCCGGCTACTCGCAGGAATACAACCTTTCGGTACGGGGAGGAAGTCCAAAAGTGCGCTATTCGTTTTCGACAGATTATTACAATTCGCAGGGAACCGTCATTGGTACGGGACTTTCGCGTTTAACCACCCGTTTGAACCTCGATTATTATGTATCGACTAAAATTCATTTCTTAGCCGACGTTTCCTATTCGCATTCCGATAACAGCCGCAGTTTTATGCCGAATGGCGACGAAGGCAGCGGCGTAGATGTGCGCTCGAGCACCTACACAATGATGCCTAATCAGGCTATCTATGAGTTTAACGAACATGGAGTGCAAATGCCTACTTATTTTACGCCCGTAAACGGTCCGAGAGGTTCCTATCCGAATACTTTCAACCCTGTGGCTTTGGCTAATCTGGGCTACTTTAATATTAAAAGCGAAAAAATCATCCCGAAATTGCAGTTGGCAATTACTCCCAATTCCGCATGGCGTTATACTTTTGACATTGGTTTCGATGTGAGTAACGATCGTAAAAATAAATTTCTTACGCAGGATGCTTCAGGAGCGGCGTGGACCGACAATCAAAATTTTAACGCCTCTTCGCTTTCAGAACCGGAAACTTTTGTTATTCGAACATATAATAAACTATATTTTACTCCTCAATTGAACCCCGACAAACATCGCTTGATAGCGTTTCTGCAATTGGACACCTATTCGCGCAACGGTTACTCTTTTGATGTGAGTACTGCCGGATCGCCGTCGAACTACCTCGCCGATCCCAACAATTATTATATTCTTAACGACGGGCTTACAAAAAATGTACCGGGGCTTTCGTCGGGAGCGGCGAAACAGAATACAATGGGCGCGTTAATGAATGTAAGCTATACTTTCCTCGACCGCTATGTCGTTTTCGGCAATTTGGCTCTCAATGGAGATTCACGCTTTGGCAAAAACTATCGCTACGGCATTTTCCCCGCTATTTCAGGCAGATGGCGCTTGTCGGGCGAACCGTGGATGAAAGCGGTAAAAGGTAAATGGCTCAATGATTTTTCGCTGCGCGCATCTTATGGCATCACGGGCAACGCCCCCAGCCAGGATTATATTTATTTCAACCGTTACGATACTTACGCTTACGGATATCTGGGCGAATCGACTTCTTATCCATCGTCATTGGAACTAAAAAATCTGCGATGGGAACGCTGCTATGAGAGCAATTACGGCTTAAATCTTGTCGCTTTCGACAATAAATTGAATATTGAATTTGACTCATATATCAGAACAACCAATGACCAGATCAATAAGAGTGTCGATATTCCTACCTCTTCCGGTTTTAAGTCAATGGCTCTTAACTACGGAACGTTGCGTGTCAACGGATGGGAATTGAACGCCAACTACTCGCCCATCAGAACGAAAGACTGGAATGTGAATATCGCCTTCAATATGGCGCGAGAACAAAATATGATGAAAAATCTTAACGAATATGCCGAATTGAATAATTTTGCAGATTGGAGCTCTAACGGCAAATACATTACCCAAGTCATACCCGGACAACCGGCAGGCGCATTTTACGGTTACAAATACAGCGGCGTGTATTTGAATAGAAACCAGACGATTGCCGTTGGCAAAGACGGTAATCCGATCATGACTACCGACGCAAACGGCAATCCCGTACCTGTGTATATGAGGTTCGGCTATCCGACTATTACCTATATGTTCCAGCCTGGCGATGCTCGGTATGTGGATATTAACAATGACGGACAAATCAATTATCAGGATATTGTTTATCTGGGCGATTACAATCCGCTGTTCTATGGCGGCATCACGCCTTCCATCAAATGGAAAAACCTGTCGCTCAACACCGTATTTTATTTCCGTTACGGCGACGACATCGTGAACAGGGCGCGTATGAATCTTGAAAATATGTACTCGTTCGATAATCAGGCAACTTCGACGCTTCGACGCTTTCAGCATGAATACGCCAATCCGGCGGATGCGCCTGCCGACTTGCTGCCGCGCGCTTTGCATGCGCAAGGTTATAACTGGTTGGCATCCGACCGCTTTGTAGAAGACGGTTCGTTTATCCGCTGGAAGTCTATCACATTTCGCTATAATTTCAAAAAAAATCTGCTCGACCGCTGGAAATTGCAGGAATTATACCTTTATTTCACTATGCAGAATATTTTGTTAATAACTAATTACACAGGGCTGGACCCCGAAATCAAAATCGGAAAATTTGAAGATCAAGCCCAAACGCCTGTGGCAAAAAGTTACACTCTGGGATTGAATCTGTCGTTTTAATTAGACCAAATAAAATGAATAAAAAAAACAATATGAAATATTTAGATCATATAAAAAAACCGGTTTTATGTATGACGCTGGCGCTAATTACGCTTTCGTGCAACAATTTTCTCAACGTGCAGCCTGAAGACGGCGTAGTGCGTGAAAAATACTGGAAAACAAAAGAAGAGGTACGGGCTGCCGCATTGGGTTGCTACTCGCAAATGCTCGACACTAAAATGATGGCAGACTACTTTATCTGGGGAGAGATGCGCGCTGAAATGGCAACGCCTGCAAGTAACGCCTCTGCCGATATTGTCGCCCTGAATAACGGAGAAATTACCTCCACAAACGGCTATACCGATTGGTCGGGATTTTATCAGGCTATCAACCAGTGTAATACGGTAATAGCGCTTGCCCCTGCTGTATTGGATATAGACCGTTCTTTCTCAGAGGAGCAACTGAAAGCGTACATTGCCGAAGTCACCTGTATTCGCTCGCTGATGTATTTCTATTTGGTGCGCACTTTCCGCGACGTGCCTTATACCGAAGAGGCAAGCATCTACGACTACCAAACCTATTCCATTCCAAAAACAGACGGCAAAATCATCATTGATAAATTGATTGCCTCTCTCGAAGCGGTAGAAAACGATATACCCGTCAAATATGATATGACCGCCGCCGCCAAGTCTGAAAACGCCGACCCGAACAAGGGACGTTTCAACTATTACGGCTGGGCGTCATTGTTGGCGGATATTTATTTGTGGAAAGGCGATTACGACAACTGCATCAAAGTGGCTGACCGCGTCATCAATTCCGGACAATATTCGCTGGTACCCGTCAGGCGCGATGCAACGCTGAGTTACAATGTGAATACAGGGCAAACCGATACCATCTATATAGCCCAGCAAGGCGATGTGACGGCAATGTTCAAAACCATGTATGCCGACGGTAACAGCGTGGAAAGTATTTTTGAATTGCAAAATCCTCCTTTACAGAACAATCCGTTTGTTTCGATGTTTAGCGGACAAGTATCCAATACGATAGAAATTAATCCGGCAAATTTTTCAAACGAATATTTTCCCGGCTCGGGAATCGACCGTTCATGGGTTGATATACGCACCGAAGGAATCGCTTATGTGGGCAAATACATCTGGAAATGGGCTGGCTTGAGCAGTACGACGGCGCCTGTGCAGTGGCGCACTTCTACAACATCCAACAGCAACTGGATTTTCTACCGGCTGGCGGATGTTATTCTGATGAAAGCGGAAGCGTTGACCGAGCAGGCAATGAACGACAACGATCAATCAAAGTTGCAGCAGGCGCTGGAATTGATTCAGCAAATCAGAGCGCGCGGCAATGCGCCCGAATCCACCGACCTGTTTTATAAGAACGCCGGCAGCCTCGACGCCAAAACGATGGAAGAATTTGTCCTTGCAGAACGCACCCGCGAATTGACTTTTGAAGGCAAACGCTGGTACGACCTTATACGCATGGCGCAACGCGATAACTTCAGCGAACGCACGATGGGTTATCTGTTGCGGATGGTCACCATTGCAGCTCCGGCAAACAAGGTGTCTATCATCCAAAGCAAATGGCAAACCAATCACGGCAGTTTATACATGCCGATTAATTCAGGAGAGTTGCAACGCAACAAAAATCTTGTACAGAATGATTTTTATTCAAAATAATTTTTAACTGATTATAATCCGATGAAAAAGAGTTATTTTATTTCTCATATTTGTTTTTCAGCGTTAATTATGGCGCTGGCAATGAGTTCGTGCCAGAAAAATGTCATGGAGATTGTTATTTCCAACGACAAGCAAATAGACGAAGTGATGGAAGAACAAACCTCGCTGAATCTTTCCGAATTTTTGGCGATATTGGATTTAAGCGGAATGCGCAGTACGGTTCACGCTTATGGCAACTATGCCCTTTTTGCGCCGAACAACGATGCTGTTAACGCCTATTTGCAACAGATAGGCAAGAGTTCCGTAAATGATTTAAGCAAAGACGAGGCGGCGGCTATCATAAAATATCACCTGTTGAACGTTACCGATTTAACCGATAGCGTAACTACCGCCACCTTTGTCAATGGACGCATGTCGTATCCAACCTTTGCAGGGTCGTACCTCACCACAAAGCAGGAAGGCGAAAATATCCGCGTCAACCGTCAAGCGCTAATTCTCTCGCCGCGCGACATCAGAGCAAGCAACGGTTATTTGCATATCATCGACCGAGTGCTTACTCCGCCCGACCCCGTCACAGAATCAATTACGGAGCGCGTACGCGCGCTGCCCGCCAATTTCTCCCTGATGAAAGAAGCGTTTGAACGTTCGGGAATGGCAGAGACGCTTGCCGCCAATCCCACAGGAGTATGGAAAACTTTTTTCATACAGGATAACGACGCTTTCGCCGCCGCCGGTATTAATAACATGGACGAGTTGATAAGCGTTCTGCAAACAAATACGCCTGCAGTTGGAAATGTAGATACGTTGCTGTACAACTATATCGCCTACCACACCGTACCGAGTTTGGAATATGTAGCCGACTTGCTGGTCGTATCAAACTTGAATACAATGGTGAAAAATCAGGTCATCACTTTTACCCGCTCAATTAACGATATCGAGACGCAGATTCTGCTCAATGAACTCAAACTCGGACAAACCACCGAGCCGGGTATTCTGCTCGACCGCAACAGCGACTTCTCCGACTGGACCTGTTCCAACGGCGTGATTCAAAAGATTAACGGAAATATTCAGATAGTAGTCCGCTCGGCTTACCGCGTTTATTGGGACATAGCCGAACAGCCCGAAATCATGGCGTTGCGCAACTTCCGTAAACCCGGTTGCGCAGTCGATTACAATGAAGGCGACCTTTCGGAACTTACCTTTCATGCCAAGTCGAGCGCTCCGGTGCCATATAACCAAGTGCACTATTATTGCGGAACCGTACCGCAAAGTTTTGCCGCTTTCGACGAAAAATCACAGTATGTTTATGCCGACTACTTGCGTTTTAATCTGGACTTGAACGCTATCCAATGGATGGAATTGAAAACTCCCGTACTGATAGGCAGCGACGAGGGCGTGCAATACAAAGTTTGGATCTGTTACCGCCGCGAATTGGAATGTAATTTGAAAACCTCTTTCAAACAGGACGGATACGACGACCAGATACTGCCCTACATCTTCGACATGTCGCTGTATATGCCTAATCCATACGACAGCGCTGCCGGCAATACGCCCGAAACCGTAGAACAGGACGGATGGAAAATATACAATGCAAAGAAATACAACTCAGTCGTTTGTTCATATCTTTTAGGGACAATCAAAGTATATACTACCGGACGGCACACCCTGCGTTTGGAACCGACTACCAACAGGCGGGTTGCGCAACAGGGCAGCGTGGATCTGATTGAATTTATTCCGGTTGATGAAAATCAACTCTGGCCCCGAGTCGATGTAAAGGGAAACTGGGTTGATCAAAGCTTCGAAAATAATGCTTGCGCGGTGTGGCCTGATAATTGTGTGGATGATACGACGGACAATTGAATAACTGAATAATTGAATAACTGAGAGTTGAAAGTTAAGTTGTAAATTTTTAATGTAATATGAAAATTATTAAATATATAGTAATTGCGGTAGCAGGGGTTGTAATGGCGGGGTGCGATGCTTGGAAAGATGCAAAAGATCTGGAGGGAAGCGATCGCAACAGGAATTTATACGAATTGCTGTCGGCGAATCCCGACGTTTCTACCTTTGTGAAAGCGCTCGACGCTACGGGTTATACCGAAAAACTCAGCGCAGACATAAGTTATACCGTTTTTGCGCCAAGCAACAGCGCGCTGACCGGCTTAGACATGACCGATACGCAGGCGCTAACCAACTTGGTGCAAAACTGCATTTCGGAAAAAATAGCTTATGCCGATGCAAACGGCTCTTTCGACATCAACAGCATATTGATGTTGAGCGGCAAAAACATATCCATTAGCGGCAATAGAATCGAAGGCGTTCCGGTAAGCAAATGGAATATTGCCTCCAAAAACGGCGTAGTCCATATTATTGACGGTACGATTGAAGATCGCATGAACATCTGGGAATATCTGCAAACCGTCAAAGACGACCCGACTGTCGATTTCATTTCTTCTTTCAGCGAAAAGATAATGGATATGCAGCGTAGCGTGCAAACCGGCGTGAATAGTAATGGACAACCGGTTTATGACACCATTTGGATTGACCGGAATACATTGCTCGACGACTCGCCTTTAGCAAACGAAACGGCGACCGCCACTTTCCTCTTGCTTGACAAGGGCGGATTGGACGCGCTAAAGACAAAATACGCCAAATATTTCGTCGAAAATGATAGCGTACAGATGACAAGCGATATTATGAGGGAAATTATATCCGATATGATATTGCCTTATCAAAAAATAAATGCAGACGGACGTTATCCGAATATTTCAGGCGTTTTGGTTGACGTCAAAGCAGCCGATATTACCCAAAGTTACGTTGCTTCCAACGGTATTGTCTATAGAGTGACCGCCGCCGACGTTAAAATGTATCAGAACAAAATCAAACCGCTTACCATTGAGGCGGAAGATTTTATAAGCCGCTGGCCCGACGCATGGCAAACCCGCCCGCGCAACTGGGCAAGCGGCGGTTTAGACGTAGCGCTGAAATCGCGCACGCGGCATTCCTACGATTACGACACGCCATCGACTTACAATGATACGTTAAAAACCGTAGCAGGAGCTGATTCGATTGTTGTCCGCGATACGATTATTACGACAAAGGTGAACAATCTCTACAGTTTTAACTACCGCAGCGAAAACGAGTGGCCTACCGCCAATACGCTGGGCGAGCCCAACGCTTATATTTCCTATACGCCGCGCATGTATTCCACCGATTACAAAATCTTCTGGAAAGCATACGACGACAATTCAGATTTGGTGCATATCGATTCGCGGGGCGTACCCATGCTTTTTTATCAAAAAATGTATATCAGTTTCCCTGGCGAAACGCCATTAGCGCGCATTTCTTCAAACGTAATTACCGGTAATTTTTCGCCGAATACCATCATGGCGGCGTCAATGAATTCCGGCGAAAATGTGGAAACGCAGTTGGTGCGTTATTCCGTTGACAACGCCAATACCGTTTTTTCCAACAGTTATGTGCTTGTGCAACCAACCGCTGCGGAAGATGCTTACGGCAAGGAAGGCATACTTAAATGTCCTACCTTCGGCGCGGCTACATTATTTGTATCCAACACCGCCATCAGCAACTTTACGCATTTCGACGGAGCGATACAGGCGTATTTGCAAACAAGTAAAACAGCGAATGCAGCCGGTATGATATTTTTGGATTATATTCGCTTGGAACCGCAAGTTGACCCGAATGATTAAAAAAAGAATTATATACAGTAAATTATACAGTATGAAAAATATACTAATACTGACAGGCGTATTGTTATTGCTTTGCACAACGCCAAATGTTTTTGCACAGGACGACAACATACAGGCAAAAGGTACGGTGATAAATGTTGACTTGATAGTTGCACAAGAGGGCAAAATACCGGTAACCGGTATGGTTAGCGACGCTTCCACAGGAAAAGCGATTGCCGGCGCAAACATTGACGTTGTCGGCGTTGCCTCCGCCATTACCGACGATAACGGGCATTACAAAATTTCCCTTCCCAAAGCGGAAATGATAATGACCGTTGCTGCGGAAGGTTACGGCAAGCGGGAAATATCCGTTCGCGGACGCAGCGTCGTTAACATTGCGCTCTACGAGAAGAGCTACAAAGGAGCGGCAAAAACCATCGTAACGCCTTTTGGCGAACAGCCTGCTATTACCGGCGTTTATTCGTGGCTTGGCATTACCGAAGACAATCTTGCCTCCACCGCAGCCACGCCCGACGAGCTGCTGAAAATGCAGGCAAGCGGCTTGAATGTGCTTACGCGGTCGGGATCGCCTGCCGGCGGATCGAATTTCTACCTGCGAGGATTGAACACTATGAACGCCGGAAATATGCCACTTTTTGTAATTGATGGAATGCCATACGAAAATACATATTATTCCGCTTCGCTGATTGGAAATTATTTTGCCAACCCGCTTGCTTCTATCGACCCGAAAGATATTGAAAGCATTACCATTCTGAGAGACGGCGCTTCGCTTTACGGCAGCAAGGGCGCTAATGGCGTAATTTTAATTAAAACGCTGAAATCGAAAGCCCTCGAAACCCGCATCAATGCGCGCGTGAGTTTCGGCGTTGGCTTAATGCCCGACGAATTGCCCGTCTTAAACGGCGCAGAACAAAAATTCCTGCTCTCGGAATTGTATCAAAAGGCAGATCCGACTACTCCGCCGGACGTACTGAACAACTCGCTGCCTTTCCTCAATCAGAATAAACCCGTGAAACAACCCTGGGGATATGAAGGAAATGCCGATTATTACCGTTATAACGCTTCGACCGACTGGCAAAAACAAGTTTATGCCCCAAGCCTGAATCAGGATTATTACGTGAATGTTTCCGGCGGAGACGAGGTGGCTACTTATGTGCTTTCGCTCGGCTACCTCAAATACGAAGGAGCAATTAAAAATACCGATTTCTCGCGCTTTAACACCCGCTTCAATTCGGAAATTAAATTCTCGAACCGGTTCAAATTGCTGGCAAACATGAGTTTTATGTATGGAACAAAACATCTGCCCAACGAAGGCGGCGGCGTTTCGCTCAACCCCATCCTTGCCGCATTGGTGAAAGCGCCTTTCACCGCGCCTTTCATTTATGACGAAGATAATAAAGAATCGCCCAACCTCGAAGGAGCCGACTATTGGAATCTCTCCAATCCATACGTGCTGGTCAACAACAAAAACAACTTAGTCAATATCAATTACCGGTTTTTCGGCTCGTTTGAGTTTGTCTATAATCTCAACCGCCATTTCGATGCGGCTGTCATGGCAGGCTTGAATTTCAACAAAGAACGCGAAAAAATATTCTATCCCAGCGTAGGCGTAGCTTTCGACAATACGATTTTTGACGTGAGTATTTTAAATGAATCGCAGCACCGTGTTGACCGCTTATTTTCGCTTTACACGGACGCTTTTGTCAATTACAAAACCAAATTCGGTTTCAACCATCTTCTCAACTTGAGAGCAGGTTTCCGTTATCAAAAAAACAATGCCAACGATAACTACGGGCAAAGCTTTAATTCTTCTTCCGATGAATTTAAATCGCTGCAATACGGCACATCGGCTTTGCGAAACATAGACGGAAGCATCAACAACTGGCTTTGGACGTCTGTATATGCCAATCTGGATTATTCGTTTAAAAACAAATATTTTCTCAACCTGCACGGCGCTTTTGATAAATCTTCCCGTTCAGGTACGGATATAACGCAGTTCCTGTCTTACCCCTCTGTGGGCGCTGCATGGCTGCTGTCGAACGAAGGATTTTTACAGTCGCTCGACATAGTCAACCTGCTGAAAATCCGCGTAAGTTACGGTATTTCGGGCAATGACGACATGGGAAACTACAATGGCGACCGTTACTACCAGCCTTACGCCCTGACAGGGCAATACGGATTGGTGCGCACCTCCCTTGTCAATCCCGTCCTGAAACCCGAAAAAGTGACGCGCACCGGCACCGGACTTGATCTTTCCTTGCTGAAAGAACGGGTTAATATCAGTTTTGATCTTTTTTCCAATACGGTGAACGATATGATTTTAGCCGTAAAACCCGCCAGCATTTCCGGATCGCAAACGGATGTGTTGATTAATGCGGGAAAAATGCGCAATACCGGTTTCGACTTCAATCTGAATACGCGGCTTGTCAATGCCCGTAATTTCAAATGGGATTTGGGCATAATGGTTTCTAAATATAAAAACAAGGTGCTTGATCTCGGCGGCAAGGATTATTATAAAGATCTATTAGGCGCAACAATTCAAACCAAAGTCGGACAGCCGCTCGGCGTTTTCTATGGCTACAAAACCGACGGCGTTTACGCCACTTCCGCCGATGCCGCAGCCGCCGGATTGAATATTCGCAACGGATTAACGCTAATCCCCTTTGGAGCCGGCGACATGCGCTTTGTGAATCAAAACGGCGATAATGTGATCGACGAAAATGACCGCGTGATAATCGGCGACCCAAACCCCGACTGGTTTGGAAATTTCAATACTACATTGAAATACAAGAAATTTGCATTAGACGCCGTTTTCTCGTATTCGATCGGAGGCGATGTATATAACTACATGCGTTCGCAAATGGAAAGCATGTCAATGCCTTACAATCAATTCCGCACCGTGCTCGGTCGCTGGCGGCAGGAAGGCGATATTACTTCCGTTCCACAGGCAACGATGGGCGACCCGATGGGCAATGCCCGTTTCTCCGACCGGTGGATCGAAGACGGATCGTATCTGCGGCTGAAAAATATCACTTTATCCTATAATATAAAATTAAAAATCGCTGTAATTCAAAGTTGTTTACTTTATCTTACAGGAGATAACCTGCTCACTTTTACCCGATACAAAGGGCTTGACCCCGAATTTGCGGCAGGCGTAAGTCCGCTGTACATGGGTATCGATCCTTGTATTGCGCCGCAAACGCGCGTTGTTTCGCTGGGGGTTAAATTGGGACTTTAATGAGTTGAAAGTTGAAAAATATAATAAATATGAAAAAAATATTTTTAATAATAATAATTTTTGGCGGTTTTTTATTTAACGCTTGCACCGACAATGGCGTGGGAGACGCAGTACCTTACGACAAATTCTACCGGAATCTGTCTGACGCCAATCGCGCCGTATTGGGCGTGTATGCACAGTTCACAACGCTGGCAGAGCAGATAGTTATTTTAAACGAACTGCGAGCCGACTTAATGGATGTTACCCCCAATGCAACGCCGGAATTGGAAAGCCTCAATGAAAATCAAATCAATGCAGGCAATACGTATGTCAGTTCGCTGAAATTCTACGCCGTTATCAATTCGTGTAACGACGCAATGGATAATTTCAATAAAATGCTTGCCGATAACAAATTGACGCAGGACGACTACAATGAGATATATTCCGATATCGGCGCATTGCGTACATGGATTTATCTCCAGTTGCTGAATATTTACGGCAGCGTGCCTTACATCACCGAGCCGCTGGTGAATCTTTCCGATGTGGAAAAATACAGGGGACAGCGTGAAAATGCCGATGAACTTTTGCCGAAGCTAATCGCCTTTATGCAAAGTTTACCCACGCTTGAAGATTACATTTATTCCGATCTTATCAACGGAACGCCCAACGGCTATTCTTACGAACCGATGTTTATCAGTAAACGCCTGCTGATGGGCGACCTCTACCTTTCCAACAATCAGTATGCAGAGGCGGCGCATTATTACCGGTTAGTGATGGCAACCGACGAAGGAAGCCACAACCGTTACCGGTACAGGCTTTACAACTATCCCTACACATCGGCTTCGGGAGAACCCGGATGGTATGCTATCCTTTTCCGAGACGGTCATATAGAAGATATTGACGGGCTGATAAACACATGGAAAAAAATTTTTTCCGATCCGCCTTCTTCCCGTAAAGCGACAGACTACGCGGGATACGAACGCATCTGGTATATCCCTTTCGATGATAAACTCCAGCCGGTCAGTCCTTTTACCAATCTTTTCGAAGGCTCGCAACCCAAACTCAAAGCTTCCGATTATGCGATGGATTCGCTTTGGGCGCAACCGATGAACAATCAGTTCCCTTATGATGCGCGAGGCTTTGGCGGCTCATACAGCGATGCCGGACAAATTACAAAATACAGCGGACTGAATACCAACTCTTCACTGGCAAAACAACACGGATTTTGGATGCTCTATCGCGCCGCGGGGCTGCACCTGCGCTATATCGAAGCCGCCAACCGCGCGGGTTATCCCTATTTAGCATGGTGTTTTCTTAACAATGGAATAAAGAATGCACAGTATCATTACCAACGGGAAGACGGCACGTATTTCCCTGACGATTCCTGCTATATCACAGGCACAAGTCCATTCGACCCTTATCCGGCAGACTATCGTTTCGACGCTCGTTATCCGAATGAATGGGATGCCGCCGGCGGCGTGCGCGGACGGGTGTTCATGCCTGTCGTGAATTTTCCCGACGGACTGACTACGCAGTTAGACAGCATCCAATGGCTTGAAAAGCAAGTTGTGAAGGAAGACGCCCTCGAACTTGCATTTGAAGGGCAACGCTGGGGCGACCTTGTGCGGATTGCCCGCCGCATGAACAAAGAAGGACGAGATGGTTATCAATTCCTGTTCAACGATAATATTAAAAAGAAATATGACAGGGCGAATATTCCCGCCCCAAATTTTACGGCAGACGAACAATCGTGGTATCTGCCTTTTTATGAATAATTTAAATTTTTATTAAAATGAGAAAGACTTTTACTTTATTAATTGGAGTCGCAATAGCGACTGTTTTGAGTGTGGGCGGCGCTTCGGCGCAGCCGGGAACGTATTACAAAAAATTTTTGATTAATCAAAATTTTGAAGGAATAGATGCTTTACCAACAGGCTGGTCAAATCCAAACAACAATGGGAACGATGCAAATTCCGCATCAAATCCGGCATCAATTTTTGCGCGCAGCGGAGGTTCCGGTTTAAACAGTGGAACATTTCAATGGAATACAGCTGCAAGCGGTGGCAATCAGTTTCGTGGCGCAGATTTGCGTTTTCCATCTACTAACAGTCAACCGGACGATGCCGATTTTTCTACGGCTACAACTTGGAATATCGAATTCGACTGGAATACTGCAAGTGCAACACTAACGCATGGAAACGCGCTATCGCTTATTTTATGCGGCAGCAACAGTTCCAATATTCGCACAACTACACAGTGGTATGCAGATGCTATTTTGGGTATTTTCGTAATGGGCGACAGCATATTCCACTATTGGAATCAGGACTTGGCTGGTTCTCCAATACCGGATGCCAGCGGAAATCCTACCGATCAATTGATGGGACCTGCTTTTCTTGCAGGCGATTATCCACAATTTAATCGCGTATGGTCAGGAGGAGGTGTAGATGCTAATAAGACTTACGAAGCCAATGCTGCAACGCTCACTTCTGTTAATTTTGCTTTCAACGCTACCTATCACATTACGGCAGAACTGAATTTTGCCACTCAAAAAGTTGTAAGTTTAACTATTACAGATTTAGACGACCCCACCAACACAGCAACTATTACCGACAAACCTTTTCTTGCGCCAACAACAGCAGGATCCGCCTGTGCGATTGCTCCTGAAGACCGCATTGTTACCGATTTATCATTAATCAATGTAGGAGATAATCGCTCTTCAAATGGAGGTAACATTGGCAGTGGCAGTGGGCATACTACTTATATCGACAATTTAGATGTTTATGTTTGGAAAGAATCGTTAGGCAAAGCCGATGTGACGATTAACTATGTGGACAGAATTGGAAATACTGTCAAACAGGCAAGAACGGTAGAGCAACAGGAAGTAGGTTTTATATACAATCTACTTAGCGACGACATGAACAATTTTGATGATGCAAGCAATTGGTATTTGTTTGATGCGGATGCAACTCATGCAGCAAATGCTTCCAAAGGTAACGGTGAAAATTTAACTATCGATTATCAAACAGGTTCAACCCCGAATCCTGATAATACTTTGACAGTTATTTTTAAGAAAGAGTTAAAATCCACAGGTACATACATTTGGAATGGTAATGCCAGTTATAAATGGAACTACCTTGATGATAATTTCAATGTATCTGGAGGTTCGGATATCTCTTATCAACCGGGTAATGAAGTTGAGTTCTCAAAAACTGATGCTACAAACAAAGAAATTTCTGTTGAAGGAACAATCGAACTCGCCGATGCCGATATAACGGTTTCTGCACCAGACTATACCATTGGAGGTACAGGCAAAATAACAACTAACGGCTCGCTGATAATTAACGCGCCCGTGACACTGGCAAACGATAACCATTTAGTTGTTGGCGGCGCAATTATTAACACAGATCAAGCTGTTTCAATACAAAATGCATTGGCAACCACCAAAATTACTGCTACTGTACCTGACATCACGCTTAATCTGACCGCAGGAGCCACATTTAATCCATCAATATCAGGAACTGGCGAAGGAACATTAAATATGAATTTGGTCTCGCTTAGTGAATATAGTCCGGCAGTCAGCGGTTTCTCTGTTATCAACGTTCACCAGACAACACAGACGAGTTTGCAAAATTCTACATGGCGCACCGCTTGGAGGACTATTTTGGCAGACAGCGCCGTACAAGTTAATTTCTACAACGATGTAGTAGGAAATCCTGTACCAAATGGAATAGGCGCACAAAACACCTCATTGCAAAAGGCTAAACTGTATTTAGGACCAAATACGCGTTTAGTTCGCGATTACAATGAAGCAAGCTCTAATGGCGATGTACTTTATATCGGAGAATTGACAGGGGATGCAACCTCGCGTATGGAAGCCGGATTTGTTGACGGTCGTTATTTCCTCTATAACATTGGAGGATTGAATACCGATGCTGTTTTCAATGGACAAATCACTTCATACATAAAGAGTTATGCGGCAGCCACGGATACTACTTCGGAAACATGGACTTATGCGCTTAACGGTTTTGGAGTTACAAAATCAGGTACCGGAACATGGACTGTAAATAATGACTTCAATTTTCCTGTAGGTTCATCTAAAGGAAGTCAGGTAAATGTTTCAGGCGGTCAGTTTATTATCAATGGTAATATTCTCTTCCCTGTCGTTACTACTACAGAAGGTAGCCAAATCAATGTAACAGGCGGCGGTTTGATGGATATTAACGGAACAGTTACTTTTGCAAGCGACTCTGCTGCAAGCGTTATCAATGTAACAGACGGAACGCTTAGTTTGCATAATGCTATCATTGCGCCAGATGTTAATGCAATTACACTTACGGTAGGCGCTTCCGGCATACTGAAAACAGGAAATAATTCAATTGGCGCCTACAACGTGATAAGTAACGGTACGGTAGAAGGTGGCGGCGAATATTCTAACTCATTTTCAATGACCGACTCTGCTTCTGTTTTGAAACTGAAAGTGAACAGTTTTGCCGCAGGCGATTTTGAAATGATTAATGCAAAGGGAGATATTACCGTTAAGAAAGGTACAATTAATATTACTGTAGATAATGCCAAAGATGGAGAAATTACTATCATGCAGTCTTCGGAAGGCAACTTGGATATTCTCGACAATATAGAAAGCGGAAGCGTGAAAGTGCTGGTCAATGGCGAAGATATAACTGCCAACACTGTCGATACGCCTATCCCTGCAGATAAAGCTTATGTGTTTTACTTCGATTCCGAACAAGGTATTTTAGGCGTTAAAGGAACATTTACCGATTTGCCAAAAATTTCAACATCTAAGGTTGTTAAGAGCGTCGAATATTACAACCTGCTCGGTCAGAAAGTAACTAAAAACAATCTTGGCGTTACTTTGCAGAAAATCACTTATACCGATGGAAGCGTTCATTCGGAAAAAGTTTATAATCGACTGAAATAAAATTCAGTTTTATTAAGAAAAAGATTCCTCATTTCGTTCGGAGTGAGGAATCTTTAATATACTTATATCAATGAAATATAAAATTTTATTCCTTTCTCTCTTTTTTTGCGCTGCCGCTTATGCGCAAAAAATTCCAAATTATTCGCCCGATATTCAATTAGAGCATTTAGGACGAGGTTTTGTGGCATACCGCACGGCAAAACCAACCGGCAGTTTATTTGCAACTATATGCCTCTCGTGGCGATATTTGAAAACTGACAGCCTTACGACTACATTCAATGTGTATAAAGCGCCCGTAACCGACGGCATTCCGGGAACGCCTACGCTGCTCGGCTCCGCTGCTACCGCTACTTTTTTTAGATATTCCGAATCATCGGACAATTCAATGTGCTATTACCTTACGGAGGTAGTTAATGGGGTCGAAAATCCTGAGCCGCTGGCTAAATACACGATTCCGGCTTACAATAGCGCAATGGGAACAACGACCTTGAACTACATCGAAATTCCGATGAAACCCGTTCAGGGCGCTTTAAATACCGATGGAACATGGGAATATTCCGCAACTGCGACAGACAACGCCTCAACTTACGCCTACTCCCCCAACGACGCTTCTTTTGCCGACCTTGACGGCGACGGCGAGCTGGAAATGGTTATCCACCGCGTTGGTCCACATGCGCAGGACAATGCCAACGGGGGCAAAACCGATGCGCCCGTTTTGCAGGCTTACAAATTGGACGGAACGTTTATGTGGGAAATCAATCTTGGGAAAAACATCCGCGAAGGAGCGCACTATACGCAATTCATGGTTTATGATTTGGACGGCGACGGCAAGGCGGAAGTCGTTTGCAAAACTGCCGAAGGAACAATAGACGCTGCCGGAACTTATGTCGGAGAGAAATATTTTCCTGATTATGTGAAAGCCTATTCGCTTGGTACGCGCACATTCAATCCTAATGCAAACTACCGCAACAGCAGTGGTTACATTTTGCAGGGACCTGAATTTCTGACCGTTTTCAATGGCGAAACCGGAACTGAAATTGTTACAACCGCTTACGATCCGCCGCGCTACAGCGACGTTTACAATAACGGAAATGAAGTTCCCGTCATGATTCCTTCAACTTCCCAGATTAATACGCTTTGGGGCGACAACTACGGTAATCGCGTGGACAGATTTCTTGCCTGCGTTGCCTACTTAGACGGAATCCACCCCAGCGTAGTCATGTGTCGCGGTTATTATACGCGCACGGTGCTGGTTGCTTACGATTTCGACGGAACAAACCTGACAAAACGCTGGAAATTCGACACCCGCAATCCCAACAATCCAAGAGATCCTAATAATAAACCCTACTCCGCATATACGGGACAAGGCTGTCACAACCTGCGGGTAGGCGATGTGGACGGCGACGGCTTCGACGAAATCGTTTATGGCGCCTGCACAATCGACCACGATGGCAAAGGTTTATACACTACCGGTTTGGGACACGGAGACGCTTTGCATCTGACCGATTTTATTCCCGAACGTCCGGGATTGGAAGTTCTTCAGGTTCATGAATCGGGAGGACAAGGCACTACTTTGCGCGATGCCCGCACCGGAGAAATCATCAATCAAATACTCGCTCCCAACACGGATGTAGGTCGAGGAATGGGAACAGATATTTCCAGCAGTCAAAGAGGTATGGAATACTGGTCAACCCGCTCAAACGGCATTATTAATGCAACTACCAGCGCTGCTATCAACAGCAGTACTTCTGCGGTATCAATGAACATGGCGGTTTGGTGGGATGGCGACCTGTCGCGCGAATTGGAGGACGGAACTTCGGTTACCAAATACAATAACGGATCGGCGCAAACCATGCTCAATGTTTCCGCTTCTTGCGGCAGCAACAACAGTACAAAATCCACGCCATGTATTGCAGCCGATGTTTTGGGCGACTGGCGGGAAGAAGTGGCTTACCGAACGCTCAACAACAAGGCTGTCCGCATTTATATGACCGACCAGACCACAAATTTCCGCTTTCATACTTTCCTGCAAGATCCGATTTACAGGCTGAGCATAGCGTATCAGAACGTTGCATACAACCAGCCTACTCATACGGGATTTTATATGGGAACCGATTTGCAGAATATTTTCGTGCCGACAAGCATCACGGTAGATGAAACGCTGGACGAATATGTAATTGATCCGTTTTTCGACGCAATATGGTATCAGTGGTCAGACGGCGTAACATCAAAAACCGACACCTTGCGGCGCGCCGATTTTCCCGAAGACGGCTCCGCGCAAAAGGTGAAGCTGACAATGAATTATCACGGCTTTTTATTTTCTGATTCGATTAACGTCTCTTTCGCGCCGAAGGTCGTTTCTATTGCTAATGTTGCAGCAGATAAATCAACTGTTTCTCTACTCAACAATCCTGTAGATGATATAATGAATATTGCTTTTGACAATGCGGGACTTTACGACTGCTGTTTTTATGACGCGACAGGAAAGCTGACAATGAAAACGACGCTTTCAGTTTATGGAAAATCCATCCAAAGCGTCAATGTTTCAAGTCTGCCCGCCGGTGTGGGAATCGTTGAAATTAAGAATAATGAAATCAGGATTACAAAAAAATTCCTGAAGAAATAAAAATAATGTAAAAATCGAAATATTGACGCACAATTTTTTTTCAACAGCGCCACGCTTCATCACATCGATTTACATCGTCTTAGCGCTTTCCGCATCGACTACTGAAGCGCACGCAGCAACCTACTACATCGCAACTACCGGCAACGACAGCAACGCCGGTACAACGACCGCGCCTTTCGCCACGCTTGGCAAGGCGCAGTCGCTTGTAGAGGCTGGCGATACGGTCTTTATCCGCGGTGGAACATATTCCATCGCCGAGAGCCAGATTGCCGAATATTCAGGAATTTTTGCGCGGGTATTTAATTTATCGAAAAGCGGAACGGAAAATAAGTATATCTCCTATTTCGGCTACCCCGGCGAACGTCCCGTCTTTGATTTGTCTGCCGTGAAACCTGCGAATCGCCGCGTATATGTTTTTTTTGTAAGCGGTTCATACCTGCATTTTAAGAATTTTGAAGTAATCGGAACGCAAGTGACAATAACGAGCCACACGCAGTCGGAATGTTTTCATCACGAAGGCGGCGACTGTTGTATTTACGAAAATCTTTCGATGCACGACGGTATGGCTATCGGTTTTTTTATTACAAAAGGCAGCGCCAATCTTGTCCTCAATTGCGACGCCTACAACAACTGGGATAATGTTTCGGAGAACGGGAAAGGCGGCAACACCGACGGCTTTGGCGGACATGTTCGTTCGGAAAGCGATACGGGCAATGTATTTCGCGGCTGCCGAGCGTGGTACAACAGCGACGACGGGTTTGATTTGATTAACTGCCGTGCGGCTTTTACTATTGAGAACTGCTGGTCGTTCAAAAACGGCTTTTCTACCGCCGACGCGTCTTTGGGCGATGGTTCCGGCTTTAAGTCAGGCGGCTATGGAATGAGGGAATCGCCTTCTGTCCCTAATCCCATTCCACGCCACGTTATCCGCTTTTGCCTTGCGGTGAATAACAAAAATCAGGGCTTTTACGCTAATCATCATCTCGGCGGATTGGATTTTTATAATAATACCGCCTATCAAAATCCGAATAATTTCAATATGGTTTGCCGGCGGCTCAATCCTCTTAACCCTCCAGCAGATATGGCAGGACAGGGGCATAACGTCAAAAACAATGTTTCCTACCAGCCGGGCATCGCTCATATTGCCAATGTGGATACTGTCGAATGCGTTGTGTCGAACAATTCGTGGAATTATCCCTTATCGCTTTCCGAATCCGATTTTCAGACTACGGGAGTGGATATGGCGCAACTCACAGCGCATCGGAAAGCGGACGGATCGTTGCCTGATATTACGCTCTTAAAACCGTCTGCTACGAGCCGTTTATTCAATTGTGGCTACACACGGTAGAGACGGGGCGCGCCCCGTCTCTACAATCCGTATAGGATTTAACGTTTTACGCACATATCCGATTTTCATTCTATCAGCCAGCGTTTTATTCCGCGTTCTGTCTGTGAAAATTCTACGCCGATTTTCACAATTTTTCTGTGGTCGGCGGCGTATGGAATTGCGTAATCTTTGCCGTTAATTTGTGCGAGGGCATCTTCTGCGGTTGCATTGTCATCCATTTTGAACTCAAAAACATAAATGTTGTCTGCTGTTTTTACAACTGCATCGGCTCTGCCTCGATTGTTTTTTACTTCGGTTTGCACAAACTGTCCCATCAACGTGAAAAGCAAATAGAAAACATGTTGAAAATATTGCTCATTGCGGTTTTTTTGTTCGATTGCATCGTAGGGAATATCGGCAAAAAATGCTTTTAGAGAGGTCATAAAACCGTCAATATCATTACGCATCAATTTTCTCAAAAAATCAGTTACCGAAAATTTTCCTGTTGCGATTGGCGTAAGAACAAACGCAGGCAAAAGCTCGTTTAGAAAGCCATATTTAACTTCCTCATTTGGAAAACCTAACACATATTCGTCTAAAATATCGTCGTATTTTTTTATCGTCAAATAGCCTGTTTGATAAAGCAAAGGTATGAGATTTTGATTTTCAGCGCGATAATCCATTACCAAATTTGCCTCTATCGTAATGTCGTTATCAAACTTGCGAATATCGTAATTTTGATTTTTCAGCGCTTTTGCAAGGAAAGTCGGCGTGCCTGTGGCGAACCAGTAATAAGCATAGTCCAGCCTGGCAAAAGTATTTAACACGCTAAACGGATTGTAAATGTCGGCGCTCATTTTGGCGAAATGGTAGCCGTCATAACGTTTTTTAAGTCCGGCAAACGCCTGCTCATAAGTCAAATTATTTGAATCTGCCAGCGCCTGAATTTCGGGTTGGAAGTTTTGCAATAATTCAGACTCGGATATTCCGCAAATTTCTGCAAATCGTTTATCCAAACTTATATCGGCAAGTTGATTTAAATCGCTAAATATACTGACCTTTGAAAATTTTGTTACGCCTGTGAGAAAAACAAAACGCAAGTTGGCATCTTCGGCTTTCAGAACGCCATAAAAACCTTTTAGCATTGCGCGTATTTCATCGTTCAAATCCGGGTTATCCATTGTGCTAATCAATGGTTTGTCGTATTCGTCGATCAATACGACCACCCGTTGCCCCGTTTTTTTCTTTGCTTCGGATATAACGTTGGCAAATCTGACTGATAATCTTTCGGCAATAAAAGAAACCTCGTATTGCTGTTCGTATTTTCGCAAAATATCATCAATTACAACTTCAAATGAACGAATGTTGC
>Ga0123357_10000492_pt1 | contig 38292 bp, 41 predicted proteins | sample TergutEmb28metaG_FD_89873 | JGI IMG/M metagenome (GOLD analysis project Ga0123357, IMG submission 89873) | Embiratermes neotenicus P4 segment gut microbial communities from Petit-Saut dam, French Guiana - Emb289 P4 | ecosystem: Host-associated > Arthropoda: Insects > Digestive system > Gut ... | reverse complement strand
TTATTCATCCGGCAATTGATCATTCCAGGACCGCGTAGGATGGGTAGAGCGCCAGCGAAACCCATCGGAATTACAGAGGAAGAAATGATGGGTTTCGCTTCGCTCTACCCATCCTACATACTGGTTGTTGCATGTCGCCTCATGCCGATTCCTGGGGCGTGCGAACGGAAACTCCATCTTCCTCGCCCAGCAGAAGAACATCCGCGCCGCGCAGCGCGAAAAGGCCGTTGCAGACGATGCCGGCGATCTGGTTCAGGCGGGTTTCCAGTTCGCGCGGGTTGGTAATCTGGAGGTCGCGCACATCGAGAATCAGGTTGCCGTTGTCGGTCACAAAGTTGCCGCGCAGGCTTGCTGCACCGCCAAGCCGCGCCAGTTCGCGTTCGACATGCTTGCGCGCCATCGGCAACACTTCCAGCGGCAGCGGAAAGCATCCCAGGCGCGGGGCCAGCTTCGATGCGTCGGCGATGCAGACAAATTTCTTCGCGACGGCGGCGATGATCTTTTCCCTCGTCAGCGCCCCGCCGCCGCCCTTGATCATGCACAGGTCGGGGGTAATTTCGTCCGCGCCGTCGATATAGACGGAAAGGCTGGAAACTTCGTTCAGGTCGAGAACGCGGATGCCATGCCCTTCGAGCCGCGCACGCGTAGCCTCGGAGCTGGAAACCGCGCCGGAAAATCCCTTGCCGAAACGTCCGGCCAGCGCGTCGATGAAAAAATTCACAGTGGAGCCGGTACCAATGCCGATCACCGTTCCGGGCGAAACGTAATCCAGCGCGGCATGCGCGACAGCTTTCTTGAGTTCGTTCTGTGTTTTCATGGTCATGATCTTGGTCGTTAAAGGGAAAAGCCGGTTACTCGAAGAGCGGGGCGAGTCTTGCCAGCACTTCGTTCATGACGGCGGCCGGTACGCTTTCCAGCTTGCGCGCATGTCGTGCAGACAGATCGAGGACGCGCGGTTGGTCGCAGCGCACGACCCCGACGGTACTGGTGCCCGCGCCCATGAGTGAGACGGCAAAGCCCGCCGTGCGGGCAAAGCTGCCGCCGCCGGCGATCAGCAGCACCACCGGGGTTTTCGTCAGGCGATTGAATGAACCCGGCGACACGACCAACACCGGTCGCGTACCCTGTTGCTCGCGCCCGGATGCCGGATCGAGCGAAACGAGATAAATATCGCCGCGCTCCATTACAGCAATTCCTCGCCAACCGGCCCGGCATCGAGCCATTCCCGATCCTCTGCGCTCTGTTCGGCCGAGGCGTCGCATCGCGCCAGAAGCTCATCCAGGGTGTAACGCGGTTTCGGCGCGGGCTCGACCACCAGGCGTCCATCGTCGACGACCAAGCCGACCGTAGCGCCAGCACGCAAGTGCAACAGATCGAGAATGGCAGGCGGGACGGCCAGCATAACCGAACCGCCCACTTTGCGCAGATTGGTAGTGTGCATAAGCCAGCTTTACTGAAATTATACTTATATAAAACTTACCTGAATCCGGAAAGTAAAACAAGAGGCTGTTCGCCGGAAAGAAGCAGGGGCATGCAAGGACGAGCCCCTGCTGTCAGGGTTCTCCGGTTCCGGAACCTCAATTCTTCCCCTCCACATCGAACACCGTGACCGGCGGGGCGCTGGGGCCGAAGGCCCGGATTTCGGGGCGGTACATGTCTTCCGCGTAAACCGCAGGAACAGTATAGACGCCCGGCGTGACAACACGCAGGAGGTAGTAGAGATTCATTTTCTGCCCATCGAGCCGCGCGGCAGCCACAAAGCGGTCGTCGCGGTATTCGAGGTGCCTGATCTTCGGATCGTTCATCGCCTGCACCACGTTTTCGTTTTCAATGTTGAAGCTGCCTGCCGCTTCGCCCTGGGAGAGGTTGAGATTTTCGATTTCCAGTCCGGCGGGAACCGGATCGACGACCAATCCATCCTCGATGATCTGGTTGCTCGACACGGCGACGCGCGCGATCAGCATGTCGCCGACCCGAAGCCGCCCGCCCTTCCAGGGAGCGCCATCGGCGTTGAACCAGGCGTGTTCGAGCGTGATTTTGGTGCGCGTGTTCCCTTCCGGCATCGAGGGCTTGAGCGGATAGCCGCCCGCTTCGGCTTCGAGCCAGAGCGTCTTGCCGCCCGTGTTTTCGATTTCGATCCCCTTGTCGAGCAGGAGCGGGGCGAACGCGCGGATTGCGGTGCCGCGCGAGGCAATGACTTCCCTGCCTTTACTGCTGCCGTCCTTGCCCTTCTCCGGCAGGATCAGCGCGGCGCTCCATTCGCCTTCTCCGCCTTCCCCTGCCGCGCGCGCGGCGAGGAAAAGCGCCAGGCGTTCCTGGGTGGAGAACCAATTCTTGCCGCCCGAAAGTTTGCCGACCAGGTTGAAGAGCAGGTTTTCCCGCTGCGGGTGCGTCATCTTGTGCTGCGCAAGCAGCGCGTAGGAGCGCGCGAAATCGCGCACTTCGCTGCCATAGTCGCCGAAGTAGGAGTAATACTCTCCGGGAATGCCGTAGCCGCTTTTCATCGCGTCGTCCAGGGCTTCCCTGGCGCGTTTTTCGTCGCCCGAGAGCGATAGCGCCAGCGCAAGATGCACCAGCGGCAGCGGCGAATGGGCATAGTTGCGGTATTTATCGTGCAGGAGGCGCAGGCCGGCCAACGGCGCTTTCTGTTCGCGCGCGAGGATGTACGAGAGATGCGCGAGTTCGGCAAAGCGGCGGCTCCCGAAGCGCATCAATTCGATGTCGCTGGAGCGGGCATGACGAGCCCCCGTGTCCTCCGCAAGATAGGCCGGCATCGACGGGAAATTGCGCCCGGCATCGAGCAGTTTCTTGAGCATCCACTCTTCCGTGCGCTTGATGAGGGCTTCGGGCACTTCAAAACCGGCGTCGCGCGCGTCCATGAGAAAGCCGCCGACGTAGGAAGTCAGCCAGACGTCATCTGCTCCGCCGCCGCCCCACGGGGTATAGCTGCCTGAGGCGCCCTGCATTCCGGCAATGCGGGCAATCGCTCCGGAAATGAAGCGGGCGCGTTCCTCGCGGCTGTGCGGGGTGATGCCCATCGCCTTCGCGCCTTCCTCGTCGATATAAATATGCGGGTAGGCCGCGCTGACGGTCTGTTCGACACAGCCGTAGGGATAATTGAGCAGTCCCTTGACGAAGCTGGCGACGTTGAGCGGCGGCCGGTTCGAGAGCGCGACCGAGAGGGTTGCCGAGCCACGGTGATAGGGCGCTGTCCATTGCGGGTCGAGCTTCACGCGCGCGCCGGGGTCGATCTTCAGGCGGAAACTCCGCTGTTCGCGCGGAATCGCCGGTTGCACTTGCAGCGCGCTTTGGCGCTTGATCCGGATCGCATCCTTGCCTTCGCCGGCCTTGACTTCCAGGTTGAGCGGAATCAGCCCGAAAGCGCCAGCGCCGGAAACTTCGGAGTCGAAGCGCAATACCGCGCGCTCCTTGTCTTCCAGCGTAAGACTGCGTTTGCCTCCGGCAATCGAAAGCGGCGCGACGGCGGAAAGATCGACGTCGATTTTCTGTTTCGCGCCCGAAAGATTGGTCAGATCGAGCGCCAGCCTTGCCTGGTCGCCGGGGGTGATGAAACGCGGCGTCGAAAGTTCGGCGACGATCGGCGCAGCGACCACCATTTCCTGCTCGGCGTTGCCGTAATCGTCGGCGGTGGCGGCCACTGCCATCAGCCGCAGGGTGCCGTTGAAATCGGGCAAATCGAGCGGAATCTTCGCCTCGCCGTTGGCGTCCAGCTCCACCGGGCCACTGAAGAGGTCGACCAGCTTCACCTTCTTCGGCATGCTCTTCGTGTCGCGCATCCCGGAATCGCCGCCCCATTTGAGCCTGCCGCGAATGCCGTCCATCTTTTCGATCAGCTTGCCGTAGATGTCGAGCATTTCCGGGTTGTAGTAATGTTTGCCGAAATAGAAATCGAAAGGATCCGGCGTGGCAAAGCGGGTGATATTGAGAATGCCGGCATCGACCGCTGAAAGCGTGACTATCGCCTTCTTTCCGGGCACTTTTCCGGCGCTGTCGAGCACCTTGATTTTCGCTTCGACGCGACGCTCCGGAACCGCCTTCTTCGGCGCCTCCACCGTGATTCCGAGTTTGCGTGCGGCCTCTCCGAAGGGCAGATGAACCAGTCCGACCGCGCGGGCCGGAGTCACGCGATCCCCCTGGCTGCCGGGGCGGAAAACGACTGCGGAAATATAAATATCAGGCCGTTCCCATTCCTTGCTGACCGGAATCGCCACCGTCGCGCCACGGGCGGAAACCGGCAGGCGCTTCGACCACAACAACCTGTCGGCGGCCTCGACCATCAGCAATGCCTCGCCGTCGTGCGGCGGCGTCAGCGTCAATTTCACTTCGCGGGTTGCGCCCTGGTCGAAATTCACCGGAACGCCTTCGAGCTGCATCTGCACATGGTCGGGCCGGTTCCCGATCTTCTCCGCTTCCTGCGCCGACCAGCCCGCATAAAAACGGTAACGCAGCGTTTGCCCCGTTTCCGGATCCTTCACCTCGATCCGGTAGCTGCCGTAATCGACCGGCGCCGAAAGTTTGGCTTCCTTTTGCAGCGCAATCTTCCCCGACGCGATCAGCGAATCGCTTTCTGCATAGCCGGAATGCCAGCCTTTCTGATCGTCATAACGCCAGTAATACTGGCGGGTTTCGAGAAAAAGCCGGTACTCGGCTTCGGGCAGCGGCGCGAAATCGCCGCCGGGCTTGACGCGAATCAGCGCGAATTCGGCCGCTTCCTTTTCCCGCGCCACGTTGCGCTCGAACATTGGGCGCAACGCGATGAGCGCCGGCGCCGGCCAGATCGTGCGCGTGATCGAGCGCACCACCGGGCGTCCGCCCGATTCGAGCAGGCTGAAACTGGCGCGGACGCTGACTGGCGAATGTGCATCATTCGCATCGGGCTTGAGTTCGACATGCCCCTTGCCTTCGCCATCGAGCGCCGTTTCGTCGACCGTTTCCTTGTGCTTGATCCGGTCGTCGGCGAAATCGCCGAAGATATAACCGGGCCATCGCTCGGGCAGCGGATTCTGCTCGCGCTCCAGCGCCATCGCGCCGAGCAGCCGGTTTCCGGCAGCAGGAGCGCCGAACAGATATTCGCCGTGGACATCCACCGGAAATGATTCCCCCGGCTTGAGCGTCACGGCCTGCGACTCCAGCAGGAGCTTCATCCGCTCCGGCAGGAATTCCTCGACTTGAAAGCGCAGCGCGCTATCCGGCCGCTTTGCCGCCGGATCGGCGCGCACTTCCAGCGTCCAGCGCCCCGTCGGCGCATCTGCCGGGAGGGCCACAGACTCCTGATAGTAGCCGGGATGCGCATTCGAGGCCGCCAGCGAGCGCGTGAGCACCGTCTTGCCGTCGGGACGTTTCAGCGCCGCCTGGAGCGGAATCCCGGCGAGCATGTGGCCCCTGGCATCGCGCGCAAACATCGAAACGGAAAGGTTCTCGCCGGGGCGGTAGAGATCGCGCCCGGAATAGGCAAAAATCCTGCTCTCGCTCGACAGATGACCGCCGATATCGAATTCGGAAAGGTCAAGCCCCGGATCCTTCAGCGCCAGTACCGACATTTCCTTGCCGCGTCCGGCCAGGATCAGCCGCGCTCCGGACAAATCGCCACGCATCGAGGCATGCCCGCTCTCATCGGCGCGAGCGCGGGCAAGGGTTTTGCCGACGGAATCGAGCAACTGGAATTCGATCTCCCTCATCGCCTTGCCGCTGGTCAATGAAGTGGCGAAAAGCTCGATCCCATCCTTGTAGCGGCGCGCGTGCAATCCGATGTCGCTGACGTAGAAATACGTCACCTGCTTCCTGTTGTCGAAATCTCCCGGGCGCCCCATCACCGCGATATAGATGCCCGATTCCTGGAGTTCCCTGATGTTCTCCACCGGCAGGAAGGTCACGGTGCGCCCGCCTGCCTTCCTTTCGCCCGCGCTGGTCAGGAAACGGCCCAGATAAACGCTGCTGGCCATATCCCGCAGGGCATTCAAGTCCGAGTTGTAAGTGATGCCCTGATAATCCCTTCTGTCCTGGTAATAGAAACTGTAGCAATCGTCATCGCCATCCTCATACCTGCAACCTTCGGCGCTCTGGCGCGCATTGAGCACGCGCTCCGCAAAAACCGGCAGATGCGCCGGATCGACGCGCAGGAATTCGACATCGACTTCCGGCACGTTGACCGTCGTTACCGGCAATCCGCCGTTTTGTTTTGCCGGCAGGATGGTTCCCTTGCTGGAGAAGAAAAACGAGGCTTCCTCCACCGCCGCCAGCACCTCGCAGGAAGCGCTTTCTGCCCGCGATTTTTCGAGTTTTTCGCCGCTCTGCGCCAACAAGCCGGGGGCAAAGCGGATGCGGTATTTGTGCCCGCTCGACACATAGGGGAAATTCAGCGTATGCGGATCCCCCTCCACAAACCAGCTTCCCTGAATCAGTTTCTCGCCGGACTGCAAGCCTTTTTTCACCTCGGCTTCGATGTTCGGCGCAGGCTCGCCCGAAATATCCCCCTTTCCCTTCTGGACGGCTTCGGAATCCGTGTTCCCCAGGTCGATGACCTGGAAAAAATCCTCGAAGGTCTGCGCGCGGCTCACCGGCTCGGAAAAACTCACCTTCAAGCTCGCCGAACTGTTGCGGCTCTCGGCATCGCAGGAAAGCACCGAAAAGGGCGTGCCGGCCCCGATGGTCGCCTGGGAGGAAGAGGAAGAGGACGGACTCGCGCCGCGCGTCCACCACCAGCCAAGCGCGGCAGCAAGGATGAACAAAGCGGCCAGAAGAAACGCGAACCCCTGTTTTTGCGGCAAACCGGCGGAAGAATCCATGATGTTTTTTTCCAGAGTCAAGGTTTTACAGCTTGGAATCGAAGGGAATAATTTAGCGCAATTATGCTAAAATTTCAAAAGGAGGAATTGAACATGAAGATGATCAGACCAGTCTCGGACTTGCGGAACAACTTTGCGGAAATATCAAGAACGGTGCATGAAACGGCGCAACCCGTATTCCTCACAAGAAACGGCTATGGGGACATGGTTGTCTTGAGCATGGAAGCCTTTGAAAATATGCAGTTTGAGAGCGAAGTATATTTCAAATTGAAAGAGGCGGAACAGGAAGCAGCGCTGACAGACAAAAGGTTTTCGTCCAAGGATGTATTGAAGGTCATAAAGGAAACCATCGGGAATTGATCAAATGCACCGGCTGGAATATTTGCCAATAGCAATACAGGACATGGCGGAGATCGCAAGATATATCAGCCATGAACTTTGTAATCCCCAGGCAGCGATAAAACTGGCCGAAAAAATGATCGAAGCTGCTGAAAGGCTTAGGGATTTTCCATATTCAAACGCTGTTCATCCGACGCTCAAGGCTTTGGCGCAGGAGCACCGCAAGCTGATCGTGGGAAACTACCTGATGTTCTACTGGGTCGACGAAAAAGGAAAACGGGTCACGATCGCAAGAGTTCTCTACGCCCGGCGAAATTACGAAGAATTGCTGTAGATCAAGCCACTGGATTTTGGACCGGCGTCTCGTCGGCAAACCCGAAGGATTCCGGAAATTCGGCAGGCGCATGCGCAGGCGGCAGGAAATCGTCGGGATTCAAGCCCTCGCGGAGCATTTCGGCAGCATCGAACAACGGGAAGAAGGGCACGACCCCGGCCTCCTCCAGCGCGGCATAAGCCTCTGCCGCGTAACGGTGCGCAAAATCCTCCCTTTGCAACGCAGTGCGCGTCTTCCAGCCGGCCTCGCCGTGGATGTGGTAATCCAGATGATGGCCGATCTCGTGCAGCAGGGTCCGGTAGAGCTGGGTGCGGCGCAGCGAAGCCTCGTCCGGCTGCATGATGAAAAAATGATGATTGCTGTCGGCGATCAGATGCCCATCCTGTTGCAAGCGCTCGAATTCGCGCCGCCGGTCGGGCGTCATCGACTTGTCCCATTTGAAAGGCTGCAAACACTGCGCCTCAAGCACGACCGCAGGGCCGCCATGCGCCTCGTCGCCGCCCCGGTTCGCCTCGAAATCCGGCGCAAACGAAAACACCGTTCGCCCCCAGACCGGCGACAGGATCCGCTGTTTGCGCGTCGGCTGGCGCAGCACGACGAAACCGATTTTCCCGGTCTCCTCCGGCGGCAGATGGCGCAGCACCGCGCAAATATCCTCGACCGTACAGGGATAGAACCAGCCGGGCCGTACACGCTGCACGAGAAACATCATCGTCCGCGCCCCGATGTCGCGAACGACCCTGACGCAAGGCGAAATTTCCTCGCAGAATACCCTGCCGGTATGCGGCCAATGGTCAGGCACGACGAGCTTGTTATCCTGCCCCCGGCCATGCTTTACCGTACCGCCGTTCCGGTTGCGCCGTGCAGGATTGCGCGCGGGTTTCATCGTTCTTCTTTAAATACGAAAAGAATGAAGGATAGCACTGGCGCGGCTTGAGAGTGATCAATGATGGATTGAAAGTGCGCAGGATGGGGGAAGCGAAGCGAAACCCATCCTGCCTGCCGGATGCTTGCCTCGGAACAAACGGCGCTCCGAAGAGCGTCGCTATTCAATTCCCCTCCCGTGGAGGGGTGGCAGCGAAGCTGACGGGGTGGTTTCGGGACGATTGGCAAACGCCCCCTACGCCCTATTTTCTAAATTTACTTAAATAATGTTTCGCTACTGTACTGTTTTTTATCCAATAATTATTACAGTAATTTAGAAAATCAGGCACTGCAAGAATGCAAGACCTCCTGCGTTTCCGGGATTGTGCCGGCGAATTTCCAATTAGAATACGAGTTTTTCCATCCACCGGGAAGCCGTGAAAAGCCATGCGTCAAGCGGAAATCATTCGTAATACCCTGGAAACGAAAGTCCGGGTCAAGCTCGATCTCGATGGCGGCGGCAATGCCCGCCTCGAATCCGGGATTCCCTTTCTCGATCACATGCTCGATCAGGTGGCGCGTCACGGGCTGATCGACCTCGATGTCGAGGCGCAGGGCGATTTGCATATCGACGCGCACCATACGGTCGAGGATATCGGGATTGCCTTCGGGCAGGCGCTGGCCGAGGCGGCAGGCGAAAAGAAGGGCCTGCGCCGCTACGGACAGGCTTATGTGCCGCTGGACGAGGCGCTTTCGCGCGTGGTCGTCGATCTTTCCGGGCGTCCGGGGCTGGAGTTTCATGTCGATTTCGCGCGCGGCTGGATCGGGCAATTCGAGGCCGACCTGGTGCGGGAATTTTTCCAGGGCCTGGTCAATCATGCGCGGATGACGGTGCATATCGACAATCTGCGCGGAGTAAACGCGCACCACCAGGCGGAGACGGTATTCAAGGCTTTCGGGCGGGCGCTGCGGATGGCGCTCGAAGCCGACCCGCGCGCCAGCGGAGTGCCCTCGACCAAGGGAATGCTTTGATGGGAGACGCCACGATTGCAGTCGTCGATTACGGAATGGGCAATCTGCGTTCCGTCGCCAAGGCCCTCGAACATGTGGCTCCGGAGCGCGAGGTCGTGGTGACGGCAGACGCGGAAGCCGTGATGCGCGCAGAGCGGGTGGTCGTTCCCGGCCAGGGCGCGATGCCGGACTGCATGGCGGCGCTCGATTCCTGCGGTCTGCGCGAGGCAGTGCTCGCGGCGGCGCGGGAAAAACCCTTTCTCGGGATCTGTATCGGGCAGCAGATGTTGTTCGAGCATTCGGAAGAAGGCGATACCGCCGGCCTGGGAATCTTTCCCGGAACGGTGCGCCGTTTTCCGGCAGCGCGAATGGTCGGCGCCGACGGAGCGCGGCTGAAGGTGCCGCACATGGGCTGGAACATGGTGCGCCAGACCGTCGCGCATCCCTTGTGGCGCGATATTCCCGATCCGGCGCGTTTTTATTTCGTGCATAGTTATTTCGTCGGAACCGATGCCTGTATGGCGGGCAGCACCGATTACGGCCTGCCCTTTACCAGCGCGTGCGCCAGAGATAATATCTTCGCGGTTCAATTTCACCCGGAAAAAAGCGCCCGCGCCGGGCTTGCGCTGCTGGCCAATTTCATCGCCTGGCGCCCCTAGAGGAGAGAAGGAACCTCTTATGCTGATCATCCCCGCAATCGACCTGAAAGATGGGCAGTGCGTCCGCCTCCGGCAAGGACTGATGGAGGAAAGCACCGTTTTTTCCGAAAACCCGGCGGCGCAGGCGCGTCGCTGGATCGAACAGGGCGCTTCCCGCCTGCATCTGGTCGATCTCGACGGCGCCTTTGCCGGAAAGCCGAAAAACGAATACGCGATCAAATCCATTCTCGATGAGGTCGGCGATGAAATCCCCGTCCAGTTGGGCGGCGGCATCCGCGACCTCGACACGATCGAGCGCTGTCTCGATCGCGGAATCTCCTATGTCATCATCGGTACGGCTGCGGTGAAAAATCCCGGCTTCCTGCGCGACGCCTGTTCCGCCTTTCCGGGGCATGTCATCGTCGGAATCGACGCGAAGGACGGCAAGGTCGCCGTCGACGGCTGGTCGAAACTGACCGGCCACGATGTCGTCGACCTGGCGCAGAAATCCGAGGAATACGGTGTCGAAGCCATCATCTACACCGACATCGGCCGCGACGGGATGCTGACCGGGATCAATATCGAAGCCACCTCACGGCTGGCGCGCGCCTTGCGCATCCCCGTCATCGCGTCGGGTGGGCTTTCTTCGCTCGCGGATGTGGAAGCCTTGTGCCGCATCGCCGAAGACGGCGTGATCGGGGCGATTGCCGGACGCGCGATTTACGACGGCTCGCTCGATTTCGCGACGGCTTGCCGGCACGCGGCACAGCATTCGGCCTGATGTTTCCAGCTCCATTGACAGAATCCTGATCATGACACTTGCAAAACGCATCATCCCCTGCCTCGACGTAACTGCCGGGCGGGTGGTCAAGGGCACCAATTTCGTCGATCTGCGCGACGCCGGGGATCCGGTCGAAATCGCGCGCCGCTACGACGAACAGGGCGCCGATGAACTGACCTTTCTCGACATCACGGCTTCCAGCGACGAGCGCGACATCATCCTGCATATCGTCGAGGAATGCGCCGCGCAGGTGTTCATTCCGCTGACCGTCGGCGGCGGCATCCGCTCGGTTGCCGATGTCCGCCGCCTGCTCAATGCCGGCGCGGACAAGGTGAGCATCAATACCGCCGCAGTGCAGAATCCCGAACTGATCGCCGAAGCTTCGTCCCGGGTCGGCAACCAGTGCATCGTCGTCGCCATCGACGCCAAGCAGCAGGGCGAAGGCCGATGGACGGTCTACACGCACGGCGGACGCAAGGATACCGGCAAGGATGTGGTGGAGTGGGCGCGCGCAGTCGAAGCCCTGGGGGCGGGTGAAATCCTGCTGACGAGCATGGACAGGGACGGCACGCAAAACGGCTTTGACCTGGCGCTGACCCGCGCCGTTTCCGATGCCGTTTCGATTCCGGTCATCGCCAGCGGCGGCGTCGGCAATTTGCAGCATCTGGCCGATGGCGTCACGCTGGGCGGCGCCGATGCGGTGCTGGCCGCGTCGATCTTTCACTTCGGAACCCATACCGTGCGGGAAGCCAAGGAATTCCTGAAGGCTCGCGGCATCGAAGTGAGGCTTTAGGACATGAGCGATCTCGATCCCCTTCACCCCTGGCTCGACGCCCTGCGCTGGGATGCCGATGGACTGATTCCGGCCATCGCGCAGGAATCCGGCTCGGGCCGCGTCATGATGTTCGCGTGGATGAACCGCGAAGCCCTGACAGAGACGGTCAAAAGCGGTAACGCGGTATACTGGTCACGTTCCCGTCGACGCTTGTGGCGCAAGGGCGAGGAATCGGGGCATTTCCAGAAAGTCCGCTCCCTGCGCACCGATTGCGACGGCGACGTGCTTCTGCTCGAAATCGTTCAGGAAGGCGGTATTGCCTGCCATACCGGGCGAACAAGCTGTTTTTTCCATGAATTGCACAACGATCGCTGGGAAGCTGTCGATCCGGTGATCAAAAACCCGAAGGAAATCTACAAATGATGGAAACATCCACCACGCAAGAGGCTCCGCAGCCGATGATGAAAGCATCCACGACGCAGGAAGTCCTCCAGCGTTTGTCGGAAACCCTGCTCTCAAGGCGTCATGCCGATCCGGACAAGTCCTATACGGCAAAACTGTTTGCGGATGGGCCGGATTCGATCCTGAAAAAGATCGGCGAGGAATCCGCCGAACTGATCATGGCCGGAAAGGAAGGAAACCGCCTGCATGTAGTCTGGGAAGCCACCGATGTGGTTTATCACACGATGGTGCTGCTGGCTTTCTATGGCCTGACGATCGAGGATGTGTTCCAGGAAATGCGCCGCCGCGAAGGTATTTCGGGGATCGACGAAAAACGGTCGAGAACGGCGGCAAAGTGAGCGGGGCAATGAGCGAAGACTGCATTTTCTGCAAGATCGTGCGCGGCGAAATCCCGGCGCGGAAAGTTTTTGAAAACGACGAAATGCTCGCATTTCATGACATCCATCCGCTGCGCCCGGTGCATCTGCTGCTGATCCCGAAAAAGCATATCGCCTCGCTGGCCGGGGTCGGGCCGGAGGACGCGCCGCTGCTCGGCAACATGATGGCCGCCGCGAATCGCCTCGCCGTCGAGGCGGGCAGCCCGGAAGGTTTCCGGCTGATCGTGAATGTCGGGTCCATCGGAGGCCAGGAAGTGCCGCATTTGCACTTTCATATCGTCGGCGGGCCGGAGATGGTCGGGCCGATGCTCCGGCGCGCGGAAAATTCATAAAAGGCAAAAAGCGGGAACAATTTGTGGGTAGTTTCAGCATCTTTCACTGGCTGATTCTGGGCCTTCCCGTGATTGCACTGGCTCTGCTGATTTTCATCGTGCTGGCCGTTATGCAGCTTTCCCGAAGAAGGAACCGCAAATAGGGTGTCGCGTGGGATACGGACAGATTTTCAACTGCATCGAGGAGTAAGGTTCTATGGGCGCTTGGAGCATTTGGCATTGGCTGATCATTCTGGTCGTCGTTTTGCTGGTATTCGGCACGAAAAAATTGCGCAATATCGGCGAAGACCTTGGGGGTGCGGTCAAGGGATTCAAGCAGGGCCTGAAGGAAGGCGAAGAGAATTCTTCGGGCGCCACTCCGAACCAGATTGCGCAATCCGCGTCTTCCGGTCAGACGATCGAGGGCGAGGTCAAGGAAAAGATCAATTCGTAAGCGCGCATTCCCTGAAATGACGTAAAAAGCGCTGCGCCGCCGTGGGCGGCGCAGGGCGCAGTTTTCCACGCAATTTTCCATCTTCGCTGCTTCCATTTCCCCCATGTTCGACATCGGCATTTTCAAACTCCTGGTCGTTGGCATCGTGGCGCTGGTCGTCATCGGCCCGGAACGCCTGCCGCGCGTCGCGCGGACCGCCGGACTGCTGTTGGGGCGGATGCAGCGTTACGTCAACGACGTGAAGGCCGATATCAGCCGCGAAATGCAGATCGAGGAACTCAAGCGCCTGCGCTCCGAAGTCGAGCAATCGGCCTTCGATCTCGAACAGCGCATCAGCCGGGAATTGCGCGCCGCCGAGCAAAACCTGGCGCAGGAAGCGCGCGGAGTGCACGACGAAGTCAGCGCCGCCCTCGCCGACGCCGAAAAGCCGGCCGCCCTGCCCCACGCGGAAGCCGCCTTGCCGGAAGCAAAAAACGCTGATCCCGCCGCCTCTCCCCATCCCGCGCCGGCACTGGCTGAAAGCGCCGATCCAAGATGAGCGGGGAATCGTCCGCGCCGGAAAGCACGCAGGAAGAATCCTTCTTCTCGCATCTGATCGAGTTGCGCACGCGCCTGATCCGCGCCTTCCTGGCGATCATCCTCTGCTTCATTCCGCTGGCTTTCTATTCGCGCGAACTCTACACCGTGCTCGCGCACCCCTTGCTGGCGGTATTGCCTTCCGACGGCAAGATGATCGCCACCGACATCGTCGGCGTCTTTCTCGTGCCGATGAAAATCTCGCTGGCGCTGGCCTTTCTCATCGCCCTGCCCTACGTGCTCTATCAAATCTGGGCCTTCGTGGCGCCGGGCCTCTACAGGCACGAGAAGCGGCTGGCCTTGCCGCTGGTGATTTCCTCGATGTTTCTCCTGATCATTGGAATGGCATTCGCGTACTTCGTTTTCTTTCCGATGGTCTTCGCCTTCATGTCCAGGATCGCCCCCGAAGGCGTGGCGTGGATGACCGATATCGAAAAATATTTTTCCTTCGTGGTGACGATGTTCATCGCCTTCGGCGTCACCTTCCAGGTGCCGGTCATCGTCATCATGTGCGTCAAGGCCGGCGTCGTCGAAATCAAAAAGCTGCGCGAAGTGCGTCCGTACATCATCGTGGGATCCTTCGTCGTTGGTGGAATTTTCACTCCGCCGGACATCATTTCGCAGTTCATGATGGCCATCCCGCTCTGCCTGCTCTACGAGGCCGGAATCCTCCTTGCGCAATTCGTCGCCCGGCCCGCAGCTTCAACGGAAGAAACGCCCCGCGCCCCGGAGGATTCCGGGCAGCCGCCGAATCCCTGAAAAATGCGGGAAGAGCAGGCACAGGAAGCGCTGCCCGAAGGCGCGATCAGGAAGGTGCGGATGGGCCATCTGTTTCGCGGATGCGCCGAAGAAGAAACCGCCGCGCCGCCCTCTTCCCACGAAGAAGAATTTCCGGAAGGGAAGCCCCTCGACCACAAGGGCCCCTCGCGCAACGAACAGATTTCCCAGGCGCTGACCGTACTCGTGCTCGCGCTCTCGATGGGAAAACCTTCGCTCTTCATCATCGGCGGCCTTCTTTCGTTCGTGATACAGAAAACCTTGCTGCGCCGCACCTCGTGGCTGCTTTTCATCGCCTGCATGATCGCAGCGTTCCTCATCGGCTGAAAGAACGTTCCGGATTTTGAAATTCCGATTCGGAGTAAAATCCGCCCGGCGGGAAGGTTAATTATTTTTAATAATCATTCCCGAAATTGGGATGGTTTCGCCTTCCTTTACGACAGGAAGCAAAGCGGACGCCCAATCCGGATGGTATCCCTGAGTTATTCCGGATCATGATCTTCCGCCCTCGCACGCTCATCGAGGGCGAAAGCGCCGGCACGGAGGCGCTCGGCGATTTCGAGCGCTTCCGCGTAACAGGCTTCGGGCACCAGTACCCGGATGGACGCCGAGTTGGGCATCGGAAACGCCTGCCCGAGATTTTCATCGCGCAGCAGCGCTGGAATACCGCAGAATTCGAGACGCGCCCGCAACAAAAGCGCCTCGGTAGAGGTGGCGCAAGGCGAAAGGGGTTGCAGGTTGCCCAGATCAATGCTTTCATCGTCATTTCCGCTCGCTTCCGGATTGGGCAGCGGCGGCAGCTTGATCCCCCGGCGGGATATTTCCGCAGCGGCCACGGGAATCGCTTCCCCCGTCAGAACCCCGCCGGAATAGCGTTCGAGCAGTTCCTCGTCGGTACAGGCGCGAAAGATCTCCGCCAGATAGTCCCGCGTGTTGTCGGTGGAAGTTTCAGAGGGGTTTTTACAAGGGTTTTCGGGAGTGTTCATTTTCCACTTCCTTTCGTCGCCGCCGTGCCGCGCAGAAATGATGAAGTGCGCGATACACAGGAAAATTTACAGGAGATACCATGCCCGATGCAAAAATTCCGTCCATTCGCTTTCGCCGGGCGGAAGAACGGGATTACGTCGAAATTCTGGCCCTGCTGGAACTATTCTACGTCGAGAACCTGACGCGCGAGGAAGCGCGGCGCAGCGGCTTCATTGGCGCGCGTTTCGACCGCAAGATGCTGGAACGGATGAACGCGGCCCCGGGAATCATCGTCGCGGAGGAAGAAAACGCGAAGGAAAGAATCCTCGGCGCGCTCGCCTTGGAACGCAGCGACACAAAAACCCCCGTGAATCCCCTGGCCCCCACGATGCGCGAGGCGATGCGGCATTACACCTTCGCGAGGCAGCCCTTGCCGACGCGGCAGACATTTTTCTTCGGCCCGGTATGCGTGACGCCAGGCGCGCGCGGACGCGGCGTGCTGCGGGGACTCTACGCCGCGATGTGGGCACACCTCGACCCGGCGCGCTACCACTTTGGCGTCACCTCGATCGCCAAGCAGAACCAGCGGGCCTTCACCGCGCATTGCCAGGGATTGGGACTCTCGATCCTGGGAGATTTTTTTTCCGAAGGCGAAGCCTACTGGCTCATCGGTTACCCGCGCCCGGCATGATGAATTCATAGCCTGTCCAAGGATTCTCAAGCATACCCTTGTTGCCGATGAAGATCCCCGACCCGCAGGGAATGTTGCTGAGGAGGCCGGTAAATATTCACCCGGCAATTAAGGGTTGATTTTGAGTCACCCCAACCTGAAGGTTGGGGATTCCTGTAGGGGCGGCGTAGGGGCGGGTTTGAAACCCGCCCGTACCACCCGCCCCTACACAATGCGGGGCGCCTTCGGCGCCTGTTACTCCATGTCTCGCTGACCCCGCCATGAATGGCAGGGATTGCGCTCGACAGGTGTTCAAGACATGCGGGATAGGAATCAACGCCTTCGTAGGGGGCGGCCTCCCCTACGAGGCGTCTGCTGCTACGAATGCGGCCTCTGTCTTGTCCGCCTGCGTCCTCAGGCAATGATCCGATTTCTCTCAACCCTTGATTGCCGGGTGAATAATGAGAATGCTCAAGGGCCGGATCAATCATCCAGAAGCCGCGCGGACTCTCCCTGTGCCAACAGCAACGAGACTGCCTGTTTGTCAAATGACACAAAGCTTTCCCCGCCCAACCACGCGCCTTCGTAGGCCATGATGCCATCTGCGAAGTCGCCGCCGGCGTCCAATAACGCAAGCCCGGCTTCGACTGCGGGGCGGTTCATGACGACGTTGGAGGTGTTGAGCAATACGCGGAGTGTTGCCGACACATCCTCTCTCGCCAATTTGGCCCCCTGCATCAGAACCCAGACCAATTCACACAGGCACGGCAAGGAAACCGCGATCAGGCTTGCCTCCCTGAGCAGTTCGCGCGCAGTGCGGCATTGAGCGGGATCATCTTGCAGGACAGCGCGCACAAGTACGTTTGTATCGACAGAAATTTTCATTTGCCGCTCAATTCGCCGGACCACCCGGAGGCAATAATGCTGTTCATTTCCTCTATCGACAGCGGTTTTTCCATTTTCAGCTTGCCGTCGAGGACATGAAAGAAATCCTCGATCGCGCCGGCTGGACGCGCCGCCCGAAGCCTCAACTCGCCGTCGGGCATCTTCTCGAATTCGATTCTTTCCCCGGATTTGATGCCGAGGTGTTGCAGCAAATCCCGCCTGAGCGTGACCTGCCCTTTCATTGTGACCGCCAGCGATCCCATACATCCTCCTTCATTCCATTTCTTATATGGTAATGCAAAAACACATTACTCCCAATTGTAGCTCTGTCAATTTTCTAAATTACTGTAATAATTCTTAATTAAAATACACTACTGTAGCCATACATTCTTTAAGTAAATTTAGAAAATCCGGAACCAGAGCGCCCTTTTCCTAGCGCCCGTGCCAATAGCGTGGCGACTGCCGCCGCCAAGCGGCGATTTCGATTTCGTCTCCGAGGACGACCGATATGGCGCCGTCCACATCGCTGCGCCACGTTCTGGTGTCCGCGTAGCGCGCGAGAACCAGCGGATGCGGGTGTCGATAGGGATTGCGATAGCCGACCGGGAAAATCGCATCGCGCGCGCCGACGGCGGCGATGAATGCCGGCGTGGAGGAGGTTCGGCTGCCGTGGTGCGGCACGAGCAGGACATCGGCAGGCAGCGCGGCAGGATGATTCCTGAGCAGCGCCGCTTCGTCGGAGGCTTCGATGTCGGAAGTCAGGAGCACGCTGCCCGTTCTGTTTTCGACGCGCAATACACAGGAGCGGTGATTCGGTTTGTCGGCGATTTGCCGCGTTTTTTTCCCGGAAGCGTCGGGAAGAAGATTTTCCCCCGGATAGCGATCCGGATGCAGGATCGAAAAACGCACGCCGTCCCATTCCCACTGCTGCCCGGCGCGGCAACGTTCGCCAATCGCCTCGTCGAGTGAAGAGAAAATTTCGCCGACCGGCATCGCCGCAAGCACGGAGGCCACGCCGCCGGAATGATCGGTGTCGGCGTGGGTGACGATCAGCCGGTCGATGCGCCCGATTCCTTCGGCATACAGCCAGGGAACGACCACCCGGCTGCCGGCGTCGGTTTCGAGACCGTAGCGCGGGCCGGCGTCGTAGAGCAGCGTATGTTCTGCCGTTCGCACTGCCACCGCCAGCCCTTGCCCAACGTCGAGCACGGTCAGCCACGCCGTTCCCGCCGGTGGCCTCGGCGCTGGAGAGGAAAGCACAGGCAGCAGCAGGATCACGCCGGCAAGGCGCCCCGGAACGCCGCGCGGCAACAGGAGACAGACCAGCCCGAGAAGTGCCAGGGGCATCGTCCACCATGGTGGCGCTGCCTGGCGCCATACCGGCCACGCAGCAAGCGTTTCGATGAGCCGCATCAGCCAGGAAAGAAGGGTGTGGTCGAACGCAAGCAGCATGGATGACAGCGGATCCGGCAACATCGCCGCAACGAGCGCCAGGGGAGTAATGACAAAACTGATGGAAGGAATCGCGACTGCATTCGCGAGTGGCGAAACCAGCGAGAATTGGTGAAAGAAAAGGAGCAGCAGCGGCAGCGTTCCCAGGGTCGCCGACCATTGCGCCAATCCCCATTCCGAAACGGAGTGGAAGACGGCACGGCCAAGGCGCGCGGCTTTCGCTCCTTCTTCCGCAGTTTCCGCTGCGCGGCGCATGCCCAGGCGCGCAAGGCTGACGTAGAACAGCGCGGCGACGGCGCCGAAGGAAAGCCAGAATCCCGGCGCGAGCACCGCCCACGGATCGAGCAACAGCACGATGAGGAGCGCCAGGCAGAGCGTACGGCTCGCCTTGCCGGTATGCCCAAGCCACAGGGCACAGGCGGCGACGCTCAACATGTACAGCGTGCGTTGCGAAGGCACCGCGAAACCGGCGAGCAAGGTGTAGAAAAAAGCCGCCAGCCATCCCAGCAGCACCGCCGCACGACGCGCCGGCAGCGCCAGCACCAGGCGCTCCTGCCTGCGCCACAGGCGCGAGACGAGGCCGCCTGCGAGCATGGCGATCATCGTCACATGCAGCCCGGAAATCGCCACCAGGTGCGTGATCCCGGTGCGCGCGAAAATTTCCCACTGTTCGGAAGGAATCGCGTTCTGGTCGCCCACGACGAGCGCCACCAGGATTCCGGCATAAGGCCCTTCCGGCAGCGCGGTGTTGAAACGTTCGCGCACCGCCGCGCGCAAACGCTCGATCGCATAAGCCGGCGAGTGGATCGAAACAGCAACAAAACCATCGAGGCGTTGCGCCAGCATTGCCGGAGTCGCCACGCCTTCCGGCGCTGCTTCCATCGCCACGCTCCGCGCCCGGACAAATCCCGTCGCGCGAATACCGCGTTCGAGCAACCATGCTTCGTAGTCGAATCCATTGGGGTTGGCGCTGCCGTGCGGCCGTTTCAGACGCACGGTCAAGCGCCAGCGCTCTCCCGCCGCAAGCGGCGGCGGCGGCTGGAAAACCCCGTCCCGCATGGCGCTGTACCAGGAGAGCGCAATTCTCGCGGGCGTCTCCGCCTCCGGCAGCGCGTTCCCCTGCTCGTCTTCCAGCCCTTCGAGCGCAAAGACGAAGCGCGTTCCGCCGTCGACCGGCTGCGGCATTTCGGCGACGACGCCCGTCGCGATCAAATCGCGCACTTCCCGCTCGACGGGCAAGCTCCGTTCCAGAAGAATTTCAGCGCGCCACGCGGCCCATCCGAATCCCGCGACAAAGGCGGCAGCAAGCGTCAGCGCCAGAAACGCCGCGTTGATCGCTTTCGTCCTGCCCTTTATCTGCGCCAGCGCAAGGCAAGTGCGTAGGATGGGTAGAGCGTAGCGAAACCCATCGGAGTTGCGGAGGGAGAAATGATGGGTTTCGCTACGCTCTACCCATCCTACATGCCGGAGGCATCCCACGCGAAGTCGCAGTATCCAGGTTTTGGAAGCACAGCACGCTCTATTTACCGGCCTCCTCAGTATCTGCGTCAGCGCAAGGCAAACCACCGCGCCAGAGAGCATCCACAAAGGCTCCGGCGGCAAAGCAGCTTGCCACTGCAAGCAGCAAACACCCAGCGCGAACGCGAGAATGGAAAGACGCATGGCATACCGCGCAGGCGTTTATCGCAAGCCTTGGGCAGCGGCGCTGATCACGCGCCCGGTGGTGTAGTGAAAAGGCATGGACTTGCGCTCGACAGGCGGTCAGGAAACATGTCCTGTCGTCTGGATCGGCTGAACCGCGAGGCGCAAACCCATCGTCCTGAGAATTGCCGTCAAGCTGCGAATCTGCGGATTTCCCTTGGCAGACAAGGCGCGGTAAATGTGTGTGCTGTTGAGATGCGCCTTCTCGGCAACCTTCGATACGCCTCCAAACGCCTTTGCCATCTGACGAAGCACGATCAGCAATTCCCCTTGGTCGCCGTCCTCAAGAATGTCATTCAGCAGCGCAACTGCATATGCCGGATCTTCGCGGAAGACCTCGGCCATTGCTTCATCATGCGGTATGTCTCTCATCGCGCTTTCTCCTGTTTCGTATTGTTGAGTTGCCATTCCCTGAATACGGCACGACCGTCCTCTGTGGTGTATTGCCTTATCTCGAACATAGCATGTTCTCGCTTTTAAGCAAAAATCGGACAAAGTTTTTAGCGGCTTGATTTCCGGATTCTCGCGCTTCTACGCAAAAACGCCGGACGGAAAACTCCGTCCGGCGTCATCGGAAGCTTTAGAAATTTTCAGAAATGCAGAGGCCGTTGATCGCAGGCGAGTGCTGCTTCGTGGATGACTTCCGCAAGCGTCGGGTGCGCGTGGCAGATGCGCGCGAGGTCTTCCGAGGCTGCGCCGAATTCCATGGCCGTGACGGCTTCGGCGATCAATTCGGAAGCGTTCGCGCCGATGATGTGGACGCCAAGCACGCGATCCGTTTCGGCGCAGGCGAGCATTTTCACGAAACCCACTCCTGCGGTCTCGCCCATGCCCAGCGCGCGGCCATTGACCAGGAAGGGAATCTTGCCGACCTTGTAGGCAAGGCCATCGGCCTTCAATTTCTGTTCGGTGCGCCCGACCCAGGCAATTTCGGGGTTCGTGTACATCACCCACGGAATCGTGTCGAAATTGCAATGTCCCGCCTGGCCGGCGATGCACTCGGCGACCATGACGCCCTCTTCCATCGCCTTGTGCGCCAGCATCGGGCCACTGACGACATCGCCGACAGCCCAGACGCCGGGCAGGCTGGTGCGGCAATGCGCGTCGACCTCGATCTGGCCGCGATCGTTGATCCGCAAGCCGATCGCTTCGTGATTCAGCCCTTCGGTATTGGGAACGCGGCCCACCGAGACGATCAGGCGGTCTGCGGAAAGCTGGTGTTCCTTGCCGTCCTGGTCCTTGTATGCGACTTCGACGCCTTTCTTCCCGGCAACTGCTTTCGTGATGGTGACGCCGGTCTGGATGTTCAATCCCTGCTTGGCAAACACTTTCGCCGCTTCCCTGGCGATATCGACATCCGCGACGGAAAGGAAATCGGGCATCGCCTCAAGCAGCGTCACTTCCGAACCCAGACGGCGCCAGACGGAACCCATTTCGAGGCCGATCACGCCCGCGCCGATCAGCACCAGTTTTTTCGGCAGCGTATCGAGATCGAGCGCGCCGATGTTGTCGCAGATGAGTTTGTTATCGACCGCGATGCCAGGCAGATGACGCGCCCTGGACCCGGTAGCGACCACGACATGCCTGGTCTCGAACTCTTCCTCGCCGACCTTGATCCGCCAGCCCTTTGCGCCCTGTCCGGCAAAGGATCCGTGTCCGTTGATGAGCGTCACCTTGTTCTTCTTGAACAATCCCTTGATGCCGACGGTAAGCTGCGTGACGATGGCATTCTTGCGTTCCATCATTTTCGCCACGTCGATCTTTGGCGTTCCCACATTGATCCCCTGCGAGGCAAACGAATGTCCCGCTTCCTCAAAAAGATGGGAAGTATGCAAAAGCGCCTTCGACGGAATGCAGCCGACATTGAGACAGGTTCCGCCCAGGCGCGGCTCGCCCTTTGGGTCGGCGTAAGGGTTGGATTCGCAACAGGCCACCGAAAGGCCGAGCTGCGCTGCGCGAATCGCGGTGATATAACCGCCGGGACCGCCGCCAATCACGAAAACATCGAATACTTGTTGAGTCATGGGAATCCTCTTCAGGGTGTGGAAGTCATGAAAAACCATGCGGGAGGCAAGCTCCCGGATGAACCGGCTCTGCACATCACTGCAACAACCGCCTGCAGTCTCCTCGGGGTTGATATTCTAGGGCTGTTTTGATTCAAACGAATACATTTTGACTATCCCCCTCTCCCCTCGCGGGAGAGAGGCGGGGGGAAAGGGGGGCGCCTTTCCTCTCCCTGCTCCGGCCTGCCGGGCGGCAGCTCATTTGCCGGGCGCGCTGCCTTCCATCGGCTTGGCATCCTTGCTGCAATTCGGGCCGATGTACTTCTGCCGTATCGTGATCTGCTTGCTTCCCAAACCGGCGATGTTTGTCGTCGTATTCGTGACGATTTCATTGTCGTTGAGTTTCTTCACCGATACCTTGCTTTCCGTTTTCATTGCCTGGGATGGCTTCTGGCCCGAGTGAATCATCGTCGTCGTCGCGTCCGTCTGGACTTCGTTGTCGCCGATCTTTCTCACCGTCCCCCGGGTTTCCATCTTCATTCCCTGCGTGTCGCAATTCATTTCGTAGGAAACCACCCCGGCCTTCTCCTCGCTGAAATTCGTCTTGCAGTCCTTCATCTTCGGGGGCAGATAGCTGCTTTTCGCCTGGTCGGGGCTGACACAGATTTTTTGTTTTTGCGCTGCCCCGCCTCCAACACCGCCGACTTCCATTTCCCATTCGCCGGGTTTGATCTCGAAGGCCGCAGCAGAAGCCGCAATAAAACCAGACAGAAAAAATACCGTGGTCAATCGTTGAATACGCATGAAATTTCTCCAGAAGATTGAAATTGAAAACGCCGGTGGCTTCCGACCTTCCCCTGATCGTCAAGTGCTATTGGAAAGCTTGAGTATGCCAGCATTCACACATGCCGGAAAGCCTTTTCCGGAGAGTTTTCCATTCCCGGAATTTTCTAAATTAGTGTTTTTATTATTCAATAAAAACCACTACAGTAGCGAAGCATTATTTAAGTAAATTTAGAATTTTTGCTTCTCTGGCGAACGACAAACCCCAAGCGTTGCGCAGGGGAAACGCGCTTTTCCCTTTCACTGGAATCATCGCTCCAGACCGGCCCGGCGGCATTTCACCGGGCCGGAGGGCGAATCATTTGCCCAAGGCGGGCGGCCACGGCTCCGCGCCCTTGCTACAGGCTGGACCGACGTATTTCTCCCTGACCGTTATCTGATCCGGTTCCTTGCTGGCGCTGCTCGTCATCGTCGTATTCGTGACGATTTCGCTCTCGCTGATTTTCTTGACCGTCCCCTTCTGTTCCGATTTCGTTGCCTCCTTCTGTCCGGGGAGAAGCACGGTCATCGTCCCCTCGGACTGGATTTCATTGTCACTGATCCTTTTGATCGTGCCCTTGGCTTCCGTTTTCATTCCCCGGTTCTCGCAGGTCGTCTGGTAGGAAATCGCCCCGCCAATCGTCGGGCTGGCACTCGTCTTGCAATTTTTCGGAACCGCCCTGCCTGCCATCTTCGCAGGCTCGTAGTAGGTTTTGGCATCCTCGGGGCTGATGCAGATTTTTTGTTTATGCGGTTCGCCACGGTGAAAGTTGATTTCCATTTCCCACTCGCCGGGTTTGACCTCGAATGCGGCGGCGGATGCGGCAATGAACCCGGACAGAAAAAGCACTGTCATCAATCGTTGAATACGCATGAAATTTCTCCAGAATGTTGAACCAGAAAATGCCAGAAACATTCACTTTCATCCATTTTCCGTATGCCCTTTGGCCTCGAAATGCTACTGGCGAGTGCGGAGTATGCCAGCACTTTTATGCGCCGAAAAGCGTTTTCGGCAGGGCTTCCTTCTCCGAATTTTCTAAATTAGTGTTTTAATTTCTTTTTGAAAAAAACTACAGTAGCCAAACATTCTTTAAGTAAATTTAGAAAATAGAGGCGCCAAAAGAAAGACCAAGCCTCGATCCTGGGCTTCGCTTCGCTCGCCTCAAGCGATGAGCTCTATCCAATTCTCCTCCGTGGAGGGGTAGCAGCGAAGCTGACGGGGTGGTTCGCCTCCCTCCACGAGGGCGGTGGCGCGAAGCGCCGGTGGGAGATTTTCCGCCCGGTGCTCGCAAACGGGTGATTTCGGGCGACCACAGGTCGCCCCTACAAAACCCCGGCTTCGGGCGACCACAGATTGTCCCGACAAAATCCCGGCGTAGGGGCGACCTGTGGTCGCCCGTTCCCCGTCTTTCCGGCGCGAAGCGCCGCATTTCAAAGCCCCCTTTTCAAAGGGGGTGGCAGCGAAGCTGACGGGGGTTTGGGGGTTGAACCCTTATTTCCGGCGCTTTGCGCCGCATTTGAACGCAAAACCACAAACCCCCGCCCGCCAAAGGCGGGCACCCCCTTTGAAAAGAGGGCTTTAATTTCCGGCGCTTCGCGCCGCACGACAAAGCCCGCTTCAGCGCGAGCGCAAGACCGTGACAACGATCAGCGCGAGGATGATCAGGAAGCCGATCAATTCGATATTCAAGCCAGGTTCTCCCCGGCGCTTCCGGCGCCGAAAAATCCGTGCGATTCCAGTTGCGCGGCGATGGCCTGCAAGCCTTCCAGTGCCGACATCGGCATGCCGAGCGCGCGCCCGGAGCGGGGAATGCTGTCGTCGCGCGGATTGATCCGGATGAGCGGCGCAGAAAGCGAGGAGGAAAGCGATTCGCCGATCCGGCGCACCGTGGAGACGGACAGCCCCGCGCCGAGTTCGACGATGACCGGGGAGGCCGATTTTTGCAGCCAGTCTTCCAGATTTGCCCGCTGCATTTCGCTGCGTGCCTCGTTCCAGCGCCAGTCATCGAACATCAGGACATTGGGCCGCGCCAGCGCGCCGCAGGAAGGGCAGCGCGGCAACGGCGAAAGCAGCCGGCACGCGGCGGCGTCGACTTCCGGCTGCAAACTCTCTGCATCCCAGATCGCGTCGCCGCACGGCGCGCAACATTGGAGATGATGAATCGATCCGTGGATTTCGCAAATCCGCCCGGGGGCAAAGCCCGCTTTCTGGAATTGCCCATCGACATTGCTCGTCAGCACAAAGGCGCCATGCGGCAGACGCGCGGCGATCCGGCGCAGCAACGCAAACCCGGCGTGCGGCGCGGTGTCCCGGTACAGCTTCAGGCGATGACCGTAAAAGCCCCACGCCAACGCTGGATCTTGCACAAAGACTTGCGAGTTGGCGATTTCGACGAAGGACATCCTTGCCTTGCCGAGCGCCGGGTAGTGCCGCCACAAGCCTTCTTCGCCGCGAAAGTCGGGCAATCCGGAATCGACGCCCATCCCCGCCCCGGCGGTAATCAGCAGCGCGTCGGCGTCGATGATCCATTGCGCCGCCTGCGCCAGCAATTGCGCCCTTGTGTCGTTTTGCAAGGCTATTTCCGCTCCGCTTCCGGCATCGCGACAGGCAGGTTCGATCCGGCGCGATATGGGTAGCGCTCAAACACCGCGCCGACGGCGGCATCGGTCAGCGCTGCGGAATCCTTGCGCGCCTCTTCTCCGATGCGCTTGATCCATACCCCGCGCCACATCGACTTCTGCTCGCGCCGGTCGATGAGGTCGATGCTCAGGCTGCCGCGCACATAATGGTCGATGGCGGTTCCGTATGCCATTCCCGGGCCGTAATAAAATCCGCCGAATCCACCGAAACCACGGCGCCCTCCGTAATAAAAATAGGGCGCGAACATCGGCCCGTAGGGAACGGGAACCCATTCGTTCCTCTCTTCAAGCACGAAATCGAAATTCACTTGCAGATCGGGTGCCTGTTCGTCATAAACGTAATCGCGCTGCTGCATCTGGCGTTGAACGGCTTCTTTCAGATGCTGCGATTCGAGCGAAGCGTAGGGGGGGCTGTTGAACGGCACGAAAAAGGCGTAGCTGCGATAGCGCGAAAAATCAGCTTCGCGCGCCTGGTCGATACGGATAACCGCTTCCGAAGCGCAGCCCGCAAGCAGGAGCGCGCAAAGAAAAGGCAAAATCCGGCGCGCTTCAGGTTTCCGGAAAAATGACACCATTATTTTCTCCCGAAGCGACTCACAAGGTTTTCACCAACACCTTGGAGCGCCGTTGCAGGTTGTAAAACTGGCGCCTCGACTGGGGAAGATCGTCGACGCCGCGCTCGATGAATCCGCGTTCGATGAACCAGTGCGCGGTGACGGTCGTCAGCACGAAAAGCGCTTTCACGCTCGCATTGCGCGCCCGCTGTTCGATGCGCTTGACCAACTGCTCGCCATAACCCCAGCGCCGGTATTGCGGATGGACGGCAAGACAGGCAAGTTCGGCCTGCGTTTCATGCGGGTACAGCGCGGCACAGCCGACGATCTGTCCATCGTGCTCGATGACCGAAAAATGCGTGATTTCGCGTTCGAGCAATTCGCGCGAGCGGCGCACCAGCGTGCCGTCTTCTTCCAGCGGCTCGATCAGCGCGATCAGGCCGGCAATATCGTCAGCGCGGGCATCACGCAATTTTTCCAGCGATTCGCGGGTAATGATGGTGCCCACGCCATCGCGCGAAAACAGTTCGCGCAACAGGGTGCCGTCCTCATCGAAACCGATCAGATGCGCGCGCCCGACGCCGGCCCGGCTGGCGCGCACGGCGCACGGCAGGTAACGCTTCATGTCGTGCGAGAGCCAGTCGCCGATCTCGCACAGCCGCTGGGCATCGGCTGCCGTCAATTCTTCGAGCAAGGTGCCGTCGATGTCGGTCACGCCATGGCTGTCGCAGAGGAAGATCAGCTTGTCGGCCTTGAGCGCAATCGCCGTCGCCTCGGCAACATCCTCCATCGCCAGATTGAAAATCTCGCCCGTGGGGCTCACCCCGATGGAGGAAAGCATGACGAGGTTGCCCAGGTTCAATTGCGCGCGGATGCCTTCGCTGTCCACCTTGCGCACCGTTCCCGCATACATCAGATCGACGCCGTCAATCACGCCCACCGGCCTGGCGATGATGAAATTGCCGCCGACGACGCGAATCGTGCTGTTGGCCATCGGCGTATCCGGCAAGCCCTGCGAGAGCAGAGCCTCGATATCGAGATAGACGCTGCCGACCGCGTCGATGACGCAAGCCAGCGTTGCCGCATCGGTCACCCGGCGATCCTCGAAAAACTCCGAAGGCAAGCCCTGTTCGCGCAGCGCTTCCTCGATCTGCGGCCGCGCGCCATGTACCAGCACGAGGCGGATGCCGAGCGCGGCAAGCAGATTCACATCGTAGGCAAGCGTACGCGCCAGTGGCCCGGAAATCGCCTTGCCGCCAAAGGCGACGACAAAGGTCTTGCCGCGAAAAAGGTTGACGTAAGGCGCGACGGAACGGAACCAGGCAACGAATTCGGATGCAAGTGCGGGGGAATCGGTCATGGCGAAGTTTTCCTTCAAGGTTTTTTTGATTTTATCTGCAATGGCGGGCATTGGATTCCATCTGGCGAAAATCCCCCCACAGGGTCTGCAAGGCCGCCAGTGCCGCCAACCCGGCAGTTTCCGTGCGCAGGGTGCGCGGGCCGAGACGGATGCCGATAAACCCGGCGCTTCGCGCGCTTTCAGCCTCTTCCCGCGTCAGCCCGCCTTCGGGGCCGACAAGCAGGGTGATCGCCGCCGCAGGGAGAAGCTCTGCCAGGCTCGTTCCCGCTTCGGGGTCGAGCATCAGTCGCAACGAGGCATCCTCCGCCGGTTCCCCAAGCCAGGCGGAAAACTCCATCACCGGGTCGATCCGGGGAAGCCGGTTGCGCCCGCACTGCTCGCAGGCGCTCGCGGCAACCCCTTGCCAATGCCGCAGCCGTTTTTCGGCGCGCGCTTCGTCCAGGCGCAAGGTGCTGCGCCGGCTCTGCAACGGAAGGATCTTCGATACGCCCAATTCCACCGCTTTCTGAATCGTCAGATCCATCTTGTCGCCGGTGGAAAGCGCCTGCGCCAGAGTCAGTCGCAGCGGCGATTCGCATTCGCGCCCGCTCCATTCGAGCAGTTCGGCAATCGCCGAATGTTTGTCGATACGAACAAGGCGGGCCAGGAATTCTCCGCCAGAGCCATCGAAGAGGATCAGCGAGTCGCCCACGGAAAGCCGCAATACCCGCACAACATGCCGCACCACGGCTTCCGGCAGAAGCACCGGAAAGGGCGGCGAAAAGGACGAAGCCACCGAAACAGCAGCGCCGTCAGGAGACAGGAAAGGACAATAAAAGCGCGGTAAATTCATCGTGCTATTATAAATTTCCAGTCTTTTTCCACGCACTCCAAACCTGGAGCGCTTCCATTTCATACGAACACCCGTGGCCGCCCTGAATCCCCCGCCCTGCGATTTCGGCTGGAAAGCCCCCGATTTCGATCTCCCCTCCACCGGAGGTCGAGGCCATACGCTGAAATCCGTGGCCGGCCCCAGGGGGCTTTTGTTGATGTTTCTCTGCAATCATTGCCCCTATGTGAAAACGGCGCTGCCGCGCATTCTTGAGGCGGCGCGCGAATTGCAGGCGCTGGGCCTCGGCGTCGCGGCCATTTCGAGCAACGACCCTGCCGCCTACCCCGAGGATTCCTTCGACAAGATGGCGCTCCTGGCCGAGCGGGAAAAATTCCCCTTCCCCTACCTGTACGATGCTGCGCAGGAAGTCGCCCGCGCCTACGGCGCCGTGTGCACGCCCGATTTCTTCGGCTTCAATGCAGCGCTCGAATTGCAATATCGTGGGCGGATCGACGATGCGGGAATGAATCCGGCAACACCGAAGACGCGGCACGAACTGCTTGAGGCGATGCGCTCGATCGCCGCCACCGGCAAGGGCCCGCAGGAACAATGGCCCAGCATCGGCTGCTCGATCAAGTGGCGCGATGGATACTGAACGGCAATTCCCGAAAATTTCCGGATTCCGGCATGCCCCCCGATCCCAAGAAAACACAGGATGCGATGATCGTTCTGCTGCGCGAAGTGGCGCGCGAGGAGATCCTGTCGCGTTTTCTCCATGCGCGGCGCAGCTACAAGAGCGACGGTTCCCTCTGCTCGGAAGCCGATATCGCAACCCAGAAGGCGCTGGCGACAAGGCTGCCTTCGATCATCGAAGCCCCCGTGATCGGCGAGGAAATGGACGAAGCCGAGCAAAAACGGGGCTGGGCCGAGAGTGAAAACGATTCCAGCGGGCTATGGTGCTTCGATCCGATCGACGGCACGACCAATTTCATCAACGGACTGCCGCTGTTTACGGTTTCGCTGGCGTGGATGCAGTATGGAAAGCCGCGCGTGGCAGTCACTTACAACCCGATCAGCGATGAAATGTTTTATGCCGCCGAGGGCCAGGGGTCTTATTTGAACGGGATGCGCCTCCCCTTGCGCAAGGTCAGTCCGGAAATCGGGCATGCCATCGCGGACATCGACTTCAAGCGGATTCCATCGAAGCTTGGGGATCGCATCGTGGAAGCGCCGCCCTTTTATTCGCAGCGCAACCTCGGTTGTTCGACGCTGGAATGGTGCTACCTCGCCGCCGGCCGCCTCGATATTTATCTGCACGGCGGCCAGAAACTATGGGATTACGCCGCTGGCGAACTGATCCTGAAAGAAGCCGGCGGCGCGGCATGCACGCTGGAATACGACGATTTCGATGCCGGAGATATATGGACCCGTTCGGTCCTCGCCGCGCTGCATCCGGCGGTATTCTCGGCCTGGAAAAACTGGGTGCGCGGGTGAATATTTCGCGCTGCGCCAAAATAAATTCATCAAGGAGAACACACTCATCATGACTCGCCACATCACTTTGAGCCGCTATCTGATCGAAGAGCAGCGCATAAGGGAACGGATCAACGCGGATCTGCGCCTTTTGATCGAAATCGTCTCGCGCGCCTGTATCGCCATTTCGGTCGCCATTTCAAAAGGCGGGCTGGGCGGCGTACTCGGCGAAGCGGGCAGCGAAAACATCCAGGGCGAAGCGCAGAAAAAACTGGACGTAATTTCCAATGAAATCCTGCTCGAAGCCAACGAATGGGGCGGACACCTGGCGGCAATGGCTTCGGAAGAAATGGAACTGCCGCATGCGATCCCCAACCGCTACCCGCAAGGCGAATATCTGCTCCTGTTCGATCCGCTCGACGGATCTTCCAATATCGACGTGAACATCTCGGTCGGCACCATTTTTTCGGTATTGCGCTGCCCGGAAGGCGTCGATCCCACATCGCCGGAAGCCTTCCTGCAACCAGGAACCCGTCAACTCGCCGCCGGTTACACCGTCTACGGCCCAACAACGCTGCTCGTGCTCACCGTCGGCGATGGCGTCGTCGCATTTACCCTCGACCGCGAGCACGGAACTTTCGTGCTGACGCAGGAAAATATCCGGATCCCGGAAGAAACCCAGGAATTCGCGATCAACATGTCGAACATCCGGCACTGGGAACCCCCGGTGCGCCGCTACGTCGATGAATTGCTGGCCGGAAAGACCGGCGCGCGCGGCAAGGATTTCAACATGCGCTGGGTCGCTTCGATGGTGGCCGACGTACATCGCATCATGACGCGCGGCGGCATTTTCATGTATCCGCTCGATGCCAAGATCATGGGCCGGGGAGGAAAGCTGCGCCTGATGTACGAAGCCAACCCGATGTCCTTCATCGTGGAACAGGCCGGCGGCGCAGCCAGCACCGGGCGGGGCCGCATCCTCGACATCGCCCCGGTCGAGCTGCATCAGCGCGTTCCGGTGATTCTCGGATCAAAAAACGAAGTCGAGCGGGTTGCCTCCTATCATCGACAAGCCTGAGCCTTCGATGAACGCCCAATGAGCCTGCGCCATCCCATCGTCGCCATCGTCGGATCCTCCGGGGCGGGGACGACTACCGTGCGCAAGGCACTGGAAAGAATCTGCCAGCAGGAAAACATTCACGCCGCCTTCGTCTCCGGCGACAGTTTTCACCGCCTGACGCGCGCCGAAATGCAGGCGGCCATTGCCGATGCCGAACGCGAAGGCCGCCGCCCGCCCTCGCATTTCGGCCCGGAAGGCAACGACCTCGAAGCCCTGGACGCCTTCTTCGCCAGCTACGGCGCCAGCGGGCGGGGGAAAATCCGTCACTACCTGCATGACCGCCATGACGCGAAACGCCACGGAGGCCGCGTCGGCGGCTTCACCGCCTGGGAGAAACTCCCTGAAGGCACCGATCTCCTGTTTTACGAAGGCTTGCACGGGGCAGTAAAAACCGGCACGCTCGACATCTCATCGCACCCCGATCTCCTGATCGGCGTCGTGCCGACGATCAATCTCGAATGGATCCAGAAGATCCAGCGCGACAGCGGCATACGCGGCTATTCGGTAGAAGCCGTCACCGATACGATCCTGCGCCGCATGTATGACTATGTGCATTACATCATGCCGCAGTTTTCGCGCACACACATCAATTTCCAGCGCGTGCCCGTCGTCGACACCTCGAACCCCTTCGTTGCGCGCGACATCCCGGGCCCGAAAGAATCCCTTGTCGTCATCCACCTTGCGGAGCCGAACCCCAGGGTGGATTTCCTCCATCTGCTCTCGATGATCCAGGGATCCTTCATGTCGCGCCCGAACACCCTCGTCATTCCCGGCGGAAAGATGCGGCTGGTGCTGCGGATGATCATGACGCCGCTGATCGAAGCCCTGGTCGAAAACGGCCGCAAGGCGCGCGCGGACGCGAGTACATAAGCCCCTGCCGGCTGCGTCGCCCCTCCTCGAACGAAGCGCCGGGAAGAGTTCTCCATCTCCCAAAAAAAATACGGCGCACACGGAAGCTGCGCCGTATTTTCGGCCGAATACCCGACTTCCCGAAAAGGATTTTTCCGGAGATTTCCCGGAAAAAGACCCAGGGGAAAATAGTATCAGGCTACTGGGGGCTTCTTTCCATTGAACGCATTAATATGCTCTTTAAATGCTCCGCTGGGAACAAAGCGCGGTGCAAGGCAAGGGGGAATCATTATCTTCTCTCCGGTCTTCGGATTGCGCCCCTCGCGCGCGGAACGCGGGGATGCCTTGAAGGTGCCAAATCCTACGAGCGTAACTGCATCGCCCTTGGCAACAGATTCGACCACCGTCGTGGTGAACTCATCGAGAAGACCACCGATGGAAATTTTGCTCAAACCGGTCTGTGCGGAGAGAATTTCAATCAATTGTGCCTTATTCATAGCTTTCTGTCTTCCTTGTTTGTGGGAGAGCCTTGATTCTCGCACCTTTCTCGCGAAAAAGAAAAGTGCTTTCTCGACAATACTGCACATTCCGGGCGATTTCCGTTGCGCCGCAGTTCCTGCTGCTGTTTCTTGTTTGGCGCAAAATATCGTGGCATCTGCAATAAAGTTCCAATATCATCAAAATGCGTGCGGCAGTAGTTTTTCACTTTTATTCGTTTTTCCGTGCGAAATTGCGCATTTTTCACCTCCCGGTCAAAAAAATCACCGTAAAAACGGCAAGGCATCTATAGATTTCTGGAGCATTTCTGCTCCAGATTTTGCCATATCCTCAAAACGCTCATCCATCGGCGAGCGCAACCCGGATAACCGAAGCGCCCGCGTCCAAAACCCGGATCAAGGGAAATATGGTTTAAGGATAAGATTAGCAGAATTTCAGTCCGCCCGCCAAAAATATGGACGTTATTGATCCGGCCCTTAAACGCTCATCAGGTAGGATGGGTAGCGCGGCAATCGGCCCGCCGCCGCAAATCGCGCCGAAGAAACCCGGGCGCAGGGATTGGCATCTTCCTCTGGATCCTGCGACTCCGCTTCGCTGCGCGCAGGATGACGGGGCAGAGGCCACACTCGGTCATCCTGCACGAAGTCGCAGGACGCAGGATGACCGTCTGCGACTCCGCTTCGCTGCGCGCAGGATGACAGGTCAGGGCCACACTCCGTCATCCTGCGCGAAGTCGCAGGACGCAGGATGACCGTCTGCGACTCCGCTTCGCTACGCGCAGGATGACAGGTCAGGGGCCACACTCCGTCATCCTGCGCGAAGTCGCAGGATCCAGTGTGCAGGATGGGGTGTTGCGAAACCCATCATTTCTCCCTCTGGAACTCCGATGGGTTTCGCTTCGCTCAACCCATCCTGCACACCGCTTATGGGCCGGATCAATAATGTTCCTGCGGCGCCGTTTGAGGAATCCAGGCAATCTATTTTCTAAATCTGTTTAAATAATGTTTCGCTACAGTAGTATATTTCAATCAATAATTATTTAAACAAATTTAGAAAATTTGATCCTTCACGCCCCGGCAGATTTACTTCACTCGCCTACACCTGCCAACACTGCCGTGATGACGGATGGCCCGATGAAATAGCCCTCTTGCGTCAATCGTTCAAGCAGTGGGCGTGCCGCAGGAATCAAGCCTTCTTCCCTTGCCAGTCCGATGAGCACCGCCGTGCCGATCAGGGCGATGCCCCGGCTCCTGGCTTCCAGTCTCCCAGCGACATCGTCGATGACGACACGCCTGTTCATGCAGCGGGCTTCTTCAGCCAGTGCCGCGCGCGGCGCATCTCTTCGCGGGTTTCATCGGCGGCGGCCTTGCCCTCGCCCGTGAGCGGAATGCCCTGGCTGGATAACAGCCTCAACATCCCGGCCAACGGCATATCTGCCATACGCGCGGCGAAGCCAGCCGATACCGCACCGCTGCGGAACAGCGAAACCGCCATAGCCACACGCACGGCAGGCAGGTCGGGCACGCCCAATTGCTCCAGATCGACCAGCAATGCCTGCGGGTGGTCGCGGTTCATCACCACGACCATGTCATCGCTGCGCGCCGCCGCCAGTACCGCCTTGGGGCTGGTCTTGAGTTGACGGATGTTAACTGCCTGCATGACGATCCTCCGGATCTATTGAAACGGCAAGTAAGGATTGATTTTCAAGGGGTGTAGGATGGGTTGAGCGATAAGCGAAACCCATCGGAGTTTCAGAGGGAGAAATGATGGGTTTCGCTGCGCTCTACCCATCCTACATATTTTCAACCCTTAAGGATGTTCTGAACAAGTCGCTGCGGCGTTGAAAACCCTCGCGCCGCCCGGCTTCAGTCCAATACTTCCGTCAGCGCGCGCGGTAGCGCGAAGACGGTGTTTTCTTCTTCTCCGGGCATGACTTCCACCGTGTCCGCGCCCAGGGCGTGCAGGCGGGCGACGACTTCGCTAATCAGCACTTCCGGCGCGGAAGCGCCTGCGGTGACGCCGACGTGATGCGCGCCGTCGAACCAGGCGGCAGTCAATTCGCCAGCGTGCTCGACGCGGTAGCTTGCGGCCCCGGCGCGTTCGGCGACTTCGCGCAGGCGCTTCGAGTTGGAGCTGTTCGGAGATCCGACCACGACGACCACCCCGCAACGCCGCGCCAGCGCCTTGACCGCGTCCTGCCGGTTTTGGGTGGCGTAGCAAATGTCGTCCTTCTTCGGCCCGGCGATGGACGGAAAGCGTTCCTTGAGCGCCGCGACGATGTCTCTCGCGTCGTCGACCGAGAGCGTCGTCTGCGTCACCCAGGAAAGGCGCTCCGGGTCGCGCACGGCAAGCCGCGCCACGTCCCCGACCGTTTCGACGAGGTACATGAGGCCGGTTTCCTGGCCCATGGTGCCTTCGACTTCCGGGTGTCCCCTGTGTCCGATGATCACGACCTCGCGCCCCGCTTCGTGCATCCTGCCGACTTCGGCATGGACCTTGGTCACGAGCGGGCAGGTCGCGTCGAACACCCTCAGGCCGCGCCGCGCCGCTTCTTCGCGCACCGCCTTGGGCACGCCGTGGGCGCTGAAGATGACCGTCGCGCCGTCCGGCGCCTCGTCGAGTTCCTCGACGAATACCGCGCCCTTTTCGCGCAGCGCGTCGCAAACGAATTTGTTATGGACGACTTCGTGCCGGACATGGATCGGCGGCCCGAATTTTTCGAGCGCGCGCTCGACGATCGCAATCGCGCGTTCGACACCAGCGCAAAATCCGCGCGGGTTGGCAAGCAATACCTGCATCTCGTATTTACCTCATGAAGGGAGCCCGGGCGGAACGCCCGAGCTTCAATTATGCCGCGCCGCAAAAAAATTTTTGAGCCGCTGTCTTGAAATAGGCAGACGTCGCCCCTATCATTTAGCACTCATCGACGGCGAGTGCTAACAACGCGGTTCCGAATATCGCTCACGGCCTTGCCGCAACGAGGGGGTTCACCCCACAAGTTATTGATTCCTCAAATTTTTAAACCAAGGAGAAGTTGATGAAAATTCGCCCGTTGCATGATCGTGTAATCGTCGAACGCCTCGAAGACGAGCGCAAAACCGCCTCCGGCATCGTCATTCCCGACACCGCCGCCGAAAAGCCCGACCAGGGCAAGATTCTGGCCGTCGGCCCCGGCAAGCGCGACGACAACGGCAAGGTGATTGCCATGGATGTCAAGGTCGGCGACCGCGTCCTGTTCGGCAAGTACGCCGGCCAGACCGTCAAGGTCGATGGCAAGGAAGTCCTCGTCATGCGCGAGGAAGACATCATGGGCGTCGTCGAAAGCTGATTGTCCGGCCCCTTATTCCATTTAAAAAACTTTCATCTCATCTGACTGGAGAATAGAAATATGCCTGCAAAAGAAGTGAAATTCGGCGATTCCGCGCGTCAGCGCATGATGGCCGGCGTCAATGTCCTGGCCGACGCGGTCAAGATCACCCTCGGCCCGAAAGGCCGCAACGTCGTGCTCGAGCGTTCCTTCGGCGCTCCGACCGTGACCAAGGACGGCGTTTCCGTCGCCAAGGAAATCGAACTGAAGGACAAGTTTGAAAACATGGGCGCGCAAATGGTCAAGGAAGTCGCTTCCAAGACTTCCGATGTCGCCGGCGATGGCACCACCACCGCAACCGTCCTGGCCCAGGCGATTGTCCGCGAAGGCATGAAATACGTTGCCGCCGGCATGAACCCGATGGATCTGAAGCGCGGCATCGACAAGGCCGTCGTCGCCACCGTCGAAGAGCTGAAGAAACTCTCCAAGCCCTGCTCCACTTCCAAGGAAATCGCCCAGGTCGGCGCGATCTCCGCCAACAGCGACGCCTCCGTCGGCGACCGCATCGCCGAAGCGATGGACAAGGTCGGCAAGGAAGGCGTGATTACCGTCGAAGATGGCAAATCGCTGGCCGACGAACTCGAAGTGGTCGAAGGAATGCAGTTCGACCGGGGCTATCTCTCCCCCTACTTCATCAACAACCCGGACAAGCAGGTCGCCATTCTCGAAGCCCCGTACATCCTGCTCTTCGACAAGAAGATCTCCAACATCCGCGACCTCCTGCCGGTGCTGGAACAGGTCGCCAAGGCCAGCCGTCCGCTCCTGATCATCGCTGAAGATGTCGAAGGCGAAGCGCTGGCGACGCTGGTCGTCAACAACCTGCGCGGCATCCTGAAGACCGTCGCCGTCAAGGCTCCGGGATTCGGCGACCGCCGCAAGGCCATGCTCGAAGACATCGCCATCCTCACCGGCGGAACCGTCATTGCCGAAGAAATCGGCCTCTCGCTGGAAAAGGCGACGCTGAGCGATCTGGGCCAGGCCACCCGGATCGAAGTCGGGAAGGAAAATACCACCATCATCGACGGCAAGGGCAATGACACCAACATCGAAGCGCGGATCAAGCAGATTCGCGTCCAGATCGAGGAAGCCACATCCGACTACGACCGCGAAAAATTGCAGGAACGTGTCGCCAAACTCGCTGGCGGCGTTGCGCTGATCAAGGTCGGCGCGGCAACCGAAGTCGAAATGAAGGAGAAGAAGGCCCGCGTCGAAGACGCCCTGCACGCAACCCGCGCTGCGGTGGAAGAAGGGATCGTCGCCGGCGGCGGCGTCGCGCTGCTGCGCGCCCGTTCCAACCTCGCCAAGCTCAAGGGCGACAACGCCGACCAGGAAGCCGGTGTGCGCATCGTCCTGCGCGCGCTCGAAGAGCCGCTGCGCCAGATCGTCGCCAACGCCGGCGAAGAAGCCTCTGTCGTCGTCAACAAGGTCATCGAAGGCAAGGGCAACTACGGCTACAACGCCTTCTCCGGCGAATACGGCGATCTCGTCGAAATGGGCGTGCTCGATCCCACCAAGGTCACCCGCACCGCGCTCCAGAACGCCGCCTCGATTGCCGGCCTGATGCTCACCACCGACTGCATGGTCGCCGAGCAGCACGAAGACAAACCCGCTGGCGGCATGGGTGGAATGGGCGGCATGGGAGGAATGGGCGGCATGGACATGGGAATGTAATCCCGTCTCTTCACTCCCTTTCTTCGCATCACAAAAAACCCGCGCCTTCCAAGGCGCGGGTTTTTTTTCGGAAATTCCCCTTTCGTGGAGGGGTGGCTTTTCAAGCCTTCCTCTTCGAGGGAGGTGGCGCTTTAGCGCCGGTGGGAGTTGCACTCCCCCTGCCGGCTTTGCCGGTATCCCCCTCGAAGAGGAAGGCTTGAGAAGTCCACATCGAAGAAGGGGGCGTTTCGCCCCTACAAACCCAGGCACGGCGCCGCATGAATCGAAACCGCTCTCACGCCAATTCCGAACGGGACGCCGAGGGCGGCGTCCCCTACGAAAACCTCGATCCTCGATCACCGCCCCGCTCTTGTCTTCCGGCTTCCGATGGAGGCAATCATTTTCTAAATCTGTTTAAATAATAGTTCGCTACTGTAGTAAATTACAACAAATAATTCTTTAAACAGATTTAGAAAATCAAAGAAAAAAAACACCCTCTGTCCGGTGCGGTATCCGCGCAGTTTCCTTGGACGCTACGCGCTCGGCCACGGTCTTCGCGCAAGCCACCTCGTTGTGGCAAGGCAGAGTACCGGGTTCAGCATTCTTGAGCGAATTTTCCTCGTCGAGGAATCCGTAGAGATGTCCGACTCTGATAAAACGGATCGCCCCTGCCGGTGGCACTTTTCCGTCCGGCATCCGGATCTCGATCAGCATGTCATCACCCATGACGCCTGCGCGGTAGAGATACCCCCTCTTTTCCAAGTAATGTCGGGTGATGGGGCCACCCGCATCCATTGGGTCGCCCGTCGGCGCAAAGCGCAACTCGCCGTTGAATTCAGGTGCGATTTTCATGTTCAGAATCAGGAATTTTGCGCCAGTGGAACGGACGCGCAGCACCGCCGTGATGCTGCCGTCTGCTTGCTTTTGCCAGGAAAGACCGGCCAGCGCGTCGTGTTTGACTGCTTC